>Ga0307424_1001417_pt1 | contig 12636 bp, 10 predicted proteins | sample SalMarWE160320MG_FD_202157 | JGI IMG/M metagenome (GOLD analysis project Ga0307424, IMG submission 202157) | Salt marsh sediment microbial communities from the Plum Island Ecosystem LTER, Massachusetts, United States - WE1603-20 | ecosystem: Environmental > Aquatic > Marine > Intertidal zone >... | reverse complement strand
ATTGCCTTCAGCCACTCCGCAACTTCCTCAACATTCTTTATTGTTGCGCTTAGCACCAGCAACTGGATGTCAGGGTTCACCTGCATGAGACGAGCCAGCACAACTTCAAGGGTTGGTCCACGCTCCGGCTCGTTGAGAAGATGCACCTCATCGGCAACCACCAAGGAAACGTCGCTTACCCACTTTGCCCTATGCCTCAGCAACGAATCCGCCTTCTCGTTTGTGGTAACTATTATGTCATGCTTTCCCATCCACGGGTCGCCGCTGTCGTAGTCGCCTGTGCTGATGCCCACGCTGACCCGTCTTCCGTTCCTCTTCTTTATATCTGCATATTTTTTGAATTCGTCCCATTTTTCGCTGGCTAAAGCTCGCAGAGGAGACAGATACAGAACTTTGCCGTCCCGTTCCAGCACATGCTTGAGGGCACACAGTTCAGCGACTAGGGTCTTGCCTGAGGCTGTTGGAGTAGCCAAAACAATGTTTTTTCCATCCAAGGCGCCGGCTAATACTGCTTCCTGCTGAGGAGGATAAAGCTCGGCTATTCCTTGGCTGAGCAGAACCTGTTTTACGGGCTCTGGTAGCGGCAGTTCTTCAATCTTCAATGTGGTTGCCCTTTAGGTTAAGTCTTTTTGAGGTATCCGTCCCGCGGCGCGAAGAGTGTTCCTTCCTTCAGCATCTGCCCAATCATCCGTTCCGCTTCTCCAGACAGTATGTCATACTCGGATTGAAGCCTCTCCATCAGTCTGGTTTTGTCCACCATGCCCGTTTCCTTCTCCATGCTTGAAATGAGACCCAGAATAACAGACAGCTTGTCGCGGAGGCTCTTGGGTTTCCCAGTCATTATGATGTCGATGTCAAACTTGTGGGAGGAAATGTCGATTCCAACCTGCTCCAGTGACGTCTTCATTATGTCTATTGCCCGTTCAGCGTCCTCTGCACGAACCTCATTCCGCAAAGACGCCCGAGCCCTAGCCTCAGAAATCCTGACCAGCGACTCCAGCTGCCTAGCAGTTATAGCCACAGGCGTTCCCTCTGTTTCGCTGGCTGACCTCATAAGCAGATAGAATGCTTTCAGGAGTTCCAGAGCTTCTTGTGTCAGGGTAGGTTTCAGGTTTTTGGCGTAGCTTACGTATTTTCGGAAAAGGTCAGGTTCTATGGGCGGCTCAACTGGGGTTACGCCTGTTCTGTGTAGGTCTAGGATGTGCTCGGTCATCTCTATATCGTGGGTCTTTTCTGGCACGTCCCTCAGAACGAAGATGAGGTCGAACCTTGAGAGGATGGTGACTGGAAGCGAAATGTTCTCTGCCACTGTCCTGTAGGGGTCGTATCTGCCAAGCGAGGGGTTAGCCGCGGCTAGGATGGATGTTCGAGCGTTTAACGTCGCCACGATACCGCCTTTAGCCACCGAAACAGTGTGCTGCTCCATAACCTCGTGAATGGCTACCCTGTCCTCAGTCCGCATCTTATCCATCTCGTCAATTGCTGCTACACCCTTATCAGCCAGCACCAACGCTCCAGCCTCAAGAGTCATACCGCCAGTCTTGTCGCGGAGCACCGCAGCAGTCAATCCCGCAGCAGTAGTTCCACGTCCAGAAGTGTACAATCCACGAGGGGCAATCTTGGATACGTACTGCAGAAGCTGGGACTTGGCTGTTCCCGGGTCTCCCACCAGCAGAACGTTCAGGTCTCCCCTGATTGTGATGTCTGGGAAGTGCTTCGGGGTTCCTCCGAAGAGAAGATACATTATTGCCTCTTTGATGTGCTCGTACCCGTACACAGAAGGCGCCAAAGAACCAAGAATCTTTTTGTGGATTTCAGGGTCTTTTGACAGTTCAAGAATCTGTTTCTCCTCTTCAGGCGTAATAAGAACTTTCTCAGGCTCCTTACTTTCCACGTCAATAAAGTTGGTGTCCAGATGCAACGTAAAGGAGCGGAGGTGCCCAACCTTTGGGACTGTTGGGGCAACGGCGCGGGCGATTCCAACAACACAAACATGGTCTCCCGGTCTCGCCATGTCCACAAGGTCTCTTTCAAGAAGCTTTATGTCCAGCCATCGTGGAAGCTGACCCGGAGGAAGGTCCTCTGGTCTTTCTTGGATGCGTACATCCTGCGAGTCAATGAAGGTGGATTCTTCCTGATCGAATTCGAAGGAGCTTTTTCGTCGGCACTCTGGGGCGCTGCATGCGAGGGGTGCAGTCAGGAAGGGACCCGATTGGACAACATGGGTCGTTGCGCCGCACCATTTGCATTTGAAGGCAGCCTCCATAACTAGTGGGCGGGCGGGGCTGGCGCGGACAACAATACCCTCCAGCATAACAAATTTTCCGATGTGCTTGGAACCCAAAATCCGCAGCGGCGTGGCTTCGGGTAATCCGCAAAACCGGACTGTGACGTTTCCGATTTCTTCGGCGTATTCGGGTTCCTCTATCTGCAGCTGAGCCTTGGCGGCTCGGTTTGCGTATTCTAAATAATCGTCGGGTTTATTCATAAGCTGCTGAGCAAGAGCAGGTTCAGCTGCCAAAAGCTCATCAAAATCTACTGTAAACGATTTTTTTCCTGACACTGCCATAACTGAGAGACGTTCACGGTATTTTTCAGTTTTGAAAAAGTCTATAAAAAGTTCCTCTGGGTCTGCTGTTAACGTTTCCTCGGTCATGTTCTGTCTGCTCCTTGCTTTTTCAGAATTTCGTTTCTCCATTCACTGATCGTCCCATGCAAGTACTCATAAATGGCACGTTCCTCTTTTGTGAGGTTCTCCAGAATCTGTCTCGTCTGCGCTGACGACGAGGCAAGAGAAACTATCTTTTTCAGTCTCGTTCTGGTTATGTCGTCGGAGATGTTCTTTGCTTTTTCGTAATCGCTCCTTTTTTCCGGTTTCTTTATGGCTTCCTCATTGAGTTCTTCTAGGTAACGCCGCAGTTTAGGGTAAAACTGCTCTGGCAAATACGTGACCTTTTGGGAAGTTTGAACGCGTGCCTCTTTCCAGTGAATCTTGTTTAGCGCCATCAAATCTAGGGGTTCATCCGCGCGGAGTCGGGCGATTCCAGCCTTTTCCAGTTCTTTGGCTATCCAGAACCTGACTTCGTACTCTTTTCCTTCTGTGAAGGGTCCAACTTTTACGCCTGGAAGGTCAATTTGGGGGCTGTTCCTGTTTGCCACTACCTTGACTGGCATGTTCTCGAAGACGAAATCAGCATCTCTGATGGATGCTACTGGGTCAGCTGACAATCCCAACTCTCCACAGGCAGAAATTCTGCCCCACAAAGAATACTGCAGTCACAGATATAAAGTTCTAATTCAATTACGCACAGCAAAAATTCATGGATAAAAAATCGACCTTTTACACTTTAGAGGCTATATCTTCCGATTAACTGGACACAAATACCCGATTCTGTTATCTGGTTTCTTCTGCGTCGAATCCTGTAGAGGGCGGTTGCGAAGTGTATTGGGCGACTCTGACGTTTCTGTAGTAGATGTTCGTTGCCTGCCCAGCGTCAGCGTCATTGCTGAATACAAACCGGTTATAATTGCCGCTGAAATTGTCCAAAACTATGGTGTAGGCTTGCCAGTCTCCGCCGCCGCTATAGCCGACGTGGTCACCGATTCCCCAACTTTGAGTTCCATAGATTCGGTAGAAACGATTCTCGCTTAGGCTGCTGTCCGTGTCCAAGCCAACTCCACATATTTCACCCTGAACTCCGCTGCTCTTGAAATCAAAGCAGATTGCTTGGCTGCCGTCGCCGTCAACAGTTAACGTTTTCATGGTTGCTTTCCAGTTGTTTCCCCACATCCTCAAAGTGTAATCGCCGATGATCTCCCACTGTGTTGGGTTTGCATCTTGACCCGCTTCTCCATGAGATATCACTCCGTCTTCGGTGAAATCCAAAAACACGTCAAAGGTGCCCTCTGGGCTGCTTTCTGAGGTTGCGGAGGGGTTCCCATAATACATGTAAACTGTTGCAGTGGAAGCCGCTGGAACAACGGGAGCCTTCACCCACACTACCGCCGAAGTTGAAGGGACGTAACTTTCTATCCAGTAAGGAATCAGTGTCTGCCCGTCGCTGTCAGTGAACCGTAAATCAGCGAAATCGGAGATCATGTCCGAGTCGTATCCAACATTAAGCTGAAGCTGATAGCCAGTCAACTCCTCAGGGTTCAAGCTGTTGTCGATTGTCACAGCCTTCCTTTTGAGCCAAGACAGGTTATACCAGTTTTCCGGAGACGAAGAGGAAACGCAAGAGGATGCTGTGGCAACATACAGTGTCTTTGTAGAAGAGGCGCTGACGACCGTAAACTCATACTTGGCTGATGCCGCGAAACTCTGCGTCACTCTGATTACTGCCGTTTCGCCAGCCTCTAACGTTGCTTCGCCTGAAACAATCGTCAATTCGCTGGCGGGTGCATCATTCACTTCAACATTGTTTAATGTGACCTTGCTTGTTCCAAAGTTTTTGATGGTTAAGTCAACGTAGGAGATGTCTGATGCCCATGAGTGGTTGGTAACACAGAATTCCTCGACTTTCATGAAATTGAAGGACATTGAGCCCATCCATGTAGCAACTGCGAGGGAAACAGCTACGACAACCGCAATTAGGATAATTGATGCTATTACTGGGCTAAGCGCCTTTTTGTTTTTAATGAGTCTATGCAAACAGGACCCGCGCTATCATTCTTGCTTTTTATTTCATATTCCGATTCTAAATAGATTATGAATTTGACGTACTAATTCAAAGACAACAGAAAAGTGAAGGTTTATGCCACGAATATCCGATTCAATTCTTGTCTTGTAGCCTGCTTAATCGCCTGCATAGTGTCAGGTCTAGATTCGTTCCAGTTGGCAAGCACTTGAAGACTGGTTACGGCGCAGAAACTTATGCTTCGGTGATCGTCAAAGTTTGTTTCCAAACAATCGGCGCAAACGTCATAACTGGAGTGTAGTACGTGTTGCCTTCTTCGTCAATGTTCTGGATAAACCAAGTCACGTTAACTTCAACATGGTATTCTCCGGGCGTAAGCTTGCCGATTGGCACCAACACAAGCGGATTAGTTATGGCTTCCGTGACCATCACTCCCTCGCCTGGATCAGTAACGTTGACTTGAAAACGGAAAATTACTGGATAGCATTCAAGCCAGCCAAAAGATTCGACGTTTATGGCGTAGCCGCCCGTTGACTTGTCTCCGCGAGAAAGGATGATACATATGAAGTTCTGGTCTGTGGCTTCTGTGGTTTCGTGTTCCTGCAGCATCTTCCAGTAGTCGTTGACGATTGTGTAGTCGTCAGACAGATTGCGTGGGTCTTGGCTGGTTGCTGTGATGTGTATGCCTTCTGGGAATAAGCCGACTCCGCCGTAGTTATCGTACACATAATCTGGGTCGTCTCTGTCTTGATTATCTGTGTTTTGATCGTTTCCATCTGAATCGTCTCCGTTATCTACATCAGAAGGCGGAAGTTCAACAGTCACGCTGCTGTTTCCAGAAACTGACGGCGCCTCAACAACCACCTGCAGGCTGGTGCCGTTCTGTAGGCTCCCAACGTTGATGCTCCAGTTCTTTGTTTCGCCCTCGTAGATGGTTGGGTCCTCTTGGCTTCCGTCAGACCATGAATAGTGTGTCTCATTCAAAACAACTTCTTCCAGAATTTCAGACTCTCCTTCGCTGAGGGTAACATTGAATGAGACTTGCCCATCTGTTAGAGCCTTCAGGCTGTTTATTTCCAGTTTGCTTTCTGGAGCTTGAGTTTGTGGGGGAGAAAAAACGTGAACTGTGCCCAAAGACGCTACAATAATGATTACGGCGACTGCTGCAACCCATACTGTACGCTTCATTCGAACATGCCACCAATACTTACTGCATTTTAGGCTATAAAGTTCTATACACCAGAACATCCTGTTCTCCTTTTAGAACAGAAACTCATTCACGCTTCTTGTTGAATGATTTTGTTCTTAGAAAAATGTTAATATTCTGTCGAATCAGAAGTTGTTTTATGAAAATCCAAAAGAAACCTTACACTGCCCTGTTTCCTTGCCCAGTTGTTCTTGTAACATGCGTAGACTCTGAGGGAAAACCTAACATAATCACTTTGGCGTGGGCTGGAACAGTATGCTCTGAGCCGCCCACAGTAGGATTAGGCATCCGCCCATCCCGATACTCCCACAAGCTGATCAACGAAAGCAAAGAATTTGTCGTGAACATTCCAACCGTCAAAATCATAAAAGAAACAGACTACTGCGGAGTAACCTCAGGAAAAGATGTTGACAAGTTCGCTGAAACCAAACTGACCCCAGAGCAGGCAGACATAGTCAAGGCTCCGCTGATCCGCGAATGTCCAGTGAACATGGAATGCAAACTGAAAGATGTGATTCCATTGGGCGCCCATGACCTGTTCCTCGGAGAAATCGTCCAAGTCCACATCGACCAAAACATTCTGGACAAGAAAGGGCACATCAACTTCAAGAAAGCAGACCCCTTCGTCTATAACGTAGGCGAATACTGGAACCTAAACAAGAAAATAGGAACCTACGGATACACAAAACAAACAAAATAGAACGCTGATTTCTAAGTTACTACGTGAAGTTTCTTTCTATAGACTATGACCGCCAGAGTTGCAAAAACAAACAATGGTAACACAATCCATGACGGAAACTCTGGGATATATCCATATGGAGTATACTTCTCATTTACCGCCGAGAAGTTGTCTCCTTCTCCTGTTTTTCCTCCAATCGCGTATAGCTCATCATTTACGACAGCAACCCCCAATCCCCAGCGAGGGGTCGGCATCGGAGTGCCAGTGGTCCACGTATCAGCTTCTGGATCATATACCTGAGTAAGGTTAGATGCAATATTAGAATACTCATACATTCCACCAAAAACATAGATTCTCTTTGGAGCCAATCCGCCAACGGTTGCGCCGGCAGCGGCACTGAATACTAACATGGGACTTGAAGTTCCTGAAGCCCACATGTCGGTTTCGGGATCATATATTTGAGTGAGGTCTACTCCTATAACATGTATCTTGTTGTCGACTACTGCTGATGCATAGCCCCAATTGCCAATCGGTATTGGCATCCTTGTGGACCATGAATCAGTTGAGGGATCGTAAACTTGGTTTTCGTCGGCGTACTGAGTAAAAGTAGGAGGAATACCACTATATTTTAAGCCGCATATAAGATAGATCTTGTCGCCTGCAACATTTGCATCTAAATTTGCACTGGCTGTGGGCATTGACTCCATAGTTTCCCAAGTGTCGGTTACTGGATCATAAACTTCGTTTACTCCAGTGTATCCCGAGGAACCGGGATCGCTTTCGCCAATTACTCCACCTATAACGTATATTTTGTTCTGGTAAACAGCGGTTGCATGACTGGACCGTGCGGTTGGCATCGGCTTCTGTGCAGTCCAAGTATCGGTGGCTGGATCATAAACCTCATTAACGTCAAGACGATGAGTGCCATTAGAGCCTCCAATCGCATATATCTTACCATCAACAACCGCAACACCAAGCCCACTTCTAGCCGTGGGCATAGGCTCCAAGGTTACCCAAGAGTCTTCAGTTGCATTCACTAAAGGAAAAGAAAAAGTTGAGAAAACAAAACAAAGAATCAGCAACATGCAGAGAGTTGCCCTTTTTTTCATCATTTCGGGCACACCACATTAATAGTTTCAATGAGCCAACAGAAAAGCGTTTTTGTCAAGAAACTTTGACCAAAAATTATCAACTAAATGGATGTTCAGTCAACAATTCTTGACTAGGCAAATGACAAATAATAGTTTATAACTGTCTTTTTTCTATTAGTCGTCACGGAGGCTAACGCGTGAGTTATGAGATGTGGGCTGAAAAGTATCGCCCCAAGTCACTAAGTTCGATTATCAATCAGAAGGAAATCGTGGACCGCCTAAAAAGCTTCGCACAAGCAAAAAACGTTCCCCACTGCATTTTCGCGGGTCCACCCGGAACAGGAAAAACCACAGCAGCTCTCTGCCTAGCCATGGACATGTACGGCAAAGGCTACAGGGAGCATCTGATGGAACTGAACGCCAGCGACGAAAGAGGAATAAAAATGGTCCGAGAAACAGTGAAAACCTTTGCCAGAACACGGTCAATCGGAGAAATTCCGTTCAAGATACTGATTCTGGACGAGGCAGACAACATGACCTCCGATGCTCAGCAGGCGCTACGGCGAACCATGGAACGCTTCACCGAAACCTGCCGATTCATCATGATAGCAAACTACAGCGGAAAAATCATCGAGCCTCTCCAGTCCAGATGTGCTCCCTTCCGTTTCAGTTACCTGTCAAAGGAAGACCAGGACCGCTACCTGCGCAACATCATCGAAAAAGAGAACATCAAAATTTTGGACGAGGGCTACACCGCCATCTTCGAAGTAAGCGAAGGAGACCTGCGGAAAGCCACCAACACCCTGCAAGCCGCAGCATCCATGGGCAAAGTAATCGACACCGAAACCGTGTACTCGGTTATTGGAAGAGCCAACCCCGCAGACGTCAACGAAATGATAAAAACTGCCATGAGAGGCGACTTTCTTGAAGCCAGAAAAAAGCTCAGAGAAATGATTCTGAAGTATGGCGTGGCTGGAAGCGACATCATCAAACAAATACACTCAGTAATCTTCCAATCTATGCTTCCTGACTCATGGAAGGTGACGCTCAGCGAAGCCGTAGGAGAAGCCGATTTCCGTTTGGTTCAAGGCGCTGACGTGGAGGTTCAGTTGAGTGCCCTCCTTGCTCGACTGACTGAGGCGGGTCACGAGCTGAAGAGAGGCGGTTAACCGTTTGTCCACCACCTGGACCCAGAAGCATAAGCCTCAAAGTTTGAACGAAATAGTGGGCAACAGAGACGCGAAGCAGCAGTTTCTGTCTTGGCTGAAGTCTTGGAGCAACGGAATCCCCAAGAAACGAGCCGCACTTTTGCATGGGTCACCGGGAGTAGGCAAGACAGTAACCGTTGAAGTCTCAGCCAAAGAACTGAAGATGGAGCTGGTTGAAAAGAACGCCAGCGACTACAGAACAGCAGACGCCATCAAACGTTTTGCCGGTCTCGCCTCCCAGTACTCAACATTGTTTGGCGGGAACAGGCTAATTCTGCTGGATGAGGTGGATGGAATCGCAGGAAAAGAAGACAGGGGCGGAGTCAGAGAACTCACAAACATCTTGAAGACCACCCGAAGCCCCATTGTCCTCACAGCCAACGACGCCTATAACACCCGCTTCAGCACCATCCGCAAATACTGCCTCGTTATCGCCTTCAAGAATCCCACAGTCAGAGAAACTGTGTCCCATCTGAAACGAATCTGCGCAAAAGAGGGAATAGATGCTGACGAGGAGGTTTTGAAGTTTATTGCTGAACATGCTGGACGGGACGTCAGATCAGCCGTTAACGACCTGCAGGCTCTTGCTCAGGGCAAAACACGTCTCGCCATGGAAGATGTGGAGTGGTTGGCTGGCAGAGACAGAAAGGAAGTTATCTTCGATGTTATGCGGACAATCCTGTACTCCAAGGATTCGTGGGAAGCAAAGAAGGCAGTAAGCAGCGCCGACGTGGACCCTGACATGCTCTTCAACTGGATATACGAGAACACGCCCTACCACCTAACAGACCCCCATGACCTAGTAAAAGCCATGGACTACCTGGCGTTAGCTGACATCTACAGAAAACGAATCAGGGATACCCAGTACTGGAGCCTGCTACGCTACGTTGTAGACTTCATGAGCTCAGGAGTAGCAGTGTCTAGGCAAAGAAGCAAATCGTCCGGCTGGATTCCCTTCAGGTTTCCAGAAAAGATTCAGATGCTGTCAAGAACCAAGGGAGAACGGGCGCTTCAAACATCCATTGGCTCTAAGATATGGAAGAAGTGCCACATCTCCGCTACGCGAAGCATGAAAGAGGTTATGCCCTACCTGAAAATAATCTTCGAAAACAACCCTGAAATGGCGGCGGGATTATCGGATTGGCTTGACCTAGACGAAGACATGATAGAGTACCTGGCTGGAAACAAGAAACAAACAAAACCAATTGTTGCAAAGTTAGCCTAAAGTCACCAAAGTTCATGTTGTGGGTAATGGTCTTTCTCCCAGAGTCACTTCCACGCTTCTTTCCTCGTCGTCTCTGATAATTTCGAAAAACACCGAGTCTCCGGGGCTGGTGTTCCGTTCCATATAAACCACCAAATCAGTCATTCTTCTTGTGGCTACTCCATCTATTCCCGTAATCACGTCTCCGCCAATCGGAACAGTCTGCCCGTCTATTGTAACATTCGCGTTTGCCCCTCTTAGTCCTGCCTGGTCTGCAGGGCTCCCCTCAGTAACCTCTATGATAAGAACTCCCTGAGGCTTCTCCAAACCGATGGCATCCGCAATGGCTATGTTCACGTCCAATGCAGAAACTCCTAGCCAGGGATGTTTATAGTCGCCAGTTTCTATCAGGTCGTCAATTTCCCGTTTAACCGTGTCAGAGGGGATAGCGAAGCCGATGCCCGTGAAGGTGCCAGTCTCGGACTGGATAGCAGTGTTCACGCCCACCACCTGACCTTTGACGTTGACCAAGGGACCGCCAGAGTTTCCAGGGTTTATGGCTGCGTCTATCTGGATTACGTCTATGACAACATAGTTTCCTGCTGCTTCCAGTGTTCTGTCTAGAGACGAGACTATGCCCGCGGTTAGGGTGTCGCTGAGACCAAAGGGGTTACCCATGGCTGCGACAGGGTCGCCCACGGCAAGGTCCGAGGATGCTCCGAGAACTATGGGCTGCAGGGTTGTGACTTGGGAATCGACTTTTATGACGGCTATGTCACTGTAGATGTCCGTGCCAACTACTGTGGCTGAGGTTACGTTTCCGTCCAAGAAGGTAACTTCTATTGTTTCTGCTTGGTCGATTACGTGATGGTTGGTTATGATGTGCCCTTTCAAGTCATACACGAAGCCTGAGCCTAAACCAAGGTTTGTTTGGATTAGAACCACAGAGTCCTTGAGTTGATTGTAGATTGTGGACCATGGCATCAAGCCTGTCTGATTAACCGTGTCCAGAATTTCGATGCGGTTCTGCAACTCCTGAATTTCGTTACTCTGCTCGGTAATGGTTGCCTCCATTGACTCCAGCTGTCTTTGAAGCCCCCAAAAAGCCACAATGAATACTCCCGTGTTGACAATAAGCAGGATAAGAACTGCTGTAAAGGCGTAACTCCATTTGCTGGAACTTGAAGACCGTGACTCTTCGTTGGCAATCAACCTGTTTTCCTTCCTTTCAGATGTGTATCTACTATCTTAAGGGAATCATATGTTCTAAGTTTTTCGGGGAAAAAATACATCCACTAAAACATTCAGTTTGTGGTCTTGGCTGTTTGTGTTGGCTTATAGTATGGTTCCCGTTTTTTGACTGCTTCAAGGAATAGTTCGGTCAGTTGTTTGTCATCAGCTCCGCTCCGCATAGGCGCCAGCAGATCCACTAAGTTGTCTTTTCTCATTAGACACGGCTTCAGTTTTCCGTCGCTTGTCACGCGGATTCTGGTGCAGTTGGCGCAAAACTCTGTGTTTTCTATGGGGCGGATAACTTCAACTTTGACTTTTGGCAGAATGTAAATCCGCCGTTTCTGCATATACTTTCTGACCTTTGTCTCCGACGCCAACATCTCCAGCTTCTGCTCAATCTTATCCAAGCTAAGATGGTAGCGCTCATAGTATTCTTTGCTGAGGTTAATTGGCTCCAACTCGATCAACTGCAAGATTGTCCCCGTCTGCGCAGCAAACTGGCTCATCCTTTCTATTTCGCCGTCATTCACGTTTTTGAGCACCAGCATATTCAGTTTCACAGGCTGAATTCTGGCTTCTACTGCGGCTTTGATTCCTTCAAGGGCGTCCTGTAGGTTGCCTCCCATGACGCTGCTGTAAACGTTGGGGTCTAGGGTGGGGAGGCTCACGTTCACTCTGCCTAATCCCGCCTTTTTCAGGTCTTTAGCCAAGCCTTTCATGTAGGCTCCATTAGTGGTCATGGACAGGTCAGTTAAGCCGTCCAGTTCATTGATGTCTTGAACAATCTTGACAATTTCCTTGCGAAGAAGCGGTTCTCCTCCGGTTAGTTTAATTCGGCTGATTCCGAGGCTGATTGCTATTCGGACTATGCGGACAATCTCGTCTACGGTCATGACTGTTGTGGGGCTGGTTTCGCCTTCCCTGTGGCAGTAGGGGCAATGTTTGTCGCATTGTTGGGTAACAGAAATTCTCAGGTTGAGAACAGGACGATTACAGTTGTCGTAAATCATCGAGGTCACGTTTCTCAGCAGACGCGTTGTGTATGGGAAAGCACATCTCAATCAAGATAAACCTTTCCTAAACCAGCGGCAAATGAACAAAAGGATAACATCATAATACTGTGACTTCTACACGCGGGGACGCAACTTACATAAACGTGCTCATTTCCTTAGCATACAGAGACCTGAGGTGAGTTGCATGCTACCTTTCCACTTGGATTCTTTATCGTCAAAGGAACTGTACAAGGATGTTTTCGTGAGGCTTATCCACGGAAACGAGTTGACGCTGAACTACTTTGAACTAAAAAACCAAGACGTGAACATTCCTTTCCATACACATCCAGTAGAACATCTTGTCGTCGTTCTGGAGGGGAAGATG
>Ga0307424_1001412_pt1 | contig 12669 bp, 10 predicted proteins | sample SalMarWE160320MG_FD_202157 | JGI IMG/M metagenome (GOLD analysis project Ga0307424, IMG submission 202157) | Salt marsh sediment microbial communities from the Plum Island Ecosystem LTER, Massachusetts, United States - WE1603-20 | ecosystem: Environmental > Aquatic > Marine > Intertidal zone >... | reverse complement strand
TCTGCCGAGGATCAGTGTCGTGTCACTTTCCAATTTGATTAATATTCGCAGCCACGCTATTCTAATCCAAATTTGACCTCTTGTTAAAACAAACCCATACGAATGAGGTGTTTAAATGATTCGACCCTTTGAAGGCAAAACACCCAACGTGGCTTTCAGCGCCTTTGTCAGTGAGGCCGCCTACGTTGTGGGGGATGTTGAAATCGGTGAGAATGCCAGCATCTGGCCGGGTGCCGTCATTCGCGGCGATTTCGGCAAGATACGGATTGGCCGCAATACGGCCATCGAAGATAATTCCGTGCTGCACGCCGGCACACCGGACGGTCCCGAGCAGGATCTGATCATCGGCGACTATGTTCACATCGGTCACGCGGCCGTCGTCAACGGCACGCGCATCGGCGACCATGTGCTTATCGGCATGAATGCCACAGTCCTGCACGACGTCAAAATTGGGGATTATTGCATCATCGGCGCCGGTTGCCTTGTACCCCACGGCATGCATGTTCCCGACAACTCCTTCGTCATCGGCGTTCCGGGTTTGATCAAGGGAACCATCAGCAAGGAGCAGCGCTATTGGGTAGAACAGGCCCCCAAGGAGTATCTGGCGTTGATGAAAAGGTACCAAAAAGCGGGGCTATAAGAAATCCTTCTAGCGGTGGATTTTGTTCTCAATGCTGTTGATGAGCCAAGGCAATTAATTGAAATGCTGAAGAAAGGGAATGGGCGCCCCGATTGTTATTAAGCGAGCCGAAAAGATGCATATGTCGGATTTACACAAACGTTTTGATAAATATACCCTTTCTTTAATTCATTTAATGCTTATATTTTCTTAATAGATTCCCAATCAATTTGACAACCTATATCTTGAATTAAGCCATCATTAAACGGAGGGGAAAATGCAGAAAAAATGGAGATATAAAGATTATGAGATTCAAGAAGGATTAAAACCCGGAAGCACAACGTTTCGATATTTTTTTGTTGTTTCAGAAAAAGGTATGAGAAAGGGTAATTATTGTGTCTGGATAAAGGATGACGCCTTATCCCGTTTTGATGAATCTAAGAATTTTGATACTATCATCTCGTCTCAAAGAGAAAACTGGGGCAAATGGGTTAAGCAAAAAATTGACGAGCAGGATTTTCAAAATCGTGCGCTAAAATTTGATAAAACGGGTGAATCGGAGATTAATCTATCGGAAATGAATGAACATGTTACCATGGATTCGAAATAGTTTCCATCCATAAATGGCTCTTTTTCACAATCTCGGCGTCAACCTGCAGGGTCACTTGTGGGACGTACTAAAGTACGTCTCCGCGTAATCCCTTGATTTCCTTGATCTTGCAAAAAATATCTCATTTCTGGATTGGAAACCTGCTCGTACCCAAATTCTATTCGTGGATGGGCACGAAATAGAAGTTTGAGAGATAAGGTTTAAGAGAGGATATGTATAATGTCACATGAGAAAGTGGGGAAATATGCTTTTGAAGTGGGAATGTACAGGCCACCGAGTGAGGGAGGAAGTTTCTCACTGCTATTGCGCTTTACCCGGAACTGCCCGTGGAATAAATGCACTTTTTGCGGCATGTATAAGCACGAGAAATTCTCTCTCAGGACCAGTGAGGAGATTACGGGCGATATTGATTCGATCGCTGAACTGATCAAAGATATGCAATCTCTTTCATGGCAGCTCGGGTATGACGGGCAGATCAATAGAGATGTGATCATTGGTATGATCGAAAAAGAACCGGAACTCAATACCAGCCAGGGGTTCGGTATGATTCTAAACTGGCTGTCATCCGGGGGGAAAACCGCCTTTTTGCAGGACGGCAACAGCCTGATGATGCCCAGTGACAAACTGGTGGATGTGCTCAAGTATCTACGCAGCACCTTTCCATCCCTGGAACGGTGCACCACCTATGCCCGTTCAAAGACCTTATCGAGAAAATCCCAGGAGGAATTGACCGGTATTCGGAAAGCCGGTCTGGATCGGCTGCATGTGGGCTTAGAAACCGGGGACGATGCCCTGTTGAAAAAAATAAAAAAGGGAGTCACCAGGGAGGAACATGTTGCCGGTGGGCGAAAGGCCATCAAAGCCGGTTTCCAGTTGTCTGAATACTGGATGCCCGGCTTGGGGGGGAAGGAAGACTGGGAGAATCATGCAAAGAACACTGCATTGGTATTGAACGGCATCAATCCTCATTATATCCGTTCCCGACCCTTTTCACCGTGGGCCGGTACACCGATCCTTGATGATTATGAAAAGGGGGCGTTTACACTCTTGTCACCCAGGGAGATGTTAATCGAACTGAAGCTTCTGATAGAAACGCTGGATGTCACTTCCAAGGTTTGTTTTGATCACGCCGGTAACTACTGGGTCAATCGAAACGGTCAGCTCTTATTTACCCAGAGCTATGAAGGATACAAATTCCCTGAAGAAAAACCCCGTGTATTGGAACTATTAGAAGAGGGTATCGAAGCCCAGGAGGGAAGGGTGGATTTCCGCCGGTGCAGAGAGCGTCTTCGGGTTGTTCGTTAATGGGTGAAGGGGGTCGTTTTTGTGAGGTTTTGATTTCCAGGAGGCCTTACGGGAAGGAATCGACAGCCTGAAAGAGCGTTCCCTCCTTATAACCAACCTGTTTGTTCGCATTATCCAGACGATCAGAGCCAACACTGCCGGTATCCGCGAATATTTGCTGGCATTTTCATGTGTAAACGAAAGCGTTTTTGCCCATCTTGTCATCAAAAAAGGGTTGTGGAATTCGGGGAGTGGCTCTGCAAAGAGGTCCTCAAGGCAGTTCCGCCTTCACAGGCATAGCGAAGATCGATAGATTCGTGTTCCGTCCTTTTTTTTACGCCATGGTTTTTCTTCCCTACGGTCCAACCGACAGGCAAAGTCAAAATGGAAGGGCCTTCGCCTCCATCACCCGGGCCCATTCCCTTCCATCTTCCAGATCTGCTTCATCGGGGTGCCCCGTTGCACTCTGGGCCTCCGCAACCCAGGCCTTGTGCTCGGGTTTCTTTGCAAGTTGCTCGAGGAGAGCATATTTCACCTTTCCCCGACAAGCAAAAGTCCCGATTACCCGCTCCCCCACGGAAATACTCAGGGCCTGATAGAATGCCGTAATGGCCAGTTGTCCTCCTTTCAGGGATCCGTGGGTACCGAAGAGGGCAAGCTTCTTGCCTTTCGGAATTGTCTTTAGAAAGGATTCCACTTTTGCAGGCACGCTGTGTGCATGAACCGGAAAGCCGCAGAAAATAAGATCATACACTTCCAGGTCCCCCGCGTTATCAATCGGCACGATCTCTTTTTCCACCAGCCCGGCGCCCTCGTAGACCGCCCGGGCGAGCTTTTCAGTGTTTCCCGTCTCCGAATAGTACGTCACCAGTACCTTCATTCCACCCTCCTTCATCAGAAAAAGTTTCAAGGGATATTTACAAGGTTTTCATTATAATTGCAAGTAAATTGGAGCCGGCATTGAATCGTCTGGACAATTTCTCGACCCAGGATTGCCACACTTCGAAACAGTACGATGATGCGTTTCCTGAAATGCCGAACAGTTTTTCAGGTCTTTTCCGATGGCGGCGACCCAACCGTTTCCTTTCCTTAGTCCACCACCAAAGTATCATCTTCCCGCCAAAACGGGATTTCACAAGGTTCAAACGGCGTCGCCTTCGCCCCGCCTAAAGTCCGGGATCTTCGACTTGCATCCAATGCCTTGCCGGTGATCAGGTTTCTTCCCCAGCCACTTGCCTTTCTACACGTAAATGGAATTCGGCGGTGGGTTTGGGTTTGTCGCCCGTCAACCGGGCTTTCTTTTAGTAAGATAAGAACGAAAAGGAAATTTTCAAAACCCATTATACCAACAAAAGTATTCCTTGAATGAAGATCCATTCCCGCGTATAATTCCAAGTTACACCTCCTTGGTTCAGGTTGTTGTTGCTTTTTCATCCTTTTACCAAATCGCAATATGTTTTGCGATAAGGGCTAGAATCTTGAAAGGTTGCTCTGGAATAATGGAGATGACCATTTAGCATGCAGAATCCAGATCGTCAAAATCCACTTGAGTCCGGAGGATGGGGAGAATCTGTTGTAAAGGTAGTAGACCGTTTGAAGATGGCCGAGCACACCCTTATGGTCATCCTGGCGGTCTTTGTCGGGTTGATAACAGGATACGGCGCCCTTGGTTTACGGTATTTGATCCACCTGATTCAGGTCGCTTCCACACAACATGTCGCCTATTCTCTGAGCATGGTAGCGCGCCTGCCGTGGTACCAGAAGCTTTTCATGCCTGCCGTCGGTGGGCTGCTGGTCGGGCCGATCGTCACCTTTCTCTCCAAAGAGGTCAAAGGCCACGGAGTACCCGAGGTCATGGAGAGCATCCTGCTCCGAAACGGCATGATACGACCGAGAGTCGTACTCGCCAAAATTGTCGCCAGTTCAATTTGCATCGGTTCCGGTGGATCATCCGGACGTGAAGGCCCGATCGTGCAGATCGGCTCTGCAATCGGTTCGATGATAGGCCAATGGTTTCAGCTGCCGCCGGAGAAACTGCGGACGCTTGTGGCAGCCGGTGCCGCCGGGGGCATCGCGGCAGCCTTTAATGCCCCCGTAGCCGGGGCACTCTTTGCCATCGAAATTATTTTCGGCGATTTCGGAGTGATGCAGTTCAGTCCCATCGTCATTGCATCGGTGACTTCCACCGTTATATCACGTCATTATCTCGGAGATTTTCCGGCCTTCATAGTCGCCAAATACACTCTCGTATCCCCCTGGGAGTTGATTTTTTACGCCGGAATGGGATTGATTGCAGGCATTGCCGGTCTGTTTTTTATCAAATTGTTGTATGCCTTGGAAGACTTTTTTGATGACTGGAAATTTCCGGATTATATCAAACCCGCCATCGGAGGATTAATCGTCGGTGGGCTGGGAATCGTTTTTCCGGCAATTTACGGTGTGGGTTACGAAGGGATAAACGAATCGCTGGCAGGGCATATCTCATGGAATATTCTGCTCATCCTGATGGTGTTAAAAATTGTGGCCACATCCTTTACCTTGGGGTCGGGCGGCTCCGGTGGAATATTTGCACCCTCTCTTTTTGTCGGAGCCATGATCGGCAACGCCGTGGGGATGCTTGTCCACCAATTCTTCCCGACGATTACGGCCTCATCGGGGGCCTACTCCATGGTGGGAATGGGCGCCTTTGTGGGGGCCGTCACCCACGCGCCCATTACTTCGATTATCATTATTTTTGAAATGACCAATGACTATACGATTATCCTACCCCTGATGATTGCAACCATTATTGCAGTCACTTTTACGACGAAAATGCAGCCCGAATCCATTTACACGTTGAAATTGGTGAAACGCGGCATTCACTTTTTCAAGGAGAAAGAAATCAACGTGTTACAATTTCTTAAAGTCGAGGATGTGTACAAAAAGGATTGCGAGAGACTCGCGCCCGACACTCCCTTCAAGGATATTATCGCCACCATTATGAACAGCGAGCACGAAATTTTTTGTGTGGTGGACGAGAACGACAGATTTCTCGGATATGTTACGGAGAAAAGTATCCGGACAGTCATGGACGATCCCACGCCTCTCAACAATATCATTTTGGCGTATGACCTCATTGAGACCAATCCAACATACATCACACCGGATACAAATCTGGACACGGTCATGAAAGTATTCGGAAAGTCCGGTGTAGGCGAACTCCCGGTGGTGGACGCCCAGAAAAGTCATCTCTTGCTGGGATATCTGACCAGGCAGATTCTTATTGACGAATACAACAAGGAACTGGCCAGAAGGGAACCGACACTCGGACTCGAACGGGCCTACTCTTCCCTGGCGCTCTCCGATATCACGAAGATTGTGGACAACTACTCTATGGTTGAGATTCCAGCGCCTCACCGATTTGTGGGAAAAAGTCTTCTTCAGTTGGACCTGCGAAACAATTATCGTGTCCAGGTATTTCTGGTCAAGAGGGAATTGGGAGACGGCCGGGAGAAACGCATGGTTCCAGATGCCGATTACACGATTAATGAGAAAGACGTGCTCATACTGGTAGGAGAGCAGGAAGATTTGGAAAGAATTCGGAAGTTGTAAATGTTGATCCGAATTTTATTGTCAGGCCGCCTGCCCGGACCGGCCCATTTCCACAAAAGGGCGGAAGGGCGAGTGAAAGGAAAGGAACTGCACCGTGTCTTTTAACCCGAGCTTCATAGCCCCGCCCAGGATTCCGGAAAATGCCCTCTGCTTTCTCCTTCAGGAGCAAAAGCTGCTCACAAAGAAGCAAGGCGATCGTTATCTCATTCCACAATTCCTGGATCTGCAGGCCCTTGATCCAAGACCTGAACCTTTGCGTTACCTCGGATCACTGGAGGGGCGGCCATGCTACGCCGGGGAGATGCCTGCAATGATACTTCCCCCGACGACATTTGCACTCAAGGGGATTCGGTCTCTTTTCGAACATCTTGAAGAGCCTTTGATCGGGGTTGCAGGTCTGGCCAACCAGCTGGTCCTCTGGAACCGAAATCACCGCTTTTGTGGAAAGTGCGGCCTGGAGACCGAAGACAGGCCGAATGAAAGGGCCAAGGTCTGTCCCGGCTGCGGGCTGATCAATTACCCCCGCCTCTCGCCTGCCGTGATTGTGGCCGTCGTCAGAGAAGACCGTCTTCTGCTCGCCCACTCTCAGCGCTTCCCCGGCAAGTTTTACAGCGTCCTGGCCGGGTTCGTAGAGCCGGGAGAAACTCTTGAGGAATGCATTCGAAGAGAAATTGAAGAAGAAGTCGGCATAGAAGTCAAGAACATCCGCTACTTCGGCAGTCAGCCATGGCCCTTTCCGGATTCCCTTATGATCGCCTTTACCGCCGAATACTCGAAAGGAGAGATCATCGCTGATCGTGCTGAAATTGCCGATGCGGGCTGGTTTTCAGCGGACAACCTCCCCCCCGTCCCCCCGAAAATCAGCATTGCCCGGGAATTGATCGACTGGTTTACAGAGAACCAGGGAAAAGGGGTCACCTAAAAATGCTTCCGGCTCCTGACTTCTGAATACTGGCTTCTCTGCATCGTCAGCTATCTCTGGCTATTGAAGCTCCTTCCAGGGGCGGCCCAAAGCCGGGCCCGCTGGACCCCGATATTTACTTTGAAGGGAATGGGACATGCGGCTGTTTAGGAATGATGAAACCGTGATCGACATGCAGGGTATAAAGAAGTGAATAAAAGCGGCTTCCCGAAGGCGTCAGAGGACTGGTGCCGGATCGGTGAACAATACATCTCGAATCTCTCTTCCTGCAAGGTCCACAGGGTTCTCGAGGATACGACCGATTTCTACGGAGTGGAATACGGCGATGTGATTCTCCTAAATGACATCGGTTATCTCGTGCGGGGAACGGAGTCGGAAAAGAAATTCGGGCTGGAAGGGGAACCCAAACCCTGGGTAAAAAGCTGCATCGACCTCGTAACCGGGGAGCGAAAGGTCATCAAACTCACCTTTCTTGAAGAATTTTCATGCAGCATCGAGGGTCTGAACTTCACGTGCCTGCGCAATCCGGAGAAGGAGGCCCGTATCCTCGAAAAGGTAAAAGGGCACGGGGGTTTCATGCAGGGGTTTTCTGCAGTGGACTCGGGTGGAAATATCGTCAGAGTCCTGGACCGCATTGCAGGGAAGAGCCTGGATAACACTCTTCAGTCTCTTCCCGGGAAGCATGAAAAATACTATCGAGAACATCTGCCGGATATCCTGGAACACCTGGGGGTGGCCTATGATGCCCTTGGAGACCTGCACCGCATGGGCGAGATTCATGGAGATATTACCCCGGATCATATCTTCGTAGAAACGGGGACGGGAAGGTACAGATGGATTGATTTTGATTATGATTACAAGGAAAGAGAGCACGTTTTCGATCGGGATATCCTTGAAATGGGGACCTTGCTGGCCTATGTGGTGGGAAAGGGGTACCTGATTTTAAGCGACATCAGGCTCCACCATCCGGAAATCGCTCAAAGGCTTCGGGCGGAGGATATGCAGAGTGTATTTCCGAGCCAACTGGCCAACCTGAAAATGGTCTATCCCTATGTCCACCGTGAGCTGAACCAGATCCTTTTGAGATTCTCCCAGGGTGCCGGGGCCGGATACCAGGATGCAAAGGAACTCGCGGCGGACGTTGTCCGCGCTGCAACGCTCATTAAGTGAATTCTCCCGTGGATATATAACGTCCCAAAGATTTTAAATTGACAGCTTGCGGCAGGCCCTGACGCATGCCGAAATTAGCTCGGCTTGACACGTCCTTTGTCTTACATCACCTCATGATCAGGGGAACGAAACGTCGAAGGATATTCCGGCACGAGGAGGATCGTGAGGATTCTCTGGTTTCAAGGGTAAAATTGACCCCGCAAGAAACAGCCTGTTCAGAAAGAAGGCAAAACCTGCGGGCGTTCAATCTGAAGCCTGTCATTGCTTCAATTTCCTCGATGAAACCAGTATCTCCCATGGGCCTGCCCGTTCTTCCCCGCTTTCTGATGGTCCCGGCAATGCCTGGGCCCAACGCTTTCAAGTGAATCAATAATTAGGGATGGTGTCCCCGGAATAGTCTGTCAAGGATGGCTGAATACGGTATTGAGTATTTGATTACCATGCAAACCCTTGTTAAAAGAGACCAATCGAGCCATCTGAATTCTGCCGCACAATTTATTGATTGCCGAGATGAGAGGTGATGCTTTCCTGGCTGAAAATAGTCCCCAAAAAGGGAACAGACCGGGCCTTGGTGACCAGGATACGAAGATGGGCGGCTGAGGCCCTGGAAAGAAGAGGAACACTGGCTGCCCCTCCTCGGTTGTGCATTACTATCTGGAAAAGCTCTAAGGAATTGGAGGCTTTTTATAAACAGGAGAAGGAAGAACTGAAGGTTGTTGCAGGGGAAGAGACGGATTTCCTGGCCACGCATGAAGCCTGGAGAGGTTTTCCGAGAATCCACGTCTGCGAGGAAAAGGTGAAAGAGGTATTCCCTGCCGTACTCCGGGGAGTCTTGCACCACGAGATAGGTCACGCGCTTCATCATGGGAGTCCTGAGTTCTACACTTTTCGCTTCTCAAGGAGTCTTCAGCAAGCTGGAAATGCCTGCGGGCTGGAGTTGTCGCTCTTGCAGCAATGTGTCTACTTTCTCTCAGTGGCTGTCAAGGACTATGAGGTGGTTAAGTGGTTGGCCGGCGTGGGACTGGGCAACAGCCAGGCGGCTCTTGTGGAGTACATGATCGAGGACACCGAACAGGAACGAGAAGTCTGGGAGATGGTTCGTGCCGATACTGCACCAAGGAAGATTGTACTTGCTTCTCTCTTGAAAACTGTGCTTTCCATCGAGGCGCTGATATCCGGTGGGACAGAGAACGCCCAGGCGCTGTTGGACAAATGGGAAAAGGCTTACTCGTGGCTTTCCGAGCAGGACCGCCTTGGGCTCATCCGATTTGCTCGCTCTTGTTTCGAATCGGAGGGAAAAACCTTCCAGGAGAGACTGGAAGGAATAACCCTGGGGCTGATCACCGACCGTTCTTTGTGAAAAGAGACCGGAATGACATGGAAAAGGGGACATCCTGTATGCCCCTGTTAGTGGGCAGTGCTATAGTGCCATTCCGTGATCACCGTAGGGGGATTTGGGGTCAAGATGTGACCCCCACTGCCCGCTGTGAGGATTATCTCTACTCCGATCTGGATTATCTCATTGAGATTTGTGCTTCACTTCCCGGCCTAAAAATCCCCAAGAAGCATGAAAGCACCATATATTCTGCCGTTATTTCTCTTGATTCACAAGAGCAATGTCTCTATACTTTATCCCCGAAAAAGCAAGGTCTTTTCAAGCATATGTCTCAGGGGGGGCGGGCGATACAAATCCGCAAACCCACGACACTGAGAAGGAGATGAGTACATGGAGGGTGAAACCTACCGTTCCATATGCCAGTTTTGCCATACGAATTGTGGCATTGTGGTCCACAGAAGTGGAGACGGATCGATTTCCGTGAAGGGAGATCCGGGACACCCTATGAACAGAGGCCGCTGCTGCCAAAAAGGAGCCGCGATTCCGGAAGTTATTGCATCAGAGGATCGACTCAAAGTCCCCCTGCGGAAAACCTCTAAGGGTTTTGAGAAGCTCTCTTGGCACAAGGCCCTTGAATTTGCCGCGGAGCGGTTGGGCGAAATTCGTGAACGGTTCGGGCCCCTCAGCCTTGCCCGTTGCGGCGGCGCGCCGGTATCCTATCAGTGCAGGGACGGTTTTCTTGAATTCACGGGAGCCTTCGGGTCACCCAATTTTACGGGGGCGGCAAATCTTTGCATGGTCCCAAGAATGACGGCCTTCATGGCCCTTACCGGCGGGACTCGCCCGGAACCTGATTACGATCATACAAGGCTGGTCCTCTTCTGGGGGAGCGACCCCTTGACATCGGAGCGCTACGGGGCCTATGCGGCCTATAACGGTCTGGGACAGATCATTCCGCGTCTGAAAGAGCGGGGAATACGGATGATCAGCATCGATCCCTTTTATTCGAGGACGGCTTCTCAGGCTGACGAGTGGGTGCGGATCAAGCCGGGAGGCGATGTGGCTCTCGGCCTTGCCATGATTCATGTCATCATTCAGGAAGCGCTCTATGACAGGGCCTTTGTGGAGACCTATACGAGCGGTTTTGATGCCCTGGCAGATCACGTTCAGGCTTTCACCCCCAAATGGGCCGAGACCCTGACCGGAATTCCGGCAAAGGCCATTGAAAACCTGGCGAAGACCTATGCGACCACTAAACCCGCGACCATCTATGAGGGCAACGGCCTGGATATGATCGCAAACGGCGTGGATGCTGTGCGGACGGTAGCGATCCTGATCGGCCTCACAGGAAATCTGGATGTGCCGGGCGGCAACGTCTTCATGCCCTTTGCGCAGCAGTCCTCCCTGCCCACAAAAGCCGTGTCCAGGGAGCGCAGGCTCCGTTATGAGGAATTTCCCCTGTTCATGGAACTCCCTTTTCCCGCGGTTAAGGAGGCCCTTCTGAGCGAAGAGGAAGGTCGTCCCCGGGCCATGATCGTCCATCACTGCAATCCTGTACTGATACAAGCGAACGAAAAAAGGACAAGGCAGGCCCTGGAAAAAGTTGATTTTCTTATGGTTGCCGACATTTTCCCAACAGCGACGACGGCATTGGCCGATCTGGTTCTTCCCATCCAATCAGACTTTGAAAGTTACGGGTACCGGGCCTATTCCAGCACTGAGGGCGGGTTTTTGGCCCTCGCGCGGCCGGTGTCCCCTCCAGTCGGAGAGTCACGGTCCGTATTCGAAGTTGAATATGCCCTTGCTGAAAAATTGGGAATTCACCAGGAATACCCTTTTCATGATACCCTGAGCTGGCTGAGACATATGATTCAGCCCACAGGCGTCTCCTTTGAACAGCTGGATAAAGAGCAGGTCGTTTACGCGACGCCGCCGGTCCGATACCGAAAGTATGAGGAAAAGGGCTTCAACACCCCCTCCGGAAAGGTGGAGTTCTACTCAACTATATTCGAGGACAAGGGATACGATCCGCTGCCCGGCTACTCGGAGCCCGCAGGCGAACCCTTGGATGCAGCCCTTCGTAGTGGCAGAAGGTTTCCCCTGCTTGGCTGCACCAAGCGGCCGGCCCAGTTCGTCCACACAAAGTTCAGGAATATCAATGCCCTCACAAGTTCCTACCCCGATCCCCTGGTCTGGCTGCATCCCCAGGATGCTTCGGAAAGAGATATCGCAGATGGCAATAATGTCGAGGTAAGCAGCCCCCGAGGGCAAATCACCCTTAAGGCAAGGCTCACCGAAGACACCCAGCCGGGGTATATCTGGATCGATTTCGGATGGGGAAATCCAACGGACGGAAAAGCCAGCATCAACATCCTTGTGGATGATACCAACTTTGACCCCGTATCGGGCGGCACACCCCACCGTCTTTTCGAATGCGAGATCACCAACAATTCATGAAGAACGCGTAAGAAAGGGGCCATGTGCGAAGATGGGGATGCCGGCAAAAAACTAAGTTGCTCTCTATTTCCAATAAGATTGAATATGATCTGTCATAGTGCAGGTGTTGGCTTGGCCCGAACCTAATTTAGAATTTGCCCACTAAGCCCTACCACCATATGCTGCTGCCGGATTTTTCTTGAGAAGGAGTGAGTTATGGAATTAAATGAGACGATTGAAAGAAGGCGCAGTATTCGAGCGTTTCTGCCGGATCCCGTGCCGCGAGAAAAAATTCAGAAGATTGTGGAGACGGCGCGTTGGGCGCCGTCGTGGGGAAACACCCAGCCCTGGGAGATCGTGATAGCGGACGGAGAAAAAGCCGGACAGTTGGCGCGTGCGCTCGAAGCGGAGGGGAAAAAAGGGACCAATCCCAGACCTGACATCGTGATGCCGATGCAATTCCCCGAGATTCACAAAACCCGGTATGTGTCGCTCGGCAAGGCCCTGTTTACAAGTATGGGGATTCAGCGGGGAGACCGGGAGGCCCGTACGCAGCATTACCTGAACATGTACCTGTTCTTTGGCGCACCGACCGTCGTCTACTTCGTCATCGACGGCCGGCTGAACGAACCTTACGCCTGCCTTGACATCGGCTCTATAGGGACCACCTTCTGCTATCTGGCCTATCAGGAGGGCCTGGG
>Ga0307424_1001410_pt1 | contig 12676 bp, 10 predicted proteins | sample SalMarWE160320MG_FD_202157 | JGI IMG/M metagenome (GOLD analysis project Ga0307424, IMG submission 202157) | Salt marsh sediment microbial communities from the Plum Island Ecosystem LTER, Massachusetts, United States - WE1603-20 | ecosystem: Environmental > Aquatic > Marine > Intertidal zone >... | reverse complement strand
TGACAAGTACATGTTCACGATCGACGACAAGGTGACCAATACGGGCGCCGCCGCCGTCACCATCTATCCCTACGGGCTGGTGTCGCGGCACGGGGAGCCGAAGACGAAGAGCTATTACATTCTTCATGAGGGCCTGATCGGCGTGGTCGACGACGGGCTCGAGGAGATCAGCTACAAGAAGGCGGTCGACAACGCGCCCTCCACCTTCAAGAGCAAGGAAGGCTGGCTCGGAATCACCGACAAATACTGGGCCACGGTGGTGATCCCCGAGCAGGGCAAGAGCTTCGACGCGAAGTTCAGCGGCAAGCAAAAGGGCGACGCGCAGCCACGGTTCCAGTCGGACTACATCATGGGGCCTGTGAAGATCGAACCGGGTGCCACCGAAGAGGTCAAAGGCAACGTGTTCGCCGGTGCCAAGCAGGTCAATCTCGTCGACGGCTATGCCAAGAGCTACAACATTCCCAAATTCGACCTCCTGATCGATTGGGGCTGGTTCTATTTCCTGACCAAGCCGATGTTCTTCGCGCTCGACTTCTTCTACAAGCTCGTCGGCAATTTCGGCGTGGCCATTCTCATCGTCACGCTCTGCATCAAGATCGTGCTGTTCCCGCTCGCCAACAAGTCCTACGTGGCGATGAGCAAGATGAAGAAGCTCGGGCCCGAGATGCAGAAGATCAAGGAGCGCTTCGCCGACGACAAGATGCGCCAGCAGCAGGCGATGATGGAGCTGTACAAGAAGGAGAAGGTGAACCCGGCCTCGGGCTGTTTGCCCATCGTCGTGCAGATCCCCGTGTTCTTCTCTCTCTACAAGGTTCTGTTCGTCACCATCGAGATGCGGCATGCGCCGTTCTTCGGCTGGATCCACGATCTGTCGGCACCGGACCCGACCAGCGTGTTCAACCTGTTCGGCCTCATTCCTTGGAACCCGCCCATGGTCCTGATGATCGGCGCTTGGCCGATCATCATGGGCATCACCATGTGGGTCCAGATGAAGCTGAATCCGACGCCGCCGGATCCCATCCAGCAGAAGATCTTCACCTGGATGCCGGTGTTCTTCACCTATCTGCTCGCCTCCTTCCCCGCCGGGCTGGTGATCTACTGGGCGTGGAACAACACGCTGTCGGTGATCCAGCAGTCGGTGATCATGGCGCGGCAGGGCGTGGAGATTCCGCTTCTGGAAAATCTCGGTCTGAAACCGAAGAAGGCGCCGGAGGAGGAAAAAGCGGAACAGGTGGCGCACGAGAAGCAGTCCGCCAAGGCCTCGCGGCGAGCTGCCCGCGCGGCGAAGCAGGCGAAAGCCGCGAAGCCCGCCGAAGACGAGGCTGACGCAGAGCGCGCAACGAACGGCAAGACCGAGCCGGCCAAGGCCGACCCCCCCAAGCCCGAGGACGAAGAGGGCGACCAGGACCGTCCGAGCTAGGCCTCAGGCTCCAGAAATCGCTGTTTCTTTCGTCATGGCCGGGCTTGTCCCGGCCATGAACGTCTTTAATGTCGCCCCGACCATGAACGCGACCGACATCTCCGACTTCACTGCTGACGAAATCGCGGGGGGCGAGGCGCTGTTCAAGGCCCCGTGCGTGTTCGTCAAAGGCGTCACCAGCATCGAGACGCTGCCGGACGACGGCCGCCCCGAGATCGCCTTCGCCGGGCGCTCGAATGTGGGCAAGTCGAGCCTGATCAACGCGCTCACGGGGCGCAAGACTCTGGCGCGCGTGTCGGTGACGCCGGGGCGCACGCGAGAGCTCAACTTCTTCACGCTGGGGCCTGAAGGCGGGCTCTATCTCGTGGATATGCCGGGCTACGGCTACGCGAAAGCGCCGAAATCCGCGGTCAAAGGCTGGACCCGGCTGATCGGCGACTATCTGAAGGGGCGCCGGGAGCTGAAGCGCGTGTACCTCTTGATCGACGCCCGCCACGGCATCAAGGCGAACGACCGGGACACCATGAAGCTCATGGACGAGGCGGCGGTGTCCTATCAGGCGGTGCTCACCAAGGCAGACAAGCCGAAGCAGAGCGAGCTGGAGACGATCATCGCCAAAGTGGGCGAAGAGCTTGCCAAGCACCCGGCCGCTTATCCACAAGTGCTCGTCACCTCGGCCCGGACCGGCTCAGGCATCCCGGAGCTGCGCGCCGCCGTCGCGGCCTTGGCGCCAAACGGCGTTGTGCCATAAGGCAAAGCGCCGCTATAAGGCGCACGTGGCCAAGACAAAGACATCCCCGGCAACGTCGAAAGACCCCGCGCCAGCCAAGGCGACGGGGCTGGCGGACGTGCTCGCGAGCGTGCACGCCAAGGCCAAAGTGCTGTCAGAGGCACTGCCCTATATGCAGCGCTACGACCGCAAGACGGTGGTGGTGAAATATGGCGGTCACGCCATGGGCGATCCGGAGTTGGCACGCGACTTCGCCCGGGACATCGTGCTGTTGAAGCAGGCCGGCGTGAACCCGGTCGTGGTGCATGGCGGCGGCCCGCAGATCGGCAAGCTGCTGGAGCGGCTCAACATCAAATCCGAGTTCAAGGGGGGCTTGCGCGTCACCGACCGAGAGACGGTCGACGTGGTCGAGATGGTGCTGGCCGGCTCGGTCAACAAAGAGATCGTGTCGGCCATCAACGACCAGGGCGGCAAGGCGGTCGGCATTTGCGGCAAGGACGCCAATCTGATGCGGGCCCAACGGCTCGAGCGGCGTGTGCGCGATCCGGACTCCAATATCGAGCAGGTCCTGGATCTTGGCTTTGTCGGCGAGCCTGGGCTCGTCGAGCCGCACATCATCGACGTGATCATCCATTCGGACCTGATTCCGGTGGTCGCGCCGATCGGGGTCGGGCCTGAGGGCGAAACGCTCAACATCAACGCCGACACGTTTGCCGCCGCTATCGCTGTTGCCTTGAAGGCGAAGCGGCTTCTCCTGCTCACCGACGTCGACGGCGTGCTCGACAAGGACGGCCAGCTGGTCCGCTCCATGACCACGGCGGAGGCCCAAGGCCTGATCGACGACGGCACGATCTCCGGCGGCATGATTCCCAAGATCGAGAGCTGCATGGACGTGATCTCCGAAGGGGTCGAGGCCGTGGTGATCATCAACGGCAAGGTGCCGCATGCCGTGCTGCTCGAGTTGTTCACCGAGCATGGCGCCGGCACCTTGATCGAGCGGCGGCACGCGAGAGGCCGCGCGAGGGCGCCGCGATGACGGCGACCTCCGATGTGAAAGGCTTCGGCCATGTCGAGACCTGGGTATTCGATCTCGACAACACGCTCTATCCGGCCGACTGCGATCTGTTCGCCCAGATCGACCGGCGCATGGGCGCGTTTATCGCCGAGCAGCTCGGGCTTCCCTTGGACGCGGCGCATGAGCTGCGGCAACGCTACTACGCCGAGCACGGTACGACGCTCGCCGGCCTCGTGCAGCGCCACGATGTCTGCCCCGATAGCTTCCTCGACTACGTGCACGACATCGATCTCGGCACGGTGTCGCCGGCGCCGGAGCTTGCGGCTGCTATCGGCGCGCTGCCGGGGCGGAAGCTCGTGTTCACCAACGGTTCGCGCAAGCATGCGGAGGCCGTGGCCGCTCGGCTCGGACTGCTCGACCATTTCGAGGACATCTTCGACATCCACGCGCTTGACTACATCCATCCGAAGCCGACGCGCGAAGCCTATGACCGCTTCGTCACGGCGCACGGGATTGCGGCGCCGCGCGCCGCGATGTTCGACGACTTGCCTCACAATCTAGAGACCGCGCACGCCATCGGCATGACCACGGTGCTCGTCGGCTGCCGGTCGACGCGGCCGGAACACCAAGTGAGCGCGGGCTGGACCGAGCTGCCGGCCCATATTCACCACCGCACCGAGACGCTCGCGCCGTTCCTCGCCGCCATTGGCGCGGCGCTCAGCGAAGAGACCGACGGCGCCGAGGCGCGCCCCTTTCAAGCACAGTTCTGCCTGACCTGACGGAGTCCCATGTCCTACGACCATCTCAAGAGCTTTATCGACGGCGCCTTCGATCATGCCGCGGAGATCACCCCCGACAGCAAAGGCGTGGTGCGCGACGCCGTGGAGGAGGTTCTGAGCCTGCTCGACAAAGGCGAGCTCAGGGTGGCCGAGAAGGTCGGCGGCGAGTGGATCGTGCACCAATGGGTGAAGAAGGCGATCTTGCTGTCGTTCCGCCTGAACGATCCGCACAGGATCGATGGCGGTCCCGACGACTCCTCGTGGTGGGACAAGGTGCCGATCAAATTCGAGAAGTGGAAGGCCAAGGACTTCAAGGAAGCCGGCTTCCGCGCGGTGCCGGGCGCCGTGGTGCGCCACTCCGCCTATATCGCGCCGGGCGTGGTGCTGATGCCGTCCTTCGTCAATCTCGGGGCGCGCGTCGATTCCGGCACCATGGTCGACACCTGGGCGACGGTCGGCTCTTGCGCGCAGATCGGCAAGAACGTGCATCTCTCCGGCGGCGCCGGCATCGGCGGCGTGCTGGAGCCCCTGCAAGCAAACCCCGTGGTCATCGAGGACAATTGCTTCATCGGCGCCCGCGCCGAAGTGGCTGAAGGCGTCATCGTCGGCGAAGGTTCGGTGCTCTCCATGGGCGTCTATCTCGGTCAATCCACCAAGATCGTCGACCGGGCCACGGGCTTCGTGCATCAGGGGCGCGTGCCGCCCTACTCCGTGGTGGTATCAGGCTCCATGCCCGGCAAGCCGCTGCCTGACGGATCGCCCGGCCCTTCGCTCTATTGCGCGGTGATCGTGAAGACGGTGGACGAGAAGACCAGGGCCAAGACCTCCATCAACGAGTTGTTGCGCGACTGAGGGTAGTCGACTGGCCCCGGGCCAGTCAGGTTCACAAGGATGGGACAACATCCCCCTTCGCAAGCCGTCCGATCGGTCTTAAAACCAACCCGAATCTCGGGGCCGGACTAGGGGGAGGCAATGGACCTGCAATACGTCTTCGCATCGTTGGACGGGCGCATAAACCGGGCCAAATGGTGGGCGGGGGTCGTCATCATTCTCGTCGTTTGGGAGGTCCTTCGCACCGTTGTTGAGGTCATTTTCGGTTGGGGCTTTTTCGGGGGCTTCCTGGTTACGCTCTTGGCTCTTGCCGTGTTCTATCCAGGCTTCGCGGTGTGCGCCAAACGCTTCCAGGACCGCGACAGACCAGGGAAAACGGCACTTTACGGCCTGGTGCCGGTTCTGATCGCCAACCTGTTACAAACCTGGGGTCTGACGGGGGCGCCGCAGCAAAACGGACTCGGCTGGCTCTGCACCCTCATCAATCTCGGCGTCGCCTTGTGGTTCGTGATCGATCTCGGCATTCTGAAGGGGACGCCAGGCCAGAACCATTTCGGCGGCGATCCGCTGGCGGCCATCAACTGAGCGCGCCGCTTAGCCACGCGCAAGGCAAGTCACCGAAGACGACGGGTTTCCGTCCGCTTGCCAGGGGGGCAAGCGCCCGTCATGTTCTGCTCCGGTGGCGCTCCGCCACGCTCGAACCAGGTGCCGACCCATGACCACGCTCGGCGAGAAGGCCGTCGCGCTCGCTCAAGGCTTGATCCGTTGCCCCAGCGTCACGCCAAAAGACGCCGGCGCGCTCGATGTGCTGATCGAGCCGCTCAAGAAGGCGCGGTTCGTCTGCGACCGCCTCACCTTCACCGAGGAGGACACACCGGCCATCGACAATCTGGTCGCCCGCATCGGAGAGGGCCCGCCGCATCTTTGCTTCTGTGGGCATACCGACGTGGTGCCGCCGGGCGACGAGACATTGTGGAGACATCCACCGTTTGCTGCGGAGATCGAAGGCGGCGTGCTTTACGGCCGCGGCGCCTCCGACATGAAGGGGGCGATCGCCTGCTTTGCCGCCGCGGCGATGGATTATGCCAAGGCAAAGAATCGGGAGATCGACGGTACGATCAGCCTGCTCATCACCGGCGACGAGGAAGGCCCCTCGGTCAACGGCACGAAGAAGGTGCTCAAGTGGATGGAGCAGCAGGGCCTCAAGCCCGATCACTGCATCGTGGGCGAGCCGTCGAACTCCACGCAGCTTGGCGAGACTGTCAAGATCGGCCGGCGCGGCAGCCTGAACGGGCGGCTGAAGGTGACCGGCCAACAAGGCCATGTCGCCTACCCGCATCTCGCGGCGAACCCGGTCAAAGGCATCGTTACCGTGTTGGCGAAGCTCTACGACACGCCGCTCGACTACGGCAGCGCACACTTCTCGCCGTCCAACCTCGAAGTGACCAGCATCGACGTCGACAATCCGGCGACCAACGTGATCCCAGCGGCGGCCGAGGCCAAGTTCAACGTCCGCTACAATGATCGGCACGAGCCGGATTCGCTGCAAGCGATGCTGCGCGAGCAGGTCGCGGACGCGCTTGCCGGCACCGAACTCTCCTTCACGCTGGAGTTCGAACCGCCGGGCGATGTCTTCGTGACCGAGCCGGGCCAGCTCGATGCGCTACTGAGCGAGGCGGTGAACGAGGTGACGGGCCTTTCGCCCTCGCTCTCAACCGCCGGCGGCACGTCGGACGCACGCTTCGTCAAGGACTATTGCCCGGTCGTCGAGTTCGGGCTGACCACGGAAACCATTCACAAGACCGACGAGCACGTCACGCTCGCCAATCTTGAGCAGCTGACCGCCATCTATCGCCGCTTCATCGAACGCTATTTCGAGACGTTCGCAGGGGGCAGCGATGGCGGGTGACAGCCGGCCGATCGGGGTCTTCGACTCCGGCATGGGCGGCTTGACGGTGCTGCGGGCGCTTAGCGCGCGGCTACCGCATGAGCGCTTCGTCTATCTCGGCGACACTGCGCGACTGCCTTACGGCACCAAGAGCGCCGAGACCGTGCAGGCTTACGCGCTGCAGGCGACGCGCCTTCTTCTCGGCGAAGGCGTGAAGATGGTGGTGATCGCCTGCAATACAGCGTCCGCCGTCGCGCTGCGTGCGCTCCAGGACGCTTGGAACCCGGTGCCGGTGATCGGCGTGATCGAGCCGGGTGCGCAGGCCGGCGTCGCCGCAACCAAGAACAAGCGCATCGCCGTGATCGCGACCGAAGGGACGGTGAAAGGCGGCGCCTATGCGCAAGCCATTCGCCGGCTGATGGCGGACGCGGACGTGGTGCAGCAGCCCTGCCAGGTGTTCGTCGCTCTGGCCGAAGAGGGCTGGGCGGAGACGCCAGCGACACTCGCGACGGCTGCCCATTATCTCAACCCGCTGTTCGAGGCCGCGGACGCCCCCGATACGCTCGTGCTCGGCTGCACGCATTTCCCCGTGTTGGCGCACGCCATTCGCCGCACCGTCGGCGAGCGGGTCGCGCTGGTGGACTCGGCGGAAACGACGGCAGCGGCCGTGGCCGAGGCGCTTACAGACGGCAAGCTTGCCGAGGCGAGCGAGACGAGCGGCCGCCCGGAGATCCGCTTCTTCGCCACCGACTCGCCGGAGCGCTTCGCGCGGGTCGGTGCGATCTTCCTCGGGCATGACATCGACGCGGCCTCCGTCGAACTGGTCGATCTGCGGAAGACCTAAGCGTCCGGCGGAGGGGTCGTGTCCGGCAGCGCTGCCGAGTCCGCGAGCGGATCGACCTCCTCAAGCGCGGCCGGCGCCGGTGTCTCCGACGCCTCGGTGACATCCCGCAACAGGCCCATGAACCAACTCCGCCCAAGCAGGATGAACACGAGGGCGAAATAGAACGCCCCGCCGAGGAGGACGAGGATGGCGAGCGCCGTCTCGTCGCGGAAATGGGTGAGCCCTGCGAGCGCAATGCTCAGGCCGTAAGCACCGGCGAACAGGCCTAGCGCAAGCAGCACGCCGCAAAGGATCAGCTTGGCAACAGGTTTGCCGATGGCGGCGCCCGACACGACGAAGCCCTGGCGGCGCGCGAAGAAGGCCAGCAGCCCGAGATTGATCCAGGCGCCGGCGCTGGTGGCGAGCGCGAGGCCGACCTGGGCGAGCGGGCCCATGAGCGCGAATTTCAGCGCGACATTGATGGCGGCGGCGAGCAGCGCCGCCTTGACCGGCGTTGCCGTGTCGCGGCGGGCGTAGAACGGCGCGGTGAAACTCCGCAAGAGGACGAACGGCAGGAGGCCTGCCGAGTAGGCGGCGAGGGTGGCGCCGGCGGCCGCAGCGTCCTGGGCGGTGAAGGCGCCGCGGGCAAACAAGGCGCGCATGATCAGATCCGGAATCGTGAGCGCGGCCGCGGCACACGGCACGGTAAGGAGCAGTGCAAGCTGGATGCCGCGCGCTTGCGCCGACGCCGCACCCTTCTCGTCGCCGGCCGCCAAGCGCCGCGACATCTCCGGCAAGAGCACGGTGCCCACGGCGATGCCGACCACGCCGATGGGCAGCTGATTGATGCGGTCGGCGTAATAGAGCGCCGAGAGCGCGCCGGCCGGCAGAAACGAGGCGATCAGCGTGTCGGCAAAAAGCGCGAGCTGCACGCCGCCCGCGCCGATGATGGCGGGCCCCAGCGCCTTCAAGAACTTCCGCGTCGGCAGGTCGAGCCGCGGCATGCGCAGCCTGAGGCCGAAATGGTGCAGCTCGGCGTCGACCGCGACCAGGATCACCTGCACGACGCCTGCGGCCAGAACGCCCCAGGCCGCGGCATAGCCCGCGTTCGGGAACCAGGCCGCGGAGAGGAGCGCGATGATCATGCAGACGTTGAGCAGGACCGGCGCCCCGGCCGCCGCCGCGAAGCGTCCATTGGCGTTGAGCTCGCCCGCGATCATGGTCTGGATCGAGACCAGGAGCAGGGCCGGGAAGGTGATGCGGGTGAGCGCGACGGCAAGCTGATAGCGCTCCGGGTCCTCGGAGAGACCGGGCGCGAGCAGGCCCACCACGTAGGGCGTGAACAGCAGCGCGAGCGCGAGCAGCACGATGTTGATGACGAGCAACGCTGCGGCGATCTGGTCGGCGAAGCGCCGCGACGCCGCCTTGCCGTCCTTTTCGAGGGTGCGCGCATAAGCCGGCACGAAGGCCGCATTGAAGGCGCCTTCGGCGAGAATGGCGCGGAAATGATTGGGCAGGCGGAAGGCGATGAAAAAGGCGTCGGCGATGGGCCCGGCGCCGAGAATGGCGGCCATGACCACGTCGCGGATGAAGCCCGTGAGGCGCGAGACGAGCGTGAGCCCGCCGACGGTGGCGATGCGCCTGATCATGCTCTCTCGCGGGCCGTCATGGTCCCTCCCCCGTTCGCGGCAGAGACGTATATGAATTTCAGTGCCTTGACCATGCTTCCTCTGGGCACGCCAAGTCCTTGCCGTGGCGCGTTTTTGCGTCCGGCTTGTGCTTTCTCCCCTGTTGGACAGGGGGGATGGCGCGCCGAGAGGCGCAAATCCTAATGGCTCCGTATCCGTTGCCGAATACGGCATGCGCCTTCCGGCGCGCCAATCGCGGCGGTTACGACGCCGGGCCCCGCTTTTCTTTGTTTGTGGCGCTTGGCCCGAAGGCCGGAGCAAATCGCGCTCAAGTAGCGCGAAGCGCGGTAGCGCAACAAACACGTCTCAGCCAGCTTCTGGCAGGGGCTCCTAGTAGCCCCGGGGGGTGGCTCCGGCGCCGCCCGGAGATCTCGCCGCGAACGAGACCCGCAGGCGCCACACCTCGTCCCGCGATCAAGACGCCTCATGAGCGCGCCCCTCAAACGGACGAGGTGATGGGATGATACGGCAGGTTCGAGCGGCGGGGATAAGCGGTCCTGCCAAGTGCCAAAAGGCGACATTCGAGCCAGGTGGTACAGCCTCCGCATTACCAACTCATACGGAGCCCGCCTCCGTAATTGATCTCTCTGCCGTTGGACCAGAAGGATCCCGCCACCGTACCGTAAATGGAGATGTTCTTGCCGGATTCGAACTTGAAGGACACGCCAACGTCGAGGTCATCGCTGCCCCGGTTTTGTCCGAGGACATCTAAGGAACCGAGTACGGGGACTTGGGCAAAGGAAGCGGATGACTGGTGCTCCTCATCGGCATTGCCATTGAAGTCGTGCTCCCAGCCAACCGCAAGTCGGGGAATCAGCCGGTTGCGCTGATTGAGCTGGATGGGTGTTTCCAGCGTCAGGCCAAGACCTGCAACCACTGAGTAGGCCGTGTGGGAGTGCACGGCGAGATCGAGCGATTTGGCCCCCGATTCGGTGAACGAATCTTGCGCAGCGCTGGCGTAGGAGAGGAAGGCTCTGGGCTTGAGACGGGTCGCGTTGCGATTGGGGTCGGGTTTGTCGAAAGACGGGAGTTCGGATGACGGATTGAGAATCCAATCGTATTCGGCATCCAGAGCGCCGGTAAAGCCGTTGACGCCCCAGTCACCACGGGCGGTGCGGTCGATGGCACCGAATAAGATGCGACGCCGCGAGCTGTAGTCGAAATTGGAATAGCCGACGAGGCCTGAGAATTTCCAGAGGTCGGAGGGGGTGTAGATGCCCCAGAACACGCCTGAGTAGGTGTCTGAGTCAATGGAGACCGAGGAGTACGCGTAGTCGTACAGCATCGTGCGGCCGTAGCCGAAGGCAGCCCCGGCAGCCCAGTCGCGGGAGAAATCGTACTGCAAGCCATAGAGGGACTGGAAGATCGAGTAGTCAGCCGAGGCAAGCTGCTCGGTGCCGTCGAGCGCCGCGGTCGAGTTTGAGGCATGGATCAGGACGCTCCACGGGAGAGGTCGTGTGACGGTCCGAACTTTGTTGCAGCTATCAATATCCTGATTGGCCGGTTTCTTGCGGTCCTTATCGAGACAGATCTGTTCTTCGGTCGTGAGGCGAGTAAGGCCGGAGCCGTCGGTGCTCCCGAAGAGGTCGGTGCGAAGCCGCTCCATTGCCTCGAGGGTGACCGTCTGGTTTGTGGCGTAGGGCTGAGCCTCGAGGCTACGTAGGGCGTTCAAGTAGGCATCTGCCGTGGGCTGCGCGATGACTTCGTGTAGCACGCGCACGAAGTCAGCAGCCGCAGATGGGGTCGTGCGTTTTCCCAAGGCTTGGGTAGCAGTGGTTTGCGTGATGCCCGTCGAGCCTCCGCTCGGGGCTGAAATTGTCTTCGGATTGGTGTTTGCGGCCGTGCCGCCGGCGCCGATGAGTAGGCTCGTGGACTTGTCGAATATTCTGGCGACTTGCTTGGTGCCTTGGCTGTGACGCCGATCCTTGCCAGCGGCCGTTTGGAAAGCGCCGCCACTTCCCTGTGACGTGTCCGGCACGATAGCGAAATCCATCGTGGTCGGATCGCCATCGGCGTTGTAGGCCACCTTCGTGCCCTGCTGAATCACGTAGCTGTCGAACTGAAGAACGAAGTTCTGGGGCGATACGCCTGCCGGTTCATGCGAACCGGGGGGACCTTGCAGCAGCACATAGGTCACGCCAGGCAGAGGTGTGCCGGCCACGTGAACCTCTCCGCGCAGACCGTTGTCGGGAATCTGGTTCAGCACCACCAACCTGTCCGTAGTCTGACCTGCGACGTCGAGTTGGAGCTGAGGTGCCGCGTCTCCTGCGGAGCGAAAGCTTTGTGAGTACGATCCGACCGTTAGCCTAAAGCCGGCATTCCCTTGGCCATGATCGGGACCGACGAACACCACGCCCTGATTGATGATCGTGCTCTGGGTCGTTCCGGATCCGCCAAGGCGTCCGGGATTGTTGACGCTGACGGATGTCCCCTCCGTCTTGATGAACCCGGTATGGGTTGAGTTCGGATTGTTGATGACGAATGTGAAGCCCTCACCGACCAAGATTCCCCCGTCTCCCGAAAGCGGGGTTATCGAGGACGGCAGCCTGCAAACGATTACCCGGCGTGAGGATCAGTGTCGGGTCTCCAGGTGCGATCGGAGGATTCCCGATAAATGCACAGCTCGCATCGGTGGCTTTGCTGCGCACGACCAACCAGCCTCCGGGTAGCGCGCCCCGGGGGTTCAAGTTGGGATTGGCGGTGAGCGTCTTGAAAGTGGCAGGAGAACCGGATGGACTTGGAATCCAAGCAAATGGATCGGAACTCGGCACGAGAGCGAGGGCATTGTAAAAGGTCTCGCTTAGGGTGCCGCCGGAGCAATATGAGATCGCTTCGGCCGATGTCGGGGCAAACAGGACTCCCGCGATGCCCAAGATCCCGGAAGCCCCTATGGATCGGGCCCCAAACCAGTTGGATGCGCCGCATGATGCCCGCACGTTTCCCCCCAAGCGCGAACATTTCTACTTTAGCGCGGGCTTCGGGCGGGGCAACCTGGGACTCCACCCATTCGCTTGATTTTCCACAGAAAAGCGTCAATCCCTGCATGATCCCCGGGGCGCGAAGACGCCTCTAGAGCGCGCCCCTCAAACGGACGAGGTGACGGGATGATACGGCAGGTTCGAGCGGCGGGGATAAGTTGTCCGCTTTGTGCACAAAGGTGTTCCCGTACACCTTGGTCGCGGAGAAGGCGTTGCAGAACGGATAAGCTGGATTTGCAGGTGAACAATCGCGAGAAGGCAACCGCTCCGGCGAGCTCATTGATATAATTCTTGACCCGCTACAGTGCTTCCCTCGGGCATCGCCAGAAGCAATGCGTTTCAGCCTTCTTAGAACATTGGGATACTTCGCCGGCGGGCTCTGGACAGCCTGGGGTGGACGGAAGCGAATTGAAGCCAAGCAGCTTCGCAACCTGCGGCGTCTCGTGGAAAAGGCGCGGCGCGACTCCCCCTTGTTTCGCAGGCTCTACGCGGATGTGCGACCGTCGAGCGAGGTCGAACTGCGC
>Ga0307424_1001409_pt1 | contig 12677 bp, 16 predicted proteins | sample SalMarWE160320MG_FD_202157 | JGI IMG/M metagenome (GOLD analysis project Ga0307424, IMG submission 202157) | Salt marsh sediment microbial communities from the Plum Island Ecosystem LTER, Massachusetts, United States - WE1603-20 | ecosystem: Environmental > Aquatic > Marine > Intertidal zone >... | reverse complement strand
CTGAACTCATTCCCCGTCCCAAAAAGAAGAAGCACTGGCGGTCACTGTATTTCTTGGTTAACTGTTTCACTTTCTCTTCGCTACCTGAAATAATCTCCTCCGCAATGTCAGGTATCCGCTCAAGATTCTCTTCCAGCTCCTCAATTTCTACATGAGAAACCTTTCCTCTCTTCTTAGCAAGCCTTATGGCGAGTTGAGAAAGAACTGAAAGCTGAGAAGTGAATGTCTTCGTGGCAGCAACTCCGATTTCTGGACCTGACTGCTGAACGATATAGACCCTGGCAACCCGAGTTAGGGTGGAGCCGACAACGTTTGTGAGTCCCAGAATTGTAGCAGCGCGTAGCCTAGCGCTTTCAACTGCGTCTAATGTGTCTGCGGTTTCTCCGGACTGGCTGACGACTAGGAGTAGGCTGTCGATGTTCACTGATTTTCCATGCTGTTCAACGAACTCTGAGGCTATGACAGGATGGGTTGCCAAGAAAGACAGCTTAGAGAACAGGTATGACGCTGCCAAGCAGGCATGATAGGAGGTCCCGCATGCAACCAAGAAAACTTCTCCTGCCCTATCAAGGAATGTGGTCATCAACTCCAAGTATTTGTCCTGTAACCGGAGGGTGTCTTTTAACCGTAAAGGCTGCTCATGGATCTCCTTCAGCATGAAGTGGGGATAACCCTGTTTTTCAGCCATCTCAGGAGCCCAATCTATAACTTCAGGTTCCCTCGTTACCAGTTTCCAGTCAATGATGTTTCGGATTTCGCAGCCCTTGTCACTTAGCACAACAAGTTCTCCGTCCTGAATGATAACAGACTTATTTGTCTTTGAGAGAAAAGCGGGAATGTCAGATGCAACGTAGAGACTGTCTTCGGCTACTCCAAGAACAAGGGGGCTCTCTTTACGGGCGCAAATAATCTTGTTAGGTTCTTTAACTGAAATGACGGCGACTGCGTAAGAGCCTTCTAGCCGCTTCACAGTCTCGCGAACCGAATCAACAAGAGACAAGCCTTCCTTCAGCTTTTCTTCGATAAGGTGCGGGATAACCTCTGTGTCAGTTTTTGACCTGAAAACGTGACCAGATTCTTCAAGTTCAGTTTTGAGTTCCGCAAAATTTTCGATAATTCCATTGTGAACAACGGCAACTTCGTTGTTACAGTCTGTATGCGGATGGGCATTCTCTTTGTATGGTGCGCCGTGTGTTGCCCATCGTGTGTGACCAATCCCTAGTCTGCCTGGAAGGGCGTCGAGGTTGTGTATTGCGTGAACGCTGTCAATTTTTCCGCTATCTTTCTTTATGAAAAGTTTGCTGCCTTGAAGTGTTGCGATTCCAACTGAGTCGTAGCCGCGATACTCAAGCTTCTTTAGGCCTTCGTGAATTGTCGATGCGGCATCACCTGTTCGCAAGATGCATCCGAATATTCCACACACTATTCATTCCTCATTTTTTGTTAGATTATACTGTAAAGAAACCGTAATTCTGTGTTAGATTACTTGAACCTGAACAGCTATAAACATTTTTAGGAAACATGTTTTAGAATTAAAAGAGAAGTTGTAAAGGTCTTCAAATAATAATGCCGTATCAAAGATAAGCCATTAAAAATTTGGTTATAGAAGCCCATCTCATTTCACAAAACGGGATGTATTGTAGATTTTTACCAAAAATAATATGAACAAAGAAACTCAACAAGAAGAAGGAGAGCAGTTTGGTTCTTACAGACTTCCTTTACCCTGGAGAAACAATAGTATTCCAGAGCAACAAAATCGAGAGCCTTAATGACAATTTTTTCTTTTACATAACTGACCAGAGAATACTGCTTCATAGACGACGGGGAGTTTTGTTCAAAAAGGACAGAATCATCGCAGAGAGACTTGAGGACATTCGGACAATGCAATATATTGAAAAGGGGGTATTCCGAAAAAGGGGCATTTTGCGCATCGACACGTACAGCAAAAAGATGGACCCATTAGTGGGAAAAGTGGCGGATGTGAAAGCGATATGGCAAGAGATGCAGAAGTACATCAGAAAAGATCCCCCAGTTAGACCGAACAATGAGTACCTCTAGGAATGGGTACATCACATAAAAAAGAAATTATTGTCTTCTGAACCCAACAAAAAAGCCGAAGATAAGACTGGCAATGAAGGGTATGTGAGCCAAAAGGGGAGTTAACATGTCTAACGCCGGATTGATGGCGTTAACGAAGTTTGATGCAATTTCGGATAATCCGCCATAATCTACGTTAATCACATTTGTGTAAGCTAAAACTATTAAAGCAAAGACAACCACGCCGATAATCAAAGCGAGTTTAAAGAATTTTCTCAGGACGTAACCTATCAAAAATCCGCCGATTCCGCCTATGCACAGCTGAAAAATGATGGGTGCAAGTGACTCGTTGAGTGTCAGGAGTGTCATCCATTTTTTCTACACTCTAGGCGTCTAATAAAATTAACCATTAATCAAAACATCGTAAGCGACTCAGGTCATAAACCCACGAATTCATAATTTAATCAATTTCTTATTAATTCATAAACGAAAGAGATAAAATTCTTTTATGGATTTATCGTTCAATATTAGAGTCATAAAGAAAGACCTGTTAGAATAGAGTTTTGTTTCTGAAACAGAAAAACCATCAAAAATGAATAGAAAATAATTTTACAGACAATTATACAAAAAAGGCAAAAATGTAGGCAATCTCAACTGTACTAAATCGGCGACACAATAACCGAGACAAGCACAGCAGTTAACCATTAAAAAAATACTTATAACATAAGTAGCCAATATTGCAAGCATGAAAAAGAAGCTGTTGCTCAGCAATGAAAGAACACAGTTAATGGCTAAGGACATAGCGGTTTTCGAGGACCCTGAGAGACTTAAATCCGTCCTGAACAAACTCAGCTGGAAGATTCTTCAAATCCTAAGCGAAAAAGAGATGTACCCCATGGAGGTCGCCAAGAAACTTGGCATCCACGAGCAGAAGGTTTACTATCACATCAGAAAACTGGCGAGGGCAAGCGCAATAAAGGTCGTCAGAGAAGAAGAAAAGAAAGGAGCAGTCGCAAAATACTACAAAGCCTCGTTTCCAGCAATGGGAATAGAATTGCCTTTTGGTTACCACAAAGTCAGCAGACCCCCAGCCGCCAACATAGACAACAAAATGCAGCAGTTCCTAGGTTCCTTCATTAAAGACGGAGTTTTTGACGGAAAAATCGTTGTGGGAAGCCCTGACCCTCATGGACCATTCAAGGCTAGAGCCAGAGACGGGCACTACGCCGCGTACCTAACGTTCTTTCTGGGTCAATTCGTGGATTTGCCGGAGGACTTTCCGATAAAACTGGACGTTGACGTGAAGGCTGAGAAAGAGGAAGACAACAACCTAATCTTGGTGGGTGGACCCGGAACCAACCTGATCACCCAAGAATTTAACGAGTTTTTGCCCATACACTTCAACATGATACCCTCGGAGCACGGCTTCCTTTTGGGGGGGCTGGTTTCAGAAAAAACCAAGAACGTCTACACCGCCGACAACATGGGAGTAATAGCGAGAATACCTAACCCACGGAACAAGAACAGGAGCGTGATCGTTCTCGCCGGCAACAAAGCGGTTGGAACCAAGGCATGCGTTTTGGCTCTCACGAATTTCGGGAAGAAGACCCTAAAGAATTTTGGCGACGAAAGTTTTGCTGTTGTGATTCAGGGGTTCGATCTTGACGGCGACGGAAAGGTTGACTCCATAGAAGTCCTCGAATAACCAAGTTCATCGAACAATGCTAAACTGTTATCTGAAGGCTGCAGTATTTTTTGTAGCATGAAATCTGTAACTGTTGTCTTTTCTGCACGTGGACATGAGAATGTGCAGTCAACGCACAGAACAACTTTTGAGGTTACAAAGGAGGAGGCTTTGTCGAAGCGGGGCGACTGCATACTAGCGGTGGAGGCAACAAAAGCTGCGGCGGATCTGCCAGTTGAGTTCAAGGAAGTCGCAAGAAAAGAGGGGACACGGATAACAGTAACGATTGAGGCAGACGGACTGAAGGAGACAGTGGAGGCAAGGGGAAGCCCTCAGTTACAGTTTACGCATCAGACAGATTTGGTGGTCAGAAAGAGCAGTTACGTGTGTGGTCGAACGTTAGCTATATGCGCAGACAAGGCAGCCAGTGACCTCTCAAGAGAGCTTGTCAAAAAACTGAAAAACCCAAAGCAGACAGTTAAGGTCACGTTGACAGTGGAGCCTTACTGAATTTCGGCGTCTACAACCACCTGCCAAGAATAAGGCGCAACCTCCCGAACCGTCTTCGCCAAAAGTATGTTCTTTACTTGCCGATTGTTTCTGTTCACGGCTTCGGTCAAACGAGCTGTAGCTGTTTCCAGCGGGTCTGAATCCTTCTCGAACCCGTAATAGTGCAGAATGCCGCCTTCTGGCTTGAGGGCTTCGCAGGCTACATCCACAAACTCTAACGCCGTCTCAGGCAAATTCATTATTACATGATTCGCTTTCCCAGACAGCTGTTCCTTGACCACTTGTCGGGCGTCTCCGAGAATGGGCACAACCTGCTTTTCTGCACGGTTAACTGCAACATTTCTTTTCAGTAAAGTTACAGCGTCCGGGTTCACGTCAACAGCGTAAACTCGCACATTCTCGTGTTTTTTTGCGATTGGAATGGCGAAGGGTCCGACTCCGGCGAACAGGTCAACAACTGTTTCTCCAGTTTTCACTGTTGAGGCAACCCTGTTGTGTTCAGTGGAGAGTCGGGGAGAGAAGTAGGCTTTGGCAACGTCAACATGATACACGCAGCCATACTCTCTGTACACGGTAACAGTTTTTTTGGCTCCGGCTATGACCTCGAAGTCTCGTAGGCGGTAAACTCCTTCCACGGCTCCGGACTTGGCTAACACCGTGCATGTCTGCTTATGCGCCTTCAGCAACGCTTCGCCAATCTGCTTTTTGTAGCTTGAAAGCTCGGGGGGAATCTCGACTATGGCTATGTCGCCCACAAAGTCTATGGCTCGGGGGACTAGGGCTAAGAGGCTAGAGGGCAGTTTGTCGGCTAGAAAATCGAGAGGCAACAAATGCCACTTCTCACGCTCATCAAAGGCATGGACAGAGATTTCATAGTTGGGCAGTTTCTTCTCGAATTCGCTTAGAACATCAGGCGATGGTTCAGTGGTTAATGGTATGCATAGGCACTCGTCAACTTGCTGAACCTTTAGTTTGCTGTTAAAGAGGTCAAGTTCCCTGACTAGATGAATGGCTATTTCTCCCAACTTTTTTGGAACCTTTAAGCATGCTGCTTCGGGCACTGTCGTTCACAAAATAATAGATAATATAGAGCACTTAAATGTGCAAGACATTGTGTTCACGTGTATACTGCAACGATAAATCTTCACTCAACTGAGAACAGATAGAGACTACCGAATCGACAGAAAGTGTCCAAAAGTGGCGTCTCGTTTTAGAAAGATGGGGGTGAATAAAATAAAGGATATTGTAGACACTGCGTTAGCGTCTGATTCTTTCAAGACTCTTTGTAAGGCTGTTATTGCTGCGGGTCTTGTGGATGCGTTAAGGGGTTCTGGACCGTTCACTGTTTTTGCTCCAACCGATGAAGCTTTTGCCAAGCTGCCAGCCGGAACAATTGATGCGTTACTGAAAGATAAGAAAAAGTTGACATCAGTTCTCATGTATCATGTGGTTCCTCAAAAACTGATGCTTACTGACTTCAAGACACCTAAGAAATTTAAGACGTTGCAGGGGCAAGAAATCAAGGTTGATGGCTTAATGTATCACATCAACAAAAAAGTGAAAGTTAACGACGCAAAAACCGTGATGACAGACGTTAAAGCAACTAATGGCGTGATTCATGCAATAGATTCTGTGCTGATGCCCAAATAGACTCGAGTTGTTGTGCCTGTGGATTCATGGTCCACACTAAACAACAGCTTCTCTTTTTTTATTTTTTGTCTTTTTCAAATCGTGAGGGGCTATGCTGTGGGTAAATCTTAAATTTTTTATGCAGCATATTATGTATCATGAATTCTGAAGAAAGAAAAGCAATCATAGCAAAGTCTCCAATCTCTTTTAAGTATTTGAAGCGCTTCAACACCGCCGCTGGCATTCTGCATCTGGTGCAGGGAATCATAATGCTGGTTTTGGGTCTTCAGCTTGAGTGGTCAAGAGACATATACACGTTCTACATGAAACTGAACATTGTTAATACCGGTCAAGTTCCCATCTTTAATACGGTGCCTGATCCACAAGTCTTCTTCACCATAGGATATCTGGGAGCGGTTCTCGCCTCGTTTCCATTAATCTCGGCGATAGCACATTTTGTTATTGCGTATCCAAAAAACAAGAGCTACAATGAGCACCTGAAAAACGGTATGAACCCATACAGGTGGTACGAGTACGCCTTCTCAAGCTCCATAATGATAGTTCTGATTGCACTGTTCTTGGGCGTCTGGGACTTCTGGTCGCTGGTCATGATCTTTGTCCTTAACGCGATGATGATAATGTTCGGTTACCTCATGGAAGTAATAAACCAGAAAACCGAGAAAACCAGCTGGTCAGCCTTTATTCTGGGAAGCATTTCTGGCTTCACACCTTGGGTTGTGCTGTACGCATACTTTATCGCTGCCGTCAACTCTGTTGGCTTGGAAGTACCGACATTTGTTTACATGATTCTCTTAATCTACTTCTTCTTGTTCAACATCTTCGCCATCAACATGGTACTGCAGTACAAGGGCGTTGGACGCTGGAAAGACTACCTTTACGGCGAAAGATTCTACATCATACTCAGCTTCGTAGCAAAAACAATCCTAGCATGGCTAGTATTCATCGGAATCTTCGCACCCTTCTAACCCGAAACAAGCTTCAGGAAACTGAAGCCCACACCCCCTTTTTCTGTTACAACAATCAGGGAGACTTTAGCCCAATTTCCTGTGTTATGTTCTCAAGTTTAATGGCGACCAAGGAAGCGTTTTTGGGAGTTAGTGAGTGCCATCCGTCCTCTTTTGTGAAGCCGTGGGCTGGAAGGAAGTTTGGGGACAGCTTTTGTTCTCCTTCGTCTGCAAGCGTCTGTAGTGCTTTTGCTCTTTCTTTTGGGTCAGTTACGAGTTTGAGGGTGCCTCTGAGGACGATGAAGCCGTATTCGCTCAGGTCTTCCCGGTATTCTTCGATTTCGACGCAGACCCGTTTGTCGTTCTCGATCAGCTTCATCTTTGTGCCGTAGTCGGTGAAATGAAAATACAATGCACCATCCAACACAACATACTGGAACGGAGCCATGTACGGGTACTCGTCTCCCTTGAAGGCGATACGGCAGAGCCTCTGCCTCCGAATCAGCTTCCACATTTCCTGTTTAGTCATTTTAGGCAACTTGAAAACAGCCAAAACAAACACCGCAACAAAACTATGCCCTGCTGGATACTTGAATTTTGTGACCGCCCTTCAGAATAAGCTTAAAAGAACAAAAGTTGAGAAAAGAGCGTCAGTGCATGAGCACAGATGAGAACGTGATTGATTATGCAGAACAAGCCAAACGAAAAAAGAGGTACGAGAGGCGAGAGACCGCAGATAACGGCACGAACCAAAGTCTACATTGTAATTGCCGCATGGCTTCTTGCCGCAGTCAAGACCATAATACCCTTCCCGTACGTGAGCAAGGCATGCATGTTAGGATACAAATCAGGCTGTTCTTTTGCCCCAATAAGCACTGCAATGCTCATTGCCGGTGCTGCCATCACATACTATGTTGCAAAAAAGAAGAAGATACTATAACATGGCGGCACACAACAAAACGTCCGACAACCTCTGTAATGAATAAAGGATATGGCGGGCCCGAGGGGAATTGAACCCCTGACCTACGGATTAAGAGTCTCAGCCCGGTCCCAGATGGACCAGTCCGCCGCTCTGCCTTGCTGAGCTACGGGCCCACAACAAAGGCACTCTCACTATTGTGAAAACAGTTACCCTAAATATCTTTTGTTCGTGAAAAATTTAGATAACCGCCGTTTAGTTTCAGGAAAAAGTCACTTATACTACATCCAATAAGCCAGTTTACTATCAAAGTAGGATGGGAGCGTATTTTTGAGAAATAATGGCTCTACAAGAGCGGTCGCCTCAACGTTAGGTGTTCTGGTGGGACTGGCGGGGGTAGAGCATGGTTTCTTTGAAATGCTTCAAGGCAATATATCTCCAAGCGGCATAATGATAAATGCTATTGGTCCAGCCCAGATGTTTTGGGAGTTTGGAACTGAACGTGCCTTGACAATTGTTCCCAGCTTTCTTGTAACAGGCATTCTAGCAATAATCTTCGGCATCTTAGTCACAATATGGGCAGCAGCATTCATTGATAGAAAGTACGGCGCAGCTGTCCTACTACTTCTCTCAGTCACTTTGTGGATGGTTGGAGGAGGCTTTGCACCAATTTTTATGACACTATTAGCCAGCGCTACTGCAACCAGAATAAATAAGCCGTTAAAGTGGTGGCGCGTACATCTTCCCGTTAAGTTACGGGGATTCCTTGCCAAGTTGTGGTCGTGGTCTATCATTTCATTTGTGGTAGTGTTTGTAGTTGGTGTTGAGATCGCAATCTTCGGATATCCACTATTGTGGCTCTTTGACGCAGCCACAACATACTTCATTCAAAGCATTTTGGGATTCATCATGGTCGCACTTATGCCCGTGTCTATCATCACCGCATTTGCACATGATATCCAGAAACAGACGCAGTGAGCACACACAGGCAGAATTTACTAATTTTTAAGCAAGTTCGCAAAAAAGGTCTAAGGTAATTGGAGCAGGAAGGCTTTGAACGAACTTGTCTTTATCGGATTAGGCCTATACGATGAAAAAGACATCTCCTTAAGGGGACTTGAGGCACTGAAAGAGTCAGACATGGTCTTTGCTGAGTTCTACACAAGCTTGATGCCGGGACTCTCCATCAGGAAGCTTGAAGAGATGATAGGAAAAGAGGTCCATGTTGTTTCACGAAGAGTCCTAGAGGAGGAAGACGGACAAATAATCTTTGAAGCCGCAAAGAAAGGAAAGGCGGCGTTTTTGGTTCAGGGAGACCCAATGATAGCCACGACCCATGTGGATTTGCGGATTAGCGCAGAAAAAATGGGAATCAAAACGCGGGTTATACATGGTGCTTCTGTTGTTTCTGCGGTTAGGGGAATTTCGGGGCTGCAGAATTACAAGTTTGGAAAAGCGGTAACGATACCGTTCTCTGAAGAGGGTTTTGTTTCTGAAACGCCCTACAAGGTTATACTCGAAAACAAGAAGATGGGACTTCACACCATGTGCTATCTGGACATTAAAGCTGAGGAGCAGAGATACTTGGTCGTCAATGAGGCGCTGCAGACGCTGCTGTCGCTGGAGAAACAGAAGAAAGAACAGGTTGCAACCCCAAAAACGTTGGTTGTTGGCGTGGCTAGGGCAGGCTCACCGCAGCCAGTAGTGAAGGCGGGCTACTTGGAAGATGTGATAGAATATGATTTTGGTGCGCCTCCGCACACGCTCATCGTTCCGGGCAAGCTTCATTTTATGGAAGCCGAAGCTCTCATAACATTGGCGGATGCACCACAAGAAGTTATGGAGATGACTGAATGACAACTATTGATGAGCTGATTACAAAATACATCAGGGGCGCTGATCGTGTCATCAAAGAGATAGGACAGCTACCAGATGACGTGAAACTCAACGGTGAAGAAGCGAAGACAGTGTTTGATTGGGCTAAACGTTATCTGGAAGACGCAAAATACTATCAGGAGAAAGGAAAACTGGAAACAAGCCTCACCTCAGTAGCATACTGCGAGGGACTGCTGGATGCCCTGCGGCTGCTAGGAGCAGTGGAGTTCTCATGGTAACAAAAAAGAAAATCGTCTTGGCTTCGGGAACCTTTGACCTGCTTCACCTAGGGCACGTCAGATTTCTGGAAGAAGCAAAAAAGGCTGGAGGCAAAGACGCAGAGCTAGTGGTCATAGTTGCCCGAGACAGCACCGTCAAAGCGAGAAAAGGGAAAAAGCCGATTATGCCAGAGGACCAGCGGCGCGCGCTCGTCGAATCCTTGAAGGTTGTGGATGAAGCTATTCTTGGCTGGGAAGACTTCAGCATAAACAAAGTAATTGAAAGGATAAAACCTGACGTGATAGCCGTGGGTCATGACCAAGACGGAATAGAAAACGAAGTCTTGAAGGCGATAGAGGAAAAGAAAGTCAGCATCGAAGTTGCGAAGATTGGAAGATTCGGAAAAAGAGAGCTGGACAGCTCCTCGAAGATCGTGCGAAAGATTATCGAATCAGTCATCAAGTAGACGATTAGGGTAATATCAGAATCTCCACTTTGACTTTGTTTCCGTCTTTGAGGTTCAGTTGGCGCCTAAGAAACGTTGGGGCAACAACCTCCAGCACAGAAGACCCGTAATGGCTTCTCATGGCGTAGATGACTGCGCCTTTTGCTTTGTTGTTTATTACAGCAGGATAACATTTCACTGGACCAAAAGTTCTGGACTCATCCTCAAAACCTTCAAGCTCTACAGCAGGATACGTCTCAAGCTCTGACAAAGATTTTACGTCATAATCGGTTGTCACCTTGATGTTGAGGGTGCCGGGGTAGGGATCAAAACCAAGCTTCTCAATAAACTGCTTCCGATAACCCTCCTTGGTCACGTAGTAGGCGCCCTCACCTAATCCACTGAATAAGACGCCCTCCAAAGTTATTGATGGCGGATAATCTGACTCAAAGATCAGACGCAGTTCCGAGTACAGCTTCTTTAGCTCGGCAACTCCTTGGCTGGTGATTTTTGTTAGGCAGCCCTCCGGAGTTATGGTTCGTTTTATCCAGCCCATCTTCTCCAAGCTGATGAGGTGCCGGGATGCTGTCTGCTGGGATGCCCCAATCTTTTCGGCTAGATACTCCGTGGACACCTTAACGGTTCTGCTGGAGGCGCCCAACTCCGCTAACTTGTAGAGAGTGAAGAAGAGCTTCCATGAACCTAAATCGAGCTTCAGGGCGTCCACATCAACCGCCTATTCCTGAGAAGAAACATCTACCTATTTATAAGTAACCCGAAACCGAAACAAGCTCATTCGCTTGCTTTCTGTAGGCTTTCGACTTCTTTCACGGCTTTTATTGCCACTTCGATCATCTTGTCCTCAGGCTGCCTAGTTGTTAAACGTTGAAGAAGCAAGCCCGGCGCCACCAAAGCTTTCATGATTTTGGAGTCTTTGTATCTGTCGCTGAGCCTCAAAACCTCATAGGATACGGCGCTGATGACGGGAATGAGAATAACTCTGTAAGATAACCGCACCCAGTAGTCAGAACTTGGAAAAAGCGAGAAGAACAGAATACTGATTAACGTGACTATGAGAAGAAACGATGTTCCGCACCTAGAGTGAAAGCGGGAATAGTTTCTGGCGTTTTCGACATTCAACTCAACCCCAGCCTCATACGCGTTAATGGCTGTGTGCTCTGCGCCGTGATACTGGAATATCCGCTTGAAATCTCCAAACAATGAGATGACAGCAAGATATACTAAGAGGAAGCTGAGGCGAACCACTCCTTCAGCAACATTGAAGAGAACGCCTCCTCCAAGATTCAGGAGGGACGTCAAGAAAAAGGGCGTAACACTGAATATGAGTACCGACAAGCAGATGGCAACAGCAACGACCACGGCAATCTCTTTAGGGCTAAGGCTTTCCTCTTCTTCTCCACCTTCTTCACCAAAAGCCGCGTTTGCAGAAAAATAGATGCCCTTCATTCCCGAGTATAATGTTTCAACCAGAGCAAGGATGCCCCTCACGAAGGGAATCTTCAGGAACCTGTATTTTTCGGACAGAGAATGCAGTTCTTCGGTCTTCGTCACTATTTCCTCGTTGGGCTGCCGTACACATATCACCAGATGGTCCTTGGAGCGAATCATAACGCCCTCCATCACGGCTTGCCCGCCAAAAGCTAATGACGGCTCCTTCTTTCCCTTATCGGTTAAGCTCATACTTCAAGAGATTTTATCGATTCTTATATTCTTTTGTGAAAAATATTTGAAATAAAGAAAGTTTTTATGCCCGAAATTCCTAGGGCATACTGTGGTGCAGCTCATGGAAGGAAGATGGGTTAACGACTGCCAACGAATTTTGGAGGAGATCAAGAGCTCAGCGAAGGTCGAAGGGCATGACCGACTCGACATGGTGCGGTCGATCAGGTTCACGATACTGGCGTTGCAGCGAAGCGTGACTGGTTGGATGCAGTGGGCTGACAATCCGGACATCATGGCACAGTTCTCTTTAGACGAGCTGGCTGACATAAACAAGAAACTCTCTGATCTTGTGTGCGCCTTTGTAGACTACGATGCCAAGATTACTGGAAGCCAAGAAAAAAAGATAGAGAAAAAGATACAAAAAGAAACCCTAAAGAGCCCAGAAAAACCAAACGACATCTTCTACGTAAAGTAGAAAACGAGAGTCTAAGCATTTGTGCGGTTAAAGACTAGGTTCTGAGCCAGAAACCGTTCTCCTAAGCTAACTGAACCTCAACTCTATGCAAATAAAGGAAGACAGAATGAAGGCGCTGATGCAACCTTCAAAAACATAAAAAAGCTTCTTTAAGGCAGCCGTTCAGGAACTCCGAATCTTTTTGGCATCTCTTTGCCGACCTCGATGGTTTTAGCGTCGCCTCCAAGGTCGCGTGG
>Ga0307424_1001408_pt1 | contig 12696 bp, 8 predicted proteins | sample SalMarWE160320MG_FD_202157 | JGI IMG/M metagenome (GOLD analysis project Ga0307424, IMG submission 202157) | Salt marsh sediment microbial communities from the Plum Island Ecosystem LTER, Massachusetts, United States - WE1603-20 | ecosystem: Environmental > Aquatic > Marine > Intertidal zone >... | reverse complement strand
GGTTTGACATAGGCAGGACTCAACTTGGGGGGCGACTCTTGCGACATTATCTTGGAAGACTGTGCGGTCTGGCATGGACAGCGGCGCTGTCCACCATTGCGGCCGCTGGCCTGACGGTAACCGTTTCGCGGCCCGCTCTTGCCGAGTACGAGATTCAGGAAACGGACGTCGAGAAAGGCGAGGTCGAACTCGAATATCGCGGCGCCGTTCATTCGGGCTTCTCTAAGGGGGAGGAAAAGGCGGCCGCGACCGAAGGCACCGCAGCCGACGCTGATGAGGAGCAAGGCGAATTCCTCCGTCAAAGTCATGATTATGAGGTCCAGTACGGACTCACCGATCGATTCATGTTCTCCACGTCGCTCACCACCGATGAGCCGCTGGACCAAAACTTCAACCTCAGCGCGGTCGAGCTAGAAGCCCAGTATGAGGTGATCGAGCGTGAGGGGGACGGGATCGGCTTCGCGCTGGATGCGAGCTACAGCTTCGCAACTCGTGGCGGCGAGGCCGATGAATTTCAATTTGCTCCCTACGTCGAATGGAAAGGCGGTCCTCTGATGCTGACGATCAACCCGTATTTGGGGACCCAAGTTGGCAACAACCGCGACACCAATGGCCTTGGCTTCGAATATGGCTGGCGCGCCGAGTACAAGGTGGCGCCGCGCTGGGGGGTTGGCGTGGAGATGTTCGGCGAGATCGATCAACTCGCGCACGCTGGTCCCTTCAACGACCAGACCCACAGCATCGGGCCGACGCTGTTCTATAACCCTGCTAGCGACGATAACGACGTCGGTGGTGAAGGGGATGCGGACGAAGACGACGTCGCGAGTACTCCGGAAATGGAGCTCTACTTGAATGTTGGCCTGCAGTTCGGACTGACGGATGCTACGTCGGACACGGCACTCAAATTCCAGGGCTCGCTCCAATTCTAGGCGCGCGCGCTTTCAAAACTCCCAGCTATGACAACGGCCTTCGCCACACTGACGAAGGCCGTTCTTTTTGCCTTGACGGGTCGGGTGCGCAGAAGCCATTTGATCCCTCGTCATGTTGATCAAAGTCATCGGTGCAGGGGCAGGCGGGGGCCTCCCTCAGTGGAACTGCAACGGCCAGAACTCGGCTGATGCGCGCCATGGCGTGCCGACGGTCAAGCCGCGCACGCAAGCCTCGGTCGCGGTGAGTGCCGATGGCCGGCAATGGGTCCTGTTGAACGCTTCGCCCGACCTCAGGCAGCAAATCAACGCAACACCGGAGTTGCAGCCGGACCGGAACGGGCCGCCCCGCAACAGTCCGATCAAAGCCGTGGTGCTGGCCAATGGCGATGTCGACGCCGTGGCGGGGCTCTTGTGCTTGCGCGAGGGGCAACCGCTCACGGTCTATGGCAGCGCGCGTGTGCTGGACGTGCTGGCTGAAAACACCATCTTTGATGTGCTCAACCCGGATCTCGTCAAGCGCAAGACCATGGAGCTCGGCAAGGCATTCGCGGTCGAAGGGCCAGCCGGTCCGGTGGGGCTTACGGTCGAGGCCTTCGGTGTGCCCGGCAAGATTCCGCTTTACCTCGAGGATGAGGAGAAGGGGACCGGTGGGAGCTTCGGCACAGAGGAAGGCGACACGGTCGGCCTCAAGGTCACCGAGGACAAGACCGGAAAGTCCTTCTTCTTCATTCCGGGGTGTTCGGGGCTCGACGACGACTTGCGCGCGCGTCTCAAGGGGGCACCGCTGCTCTTCTTCGACGGCACGCTTTACACGAATGACGAGATGATCGTGCAGGGCCTGATGAACAAGACCGGCGACCGCATCGGCCATATGAACATGTCCGGGCCGAAGGGAACGGTAGAGCAGATCGCGCCGCTCGGCATTGCGCGTAAGATCTTCATCCACATCAATAATTCCAACCCAGTGCTGCGCGACGACTCGCTGGAGCGGGCCGCCGTGGAAGCGGCCGGGTGGGAAGTCTCCTTTGATGGGATGGAGGTGAAGCCTTAGCTTTGGCCGCCGCGCCCCGTGCGCGCATCGCCGAGGACCACCACATTGTCTTGTTGTTGCGGCCGCACGACAGGCTTGTCGGCGCCGACTGCCGCTGTGGTCCAGTAGGCGTGGATACGCGCGGTGAACGGCTTGGGCTTCTCGACAAACAATCTTTCGCCCCTGACTTTCGCGTCCCTGCGTAGCGCCTTGTGGCGCTTACGGCAGCGCTTGACGAAAGCGGCCGTCTCCTCAGGGCTGCCGAATGTCATGGTCGGTGTCGACACAAGGTGGAGCAGCATGGCGATGTCGTGGTCGTCGCCGAGAAGCTGCGACAGCGCGCGTGCGGCGTCGGCACGTGCCGAGAGCTCCGACGGCCAACATGGGGTGAGAAGCTGCATCTGACGCCAATGATGCTGCACCCCTTTTCGCCACTCATGAATTTCCTCGGCTTCCCCGGTGTGGAAGGCCGCCTTGAAACTCTTGCGCGTGGCCCGGTAGCAGCGCTCGAGCCCCTTGGCGAGCGGGCTGAAATCGTCCGGATAGACCGCGAGCCCAGTGAAGGCCGGGCGAAGCTCAAGCAGCCGGCGCATCGCTTCTGATGCGGTGCTCTGCTCGAGGTTCTGCTCCGCGGCTTGCCGGCGCTTGTGAAGCCAGCCGCGCATGGACTGGATCGGACCTTCGCCTTCGCCCGACTCGGTGTTCCGCTCGAGCTTATCGACGGCATCGAGCAGCGCTTGGGCATCGCGGGCCGCGGCGAGGCCTTTGCCGATGCTGGCGACGCGCGCGGTCAGATTGCCGAACACGGGCTCGGGCATGCCCGGACGCGCGAGCAGCAGCAAGGAGCGTAATCTTTTGAAACACTTACGGGCGCTGTGAACGCCGGTGTGAGGGTCCGACTTAGACGCGAGGGAGGTTTGGGCGATGTCGAGTTCGGCGAGGGCAACAGACCTCAAGGCCTCGCTCATCGGCAATGCCGGATCGAGCCGATAACTCATCACAGTCCCCGCTTGAGCCTCCAAGTCCTAAGCGAATGATTCCCGCCAGAGGGAGCAGGGTCAACCCAAAAGTCAGTACTCATCCTTGTGGAGAATTTGTTGATAAGTCGCGCCATGGCTTTGTGACAGCAACCCAATTTCGTGTCCGGAGCTCAGGGTCTTGATGTGTCATAATGTCCGTTATGACAGCGACGCTGTCGGCGCCGGCTGCAAGCACGACCGGAGCCCGTTCGAGGGTGATTCCGCCGATGGCGACGAGGGGGCATTTGACCGCTTCCCGCCACGCCGCGAGCCGCGGCAGACCTTGCGGCGCCCACGGCATTTTCTTGAGCAGAGTGGCGTAGATGGGCCCCAGCGCCACGTAGTCGGCCTCCGCGGCAAGCGCCTTGTCCAGCTCCTCATGGCTATGGGTGCTGACGCCAATCCTGATGCCTGCCGCCCGGATGGCGGCAAGATCGGCGCCGGCGAGGTCTTCTTGGCCGAGATGCACGAAGTCCGCGCCGGCCGCGATCGCCTCGCGCCAATAGTCGTTGACCACGAGCTGGCACTCGTGGCGCACGCAAAGCGCGATCGCCTTGTCGATTTCGGCGCGGATGATCTCGGTGCTCTGATCCTTGATGCGGAGCTGCACCAGCTTGACGCCTTGCGGCACGAGGCGCGCGAGCCAGTCCGTGTCTGGGACGATGGGGTAGAACGGGTCGAGATGGATCAAGCTCGCACCTCAGCCTAGACTGCCGATCAAGAGGCGTGATCGATCTTGAAGAAGGGTGTACCGGCCACCGGCGTCGATGGGGACGCCATGTCACGCGGCTCGACGAGGCCCGCCTCGAAGGCAAGCCGTCCGGCCTCGATCGCCTTGGCGAAACTCTCTGCCATCTTCACCGGATCGCCGGCCTTGGCTATCGCCGTGTTCAGCAAGACGGCGTCATAGCCCATCTCCATGGCCTCTGCCGCGTGGGACGGCGTGCCGATACCGGCGTCAACGATGAGGGGCGTATCGGGGAAGTAGGCGCGTAAGCTCTGAAGCGCCGTCTTGTTGATGAGGCCGCGCGCCGAGCCGATCGGCGCTGCCCACGGCATCAGCACGGCACAGCCCGCGGCGATAAGGCGCTCGGCGGCGCTCAAATCTTCTGTCGTGTAAGGCAGCACCTCGAAACCTTCGGCACAAAGCACGGTGGCCGCCTCGACGAGGCCGAACAGCTCGGGTTGAAGCGTATCGTCATTGGCGATGACTTCGAGCTTGATCCAGTTCGTGCCGAACAGCTCGCGGGCCATCTCGGCAGTGGCGATGGCCTCTTTGGCCGTATGGCAGCCGGCGGTATTGGGGAGCACGCGGCGTCCCAGTTGCTCGATCAGCGCCCAGAAGCCTTGGCCGGTGCGGGCGTGCGCCGATTCCCGCCGCAGCGAGACAGTGACGATCTCCGCGCCAGAGGCCTCGACGGCTTGGCGCAAGACATCGGGGGACGAATAGCCGGCCGTGCCGAGCAGCATGCGCGAGGCGAAGCGTTTGCCGTAGAGCTCAAGCATCAGCCGCCCTGCCTCGGCGCCACGATCTCGACCTCGTCGGCCTCGGCGAGTTGCGTCGCCGGCCGCGCGGCCGCCGCCACGAAGCTGCCGTTGACGGCCGTGGCGACCTTCGCCTCGTTGAAGCCGAGCTTGGCGCAAAGCTCATCGAGGTTGCGGGCATCGGTGGCGAAACGCTCACCGTTGAGCAGGATCTGCAACGAACACCTCCGGGTCGGTGGCGCCGGTCTCCAGATAATCGGCGACCAGCTCGGCCATGACCGGCGCCAGCAGAAAGCCGTGCCGGTAGAGGCCGTTGACGTAGATATAGCCCTTCGAGGCGATAATCCTAGGCCGATTGTCGGGAAAGGCGGGCCGGACGCCGGCGCCAAGCGCCAAGATCTCCGCCTCGCCGAAGGCGGGATCGAGCACATAAGCAGCGCTCAGGAGTTCCAGCGCCGAGCGCAACGTGACGGGGCCTGCGTCCTCCCGCTCGATGGCCGTGGCGCCGACCATAAACAGGCCGTCGCCCCAAGGCACGAGATAAAGAGGAAAGCGCGGATGGAGCAGGCGCACGGGCCGCGCGATGGCGATGTCCGGCGCGCGCACCACGATGCGCTCGCCGCGAACGCCACGCAGGGTGGGGAGTGCGTCCTTGGCAGCAAGGCCGCGGCAGTCGATGACGAGGTCGGCGCCCGGCGGCACATCGCCCATGCCGAATTGCACCCCGACGCCGGCCTGTTGCACCTCACCGAGGAGGAAGGCGAGGGCAGCGTCCGGATTCAGATGCGCCTCGCCGTCATAATAAAGAGCGGTGCCGAAGCGCGGACCGAGATCAGGCTCGAGCGCGGTGAGCGCGCTCGCATCGAGGCGTTCGCCGCCCTTCGTCATGCGCGCGAAGCGGTCGAGCAGAACGCGGTCGCGTGGCGGGGCGACGACAAGGCTGCCGTTGGCGATGGTGCCCGGATAGGTGTCCTTCCACAGCGCGATGCCACGCAAGCCGAGCTCGCGCACGATCGGCTCGGCGCTCTCTTCCTCGCAGCGCGGCGCGAGCATGGCGCCGGCATAGGGGCTGCACGCATCTGCGAACGGCGTGGCCGAGCGCTCGGCCAGCGTCACGGCGTGGCCGCGGCGGGCCAAGGTGAGCGCCTGCCACAACCCGACGATGCCGGCGCCGCGGATGGCGATTTTGAGAGATTGGCCTGTCATGACGCATGGGGTGCATAGGAGAGGCGCGCCTGTCTAGCCCTCACTAGTCACCGAGCGCTACGCCTTCGCGGCGCGGGTCGGCGCCGCCTTCGAGGCCGTCGGGCGTCACGGCGATGATGTGCTCCCCGCTCGTCATATCCAAGCGGCGCACTTTATGGCCCTTGGCCGCAAGGCTCGCGGCGAGCGCATCCCCCGCCGGGCCGTTCTCGATCAGCACGCCTTGCGGTGTGCCACCGAAATTTATCAGCGCCGCGGCTTGGGCCGCGTTCCTCTGCCAATCGAGCAGCGCGAAGAGCGTCTTCAAGTTGAACAGGATGATGCCCGGCCCACCGGGCGAGCCCAGCACGTAGTTGAGGCGCCCGTCCTTGCCGAACACCATGGTCGGGTCCATGGAGCTGCGCGGGCGCTTGCCCGGCTCGACGCGGTTGGCGACGGGATTCCCGTCCGCGTCCTTGGGCAGGAAGGAGAAATCGGTGAGCTGATTGTTGAGCAGGAACCCGCGCACCATGGTCCGCGCGCCGAAGGAATATTCGATGCTCGTGGTCATGGAGAAGGCGTCGCCGTCGTCGTCCACCACCGAGATCTGGCTCGTACCGCCTTTCTCTGTGGTGTGATCGTGGCCGAAGGTGCCTATCACTCTTGGCGGGTTGCCCGCCGTCACCTTATCCAGCGCGTGCTGCGGATCGATCAGCTTGCGGCGCGTGGCGAGATAGTCCGGATCGAGCAGCCCGGCGACCGGCACATCCACGAAATCCGGATCAGCGAGATAGCGTGCGCGGTCGGCAAAGGCGAGGCGTTCGGCCTCCGTGATCAGATGGGCGGCGTTCGGGGCGAAGGGCGACGTGCCGAGATCGAACGGCGCGACAAGCCCAAGCACTTGGCCGACGGCGACCGCGCCGGACGATGGCGGGCCTGCGCCGCAGACCTTGCGCCCGCGATAGGGGACGCAAACGGCTACGCGCTTCTTGGCGCGATAGTCTGCAATGTCGTCGGGCGTCAGGGTTCCGGGCTTGCGCGGATCGTTTTGGACCGCGTCTGCGATATCGACGGCGATCAATCCCTTATAGAAGGCGTCCGGCCCGTCGCGGGCAATCTCCTCGAACGTGTCGGCGAGCTTGGGATTCTTGAGAATGTAGCCTGTGGGCCGTGGGCGCCCGTGCGCATCGAAGAAGTAGGCGCGGGCGGACGGTGTGAAACTCTGCGGATCGGTCTGGCTGAGCATCTTGGTGAGACGCGGCGAGACCGGGAAACCATCGCGCGCGAGTTTGATGGCGGGCTGAAACAGCTCCGCCCACGGGAGCTTGCCGTATTCGTCGTGCACGCGCTTCAGCACGGCAAGCACGCCGGGCACGCCGACCGACAGGCCGCTATGCATGGCGGCATCACGCGGCAAGGGTTTGCCGTTCTTGTCGAGGAAGAGCTCGGCCGTAGCACCGGCCGGTGCGGTCTCGCGGCCGTCATAGCTGCTCAGCGTGTGGGCGGCCGCATCCCAATAGAGAATGAAGGCGCCGCCGCCGATGCCGGAAGACTGCGGCTCGACGAGGTTGAGCACCATTTGCGCGGCAATGCCGGCGTCGACTGCCGAGCCCCCTTTGCGCAACATGGCGAGCCCGGCTTCCGCGGCAAGGGGATGCGCCGCGACGACCATGTGCTTCTTGGCCTTGACGAGAGGCTTAGGGCTAAGGCCGCTCGCGCCTTCGGGCAGGTCGAAGGCGTACGCGGGCGCGGCCAGCAGGAGGAGCGCAAGCGCGGCAGCGAGGGCTCGGTGGAACATGGCGCGCAGCATAGAGGTTTTTGCCGGCATGCAAATCTGTCACCGCGCCGCGTGCCGCGACCGGTTTTTGTTGAAATTTGGTCCCTCCGGCCTTCTCAGGATGGGGGGAGTGGCGCGCCGACAGGCGCAAATCCTAATGGCTCGTGCCTTGCGGCACGCGTGCGCCTTCCGGCGCGCCACATGCGCTCAAGTAGGCCAGAGGCCGGTAGCGCATGCTATTTGCGGCGTCTATCGGCACCGGGCCCCGCTTTTCAGTGTTCGTGGCGCCTGGCCCGAAGGCCGGAGCACATCGCGCTCAAGTAGCGCGCGGCGCGGTAGCGCAAAGAACACGTCCCAGCCAGCTTCTGGCGGGGGCTCGTAGTAGCCCCGGGGGGTGGCTCCGGCGCCGCCCGGAGGCCTCGTTGCGAGAGAGGCCCGCAGGCGCCGCACCCCGTCCCGCTCATCGCAACGCCTCGCGAGAACGCCCCTGAAGCGGACGAGGTGATGCAATCATAAGGCAGGTTGGAGCGGCGGGGATAAGGCGGGAAGCTCTAATGAAAGTCGCGGGATTTGGGGATGATGCGCTCGTTGCGCGGATGGCATCGCGGGTGCCAGCGTGGATGGCGGCGCTCGCCTTTCTGGCGCGGATCCTCGCCGCCCGGATGTTTTATGTGGTCGGCGGCGGAGAGGGGGAGCGGCAGCTCTTGGCTTTCCCGGGAGGAACGCCAGGACCCCGGCTCGGGGCGGCGCACCTCGTCGGCATTGGCAAGGGCGGCATCCATGGCTTCGCCGTCCTCGGTCAAAAGCTGTAACCAATCGCTGCGGTCCTCGAGCCGCTCGGCCACCACATGGATGATGTCCTCGTGGCGCTGCACGCGGCCATGCACCACGACGAGCCGCGCGCCCATCACCACCTTGCGCATCCGCTCCAGCACTTTCGGCCAGATCACCGCATTGGCGACGCCGGTCTCGTCCTCGATGGTCATGAACACCACGCCCGCCGCGGAGCCCGGGCGCTGGCGCACCAGGATGACGCCGGCGACGTGCACGCGCGCGCCATCGCGCACCGATTTGAGCGCATCGCACGAAACAATGCGCGCGGCGGACGCGCGGGCGCGCAAGAAGCTCATGGGATGGGCTTTGAGGGAGAGTCGAAGCGTGCGGTAGTCGTTCACCACGTGCTCGGACAGCGGCATGACGGGAAGGGTGACGCGCGGCTCGGTTCCGGTCTCGGCGGTGGCGGCGTGATCGAATAATGGCAGGGGAATTTCCTTGGGCAGACCGCGCACGTCCCACAAGGCTTGGCGGCGGTCGAGCCCGAGCGAGCGGAAGGCATCGGCGCCGGCGAGCTTTTCGAGACCGGCGCGGCCGACGCCGCTCCGCTGCCACAGGTCGCGCACGTCGCGATAGGCTGCGCGCTCACGCATGGTGACGATCTGTTGTGCGGCGTCCTCGCGGAGACCGTCGATCTGGCGAAAGCCGAGGCGTAAGGCGCAGTCCCCGTTTGATGGTTCGAGTGTGCAGTCCCAGTGGCTGTGATTGATGTCCGGCTCGCGCGCCTCGACGCCGTGGTCGCGAGCGCAGCGCACGATCTGCGCCGGGGCGTAGAAGCCCATGGGCTGAGAATTGAGCAGGGCGCAGGCGAAGACCGCCGGATAATGGCATTTGAGCCAGGACGACACATAGACGAGGTGGGCGAAGCTCGCGGCGTGGCTCTCGGGGAAGCCGTACTCGCCGAAGCCTTTGATCTGGTTGAAGCAGCGCTCGGCGAAGTCCGGTGGGTAGCCGCGCGCCGTCATGCGTCCGACCATCTTGTCCTGCAGCTTGCCGATGGTGCCGCGGCGGCGGAACGTCGCCATGGCGCGGCGGAGCTCATTCGCCTCGGGCCCTGAGAACTTGGCCGCGACCATGGCGAGCCGCATGGCCTGCTCCTGGAACAGCGGCACGCCCATGGTCTTGCCGAGCACCTGATGCAGCTCGTCTTCCGGCCCGTGGTCCGGATGGGGCGAGGGGAACTCGACCGGCTCGGCACCAGAGCGGCGGCGCAAATAGGGATGCACCATGTCGCCCTGGATCGGGCCGGGGCGCACGATGGCGACCTCGATGACGAGATCATAGAAGCAGCGGGGCTTGAGCCGCGGCAGCATGTTCATCTGCGCGCGGCTTTCCACCTGGAACACGCCGATGGAGTCGGCCTTGCACAGCATGTCGTACACGGCCGGGTCGTCGCGCGGCACGGTGCCGAGCGTGACGTCGGTGCCGTAATGCTCTTTCAGCAGCGCAAAGGCTTTGCGGATGCAGGTGAGCATGCCGAGCCCCAGCACATCGACTTTGAGGAGCCCGAGCGCGTCGAGATCGTCCTTGTCCCACTCGATGAATGTGCGGTCCTCCATGGCGGCGTTGCCGATGGGGACGACCTCGGACAAGGGCCCGCGCGTCAGCACGAAGCCGCCCACATGCTGGGAGAGATGGCGAGGAAAGCCGATCAGCTCATGGCTGAGCTCGAGGCAGCGGGCGAGCAGCGGGTCGCTTGGGTCGAGCCCCGCCTCGCGCACATATTTCTCCGGCAGCGCCGAATTGCTCAGGCCCCAAATGGTGGTGGCGAGCGCGGCGACGGTGTCCTCGCTAAGACCGAGCGCCTTGCCCACCTCGCGCACCGCGGAGCGGCCGCGATAGGAGATGACCGTCGCGGCAAGTCCGGCGCGGTCGCGGCCATAGCGCGCGTAGATGTATTGGATCACTTCCTCGCGGCGCTCGTGCTCGAAATCGACGTCGATGTCGGGCGGCTCTTTGCGCTCGGGCGAGACGAAGCGCTCGAACAGGAGGTCGATCTCGGTCGGATCGACATTGGTGATGGCGAGGCAGTAGCAGACGGCGGAGTTGGCGGCGGAGCCGCGGCCTTGGCAGAGAATGCCGAGGCTCCGCGCGTAATGCACGATGTCGTGGACGGTGAGGAAGTAGGGCGCGTAGTTGAGCGCGGCGATGAGCGTTAGCTCTTTTTGCAGCGTGTCGCGCACCTTGTCAGGGATGCCGTCCGGGAAGCGCCAGGCCGCGCCGTCCCAGGTGAGATCCTCGAGATGCGATTGCGGGGTCTTACCTTGCGGCACCGGCTCGTCCGGGTATTCGTATTTCAGCTCGTCGAGGGAGAAGGTGCAGTCTTGCGCGATCTCGATGGTCCGGGCGAGCGCCTCCTCGTGGCCTTTGAACAGGCGCGCCATCTCGCTTGGCGGTTTCAGATGCCGCTCGGCATTGGCTTCGAGGCGCAAGCCGGCCTCGTGGATCGTGCATTTCTCCCGGATGCAGGTGAGCACATCTTGCAAGGGGCGCCGGTGCGGGGCGTGATAGAGCACGCCGCCCGTGGCGACGAGAGGGACCTCTGCGCGCACTGCAAGGTCTGCGAGGGCTGCGATGCGCGCTTTGTCGTCGCCGCGATAAGAATGACGTGCGGCGAGATAGAGGGGTCCGGGGAGCACGTCCTTGAGGTGCAAGAGCTGCGCTTCGAACGCGTTGTCATGCCCGCGAAGGCGGGCATCCAGTAACCCCTGGTCTTCGTGATCAGGAGGGCGGCGGTTACTGGATCGCCCGGTCAAGCCGGGCGATGACAAGGAAGGCGGCAGCGCGATGAAGATGAGGCCGTCGGCATGGGCGGCGACGTCATCGAGAAACAGGAGGCACTCTCCCTTCTCGGCGCGGCGCTGGCCGAGGGTGAGAAGACGGCAGAGCCGGCCGTAAGCGGCGCGGGTCCTTGGGTAAGCGAGCAGGCTCGGAGCATCTTGCAGGACGAGGCGCGCGCCGGGGATGAACTTGATGCCCACGTCCTTGGCGGCGAGATGGGCGCGCACCACGCCAGCCAGCGTGTTGGCGTCGGCGACGGCGATCGCCTCGTGGCCAAGCGCCTGGGCCGTGGCGACCAGCTCCTCGGCGTGCGAGCCGCCGCGCAGGAAGGTGAAGTTCGTGGTGACGTCGAGCTCGGCGTAGCGAGGCATCATGCGAATACCCCATGCAGAAACCAGCACGGAGGGTCATCCGCGCTTGCCCGATAGAGGCCTTCGCGGAACACCCAGTAGCGGCAGCCGTCCTCGTCCTCGATGCGGTAATAGTCGCGCGGCCTTCTCTCCCTCCCCCTAGAAGGGGGAGGGCCGGGGAGGGGGTCAGACTTCGCCGTGTGTCCCCCACCCGCCGCTGCACTTTGCGCAGCGACACCCTCCCCCTTGCAGGGGGAGGGAAATACGCGCCACCATTCGGGCGCGATGCGTTCAGGGCCTTCCGCCTTGACGACGCGGCGGCTGACACGCCGCCAGGTGAAACGCGCGGGCGGGCCTTCCGGAATCTCGGCGAGAACCGTCAGGGGTTCCGGCTTTGCCAGCAGGAGCAGCGGCCTTGGTGGTTTGTCAGCGGCTGTGTCGGTCCAAGCGGGAAGGCCGGCAAAGGCGCTGCGCAGACTTTGCGCGCGCTCTGGCATGTGGCTCGCCTTCGGAAAGAGACGGCGCACGGCACGGATGCCAAGCCGATTGGCCAGGGCGTCGATCAGGACTTCCGGACCAAGGGTCTTGTCCGTTTCCGTCAGGCTCGTCTGCGTGAGCGACAGTCTCTCCGTGGCGAGCGCGGCAAGGGCCATGAGGTCGACGCCGAAGCCCATGTCGATGACCTCGACTTTGTCCTTCAGCAGCCGCACGAGATGAGAAGGCTTGCGCGAGGGTGCGCTCAAGCCTGCTTCGATCGCAGCGGAAGAGCTGTCGGTGCGCGCCGCCCACAGAACCACGCGCCGCGCGCCGCAGCCAGCGCGCGCCAGCGCACGGCAAAGCTCGCCTGCGAGATGATCGAGCCCGGCGAGGACGCCGTCATGGGTGATGAGCGGCTCGGTAAAAGGAAGCCGCGCCACGAAGTCGGGCGCCGGCAGCAGGGCTTCGCGTTTCTCCGCGCGGGATCCGAGCGCCTGATCGAGACGGCGCAGGACCGCTTCGGCAGCCTCCTTGGAATGGAAGCGGCGCTCGAGGCTTGCGCGGGGCAGATTGATGAGTTGGCCGATGCGTTTCAGGCCGAGCCGCCGCAACAGGTGCGCGGTCTCGGGCGCCAAGCGCAGCGCCTCGACGGGAAGCGTTGCGAGTGTGGCTTGCAGCTTTCCATCAGGGACGATGCACGGCGACGCCTTCGCGAAGCGGGCGAGCGCATGCGCGCCACCTAAGGTCTCGGCGAGCCCGAGGCGCGCGGTATGGCCGGCCTGCGCCAGACGTTGCGCAAGATCGGCGAGGAGGGCGCTTTCGCCGCCGAAGA
>Ga0307424_1001406_pt1 | contig 12697 bp, 13 predicted proteins | sample SalMarWE160320MG_FD_202157 | JGI IMG/M metagenome (GOLD analysis project Ga0307424, IMG submission 202157) | Salt marsh sediment microbial communities from the Plum Island Ecosystem LTER, Massachusetts, United States - WE1603-20 | ecosystem: Environmental > Aquatic > Marine > Intertidal zone >... | reverse complement strand
GCAGTGCAATCACTCCGGCATGTCCGGCAAACACGATGCGCAGGTGTTCGGGCTGTTCATAGGATACCAGTTCACTGATGCCGGCCTTCCGGGCAGTGGCAACCGCGGTTTCCGGTGCGCTGTCTGCGATCGAGATGACCGGTGCCGGGAGGTCGCGGGATGCCAGCGTGCGGACCACGGCCTCCGCGGAGGGGAGCGTTTGGCTGCTGCCGCAGATCACGATGTCCGGGGGGCTGCTATCCAGGATGGCGGTTACGGCGTCGATCGTCCCTGCATGACTGTGGTGGACATCGTGGCCGGCAAGTCTCAGCTCGTTGGCGATCGCCTGTGCATCGGCGTCGCTTTCCTCGACAATGAGCAGGCGCATCGAATCGCTGTGTGACACCACTGACCTCGTACCCGTGATTGCAAACCGTCCGGGAAGCGAGGGCAGCACGCCTGCTTCCAGTAGTCCGGTCCCGACCACAGATTCTTCGGCAAACCCCGGTTTCTCTTGAATACTCCCTATATATGGACGGACGCGCGGCCATGCCGGCAGGTGATAGTCCGGTGCGGGTATTTCCTGTCTATCTGATTCCTGATAGCATGCAAGTAACTGAAAAAATGATGTTTAATATCAGCTCCGTAGCGCCGTCGAGGCGCGCGCGGAAATATCACGGGGAACCGCATGCAACCGATCACAGTACGCCCCGAAAGCCCGGAAGACGCCCGTGCCATCGACGTCGTTCATATCAGCGCGTTCGGGGGTGAAGCCGAGGCGCAGCTGGTCAGTGCCCTGCGGGTATCCAACAGTTATAACCGCGAACTCTCGCTGGTGGCGGAACTGGGCGGACGCATCGTCGGACATGCGTTGCTGACCCGGGTGCCGGTGCGCAAGGGCGGCCAGGAGAGGCATGTGCTGGCGCTGGGTCCCATGTCCGTGGTGCCCTCGCAAAGCCATCGGGGAATCGGTTCGGAGCTGATCCAGGCCGGTACACGTCTGGCGAAGGAGAAGGGGTACGGGAGTATCGTGGTGCTGGGACACCCGGAATACTACAAGCGTTTTGGTTTTGTCCCGGCCAGGGGCCTGCAGGTCACCTGCAATCTGCCGGCCCCGGTGGAAGCGCTGACCGTGCTGGAGGTCGAGCCGGGCAATCTGTCCGGCGGCGGCCATGTGGAGTATCCGGAGCCGTTCGTCGCGCTCTACTAGTGTGCTGTCCCGCATAGAAGTTCAGAAAGTCTTCCGGGTTTCCCGAAGATGGATTCGGCGGTAGCGGTCCAGGAGAATGGAACAGCGTGTTGGTTGTAGCGTTCAATAAAGCGTTCGATGTGTGAGGTCAGGTCCTGCACGCTTTTGAATGAGCCCCGTTTGATCGCGCGCTGGCCGCCGGTCGTTCAGGACACCGGTGTCTTTGCCGCCTGGCCCGCCTGCTCCCTGACCAGCCGGGGCACCAGGTAGCCGGGCAACGCGTTGCGCACACCCTCGAGCAGCGACACGGCTGCCGGATCGTCTACCGCGAAGTGCGCAGCGCCCTGCACGCGATCCAGCTGGTGCAGGTAGTAGGGCAGGACACCCGCCTTGAACAGCGCACGGCTCAGCTCCATCAGCTGACTGACGCTGTCATTGACACCGTGCAGCAGCACGGACTGGTTCAGCAGGGTCACCCCGGCCGCGCCAAGCCGTTGCAGGGCGTCACGAACGGACGCATCGATCTCGTTGGCATGGTTGCAATGCACGACCATCACCACCTGCATGCGCTGCCGTGCGAGCAGGTCGAGCAGTCCGTCGTCGATCCGTTCCGGCAGCACGATCGGCAGCCGGGTGTGGATACGCAGGGTTTGCAGTTGTGGCAATGCCGAGAGATGCCCGGTAATTTCACCCAGGCGCTGGTCGCTCAGGGTGAGCGGGTCGCCACCGCTGAGGATGATTTCACTGATCTCCGGGTGCCGGGCCAGGTAATCCAGTGAGCGGTCCAGCTCGCCGCCCAGCGGGTTGGCCGTACCGTACGGGTAGTGCCGGCGGAAGCAGTAGCGGCAGTGTATCGCGCAAGCGCCGGTCACGGTCAGCAGTGCCCGGCCACGATACTTGTGCAGCAGGCCCGGGCTGGGCATCGCGGACAGCTCGGCCAGCGGGTCGTGAACGTAGCCGGCCACCTGCAGGGTTTCCCCGACCACCGGCAGTACCTGACGCAACAGCGGGTCGTGGATATCCCCCCGGTTCATACGCCGCACAAAGCCGTGCGGCACTCGCAACGGGAAATCGCCGGCCAGCGGCCGGACCTTCAGTTGTCCCGGGTCAATTTCCAGCAGCCGCAGCAACTCGTCGGGTGAACGGACCGCCCCGGCAAGCAGCGCCTGCCAGTGCGTGCTGTGTTCCGGATGCGGTATTCGGGGTATCATGGCTGGCGTTTTTACACTCATTCAGGACTGAACAGTACCCATGGCATCCTACAGCACCAACGAATTCAAGGGTGGTCTCAAGATCATGCTGGACGGCGATCCCTGCGCCATCATCGAAAACGAATTTGTCAAACCCGGCAAGGGCCAGGCCTTCAACCGGGTGAAGATCCGCAATCTCAAGACCGGTCGCGTGATCGAACGGACCTTCAAGTCCGGCGAATCGGTGGAGGCGGCCGATGTCATGGATATAGACCTGCAGTACCTGTACAGCGACGGCGAGTTCTGGCACTTCATGCACCCGGTATCCTACGAGCAACAGGCGGCGGACGCCACTGCCGTGGGAGATGCCACCCAGTGGCTGAAGGAACAGGACATGTGCATGGTAACCCTGTGGAACGGGACACCGCTGGCCGTCACGCCACCGAATTTCGTCTACCTGGCGGTGACCGAAACCGACCCCGGCGTGCGCGGTGATACCTCGGGTGGCGGCGGCAAGCCGGCGACGCTGGAAACCGGTGCCGTGGTGCGTGTGCCCCTGTTCATCGAGATTGGCGATGTGCTCAAGATCGATACCCGCAGCGGGGAATACGTCAGCCGCGCCAGGGAATAGCTCTGCCCGGTACCTTGACCCAGGAATCCGAACCACAATCCGACTGGCGACCGGTGGCGGCGCCGGATGTGCTGCGGCTGCGCGCGCGCTTGCTGCGTCGTATCCGCACGTTTTTCGATCATGCCGGCGTGCTGGAGGTCGATACACCGGCGCTGTCCACGGCCGCGGTCACCACCCCGCAGATCGCCAGTTTCGGCACCGCCTGGCAGGGACCGGGACCACTGCATGGCCAGCGGCTGTACCTGCATACCTCGCCGGAGTTTGCCATGAAGCGCCTGCTGGCGGCCGGCAGCGGGTCCATCTACCAGCTGTGCAAGGTCTTTCGCGATGGTGAGTCGGGCTGCTTGCACAACCCGGAGTTCACCCTGCTGGAGTGGTACCGGACCGGGTACGATCATCTCGACCTGATGGACGAGGTGGAACGCCTGCTGACCCGTGTACTCGAGGGGATACTGCCCCTGGCCGGTGTGCATCACTGGGCCTGGCGCGACCTGTTTATCGAGTTTGCCGGACTGGATCCGTTTCAGGCCGGTATCGACGAGTTCGCCAGCCTGCTCGAGGCGAAGCATGCGGTGGTGCCGATCGGCATGCAGGAGGCCGGGCTTGACGACTGGCGTGACCTGGTGATGACGCATGTCATCGAGCCGCGGCTTGGCACCGGTCTGGTGTTTGTGCGCGATTATCCGGCCAGCCAGGCGGCACTGGCGCGAATACGCCCCGGCGATCCGCCGGTGGCCTCGCGCTTCGAGGCCTATCTCAACGGCGTGGAACTTGCCAACGGCTTTCACGAGCTGGCAGACCCCGGCGAACAGCGCAGACGATTCGAGGTCGAGCTGATGCAGCGTGCACAGGGGCATCTTCCTCTGGTTCCCGTGGATGAACGATTGCTGCACGCGCTGTCCAGCGGGTTGCCGGACTGTGCCGGTGTCGCGCTCGGGCTGGACCGTCTGTTGATGCTTGCCTGCGGCGCCAGTTGCCTGTCCGACGTGCTTGCCTTTCCGTTCGAACGTGCCTGAGTTCCGGCACGGGTCTTGTAACCGGCTGCCATATCTCTGAAACTCTGGCCATGCCCGATCACGCGAACAGTCCGGCCGGCCTGCAACTGGTTGATGGGACCCTGCAGTGCAGCGGCAGCTGGACCGTGGGTCATCTGGCCGGTCTGCGTTCCCTGCTGGGCAGGCTGGAGCTGCCCGCCGGCGCCGCCCTGTCGGCCGACGGCGGCGGCATCGTCGCCATGGACAGCGCCGGTGCGTGGTTGTTGCTGGACCTGCGCAAACGGGTCGAGACACAGGGCGGCACGCTGGAACTGCAGACACTGGGCGCCCCCCGGCAACGTCTGCTGGAATTTGTCGCGTCGGTTGCAGAGCGGGCAGCGGAGCCGTTGCCGGTGCGCAAACCACCGTCCTGGCTGGACCGCTCCGCCGATATCGGGGAGGACCTGACCGACTTCCTGGCATTTATCGGTGAGGCGGTGATCGCGCTGCTGCACACCCTGCTGCGCCCGTGGCGCATCCGCTGGATCGAGCTGCTGGATGACATGTACGAGGCCGGTGTCAAGGCAATGCCGATCGTTGGCCTGCTGTCGTTCCTGATGGGCGTGGTGATCGCCTACCAGGGGGCCGTCCAGCTCAAGCTGTATGGCGCGAATATCTATATCGCCGACCTGGTCGGCTACTCGATGCTGCGTGAACTCGCGCCGTTGCTGACTGCAATTCTCGTTTGCGGGCGGACCGGCTCCGCCTATACCGCAAAGATCGGAACCATGAAGGTGCGCGAGGAAATCGACGCACTGCAGACCATCGGGATTCCACCCGTCGACCTGCTGGTACTGCCCAAGCTGCTGTCGCTGCTGATCGTGTTGCCGCTGCTGTGCATCTACGCCGATGTGCTTGCGGTGTTCGGCGGGATGTTCATGGCCAGTACCCGGCTGGGGATCGGATATCACGCGTTCATCGACCGGCTGGGCGAGGCGATCAGCTATTCGACCTTCATGATCGGCTTCGGCAAGGCACCGGTGTTTGCCGCAATCATCGCCGTGGTCGGCTGCTACCAGGGCTTCCGCGTGGAGGGCAGCGCGGAAAGCGTCGGCCGGCACACCACGGTCAGTGTGGTGCAGTCGATCTTCCTGGTGATCATCGTGGATGCCATGTTCTCCATCCTGTTCAGCTTGATCGGGGTATGATCCGGATGCCGGATTCAGCCGTCGCTGATACCGCGCGCGAAGTGGTCATTCGCCTGCGCGGTGTACGCACGGTATACGGGACGCGCGTGATCCACGACGGTGTGGACCTCGACGTCTTCCGGGGCGAGGTGCTGGCACTGGTGGGTGGCAGCGGCAGCGGCAAGAGCACGCTGCTGCGCGAGATGATCATGCTGCGGCCGCCGGACGGGGGCTCGATTCGCCTGTTCGATACCGAGCTGGCCGGGATCGGCGAACCGGATGCGGATGCGTTGCGTTGCCGGATCGGCGTGTTGTTTCAGCAGGGTGCGCTGTTCAGCGCGCTGACGGTGCTGGAGAATGTCGGCCTGCCATTGCGGGAACACACGCAACTGGATGATGCGATGATCGACTCGCTGGCCAGAATGAAGATCGCACAGGCGGGGCTGCCGGCGGCTGCGGCCGCACTGTATCCCAGTGAACTCAGCGGCGGCATGATCAAGCGTGCGGCACTGGCCCGGGCCATGGTACTGGAACCGGAAATCCTGTTCCTGGACGAACCGACCTCGGGGCTGGATCCCACCAGTGCCGGTCAGTTCGACCAGTTGTTGCTGATGCTCCGGGACCTGCTGGGCCTGACCGTGCTGATGGTCACGCACGATCTCGACTCGCTGTGGGACGTGGTGGACCGTGTGGCCGTGCTGGGGGATGGTAGAATACAGGGCGTCGATACCATGGCTGCCCTGTCGAACTCGACACAGCCGCATGTACGTGAATACTTTGAGGGTCCCCGCGCCAGGGGAACACGGGAGCGCAAATGCTGAATCGCCGGCTCAACTACGCCCTCGTGGGTCTGTTCGTCATCCTGATGGGGCTGACCTGGCTGGGCATCACGCTGTGGCTGGCGCTGGGCGACTACTCCACCCACTACCGGACCTATCGCGTGTACATGGACGAGTCGGTGGCCGGCCTGTACCTGGATGCACCGGTGAAGTACCGTGGTGTCGAGGTGGGCAAGGTCACCCGGATCGAGCTGAATCCGAAGGTGCCCGACCAGGTCCAGCTGACGCTGGACGTGGTGTCCTCGACACCGATCCGCGTGGATACCGAGGCGGAACTTGCCGTGCAGGGGCTGACCGGCATCGCGTTTGTCGATCTCAAGGGTGGTGCCCTGGATTCCCCGCTGTTGAAGGCCGAGGAGGGACAGGAGTACCCGGTCATCAATTCGTCACCTTCCTTCTTTACCCGACTCGACATGAGCGGTACCGAACTGATCGCGAACATCAATACGATCGCCAGCCGGCTGGCGCAGCTGCTCGACGAGCAGGGCCGGCGGTCGGCGCATGAAATCCTCGCCAATCTCGGCGTGATCACCGGCACCATCGCGAAGCGCTCGCACGAGCTGGACCGGACGCTGGTCAATACCGCAAAAATGGCGGAGAACGGTGCCCGGGCCAGCGAGAACCTGCAGCCGCTGCTGGTACAGGCGAATGACACGGCCCATGCCTTCCAGACCATGGCGGAGAAGGTGAGTGCGCTGAGTGACGGCCTGAACCACTCCGTCGGTGGCAGTGGATCGGGGGTGCAGCAATTCTCCCGGCAGGTGCTGCCCGAGGTCGGTACGCTGATCGGCGAGCTGCGCGATCTGGCCGACAGCCTGCGTGTGGTCAGCAGGAAGCTCGAAGACGACCCGAGTGTGCTGCTGTACGGTAATCAGCTGGAAGTGCCGGGTCCGGGGGAAAAGTGATGACGTGTTCGATCAGGAGACTGTTGCTGGTGTCGGGTATGGCCGTGTGGCTGGCGGGTTGCTCGCTGCTGCCGAAACCGGAACCGGTCGCGCTGGATCGTTACCTGCTGGAGTACACCCCGCCGGACACCCGGACCCTGCGTGACGGTGCACCGGTCCTGCTGGTGAGTACGCCGCAGGCAAACGGTGCCTACGACTCGCCACGGATCGCCTATATGCGGCAGGAATACGGGCTGCGCTACTACACGCAGAGCCGCTGGGCCGATACCCCCGCAGCCATGCTGTCTCCCCTGATTGCCGACGCGATCAATGCCACCGGGCAGTTCCAGGCGCTGTATGCTGCGCCCGGCAGGGTACGTGCCGACCTGCGGCTCGATACCTCGTTGACCCGCTTCTACCAGGATTTCACCGTAACGCCCAGTGTCATGCATATCACGTTGCGCGCGCAACTGGTCGATCTGCATGCGCAGCGTGTGGTTGCCGGCCGGACGTTCGATGTCCGCGAACCGGCACAGACGAACGATGCCTACGGGGGGGTGCAGGCCGCGAACCGCGCCACGGCCAGCCTGTTGCGGCAGCTCGTGCAGTTCTGCCTCGACCACTCGCATTGATCCGCAGTGCAATGCTCGACCGCATCCGTGTAGTGCTGAGTCACACCAGCCATCCCGGCAACATCGGTGCCACGGCCCGCGCCATGAAGACCATGGGCCTGACGCGGTTGTACCTGGTCAATCCCGCGCTATTCCCCCATGCCGACGCCACCGCGCGTGCCTCGGGTGCCGATGATGTGCTGGCGCGCGCACGGGTCTGTCCGGATATCGATTCGGCACTGGACGGTTGCCGCCTGGTGGCGGGTGCCAGCGCACGCAGCCGCAGCATCCCCTGCCCGGTCATCGGGCCGGCTGAATGCGCGCGCAGGGCGATGGAGCTGACCGGCCAGGGCGACGTCGCGCTGCTGTTCGGTTGCGAACAGTCCGGACTGAGCAATCCGGAAATCGATCGTTGCCGGTACCTGGTGCAGATCCCGGCCAACCCGGAATACGGTTCCCTGAATCTTGCCGCGGCTGTGCAGATCCTGTGTTACGAGGTGCGTGTCGCCTGGCTGGCCGGGCATACGGTCGACGTGCCTGACGGGCATGTGCCGGTGAGCGCGGACGAGATGGAGCGTCTGTACACGCACCTGGAGCAAACCCTGGTGCAGCTGGGTTTTCTGAATCCGGAACATCCGCGCCACCTGATGCGTCGCCTGCGCCGTCTGTTCAATCGCGCAAGACCGGATGAAAACGAGGTGAATATCCTGCGCGGCATTCTCGCCGCCACCCAGGAGCGGCTCTAGCGAGGCACACGCCGTGCGGTGCTGGGCACGCCGACTGCACTGTCATACACTGCATCTACTGCTGAAGGAAACCGATCATTACCTATGTTTGCCAGAATCCGCGAAGACGTCCGTTGTGTATTCGACCGTGACCCGGCGGCACGCAATACCTTTGATATCCTGACGACCTATCCGGGTATTCATGCCGTATTGATGCATCGCTGGAGCCACTGGCTGTGGTCGATCGGCCTGAAATGGCTGGCACGGGTGTTCTCGAATATCGCCCGCTGGTACACCGGCATCGAGATCCACCCCGGGGCCACCATCGGCCGCCGGTTCTTTATCGATCATGGCATGGGTGTGGTGATCGGCGAGACCACCGAGATCGGGGACGACTGTACGCTGTATCACGGTGTCACGCTGGGTGGCACCAGCTGGGACAAGGGCAAGCGTCATCCGACCCTGCGCAACAATGTCGTGATCGGTGCCGGCGCCAAGGTGCTGGGGCCGATTGTCATCGAGGACGGAGTGCGCATCGGATCCAATGCCGTGGTGCTGAAGGGCGTGCCGGCGGGCATGACGGTGGTCGGCGTACCCGGCCGGCTGGTCCGGCCACGCGCCGGGCCGGATGACCGGCGCCAGGCGATTGCCGCGAAGATGGGATTCGATGCCTACGGTGCGACCAGCGATATGCCCGACCCGGTTGCGACGGCGGTCAACGGCATACTCGATCACATTCATGCCATGGATGAGCGGCTCGAGGAGATGTGCAAGGGCCTCAAGCAGCTGGGTGCGGAGGTCGGTGACCAGCAGTTGCCGGACCTGGGCGCGTGTGCATTAAAGCACGTGGAAAATGAGGAAATCGAAACGGCGGCGAATACGGAAGCACCGGCGGACACGCAGGACCCCGTTTCTTGACCTGCGCCGGGTGTTGTGAGACTTTCAGGTCGGAATATTCACTTCGGGCGAAAGTTGCATGAAACTGACCAGCAAGGGACGTTACGCTGTAACCGCGATTCTGGATCTCGCGTTTCACCTGAAGGACGGGCCGGTCAGTCTGGCGCATATCTCGAAGCGCCAGGACATTTCTCTTTCCTATCTCGAGCAGCTGTTCACGCGCCTGCGCAGGCACCGCCTGGTCCGCAGTACGCGGGGGCCGGGTGGCGGCTATTCACTCGACCGGCCTGCGGATCGCATCGCGGTTTCGGAGGTCATTGCCGCGGTGGATGAACTGGTCGATTCCACACGCTGCAGTGGTGCCGGAAACTGCCACGATGGCGAGCAATGCCTGGCCCATGACCTGTGGGATGACCTGAGCCAGCAGATCATCGATTTCCTCGGTGAAATCACGCTGCAGGACCTGCTGGATGACGATGGCATTCGCAGCGTCGCCGAGCGCCAGGACGAACGCATGTCACAGGATCAGCTGCCCGCCGGGGTTGCGTTGTCCCGCACACCGGCAGACTCGGAAGCACACTGACCGCCTGTTGCGCGATTTGTGAAGCTGCGCACATCAATACCTGCCCTCTGTCACTGAAAGCGTCGCGCGGTTGTCGATACAGTATCCCGGTGGCCGCCCGGTAGCGGAAACGCCGTTGCCGCGAACCCTCGGCAGAAGGCCATTGTGCACAGGTACACGTTTTCCTGACTCTCGCAGGGCAGCGCCCCCGACAGGCGCTCCTGCGAGATACCCGCCGCCGGCCCCGGAGCAATCCCGGGCCGGCTTTTTAAGCGCGGTTCACCCCGGTGTCGGGGAAGGTGTCGCGTCGCTGTTGTCCCGTCAACTTCCGCTCTGGAGAGCAGGGTGCGCCGTGCGCACCGGCCGGTACCGCTCAGCTGCCGGTCCTGGTCCACACCAGCAGCCGGTTGTTCACCGGCATTTCATGATCGGCCCGGAGCTGCAGGCCATTCCCGGCGGCCAGCCGGTCCAGCTCCTCGAAGTTGCGGATACCGGACTCCGGATCGCGGCTCTTCAGCCAGTGATCGAAGCGTTCGTTGCTTGGACTGGTATAGCGCCCGTCATAATTGAATGGTCCATACAGGCAGAACTTTCCGCCGGGCTCCAGCAGCTCGCCGATGCCGGTGAACATGGCGCACACCGCCGGCCAGCTCATGATATGGGTCGTGTTGGCGCTGAATACGCCATCGAACTTCTGCCCCGGCCAGGGACCGACGGTGGTGTCGAGCACCACGGGGGGAACGAGGTTGCCGAGGCCGGACTCGTCGAGCCAGGCACGGATGCCGGCATGATTATCGGCCAGGTCGCTGGTATGCCAGTGCAGGTACGGCAACGCCGCGGCGAAATACACCGCGTGCTGGCCGGTGCCGCTGCCGATTTCCAGGACCTTGTGCGTACCGGAAAACTCGCCTCGCAGTACCGCAAGGATGGGGTCCCGGTTCTGTTCGCAGGCCTCGGAATACTGTTTCATGCCTGAGTTGTAACAGAACCCGTTGCGTTACGCACCTGCAGGCCGGCCCCGGTGACGGGACCGGCCTGCGGATGAACGACGGTTCAGCTGATCGTGATCCTGCGCGGTTCCGGCTTTTCCTGCTTGGGAATGATCACTTCCAGCACGCCATCCTTCACCGTGGCACTGATGTGTTCGGCCTTTACGGTGTCCGGCAGTGTGAACTGGCGCAGGAAGGTGCCGTGCACCCGCTCGCGACGGTGGAAGCCCTCGCGCTTCTCCTCGGACTGCACGTTGCGCTCGCCGCGGATAGTCAGGACCCCGTCTTCCAGCGTTACATCGACATCCTTGCGCTCCACGCCCGGCAGGTCGGCCGACAGGACAAAGCGGTCTTCTTCCTCGCGGATGTCCACGGCCGGTACCCAGTTGCGGCCCTGGCCGTTGTTCTCCTGGGCCGGAGTCCCGGTAAACATGCGATTGATTTCCCGGTTGAACTGATCGAACAGGTTCAGCGGTTCGTAGCGTACTAATGTCATGGCCTTGCCTCCTGAAACAGGTAGTAAACGGGTAGTCGCAATCGACTTGCTACCTACATAGGGACGGGCTGGAATATTTCAAGGGAGCGCCACTCCCGGCGGATTCAGTAGCCCAGCGCGCGGGCGCCCTGGTAGAAGAGGAAGCTTGCCAGCCAGGCCAGCGACAGCGACCAGGTCAGGCTGATACCGGTAAATTTCCAGCTGCGGGACTCACTTAGCTGCGTGGCCAGGGTGGACAGGCAGGGGGTGTAGAGCAGCACAAACAGCATGAAGCTGAGTGCCTGCACGGTATCCATCTGGGTGGCGAGGTAACCGTTCAGCGCGGCGCCCTGCAGCCCGGTCATGGCGACCATGGCGCCGATCACGATTTCCTTGGCGACAAAACCGAACAGCAGCACGACCGACATGGCGGCACTGATACCGATCGGGTCGAGCAGGGGTTTCATCCACGAACCCATCATCCCGGCCCAGGTGCCTGCGCCGCCCGGCGTGCTTCCCGCCGGGAAATGGGTCAGCAGCCAGACCAGCACGACACCGCTGATGATGAAGGTGCTGGCGCGACGCAGGAAGTGCGAGATCTCGTGCCAGCCGCGCAGTATCACCTGTTTCAGGACCGGTGTGCGATACGGTGGCAGTTCCAGCACGAAGGGTTCATCGCTTTTCAGACGCCGGCCGAACACCAGGGCGGTCAGGAACGCGGCGGCGAAGCTGGTCAGGTAGAGCACGAACAGCACCAGCGGTGCCCGGCCCGGGCTGAACAGTGCGGTGGTAATGAACAGGTAGACCTGCAGGCGCGCGGAACACAGTGAGAACGGGATTACCAGCATGCTCAGCCAGCGCAGGTTGCGGCTGCGCATGACGCGGGTACCCATGAGTGCGGGAACATTGCAACCGAAGCCCATCAGGATCATGACGAAACCGCGTCCGTCCAGTCCCATGCGGGCCATCAGCGAATCGGTCAGGAAGGCGGCGCGCGCCAGGTAACCGCTGTCCTCGACGATGGCCATGAGAAAGAAGAACAGGATGATGACCGGTACAAAGGACGCCACCGTGGCGATGCCGTCATAGATGCCTTCCACCAGGAATCCGTACAGGTACGGCGGCAGCAGGCCGGCAAGCGGTTGCAGGGCCAGGTTGCGGAGTCCGTCCAGCACAAAGGCGACGGCATCCTGCAGCGGGCTGCCCAGGGTATAGACAGCCTGGAACACCAGGAACATCACCAGGAAAAACAGCGGCAGACCGAATACCGGGTGCAGCAGTACCCGGTCGATGCGCTCGGTCATCCGGCGTACCAGTACGCCTGGTGCGGATACACACTGGCTGACCAGCGCGTCGGCACGGGAAACGATTTCATCGTCGGCGTGCAGGCAGTTCTGCAGTTCCTGCAGGGGCATCGGGTTTGCCCGGTTGATCATCATGGTCAGGGTCGACACGGCCTCCGCAAAACCGGTGCCGAGACGGGCACTGAGCAGGTGGACCGGGCAGCCGAGACCGCTGGTCAGTGTAGCGGTGTCGATGCGGATTCCCAGCTGTTCCGCCTCGTC
>Ga0307424_1001403_pt1 | contig 12700 bp, 10 predicted proteins | sample SalMarWE160320MG_FD_202157 | JGI IMG/M metagenome (GOLD analysis project Ga0307424, IMG submission 202157) | Salt marsh sediment microbial communities from the Plum Island Ecosystem LTER, Massachusetts, United States - WE1603-20 | ecosystem: Environmental > Aquatic > Marine > Intertidal zone >... | reverse complement strand
CATCGGCGGACAGACCAACATCGCCTACAACGCTGTCGATCACCACGTGAAGAACGGACGTGGCGGCGTTGCCGCGCTCGTGGCGCTGAACGAGCGAGGCGAGCGCAATGTGCTGACCTACGCCCAGCTGCTGACCGAGGTGAAGCACACGGCCGCAGCGCTGCGGGCGCTCGGCATCGGCAAAGGCGACCGTGTCGCGATCTACATGCCGACCTGCGCCGAGGCGATCGTGCTGATGCTGGCCTGCCTGCGTATCGGGGCGATCCACATCGTCGTGTTCGCGGGCTTCGGCGGCGCGGCGCTGGCGGAGCGCATCAAGCTGGCGGGGGCCAAGGCGTTGTTCGCCTCCGACAGCACCTACCGCCGCGGCAACATGGTCGACTTCACCGGCATCCTGGACACGGCGCTCAACCACGAGGGCGCCGGCGAGGTGCTGCAGAGCATCGTGATCCAGCAACGCGACCCGGAGAGCAAGCTGCCAGTGGGCGCGATCACGTACCAGGAGTTCATCGAGCGCGGCGCCGGCGGTGACACGCGCTACGTGCCGATGGAGTCGAACGAGCCGGCTTACATCCTGGCCACGTCCGGCACCACGGCGCGCCCGAAGCTGGCGGTGCACACTCACGGCGGCTACCAGGTCTACATCCATGCCATGGCGAATTGGAACTTCGGCCTCAAGCCGAACGACGTGTGGTGGGCGACCTCGGACATCGGCTGGGTGGTGGGCCACAGCTACATGGTTTACGCACCGCTGCTGGTGGGGTGTACGACGCTCTGCTTCGAGGGCGCGATCGACTACCCCAACATGGAGACGATCTACCGTCTGCTGAGCGAGAACGGCGTCACGGGCGCCTTTACCTCGCCGACGGCGATCCGGGTGCTGATGCGCGCCGGTGCGGAATCGGCGCGTAAGTACGACCTCTCGTCGATCACGCGCGTGTTCTCGGCGGGTGAGGTCCTCAACCCGCCGGCGTGGGAGTGGTTCCAGAAGGAGATATTCCAGGACAAGGTGCCGGTGATCGACCACATGTGGCAGACGGAGACGGGCGGGCCCATAGTCGGCAACCCGTACGGGCTGGGCCTGCTGCCGATCAAACCCGGCGCCGCGGGCGTGCCGTTGCCCGGCATCGAGGCCGGGATCATGACGCCGGAGGGCGAAGACTGCGCCCCGGGGGAGAAGGGCATCTTCGTGATCAAGCGTCCCTTCCCCGGCCTCACGGCGCAGCTGTGGGGAGAGCCGGAGCGCTACGGCGCCGACTACTGGCAGAAGATGCCGGGGCACACGGTGTACTTCAGCGGCGACGCGGCCCACGTGGACGAAGACGGCTACTACTGGTTCAGCGGCCGCGCCGACGAGATCATCAAGATAGCGGCGCACCGCCTCGGAACCATCGAGGTTGAAAGCGCCATCCTGCGTCACGTATCGGTGGCGGAGGCGGGCGTCACGGGCCGGCCCGACGAGATACGCGGCGAGGTGATCTCGGCTTTCGTGGTGCTGAAGAACGGCTTCGACCCGTCCGAGGATCTGAGCAAGGAGATCTACGCCACGGTGCGCACGGAGCTGGGCGCGATCGCCGTAATCGGGGAGCTGAACTTCGTCAACGGCTTGCCCAAGACACGCAGCGGTAAGATCATGCGTCGCGTGCTCAAGGCCGTTACGCTGGACGTTGACCCCGGCGACATCTCGACGATCGAGGACGAAGGCTCCGTGGAAGACGCCCGCGAGGCCTGGCAGCAGATGAAGTCCTCGATCAACCGGTAGCGCGAGGCGGAAGAACCGTGGTTAGCCGAGAATCAGATTCCTGGCTCCATTCGGAGTGACAACTAGGCCCTAGGAGAAGACATGGCCCCTGATTTCCTCAGCAACGAAGAGATCGTCATCGCCGCCCGCAAGAAGCTGGGACAGGGGCCGTGGGACTACCTGGTCGGCGGCTCCGAGTCTGAGACGACGCTGCGGCGTAACCGCCTTGCCTTCGACCGCGTTGCCTTCCGCCCGCGCGTCCTGCGGGACGTCTCGAAGATAGACACTTCGAAGGAGTTCATGGGCAACAAGCTGCGCATCCCGGTGCTTCTGGCGCCGATCGGCTCGCTGCAGGCTTTCGACCCGGGCGGCGGCGCCACGGTAGCGCAGGCAGCGGAAGAGTACGGCGTGACGCACGTCGTCAGCACGGCGACGGAGCCGGGCATCGAAGAGATCATGGCGGCGAGCAAGGCGCCTAAGATCTTCCAGCTCTACGTGCGCGGCGAGGACGCCTGGGTGGAAGACATCGTCACGCGCGCCGCGAAGGTGGGCTACCAGGGGCTCGCGGTAACGGTGGACCTCGCCGTCGAGAGCTGGCGCGAGCGTCCGATGATCTCGCGCTACACGAGGCTTTCGCAGTTCGTGCGCTACGACCGCAAGCACCAGGCGAGGCTGACGTGGGAGAAGCTGGACTGGATCAACAGCCTCACGGATATGCCGCTGCTGCTCAAGGGCGTGCAGACCGCCGAAGACGCCGAGATCGCGCTGGAGCACAACGTGGACGTGATCTGGGTGAGCAACCACGGCGGGCGTCAGCTGGATGCCGCGTTGGGCTCGCTGGACACGCTACGCGAGGTGATGCCGGTGGTGCGTGACAAAGCCAAGGTCGTGGTCGACGGCGGGATTCAGCGCGGCGGCGACATCCTCAAGGCGATCGCGCTTGGCGCCGACGCGGTATCGGTCGGCCGGCTGCAGGCGTGGGGGCTGGCGGCGGCAGGCAAGGACGGCGTCGTGCGGGTGCTGGAGATTCTCGAGAACGAAATCGTCAGCGCCATGGGGCTGCTGGGCGTGACGAGTCTGGATGAGCTGGGTCCCGAGTATCTGACCGACGCGGAGCGCGTGACGCAGCCGCACGAGATGAGCGCCTGGGCCAACATGCCGGGCTACCGCATCCTCTAGGTAGGCCTCACGCCGCAAAGCCGCGACTCCGCGTGCTACCATTAATGCCTTATGGATCTCTTGCGTTCCTTCACAAGGAAGACATCCATCGGCCGCGCTGCATGCGAAACGATGGATGTCATTGCCCCGCCGCAATAGACGTCAACCCATCCTAGAATCCCTCGTCGTGACGGACGTCACGCTGGAAACGCTCATGGCGCTCAGCAACTCAGCGCTCGTGACAACGGACAGCGAGCAGCGCATCACGCATTTCGGCTCGGGCGCTGAAGCAACGTTCGGCTACACGGCGGACGAGGCCGTGGGTCAACCCGCCACGATGCTGGTGCCAGAGCGTCTTCAGGAAACGTACCGCGAGCGTCTGCAAGATTTCGTCGAATCGACGGATATCGTGCGCCTGGCGACTGACATCCCATCGCTGCACATGCAGCGCAGAGACGGCGAGGAGTTCCCCGTAGAGGCGTCCGCGGTCAAGTTCGACGGGGCCAGCGGGCTGGTGGTCCTGATTCCGGTTCGTGACATGACGGCCAAGCTGAACGGCATCCAAGCGCTCGCGACGATGGCGGAAATCATCAACCTCTCTGACGAGGGGGTCATCACACTGGACAGGAACCGCAAGATCACGCTGTTCAACCCGGCGGCTGAGCAGATCTTCGGCTATGAGTCGCAGCAGATTCTGGGCCAGTCCTACGACGTGCTGGTACCACCGGCTCACCGCGTTGCCCGCCGCAAGCGGTTTGGAGCGTTCCAGAAGCAGAGTCTTACGACTGTCACGCTGGTGGGAGACCCAGCGTTGCCAATGCTCCGCAGCAATGGCGAGGAGTTCTTCGCCGAGCTGGGCGTGGCGACGTTCCTCGACGAGGGGGAGCCGGGCACTGTCGTGCGCGTGCGCGACATCACTGAGAAGCTGAGGACGGAGGAGATGCGGATTCAGCTGAGAGCCGCTGAGGAAAGCACCGAGCTGAAGTCCCGGCTGATTAGCATGGTATCGCACGAGCTGCGGTCTCCCCTGTCCGCCATCCTGGGGTTCACTTCGCTGCTGATTGAATACAACGAGCACTTCAGCGACGAAGAGCGACTGGAGCAGCTGAACATCATCGAAGATTCAACGCGCCTCTTGCAGAGAATTGTCGATGACCTCCTGGCGCTATCCAGCCTGGAGGCCGGCATGCTCGAGATACAGCAGGAGCCGGTGCCGCTCAAGCCGTTACTTGACTCCGTCCTCGCTTCCCTCGACCCCTCCAGGACACACAATCTCACAGTCGCACCGAAGAAAACCGGCCTCGTCGTGCTGGGTGACCAGTCGCGTCTGCGCCAGGTGCTCAGCAACCTGATAGACAATGCGACCAAGTACTCGCCGGCCGGCAGCGAGATTGAGATTCGTACCCGGAAGGCCGGTAACCAGGCGCAGATCACCGTCCTGGATCACGGCCCCGGTGTGGCTCCCAACGAGGTCGCGAGCATCTTCGAAGCGTTCTATCGCGCACCCAGGGCCGGCCACTCGGCAGAGATTAAGGGCACAGGCCTGGGCCTGGCGCTCTGCCGCGGCTTCGTTGAGGCTCATGGCGGCAAGATCAAGGCGGGGCTACCGGAAGGCGGCGGGCTTGCCGTCACCTTCACCCTACCGCTCGCGCCGTAGCCCTGGTTAACAGGCTGGCTTGGCTTCGCCAGGCCCCAACTACTCCCGAACGCAAGGCGTGCCCGGCTAGCTCCGGCTGATAATGGCGTCCGCGCTTTGTGTAATGTTCATTAGATCACTACCCAGTTAAACATCAGCACATTCCATAAGTACTGTTCATTCCATAATTTGGTAATATTGAAACGTTATTTAACTGGTGCCCGGCTGGAAGGTTGCTTGTTGATTCATGTATGACGCGCTAGGCCACGACCAACTGGTCCAGGCACTTGCCCTGTCAGAAGCCAGACTGGCAGCGATCATCGCTCACTCCGTAGACGCCGTCCTCATGGTAGACAGCGATCGACGAATCACGATGTTCAACTCCGGCGCGGAGAGAATGTTCGGCTACACGGCCAAGGAGGTCATGGGTAAGCGCCTGGAACAGCTCGGACCAAAGCGCTTCCAAGAAGACTACGCCGCCCGCATCCAGGGCTTCCTCGAATCCACGGACGATACCTCGCGGTCGCCGGTAAACTGGCCGATCAATCTGCAACGGAAGACGGGAGATGAGTTTCCGGCCGAGTTCGACATGGCCAAGTTCACCGTCCGCGACACGCTGGTGGCGACGATACAACTGCGCGACGTCACGGGCAGGTTCCAGCTATTCGCGGCGGTCGCGGCTACGAAATCGCTGATCGACCTTTCGGCTGATGCGGTTATCACAGTGGACAGACGGGGAAGGATCACGCTGTTCAACTCCTCTGCCGAGGAGATCTTCGGCTTTAACTCGTCCGAAGTCCTCGGGCGTCCCTTCGGGATCCTGGTCCCGCCCTCGCTGCGCGATGCCTACCGCGAACACCTTCAGGCCTTCATCGACTCTTTCGAGACGGTGATCAAGATGACGCCAGATTCACCCATGCTGATGCTGCGACGGAACGGGAAGGAGTTCCAATCCGAGGTTGGCATGGCGAAGTTCGAAACTCAGGACGAGCCCGTGGTGGCCATAAGGCTGCGCGACGTCTCTGAGAAGCTGAAGGCAGAGGAGCTGCGGATTCAGTTGAAGGCCGCCGAGGAAAGCGCCATGTTGAAGTCGCGCCTGCTCAGCGCCGTATCCCACGAGCTGCGATCGCCGCTCTCGGCGATACTCGGTTTTACTTCCCTCCTGATGGAATACGAGGAGCAAATCAGCACCGAGGAGCGGCGCGAGCATCTGACGACTATCGAGGAATCGAGTCGCCTCTTACAGAGGCTTGTCGATGACCTGCTGTCGCTATCGAGCCTAGAGACCGGCGTAATCGAAATCAAGACGGAGCCGGTGGCAGTCAAGCAGCTCTTCAACTCTGCCATCCATTCTTTCCGCCGCCTCACCTCGCACCAACTCAAACTCGTACCGAAGGCTTCAACGCTGGTGGTACTGGGCGATGGTTCACGCCTGCGTGAGGTGCTCAGTAACCTCATCGACAACGCTGTCAAATACTCGCCGGGCGGCGGCGAAATCGAGATCCGCGCCCGAAGAGTGAGAGAAAGCATCCAGATCACAGTACGCGACCACGGGCCAGGCGTGCCGCCGGATAAGCTCGACGTCATTTTCGACGCGTTCTACCGAGGCGGTAATGGCCAGGACGACGCCGTGAGTGGGGCAGGCCTGGGCTTGGCGATCTGCCGCGGCTTCGTCGAGGCGCAGGGAGGCACGATAAGGGCAAGCCTACCCGCGGGTGGCGGACTCGCCGTTAGCTTTACCCTACCGCTCGCATCGCCACCAGGGACCAAGAACAAGAAGACACCCCGGCGTAATGCCGGGGTGTCTTCAATCTAGAAGCCTTTCTTCGGGCTACTCTTTGCGCGCGACGCGAACGCCGCCGCGGGGCGTGCCGCCCTGCATCTTGAGAACATCGATAATCAGGGCGCAGCCGGGCTCCCGCGTCTCGTGCTTCTGCTCCACGTCCTGAATCGAGTTCCAGACCTTCTCGACGATCTCGGGGTCGGTCTCAACGTGACCTTTGCCCTGGACAATGAGGGTGGAACGGGTGGCGTTGTCGCGGTAGAGCAGGCCGATGTAGGGATTCTTGGCCAGCGCCTTGACCATGCCGCCTTCCTTGTTACGGACCCAGATCGAGAGCTGCGTTTCGCTGTAGACCTGGACGCTGCCGCGCATCGACATGCTGGGCCTGCCGTTCTCGTCGACGTAGGAGATGCACATCGGCGTGTTGTTGGCCAGCGCGCCGTTGATCGTGCCACGGGCGTTGTCCGGGATGGTGTCGGACTCTTCCGGGCGCGGCTGGGGAGTGATCTCCTGGTCCACCTGCGAAATCTGGTCGCTGGCGTTGAAGGAGAAGGTCAGGCTGACGGCGGCGGGCGCGGCGCCCATGCCGGGGAACGTGGCGGTGACCTTCACCTTGTCGCCGTCCTCCTTAGGGGCGGACCAGTAGCCGCGGACGTAGACGGGAGTGTTGGGCCATACGCCGGTGATGCGGTAGAGGACGTCGTCGTGTCCTTCGACCGTGGCGCCCTGACGGCCCCAGACGGTGGCGCCGGCGAGCTTGACGTCGGTCGCCAGGACCTTGCTCGCCTGTTCGACGGCCGGGAACTCGCCCGTCCTCATTGCCAACACGTAGGCATCGGCTGCTTGCAGTCGCTTGTTCATCGCTAATTCTCCAGTCGAACTGAATACAGGGCCAGGCCCTTAACCGAGAGACATGAAATGCGGGGCGGCCAGATTCTATCTGGTTTTGAAGATGGGGGACACCCCCATACCCCCGCTAAAGGGGCGCATGAAGTCTTGGACGAGAAACGGTCTGCGATCACCACGATGGCACGTTGAGGCAGGCACGACACGTCCCGCAGACTGGCGCGTCTGCGCTTCTTCGCCTGCCATACTTGACGGCACGCAACCACGGGGCGAATGATCAGCGCCACACCCCGCCTGCCTTGTCCCTGAGGTGAGCCCATGTACACGCACCCGATCATCGTCTCCGAAAAGGACATCACGCCGCTGCTGACCGACCCGGCGGCGATGGACGACGCCATGAAGGCCGTCGAGAAGTCGACGCTGGCCGAGTACGCGGGGCGGGTTCGATCCAAGGACATGACGGACCGCACGCAGACGGAGCCTTCCAACTTCCTGCAGATCCACTACGCGTCCGACGATGAGTTTGCGACCGGGTTCCAGGTCTACGGAGCGACGCCGGGCCAGCCACGGCCGGATGCCAGATTCGTGGTGCTGCTTGACGGCGTGACGCGGCAGTTCATGGGTATCGTGCCTTACGTTGGGCTGTCGCCAATGCGCGTTGGCGCCTCCGGCGGCGTCGCGGCTCGCTACCTTGCCCCGAAGGGCGCGAACAGCGTCGCGATCATCGGCTCCAGCAAGCAGGCGAAGCGACAGCTGCACGCCATCGCGCGGGCTGTGCCGAGCGTGAAACAGGCGCGCGTTTACAGCCCGACGCCGGAGCACCGCGAGGCGTTCGCGGCCGAGATGTCGGCGTTCCTCGGCATCGACGTGCGCGCCGTCGACAGCTCGGAGGCCGCGGTGCGGGAGGCAGACATCGTAAACTCATCGACTAACACGCGGACGCCGGTGCTGCAGTGGGAGTGGATCAAGCCCGGCGCGCTGGTGATGCAGATCGGCGGCAACCAGCTGCCCGCCGAGGTCATGCAGCAGCGCATATTCGTGCCGACCTGGGACTCGACCGAGGACGAGAGCACCGGGCGCGAGCCCTTCGGATCGGCGATCCGCGCCGGGACGTTCAAGCGCTCCGACATCGCGGGCGAGCTGGGGCAGGTCATCCTGGGCGAGGTGCCGGCGCGCGAGCGCGAGGGCCAGACCGTGGTCTTCGACGTGGGGCGGATCAACATCTGGGCCGTCGCGGTGACGCACTGGGCTTACGAATGGGCGCGCGAGCGCGAGATCGGGACACCGGTGGCCCTTTCGGCCACGTAGCGGGGGAGAGCGATTGTGCAGGCAAGACGTGTAGTCACAGGCCACGACTCTAACGGCAAGGCGGTCGTCTTGAGCGATGAGGTCATGGTGGGGCCGCCGCCGATGATGCCGGGCATTGAGGGCATGCCGATCTGGACAACGGAAGGCTTTCCCGCCAACAACGATGACGACAAGGATACGTCGGGCGATGTGGCGGGAATCACCAAGGCCAACGGCACGGTGTTCACGGCGGTCAGCTTCGGGCCGGGCTGCACGGAGCTGCCGCATCGCACCAGCTCGATCGACTTCGGCGTCGTGCTCTCCGGCGAGATCGACATGGCGCTGGAGGACGGCCAATCCGTCCACCTGCAGCCGGGCGACGTGATCGTGCAGCGCGGCACGATGCACACCTGGATCAACAAGGGCAGCGAGCCCTGCGTGCTGGCCTTCTCAATCATCGACGCAAAGCCGGTCGCCGCGGGCGGCAAGGTCCTCGAAGCCACGATCTGATGTTAGACAAGGAGCGAATCGGATGTCCCTGGCAGTACGACGCGTAGTAACCGGCCACGACGCCAACGGGAAGGCCGTCGTCAAGATCGACGGCATCTCGCCCAACCGCCCGCCACGCGATACCGGCAACACGATCAACGAGACTACGGTGGTCTGGACGACGGAGGGCTTCCCGGTCAGCAACGACTCGCCGGATGAGGACGGCGGCACGCGCGACACCGGCATCACGCTGGACGATGGCACCGTGTTCCGCGTCGTGTCGTTCGGTCCCGGCAACCCAGACATGAACCACCGCACCGACTCGGTCGACTACGCGGTCGTGATCTCCGGCGAGATCGACATGGAGCTGGACGACGGCGTCACGGTGCACCTCAAGGCAGGCGACGTTCTGGTGCAACGCGGCACGATCCACAACTGGAAGAACCGCGGCACGGAGCCCTGCCTCATCGCCTTCGTGCTGATTCACGCCAAGCCGGTCGAGGCAGGCGGCAAAGTCCTGCAAGCGACGATGCACTAGGAGCGCCGCGATGAACTTCGGTACCTTCCATCTCTACTCCCAACCGCCCTGGATGAGTGACCGCGACGTTGTCTGCAACGAGCTGGAGCAGGAGCTCTGGGTCGAGGAAATGGGCTTCGACGAGGCCTGGCTGGCGGAGCACAACGCCCGCGTCTATGGCATCGTCGGCTCGCTGCAGGTCACGGCCGCGGCGCTGGCAGCACGCACCGAGCGCATCCGTATAGGCTCGGCGGTGACGCGCCTGCCGCTGCACCACCCTTTGCACACCGCCGAGGACCTGGCGCTGGTCGATGTGCTGAGCAACGGGCGCTTCGACCTTGGCTTCGGCAAGGGCTACGACCCGCTGGAGTTCGAGACCTACGGCGTCGACTTCGAGGAGCGCGACGGGCGCTGGGAGGAGGCGCTGGATATCGTTCTGCGCGCCTGGACCGACGGCCGCATCGCGCACGAGGGCACGTACTGGACGATCCCGGAGACGGAGCTGCTGCCGAAGCCGGTCCAGCGTCCGCACCCGCCCGTGTTCCTCATGGTGACCCGCAGCGACGACTCCGTCCTCTTCGCGGCGAAGCGCCTCTTCCCGGTGATGTTCGGCCAGGGGCCGGACTGGGACGACGCCAAGCGCAAGGTGGAGTTGTACCGCAAGACGGCGCTTGAGGCCGGCCACGCGCCGGAGGACGTCGAGGCGGTGATGAAGCTGTTCGGCCAGCTCAAGCAGGTGCACGTCGCGAAGACGAAGCAGCAGGCGCGGGACGAGTATGAGAAGGGGCTGATGTGGTACTTCTCCACCTCGGCGAACCGCGGCATGTTTGGCTTCAACCGCGAGCCGCAGCCTTACGACTACTACCTCAACCATCGCTCCGTGATACTGGGCACGGCGGAAGAGGTATCAGACCAGATCGCGGAGTACAGCGAGTACACCGGCGTCAACAACGTGATCTGCTGGTTCAACTGCGGCGGCCAGCCACACGACCAGGTGCGGCGCTCCATGGAGACGTTCGCCAACAAGGTGATGCCGCGCTTCAAGTGAGGTGAGGAAGCAGTACCTCGGGCTAGATCCCGAGGCATCGAAAGAGACCCGCATGAACTACACGACCGAGTTTCCGTGCATCAAGGACCAGGTCAGCGAGGCCGAATGGCAGGCGCGCGTCGAGCTGGCAGCCTGCTACCGCCTGGTGGACAAGTACGAGATGACGGACCTGATCTACAACCACATCACGTCGCGCATCCCCGGCGAGGAGCACCACCTGCTGATCAACCTCTACGGGCTGCTCTACGAGGAGATCACGGCCTCGAGCCTGGTCAAAATCGACCTCGACGGCAACATCGTCTGGAAGCCGGAGACGGACTACGGCTACAACTACTCCGGCTACGTGATCCACGGCGCGATCCACAAGGCGCGCCCGGACGTGACCTGCGTGCTGCACACCCACACGCGCGCCGGCATGGCGGTGTCGTGCATGGAGGAGGGCGTGCTGCCGATCACGCAGACCTCGATGCGGTTCCACAACCACGTTGGCTACCACGACTACGAAGGCCCGGCGATCGACCTCGACGAGCAGGAGCGCCTGGTGCGCGACCTGGGCGAGCACAACGCGCTGGTGCTGCGCAACCATGGCCTGCTGACCTGCGGCCCCAGCGTGCCGGAAGCGTTCAACCTGATGTACCAGCTGGAGATGTCCTGCCGCGCACAGGTTGACGTCATGTCGACGCGCGCCGCCATGACGATGCCCGATACGGAGGTCATCGCGCACACGGCGCATCTCTACAAGCCGGAGACGCGGCGGCCCTACGGCGTGCTCGAGTGGCCGGCCATGATCCGCCTGCTGCAGTACGAGTCCAACCCGGCGCTGCCGGCGTTCGATTCCTAGGAGAACCTCATGACACAGATCCAGGCCGCCATCTTCCGCCAAGTCAACCAGCCCATCACGGTCGAGACCATCGACATCGACGAGCCGCAGCCCTACGAGGTGCTGATTCGCACCGTGGCGTCCGGCGTCTGCCACAGCGACCTGCACGTCGTCGACGGCAACTCGCGCTTCGACCTCAGCGACCCCATCGTCCTCGGCCACGAGGCCGCCGGCATCGTCGAGGCGGTCGGCAACGCGGTGACGACGGTACAGCCGGGAGACCACGTCGTCGCCTGCCTTAGCGGCTTCTGCGGCCGCTGCGAGCAGTGCCTCAGCGGCCACCCCAACCTCTGCACGGCAGGCATCCAGGTGCGCCGCGGCGACAGGCCGCGTCTATCGCAGGACGGCCACAAGCTGACGCAGCTGATGAACCTCGGCACCTACGCCGAGAAGATGCTGCTGCACGAGAACTCGATCGTTAAGGTGGATGACGACCTTCCCCTGGACCGCGTAGCGCTAATCAGCTGTGGCGTACTGACCGGCATGGGCGCGGCGCTGCGCACCTCCGGCCTGGAGCCGGGGCAGACCGTAGCCGTGTACGGCTGTGGCGGCGTCGGCCTCTCGATCATCCAGGGCGCGCGCATCGGCGGGGCGCGCCAGATCATCGCCGTCGACCAGTTCGACTCCAAGCTCGAGATGGCGAAGGGCGTGGGCGCGACGCACACCGTAAACAGCTCCCAGAACGATGCCGTGAAGGCGGTGCGTGAGCTGACCGGCGGCGCCGGCGTCGACCACGCCTTCGAGGCGGTGGGCGTTGGGGCGCTGATCCGGCAGGCGATCGAGAGCCTGGGCATTCGCGGCACGTGCACGATCGTCGGCGTACCGCCGCCCAGCACGATCATCGAGGTGCCGTTCATGGCGATCCGGCCGGAGTGCAAGGTGCAGACGTCGCGCATGGGCTCCAACCGCTTTCGCATCGACATCCCGCGCTACCTGGAGTTCTACCGTCAGGGACGGCTGCTGCTGGACGAGATGGTCAGCGTGCGCAGCGACCTCGGTGGCGTGAACGAGGCGTTCCGGGCGATGAAGGCGGGCGAAGTCGCGAGGACGGTGCTTACGTTCGACTAAGACAAGGCCTGCAGCGTTGAGCGGGGGGATACGCCTATTCCAAGCGCGCTGGGTGCCGCCTGGATCACTAACGTACTCATTCAGCTGCAGCCTTGCAGGACACCTATCGGCGAGCACGTAGACAGACGCTAAACTGGGCCTGTCGCGACATCGGGCCGGGGTGGCGAAATTGGCATACGCAGCGGACTTAAAATCCGCCGTCCGCAAGGACTTGTGGGTTCGAGCCCCACTCCCGGAACCAACATTT
>Ga0307424_1001400_pt1 | contig 12716 bp, 16 predicted proteins | sample SalMarWE160320MG_FD_202157 | JGI IMG/M metagenome (GOLD analysis project Ga0307424, IMG submission 202157) | Salt marsh sediment microbial communities from the Plum Island Ecosystem LTER, Massachusetts, United States - WE1603-20 | ecosystem: Environmental > Aquatic > Marine > Intertidal zone >... | reverse complement strand
CCCCTTTCGTCGCGAATGCCGGTTACCTGAGCGCACGATTTCAGCGGCCAGAGCGGGCAGGGGTAGCGGGGGCGCAGCAGCGCGTTAGCGCAGCGCAGCAAACGTGGCAATGCGCCAGGCGCCTCTAGCGAAACAGCCCGCAACGGTGAGCGTTCTTACCCATAGCGTCCGGCCTTCAGGTAGCGCCTACGCTGCCACGATGGGATGATTACCGAACTTGAGCGTCGAATCCCTCCCCTACACGTTGCTTCTGCTGCTGGCTCAGTTCACGGCCGGCGTCTCGCTGCTCGTCGTCTACACCCAGCTGCGCGGCACCTTCGAGATGCCCTTCATCCGCGTCTGCACCTGGATGACTGTGAGCGGAGCTTTGGGGCTCACCCTCCTCGCGCTCGCCATCAACCCCACGGCGCAGGCCGCCGGCTTCGCGCTCGATACCGACATGCTCGACCCCATCCGCGCCACGTCGATGGCGCTGCTTCTCTTCTCCGTGGCGCACTTCGTCTACGTGCGCCGCGACGACGAGGCGTTCCTCGCCAACGCATTTGGCGCCACCATCGTCGGTCTCAGCCTGGTGACGCTGGTCTTCCTCGCCCAGATGGTCCACCTGCCGACCTGGAGCATCGCCGGACCGCTGCTCATGCTCTTCGCCGGCTCGCTCACCATCGGCTCCTTCATGGTCGCGATGATCTGGGGCCACTGGTACCTCGTGAAGCCCAGTCTGGACGAGAAGCCCCTCAATGAGCTGACGCTGATCGCGCTCGCCGCCCTCGTGGCGCAGCTCGCGATCACCGCCGTCAATGCCATCATCCCCGTCGGCACCGCAATCCAGTCCGACGCCTTGCTGGCGATCTCGCTGCCCGAGAACCCCGCCTTCTGGCTCCGGGTCGGTATCGGCCTGCTCTTCCCCATCGCGCTGGCATACATGGCCTACAGCAGCAGCAAAGAGCGCGCCATGATGTCCGCCACCGGCCTGCTGTATATCGCCGTCGGCGCCATCCTCGCCGGCGAAGCCCTCGGCCGCGGCCTCCTATTCGTCACCGGCGCCCCCGTCTAGATGACGGCTTGTCGAAGCCGCCGTCGTCCTCTAGCCTTTCGAGACCAAGAACGTTTCATCCAGTCCCTTTAGCGGGGGCTCCGGGGGTGTCCCCCGGATTCAATGGGGAGGTCATTCATGCGCCAGGTCAGCGCCAACATCTACACAGAGGTCTACTTCTGGGGCTGCAACCCCGGCTTCCTCGCCACCAGCGACGGCGTCCTCCTCATCGACACCCCGCAGCAGCCCATCGACGCCATGCGCTGGAAGGAGCGCATCAGCGAGCACGGCCGCCCGCGTTACTTGATCAACACGGAGCCCCATCAGGACCACATCCGCGGCAACGCCTTCTACCCGGAGGTCGAGGTCCTGGGTCAGACCGGCCTGCAGGCCCGCTACGACCAGATGTCACCCGGCTTCTTCAGCGAGGACATCATCGAGCGCACCAAGACGGAGGACCCCGACAGCGTCCACCTCATCGGCCACCCGGACTACCCGGCCAACCCCATCACGCGGACGTTTGACGATGAACTCAAGCTGGAAATTGGCAACCGCACGGTGCACTTCATCCACATGCCCGGCCACACGGCGCCGCAGACCAGCGTCTACATCCCGGAGGAAGGCATCGTCTTCACCGGCGACAACATCTTCCACAAGTGCCGCACCTTCATCCAGGAAGGCAACCCCTGGGAGTGGCTGGATGCGCTGGAGGGCATCCGCGCCCTCGATGTCGAAACCATCGTCCCCGGCCACGGCGAGCCCTGTGACAAGAGCTATCTAGACGCCCAGGGCCAACTGATCAAGGACTGGATCGGCGCGATCGAGACGTTCATAGAAAAGGGTATGAGCGAAGACGAGGCCGTCGCCCAGCCCTGCCCTGCCGTCGACCCTTACCCTATCGGCCAGAGGCTGCACCCACGCAACGCCTGGGTCGACGAGGTCAACGTCCGCAATGTCTACAAGCAGGTCATGGCCCGCAAAGCCGCGTCGGTCTGAGACGCCCCGTCAGGCACGCCCCAGGCCCCTCAAAGGCATCCTGAGCCTGTCGAAGGACCCGGCGTCCCTTTCTCTGGTCGAAAGGGGAAGGGTTCTCTCATCTCGTCACGCTAAAGGGTCATCCCTGCGCCTTGAATCCCCGCTCGGCCAGCCCCCGCGCCGCCTCTTCAATCAGCCTCGCCTGCTCCCCCGTGGCCCGGAACATCAGCCCCTTCGATTCCGCCAGCAGCTTGCCGTCGTTGTCGCGCAGCTCGGCGATGACCTCCAGTGTGCGCCCGCGGTCGTTCGTGATCTTGCCGCGCACCGTCAGCAGCTCGTGCGTCGGCACAATGTCGCGAAAGCGCGTCTCCAGGCGCCCGGTCAAGGCCCAGACGTTGTTGCCGTAGGTCGCCCAGCCCATCGCCTCGTCCAGTAAGGACGAGACGACGCCGCCGTGGACGTAGCCCGGGTAGCCCTGGTGCTCCTGCCGCGCCACGAATTGCGCCACCGCCCAGCCGTCTTCCATCGTGAACTCAAGATGCAGGCCGATGGGGTTGAGGTCGCCGCAGGCGTAGCAGTAGCGCGCCAGGTCCGCGCCACGCTCCCAGGGGCGGCCGCCGTTATCTTCGCTTGTCATGGCTTCAGCATAGGACAGGTCTACCGCAGGGCAAAAGTCGGGCTGTTCATGTGTTGAGGAAGAAGAAGGCTCTCCCACCAAGCTGCGGGATTCATTCTGCAGGGATCGTCAGCCCTACGCGTCGACCTCGGCCGTGCCTGTAATCAGCGCTTCGCCGGATTGCGAAACGCACTCGACGGCGTAGCGCAGGCGGCCCTCCTTCGGCTCCTGCGCCGTCGCTTGCGCCGTCACCGTGCCGCCCGGACGCGCCGGGGCGCGGAAGCGCACGTCCAGCGACCCGGAGGCCAGCCAGCGTTCGCCAAACGCCGCCGTCATCATCTCGGCAATGAACGACAGCACCAGCATGCCGTGCGCAATCGTCCCGCCCATCGGCGTCGTTTTCGCAAATGCCTCATCGATATGTATTGGATTGTGGTCGCCGCTGGCGTCCGCGTAGGCGTTGAGCATCGCCTGCGTCAGCTGACGCGTCACGGGCGCGACCTCCGGCCCCGTCACGACGGCTCCGCCTCGCACAGCACGGTAGCGCGCGTCGTCACCGCCGGGCTGCCTTCCAGCATGATCTCGGACTCGAGCACGATAAACACCCGCCCGGCCCGCAGCGAGCGCTGCGCCACGCGTGCGTGGCACTCGACGGTCGAACCGGTGGGGACGGGCTGATGGGCGCGGAGGAACTCGTTGGCGTGCAGCGTGCCGGGCGGAAGCCCCACGCTCTCCAGCAGAACGCCCAGCGCGAACGCCGCCACGGCCAGCGGCGGCACGGCGTCTTGCTCGTCGTAAACGGCCAGCGTGTCGCCGGTCGCCTCACGGTAGGCACGCGAACGCGCCGCGTCGAGCACGATGCTCATCGCGTCGAAGTTGTGTCCTGTTGGGAAATCGGTGAGAGTTGCCGCCACGCTAGACGATTGGCTCGGCCATGTGGGAGCGGCCCCACTCCTCCAGCTTGAGCAGCGCCGAGCCAAGCTCGCGGCCTTTGTCGGTCAGGCCGTACTCAACCCAGGGAGGCATGACCGCAATCACGTTGCGCTCGATGATGCCGTGCTCTTCCAGGCCCTTGAGTCGGTCGCGCAGCGTCCGCGAGTTACAGCCGCCGACGGCGCATGCCAGCTCGTTGAAGCGCTGCTTGCCGTCCATCAGCTCATAGATGATGCGCGGCACCCACTTCAGGCCAAGCAGCGCCAGCGTGGCGCGGACCGGGCAGTATGCCGAATCCTCGTCAAGCGCTAGCTTTGCATCGAAAAGGCTGCTTGCGGTCACGATCGTAGTTTACACCAAAACTGTGCAATGTTTAGCGATTAGCGTTGCGCCTGCAGCGCCGGCGCCGGTTGCAGCACCACCTGGTGGCTCGGCGTATCGCGCGATCCGTCGTCAGACTCCAGCGTCACCCAGAGGTTGGTCACCGGACCCGCGGCCCAGCCCGGGAATGTGACCAGCAGGCTGGCGCTGCCGTCGATGCGAGGCCCGAAGGAGCCCAGCGGCACCGTGTCATCGCCCTTGTTGGCCCACAGCTCGTAGATGCTGGCGACCCCGGTGGCCGGCAGGTTCTTGCACGTCAGCGCGCCGATCGATTGTTTGACGCTCCAGACGTAGCTGCAGGTCGCGCTACCGGCGAGGGGCGTGCCCTGTAGCTCGGTCGGCACCAGGTCAGGATCCAGCGCCACCTTGATCAGCGTGGCGTACTCCTCCAGCGTCGTCGAGAGGCGTTCCTGCTCAGTGCGCGCCGAACTGAGCTCACTGCGCACCTGCAGGATCGCATCCCGCTGGTCGGCGTCGAGGTCTGTCAGCGCGGCAAGGCGCTCGTTCTGGCTCTTCAGGTTCGAGACCTCTGACGACAGAATGCTGGCCCAGACGATGCCGCCGATGCCGAAGGCGAGCAGGACGACCGCCGCGGCGGCCATGACCCACCTCTGCCGCAGTACACCCGGGACGGCGTTCAGCGACCCCGAGCCGCCCATGATGCGCGCCTTGAGTCGCGGCGAGGCGCGATACAGCGGCACGGCAAGGGAAAGGTGCGCCACGGCGTGCTGGTAGTCGCGGACGATTGCGGCGCACTCGGCACACTCCGCAATGTGCGCTTCGATCTCGTGCGTACGGGCATGCTCCAGCGCGCCGAGTGCGTAGGCTTCTAGGTCTTCGCGCATCTCTTCGCAGCTCAAAGCGGTCCGTCTCCCTCGTGCTGCTCCATCAACAGCGCGCGTAGCTTCTGCAGTCCCAGCCGGATTCGCGTCTTCACCGTGCCCAACGGCTGGTGCAGCCCCTGGGCTATCTCCTGCTGGGTGTAGCCCCCGAAGTACGCCAGCTGAATCGCCAGGCGCTGTTCCGGCGGCAGTGTCGCCAGCGCACGCTGGACGACGATGCGTTCCTCACTGATCACAGCGTGGTCCCGCTCCTCCGACGAAGGCGCCAGCGCCAGCACCTCCTCGGTGTTGATGCTGGGCGGCGTCTCAAAGCGGAAACGCCTGCCGCGGCTGCGGCGCTCATCGATGGCGCGATTGCGCGCAACGCTGAGCAACCAGGTCAGGAAGCGGCCCCGGCTTACGTCGTACAGGTCCGGCCGGCGCCATAAACGCAGGAAGACCTCCTGTGAGAGGTCTTCGGCCAACTGGACGTCCCCGACCATGCGCAGGCAGACCGAGTAGACGTAATCGCCGTGGCGGTCGTAGAGCGTTTCGAGAGCCTTCTCATCCCGGACTTCCAGCGCCTCCACCAACCGTTCGTCGGCGGCAGTCTGGTAGTCCACGATGCGGTCGTCCTGGGACGCTCCGCGCTTCCCACCTCTTATGTCTACGTTGAAAGGCAGGCCGCGGATTCGCAGCGGCTTGTTTGCGGGTGTCTCGAGGGACATTCACCCTCCTGTAAGAACCGGCTTTTCACCCATGATAGACCAGTAACACCGGCGGCAACCTGCCGCGGCCATTAATTTCGCCGATTGCCTCGAAGCCCACTAATCGAAGCGCTACCAGCGTCACAAGGCCTCGGCGTGCTGCATCCCTAGGCCGCGCCCGATGCCCGCAGCGCCTCGATTTCCTCCGCCGTGTAGCCCAGCTCCGCCAGCACCGCGTTGGTGTGCTGCCCCACCTTCGGCACCTCGGACGGCTTCTCGTCCAGCCCTTCGATGTTGAACGGCATGCGCAGCAGCTCGGCGCTCTGCCCGCCCGGCAATGCCGTCTCGATAAGACGATCCCGCGACAGTACCTGCGGGTGCCTCAGCACGTCGGCAACGTCGTTCATGCCGCCGTACGGCACCTGCGCCGCCTCCAGCCTCGCCTCCGCTTCCTCCAGGCTGAACCGCTGCAGCGCCGCGTCGATCTGCGGTTCGAGTTCGAGGCGATTGGCCAGGCGCCGCTCGTTACCCGTGAAGCGCGGGTCTGCCGCCAGGTCTGGGCGTTCCAGCACCTGCTCGCAGAGACGCACCCACTCGCGCTCGTTCTGCACCGCCAGCATCACCTGCTTGCCACCCGCCACCGAGAACGGCCCGTACGGCACGATGCTGGTGTGACGCGCCCCGGCGCGCTGCGGATGCGGACCGTGCGCCGCCATGAGGCTGAAGGGACTCATCCACTCCATCAGCGAGTCGAACAGGCTCACACGGATCGCGGCGCCCTCCCCCGTCTCCTTGCGCCGGTACAGCGCCGCCAGGATCGAGCTGAAGGCGTACATCCCACCCGCGATGTCCGCCACCGAAACGCCGGCCCGCGCCGGCTCCTCCGGCGTCCCCGTCATCGATACGACGCCCGTCTCGGCCTGTATCAGCAGGTCGTAAGCGCGCCGGTCGCGATAGGGCCCGTCCTCGCCGTATCCCGTAATCGAGGCGGCGACCAGCGCCGGATAACGCTCGTGCAGCTGCCCCACGCCGAGGCCGAGCCGATCGAAGGCGCCGGGCGCGAAGTTCTGCACCACCACGTCGGCGCCGGCGACCAGCTTCTCCGCGATCTCGCGGCCGCCCGCGTTCTTCACGTCCAGCGTCAGGCTGCGCTTGCGCCGGTTGAGCCACGCGAACCAGGTCGCCGTGCCCTTGACGGCGCTGTCATAGCCTCGCGCGAAGTCGCCTTCGCCAATGCGTTCGATCTTGATCACGTCGGCGCCGAGGTCCGCCAGGTGCCGCGTGCACAGCGGCGCCGCAACCGCCTGCTCGAACGCGACGACACGTATGCCTGTCAAAGGGAAGGTTGCTTCTGGCGTAACGGCCTCCTCGTCCAGCTTGCGAAAGCCCCGATCCGGGGTGGCCCGGCTTTCACCGTCCGCCGCGATTCTATGCAAGGCGCGTCCAAAGCGCGAGGCCGCTTGCTACCATGACCTCGTGAGCGAGAACAACGGTCACGGCCGCCCCGGCCGCTGGCAGCGCCGCGAGCAGCGCAAGCGGACCGAACGCCAGCGCCAGCAGAAACACGGCGCCGGCCTGCGCCGCGTCTACCGCGACGCCATTCTCAAGCGCCTCAAGACGCGCAAAAAGCGCTAAACACAAAAAGGTTTAAGCTTTTGACTAGTCATGCTATAGTCAGGACGCCAGCCCCTCCTTGAAGGGCTGTTTAAATCGACAGCTAAGCGAGGCGGGGCCTCTCGAGGCACGATGGTCAGCGATCCCTTCGATAACTATCTGGACCTGGTGGAGGCCGCCCGCATCCTGGGCATCCACCCGCAGAGCCTGCGCCGTCTGATCAAGCAGAAGAAAGTGCCTGCTGTGATCTTCGCCGGCAAGTACCTCATCGAGCGTGACAAGCTCGAGATGTTCAAGGCCAACTACGACCCGCGACCCGGCCGCAAGCCCCTGCGACGCTTGCTCTAGCTACTCGTCCATCTGCCCCAGCAGAAACGCCGTCACGCGTTGCCACGCCCTCGGGTCCTCGCGCGTGAAACCATGCCCGCCCTCGAAGAACTCCAGCCGCGCCCCGGGAATGCGATCTCGCAACGTCTCCATGTTGGCCGGCTCCGCCTGTCGGTCGTAGTTGCCGCCGGCCAGGAAGACCGGCATCTTCAGCGAAGGCAGGCGGTCGTACGTGTCGTGCCCCGCCCGGGCCTCCAGCTGCCGCCGATAGCCCATCTCGCCGCCCGGCGTCGCCTTGCGACGCTCCGCGCCCGTCCGCGCCATCTCGATCGCCTGCTGCACCGCGTCCGGGTTCGCCGCCTGCCATGCAGCGTCCCTGCGGGTGTCGTTAATCGCGATCCGGAACACGGCCTGTTCTCCCAGCGACATGCCCTGCAGCTCATGCAGCGGGTAGGAAGCGCCTCCCGCGCCGCCGCTGCTGGTGCAGCACAGTACGAGGCGCTCGGCGCGCCCCGGGTGCCGCAGCGCCAGCTCCTGCGCCACCATCCCCCCAAACGACACGCCGATGACCAGCGCCTTGTCCCAACCGACTGCGTCGAGCAGCGCCGCCGCGTCGTCGGCGTAGTCCGCCATCGTGTAAGGCTTGTCCGGCTTGCCGGTCTGCCCCAGGCCGCGCTGGTCGTAGGCCAGCACCTCGAAGCTCCGCGGCAACGGCCCGTCGAAGACGCGAGGCTGCCCCCGCAGGTCGCCGCCCGTGCCGCTGATGTAGAGCAGCCGCGGCCCGGCGCCCTCGATCTCGTAGTACAGGTTCAGGTCGCGCACGGTCGCAAACGGCATGGGGGGCACCTCCGCGCGCCATCATATGAGATCGCGGAGTCGCGGACGTAAAAACAGCGCCCGCGCTGCCTTGTGAGCAAACGCGGGCGCCGAGAAACCTTGGTAGGTCGCGTTAGGGGATGGGTCGTTCGATCTGGATGTCCTTGTTGATGTCCGAGATCTCGAACGCCATCTTCATCCCGACCGCGGAGCCGTTAGCATCCGTACCGGAGACGTTCATGGCGAACTTCACCGGGATGTTGCCTTCCGCCAGCCAGACGTCCAGCGTCATCTCCTCGATGTCGGCGAAGTCGGTCGTGTCCTCGCCCATCTGCTGCGCCACGGCCTGCAGCGAGTCCTTGTCGAAGTGATACTTCGTCGTCTGCAGCCCGTCGACCTTCTCGCTGCTGATCTCCGCGTTCTGCAGCACCTCGTCCGGCAGGAAGTCCATGGCGAAGTCCGTCGGGTTGCCGAACGGTGTCAGCTCGGACGTGCCGGGATCGTTGGCCACCCAACCGGACCGGCAAACGCGGCGCCGAACTCGTCCTCCGGGTCCGTCGATTGACCCATGTCGCCCAGGTCAAAATCCAGGCTGAACGCGATGTTGAAACGGAAGCTGCGCAGATCCATGAGCTGCGTTGCCGCGTCTGCCAGGTTCAGCTCCTGGCTAGCGCTAGAGCCGCTGCCAGAGCTGTACGAGCCGTTAGTTGAGCTGCTGTTGTCCTGGCTGGCCTTGTCACCGCCACACGCGACGACCAGCGTCAGGAGCCCCACCGCGAACGGTGCAAGTATCCAGCGAAGTTTTCTCATAAAGACCTCCGATTCTATTTATCGGACGCGGGGCGTCCTCTGTGTAATCGTTTGGCTAAAACTAGGATTGTTCGGCTTCCAGGTACGCCACGGAGCGCTTGTACCAGTCTTCCTCCAGGAAGCCATTGGACCACAGGTGATTGAGGATAACCTGCAGGTTCAGCGCCGCGCGCAGGTTGATGCCCTCGGCGCGAAGGCGCTCTCGCGCGCCCTGCTGCCGGTCGATCAGGACAAAGGCGTCTCGCACCAGCAATCCCGCCTCGCGCAGCTTCTCCGCCGTCGCGGCGATGCTGCCGCCGCCCGTGACCAGGTCGTCCATGATCAGCGCCGTCTGCCCCGGCTCGTAGACGCCTTCGACCGCGACTTCCTCGCGCCCCGGATGCAGGTAGACCATCGGCACATCCGTCTCCAGCGAGTACGCCGTCGCCAGGTGCAGCCCGCCCAGCGGCACACCCGCTACGAGGTCGAACGGCGCGACCTGAGGATGGCGCATCACCTGCAGCGCCTTGATCTCGGCGTGGATCACGTCGGCCGCGCGCCGCATCGCGCCGGGATGGCCGATCAGCTTTCTCGGGTTGAGGTAGATAGGAGAACGGACGGCGGTGCGTCCCAGAGTGAATTCGCCGAACTGCACCGCGCCCAGACGCCAGAGCAGTTCCGCAAGCCAGAGGTTGTTGTCTTGAGACTGTGTCATTTACTCAAAAAGGGCCGGAGGCCTGCACTGGCCTCCGGCTTCTGGGTCGATGTTGTTCCGATTCTGCGTCCAGGCTAGTACCTGTGATGGGGCTGGATTATCCAGCCAACTCATGTCTTGTGAGGCAGAACTCAGCGTCCGCTGTGCCCCGTCGGCCCGACGAGGCGTTAGTAGTCAGTTTGCCAGACTCCCCAGCGAATCCTGTCCGTCATTTCACCCTCCTTTTGTGTTTCGTTGGGTGATTTCAGAACTCCGGAGTTCTCCCTTCACAGTAGCACTTTGACCCTGCTTGTCAATGATGGCGCAGGCCCGACCAGGCTCAACCAAAGCGCAACTTTTCCCCGAGACCTATTGCACTTCGCCCCAGCTTTGTTTCACAATGCTTTAGCACTCGCCAGTGTTGAGTGCTAAACCCCGATACATAAAGTAAGTAAGCCAAGAAGACTGAGGAGGTCCGGGCATGGCAAAGCAGCTGCTCTTCGACCAGGAGGCCCGAGCTGCCATGAAAGAGGGCATCGACGCCCTGGCAGAGGCCGTGAAGATCACACTCGGCCCCAAGGGACGCAACGTCGTACTCGACAAGAAGTTCGGCGCGCCCACCATCACCAACGACGGCGTTACCATCGCCAAGGAAATCGAGCTGGAAGACCCCTTCCCCAACATTGGCGCCCAGCTCGCCAAGGAAATCGCTTCCAAGACCAACGACATCGCCGGTGACGGCACCACCACGGCCACCGTACTCGGTCAGTCGATCGTCGCGGAAGGCCTCAAGAACGTCACCGCCGGCGCCAACCCCATGGCGTTGAAGCGCGGCATCGAAAAGAGCACCGAGAAGGTCGTCGTCCGCCTGCGTGAGCTGGCAACCCCGGTCACCGAGCGCGAGCAGATGGCCCAGGTCGCCTCGATCTCCGCCAACAACGACGAGGCGGTCGGTGAGCTTATCGGCGAGTGCATTGAAAAGGTCGGCAAGGACGGCGTCGTCACGGTTGAGGAGTCAAAGAGCATCCACACCGAGGTCGAGTACGTCGAGGGTATGCAGTTCGACCGCGGCTACATCTCGCCCTACTTCGTCACCAACTCCGACAAGATGGAAGCCGAGCTCGAAGAGCCCTACATCCTGATCACCGACAAGAAGATCACCGCCGTGGCCGACATCCTGCCCATGCTGGAGAAGGTGCTCAAGGTCACCAAAGAGCTCCTCATCATCTGTGAGGACTGCGATGGGGAGGCCCTGGCCACGCTGGCGGTCAACAAGCTGCGCGGCACCGTCAACGTTGTCGCCGTCAAGGCCCCGGGCTTCGGCGACCGCCGCAAGGAGAACCTCGGCGACATCGCCGCCCTCACCGGCGGCACCGTAATCAGCGACGACCTCGGCCGCCGCCTCGACTCCGTCGAGGTCGAAGACCTCGGCCGTGCCCGCCGCATCGTCATCGCCAAGGACGAGACCACCATCGTCGAGGGCCACGGCACCCGCGAAGCCATCGACGGCCGCATCGTCCAGATCAAGGGCGCCCTTGAGTCCACGACCTCTGACTGGGACCGTGAGAAGCTCCAGGAGCGCCTCGGCAAGCTCGCCGGCAGCGTCGCCGTCATCAAGGTCGGTGCCGCCACCGAAGTCGAGCTTCGCGAGCGCAAGCACCGTGTAGAGGACGCTCTTAGCGCAACCCGTGCCGCTATCGAAGAGGGCATCGTCCCCGGCGGTGGTGTGGCCCTGATCAACGCCATGGACGTGCTCGACAACACCGATCTCGAAGGTGACGAGCGCACCGGTGTACTCATCCTGCGCCGCGCCCTGGAAGAGCCGCTGCGCCGCATCGCAATCAACGCTGGCCAGGACGGCTCCGTCATCGTCCAGGAGGTCCGCACCCTGCCCGCTGGCCAGGGTTACGACGCCGCCCGTGACGAGTTCGGCGACATGCTCAGCCGCGGCATCATCGACCCGCTCAAGGTGACGCGCTCGGCCCTCGAAAACGCCGTCAGTATCGCCGGCATGGTCCTAACCACCAACTGCCTGGTCACGGACCTGCCCGACGCCAAGGGCGGTGGCTCACCCGGCTACTAGGACCAGCCGATAAACTGAGGGGAGGAGGTAAGCATGTATAGCGAAAACGGCGTCCTGGTTGACTTCGACGAGATCAGCAAGCTGCTCAACACCGCTGACGTGTTCACCGTAGGTTTCGCCACCTTCCCGGAGCGGCTCATCGTCGACACGCGCTCTAACGAGCGTGAGACGCCGATGATTCAGGTCGTGGAGCCCGCCCGTTCGGCGCGCGACCGCATGGTTTGGCTCAGCCGAAGGCGCCCCTCTCTCGGTGTGCCCGAGGCCTTTAGCTTCTTCGCCTGGCCGCACTCGCCCAACTTCATGGTCCAGTCCGGCATCTGGGACCGTATTCGCCGCACCATCGGTGCCGAAGACGATAACCAGGTCGCCGTCCAGTGCGAGCTCGCGATGAAGCAGCTGCAGAACCTCGACCGCGAGGCGACACTCGCCCTCCTCAAAGGCGAGCACTGCCTCACACTCTGGCCGCACGATGATGAGGACGAAGAGGAAGCAGAGAACGCGTAACCTCTCACAACCGCAACCAGCGAAGGGGCCTGTCCGCGGACAGGCCCCTTTTCTTTTCAGGAAAAAGCGCCGAGGACAGCAGACGCTAACCAGCGGACAGGTTATGCTATTTCAGTCCGGTTCTCGGACACGACGCACCCCAGGAGGACCAATGCCTAAGACCCGCACACTTCTCGCAGTAGCTCTCGTTCCCTTGCTCGTGCTCCTCGTCTCTTGTGGCGGCGGCAGCGACAAGAAGGACTCGTCGTCCAACGACAACCAGCCCACCGCCACCGATTCTGGCTCCAGCTCATCGAGCGATTCCAACGCAAACCCCGCCCCAACCGCCAGCAGCAACGACTCCTCTAACAGCGACGCCAGTGCAGCAGAGATTCTGAAAAACTGCCCTGAGCTGATCGGCTTCGTAAATGCCTTCTCCACGGG
>Ga0307424_1001398_pt1 | contig 12731 bp, 11 predicted proteins | sample SalMarWE160320MG_FD_202157 | JGI IMG/M metagenome (GOLD analysis project Ga0307424, IMG submission 202157) | Salt marsh sediment microbial communities from the Plum Island Ecosystem LTER, Massachusetts, United States - WE1603-20 | ecosystem: Environmental > Aquatic > Marine > Intertidal zone >... | reverse complement strand
ACCGTTCACCGTCCGGCAGGTTCACGCTGGCGAGCTCCAGGCCGTCGAGCATCTGCAGCAGGCGCTCCAGGTAGAGCGGGGCAACGGTCTCGTTGCTGACCACCAGCACCTGCCGGCCGTGGATGTACGGGCGCAGCAGGTCGGACCTGCCAAGCAGGTTCCGGTCGATATGGATGGGGTAGCTGCGGTCCCCGAGGGCAACGGTCAAGGTCTTCATGTGGAGTGCGGTCCCGTGTTCCGGACTCGAGCATAGCGAAAAACCCGTACCCCGCGCAAAGCTCAGCCATCCCTGAGCTGGTGGATGATCTGCCGGACGACGTCCGCTACCCGCATGCCGTCGGTGTTGATGATCAGGTCCGCGATTTCCCGGTACAGGGGGTCGCGGGCCGTCATCAGTTCCTCCAGCTTCGCACGCGGGTTGGCGGTCTGCAGCAACGGGCGGTTGCGGTCGCGGCTGGTGCGCCTGAGCTGCTGCGGGACCGAGGCATGCAGGTAGATCACGGTCCCGCGGCTGGCGAGGTGGTCACGGTTTTCCGGGTCGAGGATGGCGCCGCCGCCGGTGGCCAGCACGATGCCCGGCAGCCGCGTGAGTTCATCGATGACCGACTGCTCGCGCCTGCGGAAGCCCGCCTCGCCCTCGAGTTCGAAGATCAGGGGAATGTCCACCCCGGTGCGCTGCTCGATCTCGTGGTCGCTGTCATGGAACGCGAGCCTGAGGCGCCTGGCGAGCTGGCGACCGATGGTCGATTTGCCGGCCCCCATGGGCCCGGTCAGAAACAGACTGCCCGGCATTTTCATGCCGGGCAGGTATGCCAGAACTTCCACCGGCTGGCAAGCATTGCCAGCCGGCCGGGGTCAGATATGGAAGTCTTCCTTCACGATCTTCGGTGTGATGAAGATCAGCAGTTCGGTCTTGTCGGAAGACTTCTTGTCGTGCTTGAACAGCCAGCTCAGCACCGGTACCTCGCCCAGCACCGGCGTGCGGTCCTCGGAGTTGACGGTATTCTCCTGGTAGACGCCGCCGAGCACCAGCGTTTCGCCGTTGTCGACCAGAACCTGGTTGGTGATCTGGTTGGTGTCGATGGTCGGGACGCCGTTGTAGAGTTCCTTGCCGATCGTGTCGTTGTCGATCTTCAGGTCCATGATGATGCGGTCATCCGGCGTGATCTGCGGAGTGACGTTCAGGCTCAGCACCGCCTTCTTGAAGGCGATGTTGGTCGCGCCGCTCGAGGTCTTCTCCTCGTACGGGATTTCCTTGCCCACCTCGATGTAGGCCGGCTTCTGGTTGGAAGTCAGCACGCGCGGGCTGGAGATCGTCTCGGTATGTCCTTCCGCCTCGGCTGCACTCAGTTCGAGGTCGAGGATCTTGCTGCCGATCTTGCCGTACTGGAAATCGAACAGGCTGCCGGCCGAGGCGCTGGGCAGCGTGGCCTGGAACGAACTGTCGATGTACTTTTCACCGTTGTCGAAGGTGGTCGACTTCGACAGGCCGAACGTGACGCCGATGTCGCGCGCGAAGTTCTTGTTCGCAACCACCACGCGTGACTCGATCAGCACCTGGCGCACGGGTACGTCCAGCTGTGCGATCATCTTGCGGATCTCGGTCAGCTTCTCGGCGGTATCCTGCACCAGCAGGGTGTTGGTGCGCGCGTCGGTGGTTGCCTTGCCGCGGTTGGACAGTAGGGTGGTGTCACCGCTCTTGAGCAGCTTCAGGATGTCCCCCGCCTTGGCATAGTTGACCTGGATGTACTCGGAGTACAGCGGCTCGAGCTCCTGGATCTGCTTTTTCGACTCCAGTTCCAGCTTCTCGCGGGCCGCGATTTCCTCGCTCGGGGCTACCAGCATCACGTTGCCGCTGCGACGCATGGCCAGGCCCTTGGTCTTGAGGATGATATCCAGTGCCTGGTCCCAGGGAACGTTCTTCAGGCGCAGCGTGATGCTGCCCTTGACGGTGTCACTGACGACCACGTTGATACCGGTGAAGTCGGCGATCAGCTGCAGCACCGAGCGCACCTCGATATTCTGGAAGTTGAGCGACAGGCGTTCACCGGAATAACCCAGGTCGTCCTTCTTCTTGTCCTCGGCTTCCTTCTTGGTCAGCTTGCGAACCTCGATGGTGAAGGTATTGTCGGACTGGTAGGCGATGTAGTCGTAGTCACCCATCGGGGTAATGACCATGTGGACGTTGTCGCCCTTCGGGAAGGTGTCGATGGTCTTCACGGGCGTCGCGAAGTCGAGCACGTCCATGCGGCGTGCAAGCTGCTTCGGCAGGCCGGCGCGATAGAAATCCACGATAACGTTGCCGCCTTCCTGGCGCATGTCGACCGGGATGGACGGGTCGGACAGGGTGACGATCACGCGCCCTTCCCCGTGTTCACCGCGGCGGAAATCGATGTTGCTGATCTGGTTGGTGACGGCGCCACCGGCCTTGCTGGCAGCGGCCTCGGCCTCGCTCAGCTCGCCGCCGGCATTCTGGATGGTCACGATGACCTTGTTGCCGTCGGCATGGGCTTCGTAGGGCACCATTTCTGTCAGGTTGATGACTGCGCGGGTGCGACCCTTGGCCTCCACCACCGTCATGCTGTCCGCGACGCCGATCCCGATCTTCTGGTTGCGGTCGGCGAGCTTGCTGGTGGTGTCCGGGAAGTCGAGTGCAATCCGGGCCGGGTTGTCGATAGTGAAGCTCAGCGGCGTGGACGCCGGCCCGCTCATGGTCAGGGTAATCTGCGCCTTGTTGCCGGGCAGGCTGGCGAACTCGGCACTCTGCAGGGTGTTGGCGGCATGTGCGCTGGCTACCGTGCCGAACAGCAGGATGCCTGCCGTCAGCAGCCGGTTCCAGATGGTGCCTGCCTGTCGTCTGGTGGAGCGAATCGACCCAGATTCACGAGTCAGCAAACGGCGAGTAGAGATTGCGATCATTGTTTTCACCCTGTGTGATCATTCGCTGAGGGCAATCGTGGCCGGTCGTTCCATCCAGCCACCGATCCCGTCCGGAATAATTTCGGTAAGTTCGACTTCGAATTCGGTGATGCGGGTAATCTTGCCAAAATTCTGCCCGAGGTAGTTACCGGCCTGGACACGATGAATTGTGCCGTCGGTATCATTGATCAGTGCCCAGTTCCTGCTGTTCTGCTCCAGGGTGCCGACCATGCGCAGGCTGTCGAGCGGGAAATCTTCCAGCGGCTCGCGCGGGCGGTCGAAGTCCGGCTTGATGCCGTTGTTCGATGCCTGTGCGGGCGCCGCCTGCTGGGTAGTGAAACTCGGCGCCGTGAAAGGATCACGCAGGTCGTTGGCCGAGTAGGTGAACGATTCGTACGGAGTGAACTCCGGTAACGGTTCGATCTTGGATACCTGCTGGTGCTTGACCTTCTGTACATAGACCGCAAGGTCGGACGTCGGGTCATGCGAGCAGGCCGCCAGGCCGGACACCAGTGACGCAAGCAGCACGCTGCGCGCGATACGGAGATGCATGGCGTTCATCGTTTGTGCTTCCTCCCGGCACCGGGTTTGTGCCCTTTCCTGGGCTTGTCTCCGGTTCTTTCCGTTTCCTCGAGGTAACGATAGGTCTTCGCGGTCAGATCCATTACCAGCTGGTTCTTGCCCTTGCGCGTGATATGTATGTTATGCAGCGTCACGATCCGCGGCAGGGAGGCGACACCGCTGACGAAGGCGCCGAATTCATGATACGTGCCGACCACCCGGATCTTGATCGGCAGCTCGGCATAGAATTCCTTCGGAATTTCCGCCATGGGCTGGAACAGCTCGAACTCGAGACCTGCGGCAAGGCCGGTCTGGGAGACGTCAACCAGCAGGTCCGCCACCTCGGTCTTGTTCGGCAGCTGGCGCAACATTGCACCGAACGACTCGCGCATCTCGTCGAGCTGTTTCTCGTAGGCTTCCAGGTTGACGGCCTGTTCGGCTTTCTTTTCGAAGATCACCTTGAGGTCGCTCTCCTTGTGCTCCGAATCAGCCAGCACGGCCAGCTGGTCCCGGGTGTGGAACCAGTAGCCCAGGAAGATCACGGCACCCATCAGGAACAGGATGACCACGGCCCGTGCGGCGGCCGGCCAGCGTGCAACATTTGTCAGATCGAGATCGTTGATATCCATGACTGTCACCCTGCCTGACCGTGAGCGCCGGCGCCCCTGGCGGTCGTCTCACTCTCGACCTCGGGCTTGTGGAGCTTCTGCTTTCCATGCAGCTTGAAGTTGGCGACGCGGTTGCGCTTCGACTGGCTCGATGTGATCAGGTCCAGGTGCGGACTGGTCAGCCATTGCGAATTGTCGATGTTACGCATGTAATCGGAAACGCGCGCATTCGACTGCGCCTTGCCGTTCATCTCCAGGGTGCGGTTTTTCTGTGCAAAGTTGTCCAGGTACACGCCATCGGGCAGGGTGCGCACCAGTTCATCCAGCAGGTGCACGCTTTCCGGGCGGCTGCTCTGCAGCTCCTGGATGACGTTCATGCGTGCCAGCAGGTCGTCCTTCATCTTTTCCAGTTCCTTGATCCGGCCGATGCGCTGGTTCAGGATGTTGATCTCGGACTGCAGAAACGAGTTGCGCATGTTCTGGTCCTGGATCCTGCCGTCGAAGTGAACGTGTGACAGCAGAACGATCAGGCCGGCGAGCAGGACACCGCCGCCGGCGGTAAACGCGAACTCGCGCTGCTTCTGTTTCAGCAGCTCGGCCCGCCACGGAAGCAGGTTTATGTGTGCCATATCAGTCGAAGTTCCTCATTGCCAGTCCACACGCGACCAGCAGTGCCGGTGCGTCGTTGCTCAGCGTCTGCGGCTTGACCCGGGCAGAAAGCGACATGGACGCAAACGGATTGGCGATCGTGGTTTCGACTCCCAGCTTTTCCTGGATCATTTCATCCATGCCGGGGATGGATGCGCTGCCACCGGCAAGCACGATGTGGTCCACACGGCTGTGCGGGCTGGAAGAGTAGAAGAACTGCAGCGAACGGCTGGCCTGCTGGGTCATCGCCTGCTTGAACGGCTCCAGCACGTCCGCCTGGTAGCTTTCGGGCAGGCCGCCCTGGCGCTTGGCCATGCCGGCTTCCTCGTAGGAGAGCCCGTAGCGGCGCATGATCTCCTCGGTGAGCTGCTTGCCGCCGAACACGGTGTCACGCGTGTAGATACTTTTCAGATTATGCATGACGTTGAGCGTGGTCATGGTGGCGCCGATGTCGACGACCGCGATGGTCTTGCCGATGCCGCGGTCCGGCAGCTGGTCGGCCAGCAGGATGAACGCGTTTTCGCTGGCGAACGATTCCACGTCCATGATCCGGGTCGTCAGCCCGCCGGTTTCCACGGCGGCGCTGCGTAACTCGACATTCTCGCTGCGGCAGGCCGCCAGCAGGACGTCGACCGTATCGGGGTTCTTTTCGGACGGACCCAGTACCTCGAAGTCGAGGTTCACTTCCTCCAGCGGGTAGGGGACATACTGGTCCGCTTCCAGGCTGATCTGGCCCTCGATGTCGTCCTCGCTGAGCCCGACCGGCATCGTGATGGTCTTGGTGATGGTTGAGGAACCGGCAATGGCGACCGCGGCGTTCTGGGTGCGGGTGCCGGAGCGCTTTACGGCACGCCGTACGGCTTCACCCACGGCATCCACGTCCGTGATGTTCTTCTCGACAACCGAGTTGGGTGGCAGTGGCTCAACGGCATAACTCTCGACGCGGTAGCGTGATCCGTTACGGCTCAGTTCCAGCAGCTTGACTGCGGTAGAGCTGATGTCCAGTCCGATGAGCGGTGGTTTGGTCCGCTTGAATAGTTGCGCAAATTGCACAATATTTCCTTTAAGTACCGGCTGTTGGACAGCTTTGGTAGTTCGCCGCATTAGAGGACATTGCCTGTGCCTTGTCAACTAATGTGTGGTTAATGACAGAGATTTCTGACCTGCTTATCGGTCGGGGGTAAATTTTGTTTAGAAAAATTTCCCTGCACTGCAATTAATTCGTAATCTATGGCCGCAGTATTTCCCAATCCTTGAACCCGTTCACAGGTTGCAGTGCACAAATGAATCTCCGCCGTACCGGTCTGTACCTCCTGTCGCTGATGTTGACGATCACGATCCTGGGCGTCATCGCCGCGCTCATCATCTACGTACGGATCGAGCCGCAGCTGCCATCCATCAACATGCTGAGCGACGTCCGCCTGCAGGAGCCGCTGCGCGTCTATTCCAGCGATCACCGGCTGATTGCCGAGTTCGGCGAGAAACGCCGCACGCCGGTACGCATTTCCGATGTGCCGCCCCTGATGGTGCGTGCGTTCCTGGCTGCCGAGGACGACCACTTCTTCGAGCATTCCGGGGTGGATATTCCGAGCCTGATCCATGCCGCCATTGATTTGGCGCGTACCGGGCGGAAGCGGCGGGGTGCCAGCACCATCACCATGCAGGTTGCACGCAACTTCTTCCTGACTCGCGAGAAAACCTACCTGCGCAAGATCACCGAGATCCTGCTGGCCTTCCGGATCGAGCATTCGCTGTCCAAGGACCAGATCCTGGAGCTGTATTTCAACAAGATCTTTCTCGGCCACCGGGCCTACGGTATCCAGGCGGCTGCCCAGGTCTATTACGGCAAGAACATCAGCGAGCTGTCGCTGGCGCAGACCGCCATGATCGCCGGCCTGCCCAAGGCGCCCTCCCGCGTGAACCCGGTCACAGCCCCGGAAGATGCGAAAAACCGCCGCAACTACGTCCTCGACCGCATGCTGGAGCTGGGCTTCATCACCCAGGCCATGCACGATGAGGCCGCTGCCGAGCCGGCGCGGACGGAGGTGCACACGGTGCCGACCGAGGTGTATGCCCCCTTCGTCGCGGAAATGGTCCGCAGTGACATGGTCGACCGCTATGGCCAGGATGCCTACACATCGGGTATCGATGTGATCACCACCATCGACAGCCGGCTCCAGGCAGCGGCCAACGCGGCACTGCGCAAGGACCTGCTGGCGTACAGCAAGCGACACGGCTACCGGGGTCCCGAGGCGCATGTTGACCTGGCGGCGACGCCGGCCGACGAGCGCGCGAGCCTGCTCGATTCCTACGCCGTGCTCGGCGGGCTCGAGCCTGCGCTGGTCACCGCGGTGGGCGACCGGCAGGCAACCGTCCTGCGCAAGGACGGTACGGAGCAGGTGCTGGACTGGGATGCCCTGTCCTGGGCCCGGCCATACCGGTCCGTGAATGCCCGCGGCCCGGCGCCGAAGCAGGCCGCTGACATCCTGCATCCGGGTGACATCATTCGCCTGCAGGGTACGGACAACGGCAAGCCGGAACTGTCCCAGCTGCCGGGTGTCGAGGGGGCGCTGGTATCCATGGTGCCGGATGACGGTGCCATCCTGTCCCTGGTGGGCGGGTTCGATTTCCTGCAAAGCAAGTTCAACCGGGTCACGCAGGCGCGCCGGCAACCCGGTTCCAGCTTCAAGCCCATCATCTATACCGCCGCGCTCGCGAAGGGTTTCACGCCGGCCACCATGATCAACGATGCGCCGGTGGTCTTTGACGATCCGAAGCTGGAATCCACGTGGCGGCCGGAAAACTACAGCGGCCGGTTTTTCGGCCCGACGCGCCTGCGCGAGGCGCTGTACCGGTCGCGCAACCTGGTGTCGATTCGCGTACTGCGCGCCATCGGGGCCGGCTATGCCGTGCAGTACGCGGAGCGCTTCGGGTTCCAGGCCGACGAACTGCCGCACAACCTGACCCTGGCGCTGGGCAGTGCCTCGGTTACCCCGCTGCAGATGGTGCGTGCCTATGCCGTGCTGGCCAACGGCGGCTTCCTCATTGACCCTTACTACATCCGGGAGATCCGGGACTCGAACGGCAATGAGGTGTTCAGGGCCAACCCGCCCGTAGCCTGCCGGGAATGTCCGGAAAGCCCGGTGCCGGAGAGCGCAGCGGACGGGGCAGCCGCTGCGCCGGCCGCGGCAGCCAGGGAGCCTGCGCAAGACAATGCGACAACTGCGGGTGGCCTGGCATCAACCCCGCTGCCTGCGCAGGGCAGTCCGGGAACCGCCGGTGGAACTGCGCCGGACACGGTATCCGCGGCGGGCGGTACGCTGACCGCCGACGGGATTGCGCCGCCGCAGCCGGTGTATGCGCCGCGTACGGTGTCGGCGCGCAACGTCTGGCTGATGACCTCGATGATGCGTGACGTCATCCAGCGCGGGACGGGGGTCAGGGCGCGGGTGCTGGGTCGCTCTGACCTGGCCGGCAAGACGGGTACCACGAACGACCAGATGGACGGCTGGTTCTCGGGGTTCAACTATGCGGTGGTGACGACGGCCTGGACCGGGTTCGACAGGCTGGAGCCGCTCGGCCGGGGCGAGACCGGAGCCCATTCCGCGCTGCCGATGTGGATCGATTACATGCGGGTGGCCCTGAAAGGGATGCCGGTACAGCAACGGGAACCGCCGGACGGGCTGGTTACCGTGCGCATCGATCCCGCCACCGGACTGCTGGCCCGCAGTGGTGAGCGGGACGCGATTTTCGAAACCTTCAAGGAAGAAAACGTGCCGCAACAGTCGGTGGAGGGCGGCACCGGGTCCGGCCGGGCGGCGGTGACCGACCAGCTGTTCTGATCCTTCCGGCACGCGTGCCTCACTGGCGAGTGCACAGCCGGCGGGAGCCGCTGCCGCCGGCTACAGTTGTTTGAGATCGGACGCCACGCCGTCGATCGACGCCTGGAATGCCCTGCGTTCGTCCTTGTTGAGCGACAGTTCGATGATCTTTTCGACGCCGTTGCGACCCAGCACTGCCGGTACCCCCGCGGGAATATCGCGCTGTCCGTATTCCCCGTCGAGGATGCACACGCAGGGCAGGATACGTGGCCGGTTGCAGGAGATCGCATCCACCATGGTAGCGATCGCCGCGGCCGGTGCGTGATACGCGCTGCTGTTGCCACGCAACTCGAGCACTTCGCCGCCACCGTGACGGGTACGTTCGTTGATGCGCTTGATGGCAGCCGTGTCGAAGATATGGCTGGCCGGAATCCCGTTGATGGTGCAGAACCGGGTCAGTGGCACCATGTAGTCGCCGTGACCGCCGACCACCATGGCCTGGATATCCTTGACCGAGACCCCTGCTTCCTCGGCCATGAACGAGGCCATGCGGGCCGAGTCCAGAACGCCGGCCTGCCCGATTACCCGGTTGCGCGTCCAGCCGGTACGCCGCCACGCGTGCAGGGTCAACACGTCGACGGGGTTGGTGACCAGCAGCAGCAGCGCGTCAGGCGCGAATTCCAGTACTTCGTCGACGATGGAATCGATCACCGCCCGGTTGACGTTCAGCACGTCGCTGCGCGACATGCCGGGTTTGCGCGGCGTGCCGGCCGTGACGATGACCAGATCGGAATCCTGCAGCAGTGCGTGGTCGTTGCCGCCGCTCACGCGGGTGTCGAAGCGGTGATAGCTTGCGGACTGGCGGATGTCCAGCGCGGCACCGGCCGCGGCTCCCCCGCGCACATCAAGGAGTACCACTTCCTGGCACATGTTGCGTTGTGCCAGGATCTTTGCGGTAGTTTCCCCGACGTGGCCAGCGCCAATGATGCTGATTTTTTTCATCCCGTGATTCCTTTGCGGCATTGTGGTCGGAAGCTGTCTCTGGGGCGTCCGCTGGGCGGACGCGGCTCCCGTCACAGGCGCGGTTCGCGCTGCGTCGGGATGGCACCGTACCGGGGTGCGGGATCCGGCATGGATTGCCGTGATACGGGTTGAGACAGGTTCTGTTGTTGTGAGGCGGGTTCATCGGGCTACAGTATATAGGTGTAGAGAGTGATTAAAAGACCGGTCACCAGTGATTTCCTGCACTTCCTGCAGCAGCACGAAATCCAGCCGGATGGCGTCCGGGTTGGTGGCACATGCACTGGGCAGACGCAGGCTGCACGCTGCCATTCATGGCGACAGCAACTCCAGGGCGGCCGGGTGCTGCACTTTCATCTGCAGGCGCTTGCCTTGCGGGCGCAGCCAGCCGCGCACCTCGACCTTTCTGCCGGGCAGTTCTTCGAGCCAGCGGGACGGGAAGTTGGCATGGTCGCGCCGGCTGATGTGCAGGCTGAGTGGTCCTGCCAGGTCGATCCAGGTGCTGCGCCGGCTGTGGCGGATCGCCTGCACGCGCCCGCGCACGATCGCAAAGCCACGCAGGTCGGTGGTCAGCCGGGCACTGTCCCGCGGCTGGTAGCGTGGCAGTTGCCACAGTCCGGCCCGCCGGGTCCGGGCCGTGTTCTCCAGCGCCTGGTAACACGGCGCCGCGCGGGTATTGGGCGGCACGACCAGGGTCGTCGCCAGGCCCTGTTGCAGGAGCGGGACGGCCACGTTGTCGCCGTTCTCCAGGTACACGTGCGCCAGCAGGCGGCCGTAATGATCGTGCTGCTCGCGGCCATATTCCAGCAGTACCCGGTTGTGGCCGGATTCGAGGTCGAGTTGCAGGGCCTTGCGCGCCTGCGCGGCCAGTGGTTCGCTGGTCGCGCCGTGGTGTCCGATTTCCGGTGTGTTGATGCCGATCAGCCGTACGCGGCGGCCATCCTGCAACCTGACGGTATCACCATCGTAGACGTAGACGACACGCGCGTGGTCATCGACACGAGTGTAACGACAGGTGCCGGTGGCCCCTGCCGCCTGTCCGGGCAACAGTGCCGGACCCGCCAGCAGCGCGGCCAACAGGTATAAAAACGGAAAACGGGCGCCCGGTCGGTACGCCCCTTGCAAGCGGATGCCGGCCGGCATTCGCCTGCGATCAGTTGTTGCCGTATCGCTGGCGGAACTTGTCCACGCGCCCACCGGTGTCGAGCATCTTCTGCTTGCCGGTATAAAAAGGGTGGCACTTGGAGCACACTTCGATGTTGAGCTCGTTGCCGGCCGTGGAGCGGGTCTCGAAGGTTTCGCCGCAACTGCAGGTAACCTTGACGGTAGTGTAGTTCGGGTGAATGTCTGCTTTCATGGCTGCCTCGATGATGACGTCGTCCCGGCCGGCGGCGGGCACCGGAGCGGTGAAAAGGCCGGGAATAGTACGTGAACCGGTGCCAGGCGGCAAGCCGGCCGGGGCCGGGTGCGACCGGTTATGTCTCGCGCGTTACAGCATCCGGACGACGGAATTCGAGGATTTTTGCCGTTTTTTTCCCGGAGATAGCCGCACTGGCCGGGTCGTTGGCCGCCTGCAGCCGCGCCAGCAGACCGTCAGGCCCGGCCACGTATTCCCACAGCAGCCGGTGCATGCGCAGGCTGGCGGCCAGTGGAGTGGCCGAGGTTGCGCGGATCCGGTCCAGTTTCCATTGCAGGCCGCGCAGGCGTGGGCGGACCCGTTCCGGGGCTTCACGGATGGCCTGTTCCAGGACAAGAATACGTTGTTCTTCAAAAGCCTGCGGGTCTTCGCGGGCGAGATTCGCCCAGCTGTCGAAACCGGGACGGTCGGGCAGTGGTGGCAGATACATCCATCCTCCTGGTGGCACCGGGCCTTGTTATTTGCATGGAGTTGCCGCCATCGTAGCATGACTGTGCAGGAAGATCGCCACAAACCTGGCGAATCGCTGAAAAACTATAATAAATAGTGAGATGGGATGGCTTGCCTTGTGGATAAAACGGTGGAAAAGCGGGTGACGGAATGTGCAGGAGCCGGGGACAATGGCCCGGTCAGCTGGCCGGTACGGTCCGGGTCCGGGCCCAGTGCCGCAGTGCGGCGACGCGTTCGGCCATGACCGTGGACAGCGGTCGGGTGCGGGCGATTTCATCCCGGATGTGTCCGGTGTCCAGGGGTACCTGCTGTTCGCGCGCCAGGTAGCTGGCTGCCACGACGGCCTGTTCGAGTTCGGCGCCGGAGAAGCCCTCGGTCGTCCGGGCCAGTTCCGCCAGATCGAATCCGGGGGGCTTGTGGTCGCGCTTGCGCAGGTGGATGGCCAGGATCTCGGCACGCGTGGCGGCGTCGGGCAGGTCCACGAAGAAGATTTCATCCAGCCGCCCCTTGCGGATCAACTCCGGTGGCAGGTCCTCGATCACGTTGGCCGTGGCCACGATGAACACCGCTGCTTCGCGTTCGGCCATCCAGGTGAGCAGATAGCCGAGCAGGCGCCGTGAGGTGCCGTTGTCATTGTCACCGGAAGCCAGGGCCTTCTCGATTTCGTCGATCCACAGTACGCAGGGAGCCATTGCGCCGGCCGCCTGCAGGGCCGCGCGCAGGTTGCGCTCGGTTTCCCCGAAAAACTTGTTGTACAGCGTTCCGGAATCCAGCCGCAGCAGGGGCAGTTGCCACAGGCCGGCCACGGCGCGCGCGGCCAGGCTCTTGCCGCTGCCCTGTACCCCGACCAGCAGAATGCCACGCGGCTGATCACGCGGGGCAATGCCGTCGGTGAAGGCGCTGCGGCGTTGTTGCAGCCAGCGTTTCAGGTTGGCCAGGCCGCCGACCTCGGCAAAGCTGGTGGTGTCGAACTCGCAGCTGATGGCGCCTCCGGATTCCAGCATGCGGTAGCGGGCCCGTGTCACCCGTTCCAGGTCGTCCGCGCGAATGGCGCCGTCATCGAAGATGATGCTGCGGATGATGCGCCGCGCATCGGTGGCGGTCAGGCCGCGCAACTGCGTGGTGACCAGGTCCAGGGTCTTGCGGTCGGTATTGACCTGCGCGCCGTGGTTGGCGCGCGACCAGTGCGCGGCTTCCTCGCGTATCATGGACTCGAGTGCGACGCGGTCGGGCATCGACAGGCTGAACGCTGCGCTCAGGAAGGCGATCTCTGGCGGCAGTTTCAGT
>Ga0307424_1001397_pt1 | contig 12733 bp, 10 predicted proteins | sample SalMarWE160320MG_FD_202157 | JGI IMG/M metagenome (GOLD analysis project Ga0307424, IMG submission 202157) | Salt marsh sediment microbial communities from the Plum Island Ecosystem LTER, Massachusetts, United States - WE1603-20 | ecosystem: Environmental > Aquatic > Marine > Intertidal zone >... | reverse complement strand
CCGTCAACCTGAGCAGGGACAGATAAACAAACAAGCAGGCCAGCGCAGAAAAAACCGCTGAGGACAGGTTCACCCGCCAGGCCACAGAATGCAGGGGAATCCAGGTGAAGGCATGCCCCAGCATGGTAAACAACGGGTAGCCGGGCGCGTGAGGTATCCCCAAGACAGCGGCACAGTTGATCAGTTCCGTCGTGTCCCCTCCGGCTATGGTGGGACACAGGTAATACAGGTAAACCACGAAGGGCAAGCCGGAAGCCGCTAACGCCCCTAATGTTCGCGCGCGGTTTCGTGTCTTGGGAAGCCGGTGATGATCATGGGAAAGGCCTGCCATCGTCTTCTCATGACCTCAAGTCATGTGACCAAGGAGATGTCTTTGCTATTTCGTACAACTTGACGAACTCACAAAAACCTGGCCCCGCTTTGCTTCGCGTCTTATCACAACCAGGCGTTGGGGGTACAGGGATCGACTCAAGGGAGAACCCTTGCTTCGGAAGGGAGGGAAGGTACAGGGAAGCGGCTTGCTCAAAATGCGGGGGCAAAGAACCGAGTACTAGTTGATTCTTCTTGCGGCCACTGCCAGGTTCTCCTCCGCGTTGAAAATGGTCCACGGATAGCCTGGATCATCGGAGATCTCCCTTATCGCTACCTTGTCTCCATGCCTCCAGTGGTCAAAAACCTCCCGCTTGAAATAAGGAGCGATTTTCCATTTAGAACCATCTTCAAGGTCTATCTTGCTTCCACCTTCCGAGATCTGCGAAACCATCATTTCTTTTTGTTTGTCTTGTCTATTCATGGGGCAACTTCCAGCTATTGCGCTCTTGCCTTTTTCTCGTGCTTCTTCAGAAGGAACCCGACGGCCCCTTCCATCAGCGCCGCATGAACCGGAGCCGTGTGGATGAGTAGAGCTTCACCCTCAATGCCTCGGATCTGCAGCACCCTCGACTCTTGCGACATTGATGGTTTCGTAAAAGGTCGATTTTTCGAGACCATCAACGTTGGGGATTACTCACCCGTGATTTCAAGAACAGCCTGTTGAACCAAAGGATTCTTATCATAGGAATAGTCTATCTGATTGCGAGCCTCGTCAATGATTCGAATATAGTTCACCCCCCACGGGCCTATTTCGGCATTGGCCGGCAGAATCACCGCCGCCTCATAGTCCTGGCTGTCTGGATTGTAAACACAGGAAAACGGAACAGTCGCCTTCCCGGAGGGGCTCTGCAATCTTCCTGATATGCGTCTGATGCCTGAAATGTCATCAGATGCATCAACGATAATCTTCGCCGTTTCTCCATAAGCAACAGAAGAGGGATATATCATCAGGTTCTCCAGTGTAGGGGGCTGAGAATCTGAGTTGTTGGTATACACATGGATGCTTGCATTATCAAACATGCTCGGATAATTTGTTCGGTAAAACGTTCTGACGTTTTTCGCCCCATCTTCTGCCCGAATATAGTCCAGGGTCCATTGCCCGGTTTCTGCGTCCTCGGGAATGGTTAACTGTCCATAAAACACGTTGGTTTCGCCTTCGTTTCGGCAAGAAAAAGACAACCTGGCATACTTGGACGGGCTCATCAAGGCGCCAGATATCTTTGCGACGCCGGATTTGTCGTCCTTGGCCTCAACGGTCACCTGCACCTGGCCGCCTCCGTCTACTTCCAAAGGATTGAGATATACAGCGGTCACTTCTGGAGGCACGTTGTCTGAATCTGATTCCACAACCTCAAAATATGAGTCTGCTAACAGCAAAGCGTTCTGAGAATAGGTCTTGCTGTTGTATGCCTCATCAGTAATTCGGAGGTAAGCGAGATACCATCTTCCCATTTCCGCCCGCTCAGGTATTGCCAATGTCCCAACGAATGACTCGTCACTGCCTGACCTCCGACAACCGAACGGTAATGCCGCGGCCCCGGACGGGCTTCTGGCCATGCCGGAAATCGACTTCACGCCCGACAAGTTGTCAGTCGCCTGCACGTAAATAGAGACGTTGGTCCCCGGCGGAACCTGTTGCGGATCAAAAACAATGGCGATCACCTCCGGGGGTTGTGCATCGGAATAATCTGGTTCATCACGGTCCATCTCGGCTTCGGCGGAGATGCCACTTTCCTGCGAAGTTTCCCGGTCCGAGTCAGCCGCAGTTGATTCCGCAAGTCTTTCTCCCTCACCTCGTTCAGTGAATTTCCCGGGTTTGTTGTCCGAAGCAACCATGGAACGACGACCACTCCGGACAGACCCTCCTTTTCCACGGTCAGCAGGTTTGTCTCCCCGCCCTCGAGATGAAACAGGTTTTTCAGCACCCGGACGCCTTATTGCTTCTCCGGGTGATAATGCCTGATCACCGTTCTTAATCAGTTTTTTCCGAATCTCTCCTTTCTGGCGTTCATGTGCGACCTTTAACTCGCGATTCTGACTATACCAATGATAGCCGACAACGACTATGGCTGCCAATGCAAAGGCCAACCCAATCCACATGGCAGATGATTTTCTTGGCAACGACTTCCTGGTCATACCTTCCGACCTTCTTGTCTCTATCTTGGTTGCCTGGAAACCTGGAGATCAACATCTGAGCAGACACGGGACCGACGGATAGAATACTGATCCTGCCGCTCATGGCCATGGCCCGTTCCACCCGCTTGTCCTCCGGGAGGCTGTCCCTGAACGCCACACGGCGGATCCGGCCGACGCCTAGGAGCTGGACCACTCCGGAGATGGGAATGCTATTGCTTCATATTCGAGGTACATACTTGATATTCATGGTGGTGCTGTGGTGCGTACTCTTCCAGTCACTTCCAGTCAAAGCATAATTCATACTACCGGCGAATCCTATCAGTTTGCCCTTGGTTACGTGCCTGGCAGCCTTCCATGTTGGTCTTGAAATTGAATACGTACCGTCGGCAGACATGTAGAATCCCTTGAGACATTCTACTTCGCCTTTGTACTGCATCGTATAATGATTCTCGTCTTCGGAAACGCTCTTGGTAACCTGCAAGCTCACTATTCTGTAAATCTCAGCATTCCCCACTGACGTTTTTCCCACATTTTCTTCCAGGATCTTCTCCAAATCAGCCCTCAGTTGAGTGGCATCTGGTTCTTTCGCGCTGCATCCGGCCATCAGAATGATAACTGAAACGAATAATGCAGATAACCATCCGCGTGTTGCGAATTGCATGTCTGCCTTCACCGTGATTGCCCCCTTTACTACATGTTTGCCAACAGGGTCCTTATTGTCATCATATGCGTTACCAGAAATCCTTGTCAAGCAACTTTGATGGCTTCGTAAAAAGTCCAACTTCTGTGTTGCGCTGCATCTTTCGTCACTGCGGCGTACCATATGTACGCCTCATTCCTAAAGATTTGCGCGCCTTGAACTTGGAGCTTTTTACTTTGCCATCAGAATCTGACTTCTTACGAGACCGTCAACTTTGGGTACCCGGCTGCGCGAGCGATGAAGAGACCATTTCTACAAGTTTGTCACCAATGATGGATTCGTAAAAAGTCGCTTTTACTCACTCCGTGAACATTTTGGGGGCCCTTAAGATGTTCAGCTAAAATGCTAACACGCAGTGAAGCTTTGCGCTCAACTCGGGCTAACGCCCTCAAACAGTCAGCATTTCTTAACGCTGACTATCTCAAGTGCCTTTATCCCAAAATGCTCAATGTCGTTCGCAAAACACTTTTTACGAGTCTGTCACCAACAAGATGACGAGAAATAAGGGCTGAAACAAAAAAAGGAGTTGGTTTTAACCAACCCCTCTAAAATGCTGTGGCGGGAGCGACGAGACTCGAACTCGCGACCTCCGGCGTGACAGGCCGGCGTTCTAACCAAACTGAACTACGCCCCCTGGGAAAACGCTTCCGAGGTGGGAACCTCGAAACAACACCATCTCTCGTCTACCTATCAGACGGATCAAGCCAACGTTGAAGCTGAAGGCTCAAAGCCCAAGCAAGAATAAACCATAACCAACCGACCTTGTCAATCCCTCCCCTCTGCAGATTTGAGCTTTCGCATGGTAGGCGGAACAGGGCTTGAACCTGTGACCTTCGGCTTGTAAGGCCGACGCTCTCCCGACTGAGCTACCCGCCCCCGCATCGTCATTCGTGAATCCGATCATACGTTCCGAATAACGGACAAGCCTGTCCCGTGTCAAGCAAAATGCGCCCCCGGGCTCAATTGATGCGAAGGGGGCTCAAGGCTTCGTCCTGCTTGGGAATCAACTCGGGCGAGACGATCTCCTCCTGTTCCTTAAAGAGCGATTCGCCGGGTTCAATGATAATGGCACGGATCAGCACATCATCCATGTGGCTGGCGGCAACCACTTCGAACTGCTTCAGAATTTTTGCTGGTATCTCTTTCAAATCTTTCCAGTTTTCTTCTGGAATAATAATCTTGGACATCCCTCCGCGGTGTGCGGCGAGCATCTTTTCTTTCAGCCCTCCGATGGGAAGAATCCGACCGCGCAAGGTGATCTCCCCGGTCATGGCCAGATCACGGCGCACCGGTTTCTGGATCAGTGCAGAGACGATCGAGGTGGCCATGGTAATGCCGGCAGAGGGCCCGTCCTTTGGCGTGGCCCCTTCAGGCACATGAACATGGATATCGATTCTCTTGTAAAAATGTTTCTTCAGACCCAGCCTTTGCGCCCTGGATCGCACATAACTCAAGGCCGCCTGGGCAGACTCCTGCATAACCTCTCCCAGTTGGCCGGTCACCGTGAGTTTCCCCTTACCTGGCATGATCACCGTCTCAATAGCAAGGAGCTCGCCGCCAACCTGTGTCCACGCCATGCCCGTAGCCAAGCCAATCTCGTCCTTTTCTTCTACTTGCCCGTACCTGAACCGAGGTACGCCAAGGTGTTTTTGTATGGACTGGGCCGTGACCTTAACAAATGCCTCTCCACCCTCTTTGACGATCTCTCGAGCCACCTTCCTGCAAATAGAAGCAATTTCGCGCTCCAAATTCCGCACGCCGGCCTCACGCGTGTACCGACGGATGATTGTCTGAAGGGCATTATTGGTAAACCGGATGCGCTCGTCGGACAATCCGTTCATCTCAATCTGCTTTGGGACCAAAAAGCCCAAAGCGATCTGTAACTTGTCGTACTCGGTGTAACCTGGCAGTCGTATGATTTCCATCCGATCCTGGAGAGGTGGGGGAATACCGTGGAGATTGTTAGCCGTAGTGATGAATAGAATCTCCGAAAGGTCATAGTCCACATCCAGGTAGTGATCATTGAACGCAAAGTTCTGTTCAGGGTCCAGCACTTCCAGCAGGGCGGCAGACGGGTCACCCCGAAAGTCCATACTCATCTTGTCCACTTCATCCAGACAAAAAACGGGATTCTGGACCTTCGCCTTCTTGAGGGATTGAATGATCTTGCCGGGCATGGCCCCGATATAGGTCCGTCGATGCCCTCTGATTTCAGCCTCGTCTCGAACCCCGCCCAGAGACAGGCGGATAAACTCTCGGCTGGTCGCCCGCGCCACGGACTTGGCCAGAGAGGTCTTCCCAACCCCGGGTGGGCCGACAAAACACAGAATGGGCCCCCGTATTTTCTTGACCAGTTTTTGGACAGCAAGGTACTCCAGGATTCGCTCTTTGGGCTTTTCCAGGCCATAGTGGTCTTCTTCCAGGATCGCTTCCGCTTGTTCGACATTCAAGCGAAGCTTGCTGCGGTTGAACCACGGCAAGCTAATAAGCCATTCGATGTAATTGCGAACAACGGTCCCCTCAGCCGACATGGGAGCCATGAGTTTGAGTTTCTTGAATTCTTGGCGGACCTTGGAAGCTGCCTCCTTGGGCATCCGTTTTCGCTTAATACGGCCTTCCAGTTCATCCAGGTCACTCTTGTGATCATCCTTGCCCCCCATCTCCTTCTGAAGGGCCCGCATCTGTTCATTCAAGTAGTAATCTCGCTGGGTCTTTTCCATCTGCTTCTTGACCCTGCCCTTGATCCGCTGCTCCATCTTGTAGATCTCGATCTCGGCTTGCATGAGGCTAAAGAGCAGCGACATCCGTTCCACCGGCGAGACGGTCTCCAGCAACTGCTGCTTGTCCTGCAGTTTGAAGTTAAAATGAGCGGATATGGTATCAGCTAATTGGGACATCTCCTTAATGGCGGATACGTTGCTAATGACATCTTTTGAAATGTTCTTATTAATCTTAGCATACCCTTCAAAGGCCTCCACGACGGTCCGCGTCATGGCCTCCCTTTCGACCAGGGGCACTTCTGCCTCAACAATCAACTCCACTTCGGCCACGAAATAGTTCTGTTTAGGAACAAATCGGGTCATGCGGGCCCGGCGTTGACCTTCAACCAGGGCCTTCACCGTTCCGTCGGGTAGACGAAGGAGTTGCAGGACCGTACCGATGGTGCCTACTGCATATAGGTCCTTTTCCGTTGGCGAATCTATGGCGACGTTCTTCTGGGTGGCCAAGAAAATGCTCTTGTCCAGGTTCATGGCACTGGACAACGCGTTTACTGATTTGGCACGTCCTACAAAGAGAGGAACCACCATATGGGGGAAGATAACCACATCCCTCAGGGGAAGAAATGGCATGGTCAGTTTTTGTTCCGCATCATGCATGGCTCTTTTCCTCTTTAATATGTTGAACATAGATAGAATCCATAATCATTTCGGATCTGCGCGGATTTACTGAGATAGAGCACGATCCCTGGACTGCTCGAAGAGCAAAATCGGCTCTTCATTGTCCAGGATAACGTCCTCGTTGATCACGCATTCCTTTACCCCGCTCATGGAAGGAATCTCATACATGATGTCGAGCATCGTCTTTTCCATGATGGCTCTCAACCCCCGAGCCCCGGATTTGCGTTCCAAAGACCGCTTGGCGATGGCCTGTAACCCGCTGTCGGTAAAGCGAAGCGTGACATTCTCGAACTCAAGGAGCCTCTGAAATTGTTTCACCAGGGCATTCTTGGGTTCGGTCAGTATCTGGACAAGGGCGGCCTCATCCAGTTCACCCAGGGTCGCGATCACCGGCAGTCGGCCCACAAACTCCGGGATCAAACCGAATTTCAAGAGATCTTCAGGCTGAACCATCTTGAGTATCTCGCCGATATTCCGCTCTTTTCTGCTCTGGATATCGGCTCCGAAGCCCATCACCTTGCCGCCCAACCTGCTTTGAATCATCTCTTCGAGGCCGTTGAACGTGCCCCCGCAGATGAACAGGATGTTCGAGGTGTCGACCTTGACAAAATCCTGCTGGGGATGCTTTCGCCCGCCCTTGGGAGGGACACTGGCGGTTGTGCCTTCTATAATCTTCAAGAGCGCCTGCTGGACCCCTTCACCCGATACATCCCGGGTAATGGAGGGGTTATCCCCTCTGCGGGCTATCTTATCAATTTCATCAATGTAAACAATGCCTCTCGATGTCCTTTCCAGGTCATAGTCCGCATTCTGAAGGAGTGACAGAATAATATTTTCAACATCTTCCCCTACATATCCCGCTTCGGTCAAGGACGTGGCATCCGCAATGGTGAAAGGAACATTCAAGAACTTGGCCAGCGTCTGAGCCAGCAGCGTCTTGCCGCAACCAGTAGGACCGATCAGAAGCACGTTGCTCTTCTGCAGGTCTACATCGCCCGTGTTGACCGACGTCTCAAGGCGCTTGTAATGGTTGTAAACGGCCACAGACAGGATCTTTTTGGCGCCTTCCTGCTTGATCACATACTGGTCCAGACTCGTCTTAATCTCGGCTGGCGTCGGAAACCCTCCTTTTTTTCGGGTCTCCACCTCTTTTTCGTATTCTTCCTCGATAATCTCATTGCACAGTTCAATACACTCGTCGCAGATATAAACGGCAGGGCCGGCGATGAGTTTCTTGACCTCTTCCTGGCTTTTACCGCAAAATGAACATCTTAGACCATCCCCGTTGACGCCTCTTCTTTTGGCCATGGGCTCCTCCGCACATCTATTGACACGCCGATCTTTTTAGGGGAGAAAGCAACCCTCTCGCCCTGTATCATATTAAAATTATAATTACCCCACCAGAAAACGCAATGCAAAAACCGAACCTTTTTTTCACCTCAGCCACCGAAAGGGGCGCTGTCCTGCTGACCCAATCGAGGGAAATCATTTCTCTTTGTCGGTCGCATCTGCCTCCCGCTCGCTGATCACATGGTCCACGATGCCGTAATCCTTGGCCTCCTGGCCGCTCATAAAGAAATCGCGGTCCGAATCCTTTCGAATCTTTTCAATGTCCTGGTGGGTGTGGAACGCAAGGATTTCATTCAATGATTCCCGCATTCGCAGGATCTCCTTGGCCTGGATGGCCACATCAGAGGCCTGGCCCTGGAAGGAGCCCATAGGCTGGTGGATAAGAATCCTGGCATTGGGCAGTGCATAACGTTTGCCCTCGGCGCCCGCAGCCAACAGCACTGCGCCCATGCTGGCTGCCTGGCCCATGCACAGGGTGCATATGTCTGGCTTAATGTAGCGCATGGTATCATAGACGGCCAGGCCGGCACTGACCATGCCGCCGGGCGAATTGACATAGAAGTTGATATCCTTGTCCGGATCTTCGGATTCCAGGAAGAGCAACTGAGCAATCAAGAGATTGGCCAGCTCGTCGGTCACTGGTGTGCCCAGAAAAACGATCCGGTCCTTCAAGAGCCTGGAGTAAATATCATAGGCTCGTTCCCCCCGACTGGTCTGCTCAATAACCATTGGAATAAGCGGCATGACGAGTCTCCTTATTGAAGCCTCCCCGCGGCAAGCCACGGGGAATCTTCACCGTAAAGAAGTTTTTCATTTTCAGATTCGCTCGCTAACCCCGCCGCAAGCAGCGGGGAATGCGCTCGCTTTCGCGGTTCAAGATGATTCTGGTGCTGTTTGGGTTTTTGAACTTTGCGATTCCGCCTGGTCTAATGTTTCCTTGTCGACTTCCACTCTTTCGATCTGACTATGATCTGCGATCCACTTGATCACTTGCTTTTCCAAGGCCTTTTGTCTGAAAAGTTCATAAGCCTCCTGGTCGCTGTCATGCAACTCCTTGATCGTCTCCACGGGTTGCTTCACCACACTCGAAAGCTCCTCATAGGCCTCATCAAGACGTTCATCCGTCAAATCGATCTCCTCCTGCTGAATCACCTTCTGCAGGAGCAGATACTCTCGCACCCTCCTTTCAGCAAGCGGCCGCAACTTCTTGGAAAGGCCTTCCTCCGTCGGGTCTGTGTCCCCTGGCGGTACGCCTTTGTAAGCCATAACATTCTGGGCATCCCTGACCAAGGCAGCAAGTTCCGCCCGGACCGGCCCTTCAGGAAGCTCAAAATCGGTTTGCTCGATGAGCACGCCCAGGATGTCCTCGCGGAGCTGTCGCTTGGATTGGGCCTTATAGCTTCGCTTCAACTCGTCTCTGATCGCCTCTCTTAATTCGTCCACTGTCTGATAGTCCCCAAGACTCTTGGCAAACTCGTCATCAATCTGTGGCAAGACCTCCTTTTGGATTTCCTTTAGGGTGACCTTGAAAGTCACGTCAATGCCAGCCAAGTCCTTGTTATAATAATCGTCCGGGAACCGTACCTGAAATTCCTTTGTAGTCTTGGGCCGCATTCCCACAAGCTGCTGCTCAAAACCCTCCAACATCCGCCCTGATCCGATCTCCACCTGAAAGTTCTCCGTCTTGCGGGCCGGCTCAAAGGGTTGGCCGTCTCTGAACCCCTCATAATCTACGATGACTACATCTTCTTTCTCAACCGGCCGATCTTCATCAACGGTTTTGAGCTCAGCGCCGCGTTTCTGCACCATTTTGAGCTGCACCTCGACCTCTTCGTCAGTGACGGTGTGCACCTTCTCCTTGAGTTTCAACTCCTTCAAGTTCAAGTCCTCGATAGGCGGGCGCACCTCGATGGTTACCGAATATCGATATGGTTTGCCCCTCTCAAGGTCCGGTCGGTCGATGTCGGGCTCCCCCACGGGCGCCAGCTCGGCTTGGCTCAGGGCCTCCCCATAGGAATTCTGGATCAACTGACCCGACACCTCCTTGCACATTTCCTTGTTAAACCGCCTCTCCAGGATGGAGCGAGGGACCTTCCCGGGCCGAAATCCTTTGATCCTGACATTGCTCTTGAGGGTCCCGTAGGCCTTGTCCACCTCCCGGGCCACCTCTTCTTCAGGAATCTCCACACGGAGGGTTTTTTTCACTGTGCTAATATCTTCCACGTCTACCTTCATGAGACCCCTTCCTCAGTCCACGGAGTTGGTGCGAGAGGCGGGATTTGAACCCGCAAGGCACGAAGCCGCTGGATCCTAAGTCCAGTGCGTTTGCCAGTTTCGCCACTCTCGCCCCAAGAACATTGATTTTTTTTGGGAGAAATACTATCTTGGTGCAGATAAAAAAAGAAAAAAGCTTAACGCCATGGCGTATCGCGTAAAGATCCTTCTAAATATTGAAATCTAAACTCAAAGTCAGGTTGTGTCAAGGGGAATTGAACGAGAGGCTTCGCCTGAAGGATTGGCCCGCCCGATTCGCTAGGCGAGTGATGTCATGGAGGCGGCTCCACTTCGTCTGGTTCCTCTTGCTGGCATCTATGTCTATCACGGCCAGGGCACCGGCCCAACACCCATCTGCGTCGGGTGATCTCCTTGGCCACAAGACCGTTGTGTTGGACCCAGGGCACGGCGGTCACGACCTCGGCGCTGTCGGGCCATCCGGCCTGGCCGAGAAGACCGTAACCCTGGCCCTGGCCAACAAGATCAAGGACGCCCTTGCTGGGGACTGTGCCGTATATTTAACGCGGGACGGGGACTACCGGCTCGACATTGAAAAACGCACGGCCGTGGCCAATCATCACCGCGCTGACGTTTTTATCAGCATCCATGCCGGCAGTAGCTTTCATCACAAGGCCCGAGGCATGGCAATCTTTGTCTATGGACCCGGCAGCGGCCAAGGATCGCCAGGGCAAGAGATGGCGCGTGATGCAAAACGCGGGGAAACCCTGCGTCCATGGGGCCGGATTCAGCTCAGGCATACAACCAAGAGTCAACGCTTGGCGGATGTAGTGCATGATGCGCTCGTTGCAAGGCTCAACCCTATCGATAGAGGCGTTTACCGAGCCCCCTGTTTAGTCCTCCGGGGCGCGGACATGCCGGCCATCTTGGTTGAGGTCGGCTATATAAGCCATCCTGCGGAGGAGAAGGAGCTCAAAGACCCAGAATTTATGTCGGCTGTTGCTGAGGCCGTGGGTCAAGGAGTCAGGGAATTTTTCAGGCGGACGAGTGGTTGCATGAATAACAAAGGCATGATAGAAGGAAAATATGGAGCGGGGCGTGGCGCAGCCTGGTAGCGCGCCTGCTTTGGGAGCAGGAAGCCGGAGGTTCAAATCCTCTCGCCCCGACCACTTGGTATTCGAAGTATTGTGAGACCTTCGAAGAACTCATTTGAACGACCATTATGAGCTTTTTGGGGCACCCATCCGGACGAAGTGAACGGCCCACTCTGGTGGGCAAATCCTAAACTGTCTGAGGCCGTTAGGCCGAGTTTTGAGGATTTAGTGAGCGAGTCCATGGATGGGTCAAAAGGCTCATACGAACGAGTGAAAAGGGGTTATGCAAAGGTCTCAGCATTGTAAGGGCGCGTCTTCATGATCTTATACTGCGTTGCGGCTTCCGGCCGCAGGGCATGAACCTGAGTTTTGGCAGGATGTAGCAGCAGAATAACCTTGAACACGCTGTGAGGGGAACACCATGAGAAGATTGCTTGAGCAGGAAAAGACCGTATATCACTTGCAGGAGCATGCGATCGTTGAGAACGAGGATGGAACCTATGAGTATGTCGCGTGGGACTCCAAGAGCGATAAGCTCTCCTGGATCAGGGGACGCGCTATCATATTGGGAGACGTATTGGGTTTGGTAAGCATCGCGTCTGAAGGGGAAGAGGAGACCATTGAGACCCCACTGGAACTGAAATACGAACTCAGCCAGTTGCCGCCTTGGAACAAAACCAAGTACTATTGCGTCATCACCCAGGCTCGGTTTGGCAGCCTCCTGAAGTATTGTGACACAGGCAACTTCGTCAAGAAGGGAGAACAGGAATATCAGGAGGTACAAAAGAAATTGGCAGCCCAGGGCGTTACCATCTTTTCTGAGTGACGGGGTTTGCCTCCCGCAACTCGGGTCACTCCGTTGTCATGAGTTCCTCTTCGTATACCTCCAGCCCCTTCACATAGTCGTGGATATCGGCGCCTTCGGGGAGTCTGTCGGACAGGCTCTTGATCTTTCCCTTGATGCAGGCTTCACAGGCAACGAGGAGTTCTTCCTCAATAGAGGGGACTGGAAGCATGGAACACGCCGGGCAGATCGCGATACGATTAGGGCCCAACCATATTTCCTTTGGCTCCTCCTTTCCCACATGCTTGCAAGCCAGCCACAAAACCTGCTCACCGTGTCTGGGACATTCACCCATTTTTTTCTCGTAGTCTTGTGCCTTAAACGCCATCGCTTACCTCCCCTTCAAGGATCCTAATCTGCGGAGCCTTCTGTTTTCGGCATTGGAGTTTGGTAACATTCTAGCCCCGAGACCTTTGCACAACCTCGTCTCGCTCTTTGGTATGAGGTTTTTGACCCAGCTCCGTGCTCACTTACTAAATCACAAAAACTCGGCCTGACAGCCTCAAACAGTTTGCGATTTGCCCACTAGGGTGGGCCGTTCGTTTCGCCCGGATGGGTGCCCCAAAAACCTCATAATTGTCGCTTTCCGAAGTTTTGCAAAGCTCTC
>Ga0307424_1001396_pt1 | contig 12735 bp, 11 predicted proteins | sample SalMarWE160320MG_FD_202157 | JGI IMG/M metagenome (GOLD analysis project Ga0307424, IMG submission 202157) | Salt marsh sediment microbial communities from the Plum Island Ecosystem LTER, Massachusetts, United States - WE1603-20 | ecosystem: Environmental > Aquatic > Marine > Intertidal zone >... | reverse complement strand
ACTTGTATGCCGATCAATTATTGAAAATTCTGGGCAGGGAAATGAGCAATGAAGGCAGTTTTGAAGCAGGGACCAAATTGATCAGCGGCTGGCTTGAAGAAAAAAATATCTATAGTGAAGGTGTTTATTTGTATGACGGCTCCGGATTGTCACGCGCCGATGCGGTTTCCACGCGGCTGTTCGCTGAATTTCTTGCTTATGTAAGCAAACAACCCTATTTCGGCACCTTTTACCGTTCACTGGGGATTGCCGGAGATACGGATGATATCAGCTATATGAAAAATATGGGCAGGGGTACACGCGCCGAAAAAAATGTACGTGCTAAAACGGGTTCGATAACACGCGTGCGCGCCCATTCCGGTTATGTCCACACCCGTTCGCAGAAATTACTCTGCTTTTCGATGATCGCCAATAATTACGACGGCACACGGGGAGCGGTTGACCGGCTGCATGAAAGAATGATGGTCGCCCTGGCCAATCTGCCATAAATAAATCAATAACTATCCAGGTGCACCTTTTTGACCGCCCGCCCGGACGGATCGATCACGTCACTCAGTGCTTTTTCCCAGGCTAATGCCTCCGGCGTGCTGCAGGCCACTGAGGGACCGCCCGGTACACAAGCCGCTGCGGCATCGATCGGATAATGCTCGGCAAAAATCTGCCGGTAAAAATAAGCCTCTTTGGTTACCGGCGTATTATAAGGGAAACGGTGTTTCGCTGTTTTCATCTGTTGATCGGAGATCTCTTTCTCTGCCATTATTTTCAAGGTATCGATCCACGAATATCCAACACCGTCTGAGAATTGTTCTTTCTGGCGTTTTACAATTTTTTCCGGCAGATAATCAGAAAATATATCCCTGAGTATCTGTTTTTCCATGCGCCCGTTACCTGCCATTTTACTCTGCGGATTGATCGTCATTGCTACTTCGAGAAATTCCCTGTCTAGAAAGGGCACCCGCGCTTCCACACCCCAGGCCGCCATCGATTTATTGGCACGCAGACAGTCGAACAGATGCAGCCGGCTTATTTTACGTACGGTTTCCTCATGAAAAAGCTGCGCATTCGGTGCTTTGTGAAAATATAAATAACCGCCGAAAACCTCATCAGCCCCTTCACCGGAGAGCACCATCTTTACCCCCATGGCCCTGATTTTTCTGGCCATCAGGTACATCGGTGTGGAGGCTCTGACGGTGGTAACATCATAGGTTTCCAGATGATAGATCACTTCGTGAAGGGCGTCGAGCCCTTCCTGAATCGTATAGTGAAATTCATGGTGCACAGAGCCGATAAACGCCGCCACTTCCGCACCCGCTTTTAAATCGGGAGATTCCTCGAGACCGATCGAAAAAGTGTGCAGTTGCGGCCACCAGGCATCGGAGACATCATTGGTCTCGATACGCCTTGCTGCAAACCGTTTAGCGATCGCTGCAATCAGAGATGAATCGAGACCGCCGGAGAGTAAAACACCATAGGGCACATCGGACATAAGCTGGCGGTGAACCGCCTCTTCCAGAGCCTGTTTTAACAGTTTTTTGTTTGTTTCTTTATTACTGACATATTCATAGGATTGCCAGGGCCGGTCATAGTAACGTATGAATGTATTGTCTTCACTGGTCAGATAATGACCGGGAGGAAATTCCACAATGCTGTTGCATACACCGATCAGTGCTTTCATCTCCGAGGATATATAAAAATTGCCATGCTCATCATGACCGGTGTAAAGCGGCACGATACCGATATGATCGCGGGCAATAAAATAGATGTCCTTTTCATTGTCGTACAGAATAAAGGCAAAAATACCGTTCAGGTCATTGAGAAAATCAACCCCCTTTTGCCGGTAGAGGGCGAGAATCACTTCACAATCTGAGCGTGTCAGAAATTCATAGGGGCGGGTAAGCCCTGCCTCTAATTCTTTATGATTGTAGATCTCTCCGTTTACCGACAGAACCAGTTTCCCGTCTTTTGAATAAAGCGGCTGTGCACCATTCTCGACATCGACGATCGCCAGTCGCTCATGGGTAATAATCACACCCTCATTTTCGTAGATTCCCGACCAGTCCGGGCCCCGGTGCCGCTGCTTTCTGGACATCAGCAGCGCCTGTTTGCGCAGATCCGGCTGATTGGTCTGAATATTAAAAATACCCAAGATTGAACACATCGGTTTTATTCTTTCCTATTTAAAATAATTATTCCGGTAAGTTTAATCAGATTCCTGACCCAGATCAAATACAAGTTTCAGTTAAATTGCCTGACTGAATAACAGCCACCAGGCCACTTCCCAGGGAATACCACTGGCAAAAGATACAAAGTGTGTTCTGTGGTTCAGGCGATTACCGCCGAAAACTTTGTTTTTTTAGCAAAATTTTATTGTTATCCCGCCCGGGCGGGATGACAACCCGGATAAAAAAGATAAATAATTATCAGATGTTTATTCTCTGCTGAAAGTTTTATATATTTTCAAAGATAAAAACAGGAAAAACCGATGAGTTTTTTACAGATAGATCCGCAACTGGTCAGCCGTATATTAAAAGAGTTTCTCCAGGGTGAAACCCGGCGTGCCGGTTTTGAAAAGGTGGTGCTGGGCCTTTCCGGCGGCATAGATTCCGCTGTGGTTGCATATCTTTGTGCCAACGCTTTTCCACCTGAAAATATCACCGCGTTGATCATGCCCTATCGCACCAGCAACCCGGAAAACATCCGGCATGCAGAAATGATTGCCAAAAAACTGAAGATTCGCCATGAAAAATATGATATTTCAGAAATGGTCGATGCATTTTTTACATCCGATCCCGGGGCAGATATGCTCAGAAGAGGCAATCGTATGGCGCGCGAACGCATGTGTTTTTTGTACGATTATTCATCAAAACATCGTGCACTGGTGATTGGCACCAGCAATAAAACCGAATTAATGCTCGGTTACGGTACGATCTTTGGTGATCTGGCCAGTGCGATTAATCCTATCGGCGATCTGTACAAGACACAAATCTGGATACTGGCTGAATACCTGGGTATACCGGAAGAGATTATCAAGAAAGCGCCCTCTGCTGACCTGTGGACCGGACAGACAGACGAAGAGGAGATCGGTTATACCTATGATAATATCGATACACTCCTGCACTATCTGGTCGACCTGCGTTATTCATTCGAGATGCTGACTGATATTGGTTTTTCGACCGAGATGGTGAACGATATAAAAAAACGTATCCAGTTGTTTCAGTTTAAACGCCGTCCCCCGATCATTGCTAAATTATCCAACCGTACGATTAACCAGGATTTTCGTTACTGCCGTGACTGGGGAATCTAACTCGTGGAAACTGTCACACCCGGTACCCTATATGTGGTCAGTACGCCGATAGGAAATCTGGCTGATATCACTTATCGTGCAGTGCATATTCTTAAAGAAGTTGATTTGATTGCTGCCGAAGATACACGCACCACTTCAGTATTACTCCGTCATTATGACATATCCACGCGAACCATCTCTTACCACAGTTACAATCAGGATCGGCAGACGCCGGTATTACTCAAAGCCCTGGAAAGCGGCAAGGCACTGGCGATCGTCTCTGATGCGGGAACACCGGGTATTTCAGATCCGGCCTTCATGCTGGTAAAGGCCGCGATCGAAAAAAACATTACGATCATCCCTATACCAGGCCCCTCTGCCTTTCTGGCCACCCTGGTCGTCTCCGGATTACCAGTAAATCGTTTCATATTCGAGGGATTTTTACCCCTGAAAAAGGGCAGGAAAACGAAAATCGAACAGCTCGCTTCCGAACCCCGCAGTCTGGTTTTCTATGAATCCCCTCATCGTGTTTTACGGACAGTGAGGGATTTCCTAGCCGCCTGGGGGGACAGATCCTGTGTGATGGGAAGAGAACTGACAAAAAAATTCGAGGAGTTTTTCCGCGGCTCCCTCTCAGAGCTGATCCGCCATCTGGAAACAAACAAACCGAGAGGTGAAATTGTCCTTATCATAGCCGGAGCGGATAAGCGGACCAGAGTCAAGAGTCAATAGTCAATAATCTAAAGATCTCTTCCGGGAAACAAATCAAGATTTAATCGTCCGTGATCTTACAAATCTCAGGCCAAATCGTATCGCGTATCGAGCATCTAGTATCGAGAATCGAGTATCCAGCTTTGAGCATTGTGTCTATATGCCTCGGACAAAATAAGTTCACCAATCTCTTGATCTGTCCGCTAAAACACCCTAATATTATACAGGTGGTTCAGCCACTGAGCAATATCTGAAAGCCAGTACGCTTTCTTCTCAAGGTCTCCAGCGGGTCGAAATAACTTCTCCCTGAGGTCCGGAAATATAATTAACCAACTTATGTTAAGTAATAGGTGGTTGCCGTAGGCATGTATGAATACGCCTGATACCAAAAAATTCATTTCATTCGAGGGGATCGATTTTTCGGGGAAAACCACTCAAATTGACCTTTTGAAGGCCTGGCTGGCAAAGGAGAATGAAAAGGTGGCGATCTTCAGAGAACCGGGGGGGACAGCGATCTCAGAACAAATTCGCAATATTTTACTGGATAAAAATCATCCTGAAATGACCGATATCTGTGAGATCTTCCTTTATAGTGCCGCCAGGAACCAGCTGATCCAAGAAAAGATCATACCGGAGTTAGCGGCAGGGAACTTTGTGATCGCTGATCGGTATGTAGATTCAACAACCGCTTATCAGGGATTTGGCAGAGAAATACCAAAAGAATTGATAAACCATATTAATATAGCGGCCACAAGCGGCCTGATGCCGGCGACGACTTTTATTCTCGATCTTGCTCCTGAACAGATTGTTTCACGTAGGAAATCCCGTATGCGCGAAGATGACCGCCTGGAGAAAGCCGGGCTGGATTTTTTTAATCGCGTATATAAAGGATATCATAAAATAGCCGAATTAGAACCAGAAAGAGTAAAACTGATAGATGCGGCCCGGCCGGTTGAATCCATCTTCGATGAGATCAGGGAATTTATCAGTGCAAAATTGAATTTAAAATAAATATTAATGTCAGGACCCCGAGACATGAAAAAACAATATATATTACTTTCCATTATTACTTTTTTGATCCTTCTGGTCCCATTTGTCTATCAAACCAATTATCTGCAGGCTGATGAAACAGATTATTATTCAAAGATCCGTAAAGGACTCAAATATTTTCAGAAGGTCTATGACCGGGTACAGTCTCACTATGTGGAAGAAATTGATCCATATGAATTTGTAAAATCGGGCATAGACGGTATGCTGGGCAGGCTGGATCCATATACCGTCTTTATTGAAGAGGAGGGAGAAGCCCGGCTACAGATCATTACTACCGGAAAATATGGCGGTCTCGGTATGGAGATCGGCAACCGCAACGAACAGGTTACCATTATCAGCCCAATGGATAATTCACCCGCTCAGAAAGCCGGCATTTTGGCCGGTGATATAATAGAAGAGATCAATGGCGTTAATGTCAACAGGCTTTCCCTCGAACAAATCTCACAAAAATTACGCGGCCCGATCGGCAGTGAAGTTAAGATTACCCTGAAACGTCCGGGTTATTCCGGTGATATTCTTATGAATATCAAGAGGGCAGAAATTATCATCGAGGATGTGAATTATGCCGGATTTGTCTCTCCTGGCGTTGCCTATATCCGTCTTATCAGTTTTACCGATAAAGCCGGCAGTGAGGTACGCGAAGCGATTTCCAGTCTAGAAAAGGAAAATAAAATTGATGCGGTTATTTTAGATTTGCGCGGTAATTCGGGCGGTTTGCTCGAAGCAGCAGTCGAGGTACTGGGGGTTTTTCTACCTAAGGGTACCATAGTGGTGAAAACAAAAGGTTTCAGGGATGGTGAACATACCTTTGAAACACACACCGATCCGATGTTGCTGCAGACGCCTCTTGCTGTGCTCGTCGACAATGGCAGTGCCAGTGCCTCAGAAATCGTCGCCGGCGCCCTGCAGGATCTTGACCGGGCGATTATCGTCGGGTCAGGCACCTTTGGCAAAGGGCTTGTACAAAAAGTCTATAACATAGACAAAAACAGTAATACAAAAATAAAAATCACCACTGCCAAATATTATATACCGAGTGGACGCTGTGTGCAAAAACAGGATTATACACGGAATAAGTCTCTTTTTTATCACAACGGCGGAGACAGCGTGGCCCACGACCCAAAACAAAACCCGTATTTTACCCTGAACCGGCGAAGCGTGTTCGAGAATGGCGGTATCACACCGGATCGTTTTGTCAGCAGAGATGAAATGTCTTTTGTCGTCGCTGAACTATGGCGGCAAAGTCTGTTCTTTAATTTTGCTGTCGATTACCACCAGAAACATCCGGAATGGATCAACGATCTTGAGATCAGCGATCAGATCTACCAGCAGTTTATGTCCTATGTTCAGGAAAATAACTTTGAATACCATATTGAAAGTGAAAATGAATTGATCGGTTTTATTGAAACGGCCAGGGATGCAAATCTTCCCGGGTCGATCATAGCGAGCGGCCAGTCGCTGTTAGACCAGTTACAGGTCCAGAAAGCAACAGACCTGCTGCAACACAAGGATGAAATTGAGGAAACGCTTTTACTGGAGATGGTGGAAAAGTTCATGGGCAACCATGAAAGAATCCATTACAGTCTGAAGAATGATGAGGATGTGCATGAAGCGCTGGAAGTCATTCAAAATCAAACAGAGTATAAAAAGATTCTTGCAATGAAATAAGTTTTCAATTAAAATACACTCATTACTATCGTACATAAAAAGGATTGAACTGCTCAATCCTTTTTTTTATCTCCTCTTTCTTGCTACCCGATGAGTTCGAAAATTAAAAAAAATACCCGGCAAATCTTTGATCTGCTATCTGAACTTGCCAAAGAAATGGACATGTCTGTTTATGTTGTGGGAGGCTATGTCCGCGATCTGCTTCGTCGCCATGAAGGAACCGATCTGGATTTCGTTGTGGTTGGCGACGCCATCAGGTTTTGTCAGGTGTTTAAAAAATATCACCGGGCAAAATCGTATGTTAGCTATCCGCGTTTCAGTACCTGCATGCTGGAATATAAAAACCACAAACTTGAATTTGTATCAGCCCGTACCGAAACATATGAGCAGACTTCCAGAAAGCCGCGGGTAAAAAAAGCCGATCTGTTCTCTGATTTAAGCCGGCGCGATTTTACAATCAACGCTATCGCGATGGATATCAGTAAAGAAAATTTCGCTGAGCTGATTGATCCTTACCAGGGACAGGACGATCTGCAGCGGGGGATCATCAGGACACCCAGGGACCCGCGCCAGACTTTTTCCGATGATCCGCTGCGCATGATGCGGGCTGTGCGTTTTGCCAGCCAGTTCAATTTTAAAATCGATCCTCCAACTTTTCAGGCTATTTGCCGGGAGGCCGGCCGGTTATCGATTATATCACAGGAACGGATAACCGCAGAGTTTAATAAAATAATGCTCTCGGACAAACCTTCAACAGGACTCTTACTGCTTGACAAAACGGGATTATTGCATCATTTTTTCCCCGAGTTTGAAAAAACAAAAGGTGTAGAACAGCGGGAAAAATATCATCATAAAGATGTGTTCTATCATACCCTGCAGGTGATTGATCAGGTTGCCGGCGTTTCCGATAAATTGGCGCTCAGACTTGCCGCATTATTGCACGACATTGCCAAACCGAAAACAAAAAGATTTTCCAGAAAAATGGGATGGACTTTTTATGGCCATGAGGTGATCGGCGAGAAAATGTCGGCATCAATTTTGCACAGACTGAAGTATTCGAAAGAAGTTATCAACTATGTAACAAAAATCGTACGCCTGCATTTAAGACCGATGACCCTGGTCAGTGAAGAAGTTACCGATTCAGCTATCCGCCGTCTGCTTGTGATGGCAGGTGATGATTTTGATGATCTGATGCTGCTCTGCCGGGCGGATATCACATCAAAAAATCCGGAGAAGGTAAAACGCTATTTAAAGAATTACCAGATCGTCATTGAAAAATCACAGGAAGTGGAAGAAAAGGACAAATTACGCGCATTTAAAAGTCCGGTAAATGGAAACGAGATAATGACTTTATTCAATCTTGATCCGGGACCGCAGATTGGCCTAATAAAAAAATTTATTGAAGACCGTATTCTTTCCGGTGAGATTCCCAACGAGCATGATGCCGCACTGGCCTATTTGATGGGCGCCAGGGAAAACCTTTTGGAGAAGATAGATTATAAAATTAAGTAAATCCGCCTGCTTTGAAAACCTGCCGGAAGCAGGGATACACACCGCTTCAAATGAGTTGAAATCATGACAAATCTGAATGTCTTAGTTCTCGATGATGAGAAAAATATTGCCAACCGCATGGCTGATTTTCTTGTGGAACTCGGTTATGACGCCTGTGCGTCATATGAGCCTGAAAAAGTTTTAAAAATCTTAAAACGTGATCCGCCTGATATATTGATATCAGATATCATGATGCCCGGCTTAAGCGGTCTGCGGCTTTTAAAGGAGATCCGTAAACTTCAGATCCCCATAGAAGTGATTATGGTCAGCGCCCATGGCGATATGGATATGGTAATCGAAGCGATGCAATACGGCGCGGTTGATTTTATAAGAAAGCCGTTCAGTATCCTGGATATTCAAATGGCTATCGAGAGGACCGGAAAGTACCTTCGGCTACAAAACCGCCTGCAACTGGTTGAAGACCGTAACTCTCTGATCAACCGGGAACTGGAAAACAGCATTGAGAGAAATTTTATCGGCACCAGTGCAAAGATCAGGAAGGTACTGGATACCGCCATTAAAGCCGGAAGTGACCGGGATGCCAGTATATTGATCACCGGTGAGAACGGCACAGGCAAAGAGATCATCGCCCGCATCATTCACCAGACGAGTGAGAGGAAAAACGGCGCTTTCTTTCCGGTCAATTGCTCCGCGATCCCCGGAACTCTGATTGAGAGCGAGTTCTTTGGCCATCAGAAAGGTTCTTTCACTGACGCCAGAGAAGACAAAAAGGGGTTTTTTGAATTGACCGACGGAGGCTCCCTTTTTTTGGATGAAATTGCTGACATGCCGGTCGGTCTGCAGGCGAAATTACTGCGGGCGATCGAAGAAAAAAAAATAAAAAGAGTGGGTAGTACGAAAGAAATTGACATCGACATGAGAATTATCTCCGCGACGAACCAGAATATCGAAAAAAAAATTGAGGATAAGCAATTCAGAATTGATCTCTATCACCGCATTAATACGATCACGATTTGCCTGCCCCCTTTAAGAGAGCGGCCGGGCGATATCGCCCCCCTGTTAACTTACTTTCTCGAATTCTTTGCCCGAAGAAAAAAGAAGCAAATCCCTGAAATCGCCCCGGATGTACTTGATAAACTGCTCAATTATGATTTTCCGGGTAATGTAAGAGAGCTTCGCAATATGGTTGAACGTGCGCTGATTCTCTCCAGCGGTGATCTGCTGACAGCCGCCGATTTCCCGGTCAAAGAGCAAAGCTCCTCTTCCATGCGTGCTTATAACCTTGAAGATAATGAAAGAAATATGATCAAAGAAGCACTGATCGTAGCCGATTACAACCAGAACCGTGCTTCAAAATTACTGGGTATTTCCCGTGATTCGCTGATTCGGCGCATGAATAAATTCAGTATTAATATTGAAAAAAACTTTAAATAATGCGCGGCTTTCTTCACCCGATTTCGCACGGGTGTGCGGTTTTATGGCAGGGCAGGAAAGACTTTTTGTTTCGGATAACACCGGGTAGGTTGAAAACAGCGCCCTAAATCGTCATTTGTTTTAAAATATTTTTTGGCATGATTCTGGCACCGTCATTGGACGATCCAGAAACAAAAGGAGGCAGAATCATGGGTTGAACCTCCCTGCTGATGATAAGATTTATTAAACTTGTAATTGATTTATTATTTCGTATTTTTAATCTTTAATAATTTTCAGAAAAGAAAGAGTCAGGAGGTATCAAATGTCTAAGGGCACGGTGAATAAAGTAATTTTGATCGGACGCTTGGGTCGTGATCCGGAAATGCGATATACGGCCAGCGGTACCGCAGTTGTAAACTTCAGTCTTGCCACCAATCATTTCAGCAAAGATCAGAGCGGTAATAATATCGATCAGACAGAATGGCATAATATTGTTGCTTTTGGCCGTACCGCTGAAGTTGCCGGTGAATATCTGTCAAAAGGACGTCTTGTCTATATTGAGGGTCGTTTGCAGACCCGTTCTTGGGACGATCAAAACGGGCAGAAAAAATATAAAACAGAGGTGGTCTGTGTCAATATGCAGCTGTTAGGCAGCCGGTCAGAAGGAGGTGCCGACATACCTGAGGAGGATCAGTCCGACAACAAGGAAACAGCCAATGAGCCGAAAGCAAAAACCGTTAAAAAAACCGACGAGGCCGCGGTCGAAGAAGAGGATGATCTCCCCTTCTGACCTGCGCAGTCTTGTGATCCCGGGGCGGGATAACATGAGGCCGGTGTCTTCTCATGTTTTTCCGCCTTCTTTCGTTCCGGATCGGGCCTTCCGCTGCGGCAGATAAAAAAAAGGCTGCAACCGATATTGCAACCTTTTTTCAGGGTAGCCATCCCACAAGCATGAAATTATTATCAATAACTTGGTATGGCAAATATAGACAGCATTCATCAATATTTCAAGTACCACTTTAGAAAAATTATATTTGCCTCATCAGAATACACTACCTGCCCGATTATTCTCTGCCATTTGATACTTTCCATTAACATTGGATTTATTGATCTGTGTTATCTTGCCTGTCTATAGATACTGACGCCTCACCTATCCCTACGCTGAGCAATGGTGTGCGTGAAATACTGAGATATCTTCATTCCCAGCCTTGAAAAAGTTCACGCGTATACTATTATTAACCACGGAAATCAACAGAATAAAACGGAAAATAAATTATTAAATTGAAGAAATTTTCTAGTAAAAAGGTGGGTATTGAATACTTTTTTCTATTAATTTTGTTTTTCAGATAATCAGTTATTGAAATAAATTTGATTAAGGGAGATTTTGGTAATTTATTCAAAAAACAAATTAGTTGAACATGCCCGGCGGGCTGCTCAGATGGCACAGGCCAAGTACTCAAATTTCCAGGTTGGGGCGGCGCTGGAAACAGTTGACGGGCGGATTTTTAGCGGATGCAATGTTGAAAGCAGTTCCTACGGGCTTACCATCTGTGCCGAGCGCGTGGCACTGTTTAAAGCGATTTCTGAGGGAGAGTTAAGGTTTACAAAAATCGCTATTGTCGGACCGGCAGCTGACTTTTGCCCACCCTGTGGTGCCTGCCGTCAATTACTTTATGATTATGCGCCGGATCTTGAAATCATTATGACTGATGGAAAAGAAGTCAGGTGTATGATGCTGCGCGAGCTTTTGCCCTTTGCTTTCGAAGAAACAAAGTTGAGAAAGAGATGAAGACCGGTATTCTTATAGGTATTTCAGGTGCTTCCGGTTCAGGCAAAACCCTGGTGGCGAAAAATATCTTTAAACGTTTAGGTTCAGACAAAGTAGTGATTATCCAGGAAGATGCTTACTATAAGGATCTCTCTTATATACCTTTTGATGAGCGCGGCGGCAGAAATTTTGATCACCCGGATGCCTTTGATCACGCCCTGCTCGCTTCACATATCAGTGGACTTTTAAACGGAAAATCCATTGCCCACCCGGTTTATGACTACGCCACCCACAGCCGTAAAAAAGAAACACGAACGGTGGGCCCGCACAAAATTGTGGTGCTGGAGGGTATTCTTATTCTAAACGAGCCATCACTCTGCGATCTGATGGATATCAGGATCTTTATTGATACTGCCCCGGATATCTGTTTTATCCGCCGGTTGAAGAGGGATATTCATGAACGAGGCCGTGATGTGGATTCTGTTATTACTCAGTATCTGGAAACTGTACGGCCGATGTACTATCAGTTCATCGAACCGTCCAAACGACAGGCTGATCTGATTATTCCGCACGGCGGGAAGAATAAAGTGGCGATCGATATACTGACTACCAAGATAAAATCACTGCTGGAAGAAACGGGGACGGCTTGATTTGGATGCAATCGTTCACAGACACACAGGTTGGATCGAGGTAATCTGCGGCAGTATGTTCTCCGGAAAAACAGAAGAACTGATCCGCCGCGTGCGCCGGGCTCAGATCGCCCGTCAGCGTGTCGAACTGTTTAAACCGGCCATTGATACCCGTTATTCGCAGGAAGAAATTGTCTCACATGACGCACAGAAACTGCCTTCCCGCGTAATCAAGGATGCCAATCAGATCATCCCCCTCTCCCTGGAGGCCCAGGTAGTCGCTATCGATGAAGCCCAGTTTTATGAACCAAATCTGGTGGATATCTGCAAAACCCTGGCCAATATGGGTAAGCGTGTGATCGTTGCCGGCCTTGATACCGATTATCGTGGTGAACCCTTTGAGCCTATTCCGCATTTACTGGCTGTCGCGGAATATATAACAAAAACCCATGCTATTTGTGTGATTTGTGGAAATCCGGCAAATTTTACTTATCGTAAAACCGAATCTGATGACCAGGTTTTGATCGGTACATCGGATATTTATGAAGCAAGGTGCCGCAACTGTTTTAAGCCGCCTGCGCAAAAATCTGAAAAAAAGGAGAATCCCCAAAAATGACAACCATTTTATTCGGGCTTTTGGGGCTGGCTGTACTGGTCGGCATCGCTTATCTTTTTTCCAAAGACCGCAAGCAGATAAACTG
>Ga0307424_1001394_pt1 | contig 12748 bp, 10 predicted proteins | sample SalMarWE160320MG_FD_202157 | JGI IMG/M metagenome (GOLD analysis project Ga0307424, IMG submission 202157) | Salt marsh sediment microbial communities from the Plum Island Ecosystem LTER, Massachusetts, United States - WE1603-20 | ecosystem: Environmental > Aquatic > Marine > Intertidal zone >... | reverse complement strand
ACCGCAGTCCCGTGATCGGGGTCGGTGAAGGAGACCGCGAAGAGATCGTATCCCGTTCCTCCGTACTGACTCGACCAGGTGACGCCACCGTCGGTGGTGCGGAGGATCGTGCCGGCGGCTCCGACCACAATTCCGGTCTGGACGTCGGCGAAGGAGACACCGTAGAGAGGCAGGTCCGTGCCGGCGCCCCGGCTCCACCAGGACTTTCCGCCGTCGGTAGTGCGAATGATCGTCCCGCGGTCGCCGACCGCGATTCCGGTATCGGGATCGGTGAAACAGACGCCGTTGAGGGTCTCGGCCGTCGACAACTGCGTCTCCCAGGTCGCCTGCCCATCGGTGGTGTGCAGGATGAGTCCTCGGACAAGGCCGCCGATTTCCCGGGAGATCGTCGCCGGAAGCGTTACGGCATGAGCTTCGCTCCCGGGTTCAGCGTTCCCACGTAGTAGTCGCGGACGTGACTCTGCCAGAGCAGCGTGTAGGCCGCGCTCACCCGGGCGCTCCGGGCCTGGACCAGGTCGGCCCGGGAGAGGGTGACCTCGTGCAGGGTGGAGGCGCCGGCCTCGTAGCGCTGCTCGGTGGCCTCCAGGGCGCGTGACGCGGCCCGGAGCTGGGCCTGGGCCGCCTTCAGGCTCTCCCGAGCCGACTGCTCGTCCAGGACCGCCCGGCGCACCTCGAAGGCCACGGTCTGCCGCTGGTCGGCGAGGGCGATGCGGGCGTTGTCGGTGCCGACCTTGGCCCGCGCCACCGATCGCTTGGTCGAGAACCGGTCGAAGAGCGGATAGGAGAGGCTCAGGCTCACGCTCCCCCCGCGCCGGTCGTCCAGTTGCTGGACGAGGTCCCGGTTCGAGGAACTGCTGGAATAGCTCGACCCGTAGCGCCCGGAGAGGGTCAGGGACGGCCAGTAGTCCGACTTGGCCAGCCGCTCCGCCTGCTCGGACGACTGGAGCTGTGCCTCGAGCGCATTCAGGTCGGGACGGCTTGCGAAGGCCTCGCTCAGGAGATCGCCCAGGGCCGGGACCGGTCCCGGGTTCACGGAATCCGGCAGGGGCGGGGCGTCGAACACGTACTCCCCGGCCGGGTCCAGCTGCAGGGTCTGGACCAGGTCGATGCGGTCCAGCTCCAGGGTTCGCCGGGCCCCGACCAGGTTGAGTTCGGCCCGGGCCACATTGGCCTGCTGCTGGTAGAGATCGGAGATCGGGCTCTTCCCCGCGTCCACCATGCTCTGGACCAGGGACTCCTGGTCGCGCTCGGAGGCCAGGCTCTCCTCGGCCACCTCGCGCTGGGCATCCGCCTCGATCACCGAGAGGTAGCCGGAGATGACCTGGAAGACCACGGTCTGGCGGGCGCGTTCGGTGTCCTGGTTCCCGGCCTGGAGGTCCAGGAGCGCGGCCCGCAGGGTCGCCTGGCGGGCGAACCCGTTGAAGAGGACGAGGCTCGAGGAGAGCGAGGTGGACACGCTCTGGTTGCTCTGGGAGAGGATTCGCCCCTCGCTCTCGCTGAACGTGCGCCCCCAGTTCTGGCCGGCCGAGACCCCGAAGCGGAGATCGGGAACGAACTGCCAGCGGGCGTCCGAGACCGCGTTCCGGTCCAGGATCAACGAGTTCTCCGAACGGCGGAGGACCAGGTTCTTCTCCAGGGCGATCTGGACCGCGTCCCGGAAGGTAATGCGCTCGGGTTCGGCGGCCGGAGTCGCCGCTGCCGGGGTGGCGGTCAGGACCACGGGGACGAGAACCAGCCCGGCCGCCAGGGCGATCACCGGTCGTTTCCAGTCAGGGAGAAGATACCGAACCACGGGATTGCTCCTCAAGAAACGGGGTCACTCATAGCGCAGCGCCTCGATCGGATCGAGCCCGGCCGCCCGCCGGGCAGGGTAGAACCCGAAGAAGATGCCGACGGCGGCGGCGAAGGCCAGGGCGAGGACGACCACCGGGGGCGAGATCCTCACCGACCAGCCGGTGATGGCGGAGAGGAGGGTGCTCCCCCCGAAGCCGACCAGCACGCCGATCAGGCCGCCGGCCACGCTCATCACCACGCTTTCCACCAGGAACTGCTTCATGACGTCGGAGCCACGGGCCCCCAGGGCCAGCCGCAGGCCGATCTCCCGGGTGCGTTCGGTGACCGAGACCAGCATGATGTTCATGATCCCGATGCCGCCCACCAGGAGCGAGATCCCGGCGATGGCGCTGAGCAGCAGCGTCATGACCTCGGTGGTGGCCTGGGCGGTCTCGGCCAGATCCGCCTGGTTCCGGATGGTGAAGTCCTCGGGCTCGTTCACCGCCAGGTCGTGGGAGTCGCGGAGAATGCTGCGGATCTCCTGCTGGGCGGCGGGGATGTCCTGGGGCGAGAAGGTGCTGGCCAGGATCTGCCCGATGTGGCTCCAGCCGGCCAGGCGGTTTCGTACCGTGGTGTAGGGGGCGAGGATCACGTCGTCCTGGTCGTTCCCTTCCGCGGTCTGCCCCTTCCGGGAGAGGACCCCCACCACCTTGAACGGCACGTGGCGGAGCTGGACCTGCTGCCCCACCGCGTCCTGCCCGGGAAAGAGGGTCTCGGCCACCGTCTTCCCCAGGACCGCCACCTTCCGCATGCTGCGCACGTCGGACTCGTCGAAGAAGACGCCGCTCTCGGTGGGCCAGTCGCGGATGAGGGGATAGTCGGGGCTCACCCCCAGGATGAAGGTGCGCCAGTTCTGGCCGCCCCCCAGGGCCTGGGTGTGGGTCATCACCACCGGGGAAACCCGGGCCAGGAGGAACGACTGGCTGCGCAGCATGTCGGCGTCCTTCAGGGTCAGGCTGTTGAACGCCCGCTGTCCCTGGCTCACCCCGGCGGTGGTGGCCGCACCGGGCGTGATCACGATCATGTTGGTGCCCAGGTTCTGGATGCGCTGCTGGATCTGGCGCTTGGCTCCGCCCCCGATGGCCACCATCATGATGACCGCCCCGACCCCGATGATGATGCCCAGCATGGTGAGGAAGGTGCGCATCTTGTTCTTGAGGATGCTCTTTCCGGCGACCCGGACCAGGACGTTCGCTTTCATGACGCCGCCCCCGGCCCGGGTTGGGGGGGGGCGGCCAGGTCGTCGTCGGCCCGGCGGCCGCCGGCCACCGGTTCGTTCCGGATCACCCGGCCGTCCCGGAGTTCCACCACCCGCTGGGCATAGCGGGCGATGTCGGGCTCATGGGTCACCAGCAGGACGGTGGCGCCGTCCTCGTTCAGGGCCTGGAAGAGGGCCATGACCTCGAGCGAGGTCCGGCTGTCCAGGTTCCCCGTAGGCTCGTCGGCCAGGATGAGCGAGGGATCGGTGACCAGGGCCCGGGCGATGGCCACCCGCTGCTGCTCGCCTCCGGAGAGTTCGCTCGGCTCGTGTTCCATGCGGTCGGCCAGGCCGACCCGGGCCAGCGCCTTCTCGGCCATGGCCCGGGTGTGGTTGCGTCCGGTGCGGTCGTAGAGCAAGGGAAGCTCCACATTCTCCAGCGCGCTGGTGCGGGGGAGGAGGTTGAACCCCTGGAAGACGAAGCCGATCTTCCGGTTCCGGACCGAAGCCAGGGCGTTCCGGCCCAGGGAGTCCACCCGGGCCCCGTCCAGGGTGTAGGTCCCCGAGGTCGGCCGGTCCAGGCACCCCAGGATGTTCATGAGGGTCGACTTGCCGCTCCCCGAGGCGCCCATGATGGTGACCATCTCCCCCCGGCCCACCTCCAGATCCACGCCCTGCAGGGCGTGGACCTCGGTCTTGCCCATCAGGTAGGTCCGAATGAGGGACCGGGCCTGGATGACCGTGTCCATGGCCGCCCCCCTAGAATCCCGGCCGGTGGCGGCCCGGCCCGCGCTGGTTCTGTCCCTCGAACGGGTTGGTGGCCCCTTCGCTGACCGAGCTGGTCACCGCGGCGATGGCCTGGAGCCCGTCCGTCACCTTGGGCCCGGTGATCTCGGTGTACTGGCCGTCGGTGATCCCCACCTTGACCGGTACGATGTCGAGCTTCCCGTCCTTGTCCAGTGTCCACAGGATCCCGCGGTCGCTGCGGGACGCCCCGCCATTCCTGCCTCCCCAGTGCCTGGCGCCGTTGCCGCTCCCCGCGTCGCCTCCGAAGGCGCCTGGACCCTCGCCCCCGGCGCCGCCGCGGCGGGCCCGGTCCAGAGCACGGGTGGAGTCGGAGCCGCCGGCGCCTTCCTTACGTTCGCTTCGGCGGCGGGCCTGCACCTCCTCGCGCATGGCCTCGGTGGGCTGGAAGCGAAGCGCGGCGTTGGACACCTTGAACACGTTCTCCGCCCGCTTCACGATGAACTCCACGGTGGCGGTCATGCCGGGGAGGAGGGTGCCGTCCTCGTTGCTCACCGAGATGGCCACGTAGTAGTTGACCACGTTTTCCTGGGTGGTGGACTGGAGCCGCACCTGCTTCACCGTGCCGCCGAAGGTGCGGTTGGGGTAGGCTTGGACCGTGAACCGCACCTCTTGGCCGGGCTCGATCTGGCCGATGTCGCTCTCGTCCACCAGGGCCAGGATCTCCATCTGCGAGAGATCGCCGGCGATCAGGAAGAGCTGCGGGGCCTGGAGGCTGGCCGCCACCGTCTGCCCCACGTCCACGTTGCGCTCGAGCACGGTGCCGTCCACCGGGGCTCGGATCTCGGTGTAGCCCAGGTTCCGCTCCGCCTTGTCCAGGTTGATCTGGGCCGATTCGTAGGCGGTCTTGGCCACCGACATCTGGTACTGGGCGGTGGTGTACTCGCTCTCGGTGACCACCTTGTCCTCGTAGAGGCGCTCGTTCCGCTCCCACTCGCGCCGGGCCTGGTCGAGTTCCGCCTTGGCCCGTTCCACCGACGCCTTGGCCGAACGGACCTCCTGCTGGAGCAGGGTGGGATCGATGGTGGCGATGAGCTCGCCCTTCTTCACGTGGTCGTTGAAATCGACGTAGATGGCCTCAATCCGTCCCGAGACCTGGGTGCCCACCTGGACGGTGGAGGTGGCGCGCAGGGTCCCGGTGGAGGACACGGTCTGCTCCACCGTCCCCCGTTCCACCGCGACGAAGCGGTAGGAGTTGGCTTCCGACTTCCGGTTCCCGATCAGGAACCAGGCGGCGGCGACGACCGCGAGAACCCCGAGGGCGATCCACACCTTCTTCATGTCTCTCCTTGCCGGGTCTTGACGGCGGCCCGGCCGGGCCGCCGCATCCCTATCACCGGTACCCGTGCCGGGCCCCGGTCATCCGGAAGAGCGTAGCCTCCAATTGTGGCAAGAGTTTGGCAGGGAAGGGGAAAAGAGGGGCCGGCGGTTCAGGAGCCGGCGGCCTCCGGGGTGGGAGGGAAGTGGAGCCGGTCCAGAACCGCCTGCCACCGGGGGTCGGCCTTCATGGACGAGGGAGCCTGGGTGTGCATCCTCAGGTAGATGACCCCCGGATCCCGGATCCGGAGTGCCTCGTCCAGATACCGGAAGGCGACGTCGATGTCTCCCAGATAGGCGTGCAGGTTGCACAGGGCGAACGGGGAGACGTAGGCCGAGTCGGCCTTGCTCTCCATGCTTTCGAGCTGGATCCGTAGGATACCCTCGATGTCGTTCGCGGCCGCCGCCTTCTCGATGCGGGCCAGGATCCCGGGAGGGTCCCCGGTCATCCGGGAGAGCTTGAGCATCTCCTGGGCGAGCCCCTCGGTGCGGTCGTTGGCCAGGCTCACTTGGATCAGCTGGAACTGGGCGGGCACGAAACCGGGGTTCGCGTCCACGATCTTCCGGCAGCCGGCCAGCGCCGCGTCGATCTCCCCCTTCACGACTTGGTTCCAGACCGCAATGGTCTGGACGATGAGGGAGAGCGGATCCAGCTCCAGGGCTTTCTGCGCCTCGGCGGCCGCCTCCCGGTTCCGGAGCATGGCCCCCAGGAACTCCGCGTACCACTGGTGTCCGGTGGCGTAGCCGGGTTTGAGCTCGAGGGCCTTCTTGAATTCCGCCTCGGCCCGGGCCCAGTCCCATTCGTGCTCGGAGTAGATCCCGCCCAGGGCCGCGTGGGCCTCGGCGATGGTGGGATCCAGTTCCAGGGCGCGCAGCGCGTAGCGCTTCCCCAGCTTCGCCGCCTCCCCGGGTTCCATCCACCCCCAGTTCGCCATGACCAGGTACCCGTTGGCCAGGCCGGAGTAGGCCAGGGCGAAGTCCGGATCCAGCCGGATCGCCTCCTGGAACATCTCGTTCCCCCGCTCCATGTCCTCCTTGGTGCGCTTGTTCCAGTAGTACATCCCCTTCAGGTAGGCCCGGTAGGCCTCGGGATCCGCGGCCAGGGTGCGGTGCAGGTTCTCCTTCTGGGTCCCGGTGAGTTCCAGTTCCAGCTTGTCGGCCAGGGTCCGGGAGATCTCGCCCTCCAGCTGGAGCAGGTCGTCCATGGGCCGGTTGAACCGGTCGCCCCAGATCTGGGTGCCGTCGGCCACGTGGATGAGTTCGGTGCCGATGACCAGGGTCCCTTGGCGCAGGTCCACCCGTCCGGAGAGGACGGCGGCCACGCCCAGTTCCTTCCCGATCGCCTGGGGGTCCTTGTCGCTCCCCTTGTACCGGAACACGGTGTTCCGGGCCATGATCTTGAGATTCGGGAGTTCGGACAGCCGGTCGATGAGGCTCTCGGTCACCCCGTCCACCAGGTACTCGGTGTCGGAATCGCCGCTGGAGTTGACGAAGGGGAGGACGGCGATCGAGTCCATGGCCTCGCCCGGGCCGCCCTGGTGGGTGATCCACCAGCCGCCCATCGCGACCACGGCCAGGCCGATCAGGATCCCCACCGCCATCCACCGGCCGCGATGGCCGGAGGGCTCCCGCCGGGCGGCGGTGATGGAACTGCTGCTCATCGCCTGCTCGGCCTCGACCTCCCGCTGCAGGTCGCGGAGATCGTTCTGCAGGTCGCGGGCGGTCTGGTAGCGGCGCGCCGGGTCCTTCTCCAGGCAGCGGCGGATGATGCGGGCCAGGTGGTTGGGGGTCTCCTGGTTGAGTTCCAGCGGCGGTGCCGGGGTGTCCTTGAGGATCGAGGAGATGACCGCGGCCGCCGTCTTGCCGCCGAACGGCCGCCGTCCGGTGGTCATCTCGTAGAGGAGGATCCCGAAGGAGAAGATGTCCGAACGGGTGTCCACCGGCTTTCCCTGGGCCTGCTCGGGGGACATGTAGGGGACGGTGCCCATGACCAGGCCGTCGGAGCTGATCTGGGGCTTGGTGGAGAGTTCCAGGTCCTCCAGGACCTGGGGGTCCGTCTCCACCGCCTTGGCCAGGCCGAAGTCCAAGACCTTGACGTGCCCGTCCGGGGTCACCATGACGTTGGCCGGTTTCAGGTCCCGGTGGACGATCCCCTTGTCGTGGGCGGCGGCCAGGGCGCCGGCCAGGGGGACGGCCAGCTCGAAGACGCGGGTGAGGGGGAGGGGCTCGTGCTCGAGGAGGCTGTCGAGCGGCTTTCCCTCCACCAGTTCCATGGTGATGAAGTGGACCCCCTGGTCCTCCTCCACCGAGTGGATGGTGACGATGTGGGGATGGCTGAGGGCGGCCACCGTCTCCGCCTCGCGGCGGAAGCGCTGGAGCCGCTCCGGGTCCGAGGCCCCGGCGGGGAGGACCTTGAGCGCGACGCGGCGCTTCAGCCGCGTGTCCTCGGCCAGGTAGACCTCGCCCATGCCCCCCTTGCCGAGGGTGGAGAGGATCGTGTAGTGGCCGAGGGTCTTGCCGATCACGCGCGCTCCCGGGTCATGGGTCACAGGGGATCATAATCAAAAACGGGGCCTTGGGGAAATCGGGGGCGGGGCGGGGCGGCACCGGATAAGGACGGATGCGGGCAGACTTTAGGGGGATGAAGTAGACTCCGGGACTCCAGGGAGGAAACAGGAAATGGCGCGAATCGTGGGAATCGCCGGGAGTCTCCGGAAGGGCTCGTACAACGCATCGCTCCTGCGGGCGGCGGCCGGGGCGTCCCCGGAAGGGATGACGGTGGAGATCGCGTCCATTCGTGGCATCCCGCTTTTCGACGCGGACGCGATGGCCGAGGCCATGCCCGCCGTGGTCGCGGAGCTGAAGGACCGGATCGCCGCCGCGGACGGCCTGCTCCTGGTCACCCCGGAGTACAACCACTCGATCCCCGGGGTGATGAAGAACGCCATTGACTGGATCTCGCGCCCGGCCGCCGACATCCCCCGCCTCTTTGGAAACTGCCCGGTGGCCCTGATGGGGGCCACCACGGGCCGGGGCGGCACGATTCTCGCCCAGAACGCCTGGCTCCCGGTCCTGCGGGTGCTGGGAACCCGCCCCTGGTTCGGCCCGCGGCTGACGGTGAGCGGGGCCGCCCAGGTCTTCGACGAGGCCGGCCGGCTGGTGGATGACGCGGTGCGGGAGAAGCTGGTGAAGTTCATGGCGGGTTTCGCGGCGTTCGTGGGGGGCTCCGGCTAGGCGAGTCCGGCAATCCGCCGTGGGGTCCCGCATCTTGCCTACCGATCTCCGCCGATTCCTGCGGGGGGAGGGGGAACTCCGGGATCGAAGCCGACCTACAGTAATCAGTAACAGGCAGGGGACCAGAAACACCTCGACCTCCTCATCATCCATCCCCTTGCCGCGACCGGGGGCTCGTCCCCAGGATCCTCACCTGAATCCAATCCTGGGAAGGAGTCTGTCATGAAGAAGCTCGTTCTGTTCGGTGGAAGCCTCTTCGTCCTGGCGTGTGCCGTCACCCTGGGCCTGCACCAGAACGCGGCCGCCGGAGGCTGCACGGTCAACATCAACAACATCCAGAAGTCGTTCAGCGCCGTGAACTGCGAAGAGACCGTAACCTGGGACACCGACGTGGCTACCAACACCAACTACGTCGATTGGGGAGCGGACTGCAATTCCCTCATCAACACGGCCAACGCCGGGAACGGCCATCACCACAGCGCCACCTTCGACGTCACGGGGTATTCGAGCCAGGACAAGATCGCCATCCAGATCACGTCGTCGGCCTCGTGCGGTTCGGAGAGCACGAGCTGCCTCCCGGCGGCCATCTCGGAGTGCATTCAGTAGTCGTCCGGGGGGAGTCCGGGTGTCCGGGCTCCCCCGCCGTTTACAGGGGAGCGGGCCCCCCGGCTTGGCGGCCGCCAGGTTCCAGAGGCACAAGAAGGGTGTTCGAGCGGCACAAGAAGAAGAAGTGGTGGCGGCTCAGGGACTTGAACCCCGGACACGCGGATTATGATTCCGCTGCTCTAACCAGCTGAGCTAAGCCGCCGGAAATGCCGGATTCCCGCCCGGAGGGCGGGCACGGAGTCTAGGGACGTGGCCGGACGGTGTCAAGATACGGGCCCTTCCCGCGGCCGGAGAAGCGCGGCGGGAAGAGCGCCGGCCTTCCCGCAGGAACCGGCCCTCATGGCATCCCGAAGACCGCCCCGGAGGGTACCTCCGCCCCCCCCAAACCCGCCCCTTCCCCTCGTTTGACACCCCCCCGGACCCCGCCTATACTCCTGTGCTTCAATCGTCGAGGCATCCCCGGAACCCCGTAGCCCGCTTTGCCATCCCGAGCAAGCACTAGAGAGGAGTCGTCTACCGTGAGCAAACGGTTGGGGATCATCCTATCCATCGCGGTCCTCGTCGCCACCGCCTCGGTGGCCTGGGGCGCCGATATCGTGGGCCGGGGAAGCATCGGCCTTTCCGGCGGCGGCATGCTCTTCCTGTCCGGGGACCAGTTCGGGAATGGAAACAGCGGCCGCCCGATCGGCCAGATCGTCTTCAAGTACAACTTCAGCAGCCGGTTGGCCGGGGTCCTGGAGTCCGGGTTCGGGTGGAACGCCTACCGCAACGGGGCCGGCTCCGAGGACGACACCCTGGCCACGGTCATCCCCACCACCCTGGGCCTGGAGTACCGCACCCGCTACGGCGAGACCCAGGTCTGGCCCCACCTGGGGGCCGGGCTCGGCCTCTACTCCCTGGGGGTGAAGGACACCTACCGCACCTGGGCCCGGGCCAACAACGGCACCGAGCGCCTGACCTGGACCACCCCCGGCGTCTACGGGCGGGTGGGCGGCGAGTACCTCTTCAGCAACGGGGCGTCCATCAACCTGGACGTCCTCTACCATCAGATCTTTTCCAAGTCGACGGACCGGTTCCCCGATCGATGGGGGAACCAGAACACCTCCTTCGGGGAGGTGCGGCTGGGGGTGAACTACTACTTCACCCTGAAGCAGTCCGGGCCGGCGCCGCCCGGCGACGAGTGACCGGAGCCGGTCCCCTCGGGGGCCGGCTTTTTGACATGGAGGCGAGTGTGGCAGAGCATCCGCGGTTCAAAGGCGAGGCGCTGACTTTCGACGACGTGCTTCTCATTCCCGCCCGCAGCGAAGTGCATCCCAAGGAGGTGGACGTCTCCTCCCGGCTCACCCGGAAGATCCATCTCAACATCCCCCTCCTGAGCGCGGCCATGGACACGGTGACCGAGAGCGATCTGGCCATCGCCCTGGCCCGGGAGGGCGGGATCGGCATCATCCACAAGAACTTCACCGTCGAGCAGCAGGTGGAGGAAGTGGACAAGGTGAAGCGCTCGGAGAGCGGGATGATCATGAACCCGATCACCCTGGGGGCCGGCGCCCTGCTCGGGGAAGCCCTGGCCTTGATGGAGAAGTACCGGATCTCCGGCGTCCCCATCACCAAGCCGGACGGCACCCTGGTCGGCATCCTCACCAACCGGGACATCCGCTTCGCCGAGCACGTGGACCTGCCGGTCTCGCGGTTCATGACGTCGAAGAACCTGGTCACGGTGCCGATCGGCACCACCCTGGAGACCGCCCGCCACATGCTCCAGGAGCACAAGATCGAGAAGCTCCCGGTGGTGGACGACGAGATGCACCTCAAGGGGCTGATCACGGTCAAGGACATCCAGAAGAAGCTCAAGTACCCCAGCGCCTGCAAGGACGAACACGGCCGGCTCCGGGTGGGAGCCGCGGTCGGGGTCTCCGGCGACGTGGTGGAGCGGGTCTCCGGGCTCGTGGGGGCCGGGGTGGACGTGGTGGTGGTGGACAGCGCCCACGGGCACTCGCGGAACGTCCTGGACACGGTGGCCAAGATCAAGGCCGAGTTCCCGGACCTGGACGTGGTGGGGGGGAACGTCTCCACCCCCGAGGGCGTGCGCGACCTGGTGTCCTCCGGCGTCGACGCGGTCAAGATCGGCATGGGGCCCGGCGCCTCCTGCACCACCCGGGTGGTGGCCGGGATCGGCGTCCCCCAGGTGACCGCGGTCCTGGAGTGCGCGGAAGAGGCCGGGAAGTCCGGGGTCACCGTGATCGCCGACGGTGGAGTCAAGTACTCCGGGGATTGTGTGAAGGCCCTGGCCGCGGGCGCGAACTCGGTCATGATCGGGAACCTCTTCGCCGGCACCGCCGAGAGCCCGGGGGAGCGCATCCTCCTGGAAGGCCGGGCCTACAAGGTCTTCCGGGGCATGGGCTCGGTGGGGGCCATGCGCCAGGGGTCCGGCGACCGCTACTTCCAGGAGGGCGTGGAGGAGAACAAATTCGTCTCCGAGGGGATCGAGGGGCGCGTGCCCTTCAAGGGTCCCCTGCACGACCTGGTCTACCAGCTGGTGGGCGGGCTCCGGGCCGGGATGGGATACTGCGGGGTGAAGACGGTCCAGGAGCTCGGGACCAAGACCCGGTTCCTGCGCATCACCCACGCCGGGTTGCGGGAGAGCCACCCCCACGACGTGACCATCACCAAGGAAGCGCCCAACTACGAGCTGCGCTAGTCGCGCGCCGTTTCGAGCCGACTCAGCCCTGCGACCAACCCTCCCCTCGGCCAGGAGATACACGCATGCGACGAGGCATCCTTCTCATCCTGACCGTATCCCTCCTCCTGCCCGCCGCGGCCGTCCGGGCCCAGGAGAAGAAGCCCGCCCCCTGCTCGGCCCCCGAGGCCCGGCAGCTCGACTTCTGGGTGGGGGACTGGAACCTCACCTGGAAGGGCGGAACCGGCACCAACCACGTCCGCTCCATCCTGGGGGGCTGCGTGATCGAAGAGAACTTCACCGAGGCCGACTCGGCCGGCACCGGGCTGGTGGGGCACTCCTATTCCGTCTACGACGCCGTCCACAAGATCTGGAAGCAGACCTGGGTGGACAACCAGGGGGCCTACCTGGACTTCACCGGGGGGACGGAAGGGGACACCATGGTCTTCTCCCGCCACGCCGAGCGGAAGGGAAAGCGGTTCCAGCAGCGCATGGTGTTCAGCAACATCACCCACGACGCCCTGGACTGGAGCTGGGACCGCTCGGACGACGACGGGAAGACGTGGAAGCCGATGTGGGTCATCCACTACGCCCGGGCCGAGGACTAGCCCCGCCCCCCCGGCGTCCCCCAAGAGAAACCTCCTCCCGCGTGAGGTGAGAGCAAGGTGATGGGAGGAGGCCCGGCACCCCTGTCCCGGCCGTGGCCGGGATAAGGGGCCCCAAATCGGGCGGCCTAGGCGTCCTCGTCGGGTTGCGTGTCCTCGTCGGTTCCGCCGTCCCCGCCGGGGACGGCGTCCGGATCGAACCAGGCGTTCTTGTCGAACCAGGCGTCGTCCTCGTCGTCCTCGTCGTCCAGACCGGGTCCGGACCCGGTCCCCCCGCCGCCGGCCTGGGCCTCGGGATCGAAGCGGAACTCGGGATCGAGTTCGCGGAGCGCGTCCACCGTCCCGTCCAGGCGCTTCCGGTCCTCGGCGTTCCGGCTCCGCCGCCACGCGGCGTACGCGTCCAGGAAGGCGTCCTGGAGTTCGTGGAGCGTCTCCCGGGCCTGCTCCCGGTTCACCGAGCGCTCCAGGTGG
>Ga0307424_1001390_pt1 | contig 12770 bp, 8 predicted proteins | sample SalMarWE160320MG_FD_202157 | JGI IMG/M metagenome (GOLD analysis project Ga0307424, IMG submission 202157) | Salt marsh sediment microbial communities from the Plum Island Ecosystem LTER, Massachusetts, United States - WE1603-20 | ecosystem: Environmental > Aquatic > Marine > Intertidal zone >... | reverse complement strand
TTGGCCGAGTTGACATCCTGATCAACAACGCAGGTATCCTGCGGGATAAAACCCTGGTCAAGATGGACCCTGAAAACTGGGACGCGGTAATGGATGTCCATCTGAAAGGGGCCTATAATGTGACCCGTCCCGCCTTTGTCAAGATGCGGGAGAACCGGTATGGCCGGATTATTCTGACCTCTTCTGCCGCAGGGCTATATGGCAACTTTGGCCAGACCAACTATTCGTCGGCCAAGATGGGGTTGATCGGTTTGATGAATACTACCAAGTTAGAGGGAGACAAGCACAACATCAAGATCAACACCGTTGCCCCGGTTGCAGCCACCAGGCTCACCGAGGATATCCTCCCACCGGATCTCTTAGAAAAACTCAAACCCGAATTCGTGGCGCCAATAGTGCTCTATCTCTGTTCTCAGAAATGCGATGATAACGGGATGACCTTCAATGCAGGCATGGGTTATTTTAACAGGGTGGCCATTGTCACCGGATCCGGAACGGTGATCGGCGATGGAAGGGGGATTCCCACTTTAGAGGAGATTCACCATAGTTGGGAAAAGATCAACGATCTTGAAGGCGCCGAGGAGTTCCCTAATGCCGCGGCTGCATTCGGCCCCATGTTAGATGCCTTCAGCCCAAAGAAGAAAGATGTCCCCTCTGAAGAAACGGGGGGACTGACAGTGGCCGGCGTTTTTGAGAATATTTCCGGGGCCTTCCAGGCAGACAAGGCCGCTGGTGTGGATGTGGTGTTTCAGTTTGACATCTCCGGACCTAAAGGCGGGTCTTGGACCATCACGGTGAAAGACGGAAGCTGTGAGGTCACCGAAGGATCCCACGGCAGTCCCACTACGACCATCAAGATGGGTGATGATGATTTTGTTAAGCTGATGAGCGGCGAACTGAACGCCATGAGCGCCTTTACCGGCGGAAAACTGAAGGTTGAAGGCGATCTGATGAAATCGCAGCTTGTTGAAAAGCTTTTTAAATTTTAAAGGAGGAATGACTATGGCCACAGGAATCAGAGACAAGGTGGCGATTATCGGCATGGGCTGTACCCGTTTTGGTGAGCGGTGGGAGGTTGGCGGTGAAGAGCTGATGGTAGAGGCATTCACCGAATGCTTAGAAGACGCAGGGATAGAGCTGTCTGAGATTGAAGCTGCGTGGCTTGGCACTTGCATAGAGGAGGTTAATGTGGGTAAGAGCGCGCTGCCGCTTTCAACCACCCTCAGACTCCCCTTTATTCCGGTCACCAGGACCGAGAATTACTGTGCCAGCGGAACTGAGGCATTCCGAGGGGCAGTCTACGGTGTGGCGTCAGGGGCCTATGATATCTGTCTCGCCTTAGGGGTGGAAAAACTTAAAGACAGCGGGTACGGGGGCCTGCCCAATCCCGGCTCCAACTTCGGATCCCTGAGCTGGCTCTGGTATCCCAACATGACGGCGCCAGGCGTCTTTGCACAGTTGGCCACCGCCTATGGGGCCAAGTATAAGATCCCCGATCAGGATATCAAAAGGGCCATGGCCCAGGTCTCTGTGAAGAGCCATGAAAATGGGGCGCTCAACCCAAAGGCCCATCTCAGGAAGCCGGTAACCATTGACCAGGTAATGGCCTCCCCCATCATCGCACATCCTTTAGGGCTCTTTGACTGTTGTGGAGTGAGCGACGGCTCGGCATGCGCTATCGTAACGACGGTGGAAAAGGCCAAGGATATGGGGATTAAGAATCCGGTTACGGTCAAGGCCTTGCAATTATCACTCAGCAGTGGAGAGGAGATGGGCTTTAATGAATGGGATGGTGATCACTTTATGACCACGGATCGATGCAGTACCAGGGCTTATCAGGAGGCGGGGATTACCAACCCCCGAGAAGAGATCAGCATGATGGAGCTTCATGACTGCTTCTCCATTACGGAACTGGTTACCTACGAAGACCTGCACATCTCCGAAAGGGGGAAGGCCTGCCAGGATGTCTTAGACGGTTTTTATAACAGGGATGGCAAGATTCCGGCCCAGGTGGACGGCGGTCTCAAGTGCTTCGGCCACCCTATTGGGGCCTCAGGACTTCGCATGTTATACGAAATGTATCTCCAGTTCTTAGGACGCGCAGGGGACCGGCAGATCGAAAACCCCCGTTACGGCTTGACACATAACTTAGGTGGATTTCCGCCCCAGAATGTCTGTAGTATCGCCATAGTGGGCCGAGATTAGGGGTAAAACTCTGAAAGAGGGTAGAAACATGGAGTTTAGAAGACTGTTCGAGCCGATTACCATCAATAAGCTAAAAATAAAAAACAGGACCGTGATGCCTTCCATGGGTCTCGCTTATAGCACAGACTATTCCTTTAATGAGCGCTACAGGGCCTTTTACAGGGAGAGGGCTAAGGGAGGCGTAGGCCTTTTGACCATCGGTCCGGTCGCTATTGACAGGGTCGGGAGCGCTCCTTTTATGTCCGGGCTTTTTGATGACAGTTATGTGGAGCCATTGGGTTTGTTCATTGATGAGCTGCACCGGGAAACGGATGTCAAGGTTGCAACCCAGCTCCTCCATATGGGGCGTTATACCTTTTCATTCCTGACAGGAATGACCCCGATTGCACCTTCCCCTATAGCGAGCAGACTCACCCATGAAACCCCGAGGGAAATGACAGATGAGGATATTGAAGAGGTAAAAGAGGCCTACGCCCAGGCATCGAGGCGGGCGAAGGAGGCGGGTTTCGATTTTGTGGAGGTCTTGGCATGCACCGGCTATCTCATCAGCGAATTTCTCTCCCCTATTACCAACAAGCGCACTGACGTTTATGGGGGCACCGTCGAGAACAGGATGCGCTTCGGTCTTGAGGTCATAAGGAAGGTGAGGAAAGCCATTGGGAAGGAACTGGCCCTTGGCATCCGGATTGCCGGGAATGACTTTATGGAGGGAGGGAATACCAATAGGGAATCAGCACTCTTTGCCGCAGAGGCTGAGAAGGCGGGGGTTGATGCCATCAATGTGACCGGCGGGTGGCACGAAACCAAGATACCGCAGCTTACCTCCAATGTGCCTCCAGGAGGCTTTTTATACCTCTCCCGCGGTATCAAAGAGAAGGTGAGTGTCCCTGTCTTTGCCTCAAACCGTCTTGGTGACCCCCATGTTGCCGAGAGGGCGCTCCGGTCCGGGGCGTGTGACATGATATGCTGGGGGAGGCCCCTTATCGCAGATCCGGAACTTCCCAATAAGGTGAAGGAAGGGAGATTAGACCAGATTATCCCCTGCATTGCCTGTAATCAGGGGTGTTTTGATTCTATATTCGCGGGTACGCCAGTGACCTGTATTCTCAACCCCAGGGCAGGGAATGAAGGTTTTTTCAAGGAGGGGCAGGGGGGTAAGTTTAAGAAAATCATGGTGGCGGGAGGAGGTCCTGCAGGAATGGAATTTGCCCTCACTGCGGCGGAAAGAGGTCATGACGTAGCCCTTTATGAAAGGGATGGTCAGCTTGGAGGACAGGTAAATCTGGCAAAGACACCGCCGGGGAAGGCGGAATTTCAGAGACTGATAGAGAGCATGAAAGGGAGGATGGCGCATGGGGGCGTCAAGGTCAATCTCAACACCCTTCTCACTACGGAAATGGTAAGGGAAGAGAGACCGGATCTTCTAATAATCGCCTCAGGGGCCAAACCGATCAGTATTGATGTGCCGGGAATTGACAAGCCTCACGTCGTGGATGCCTGGGATGTCCTTGCCGAGAAAGTCTGGAATATCGGAGAGGATGTTGTCGTGGTGGGAGGGAGTGCCACCGGGTGTGAAACCGCCCTTTTTGTGGCCGAAATGGCGGCCCCGGACCCGAATACATTCACCTTCCTGATGTATCATACTGCCGAGAATCCGGACTTTGCCACTGAACTCCTCCACGCTCCGGGAAGAAGGGTAACGGTCATCGACATGCTCCCCCGTTTTGCAGACAATGTTGGCCGCACCGCCCGCTGGTCCCTCATCGAAAGTTTGAGGCTCATGGGCGTTAATCTGCGTCCCAATACCCTGCTCCAGGAGATCAGGGATGATTCAATCCTGGTAAAAACCGATAGGGGGGAGGAGTCGATCCCTGCCGACACGGTAATCATGGCTGTCGGCGTCTCGTCTGTTAACGATTTTTCCGGGGATCTGAAAGAGATCGGTTGCCATGTAATCACCATAGGTGATGCAAAAGAGCCGAGGAAAATTACAGAGGCCGTGAGAGGGGGATTTGAGGAGGCCCTGAAAATTTAAGGGAAAAACGGGCTGTGAGATCGTGTTGTCATCCAAGTCTGTGGAGAAAGGCGTTTATTTGCTTGATCTTTGTCAAAAGTATGTTAACATATGACCTGATAGGTGTCCGTCTTTATTTGGCGGGCCGGTTTAGTTCTGAAGGGAAGATCCATTTGTAAAAGTGGCAACCCGATGTTTGGAACTACGAGAATTTTTTGAAAGGAGGGTGTCACTATGGCAAGTGGAACTGTAAAGTGGTTTAATAACAGCAAAGGTTATGGTTTTATTGAGCAGGAAGATGGTCCTGATGTATTTGTTCACCATACGGGAATCAATGGAAGCGGTTTCAAGTCTCTTGAGGAAGGCGACCGAGTTACCTTTGACATAGAGCAAGGGGAAAAAGGCCCTGCCGCAGTAAATGTAACTGTAGCTTAGGTTGTGCCCATCCATAAATGGCTATTTTCCGCAATCTCTTCGTCAGATTCGAATTTTAATCCTCGAAATACTTCAATGTATTCCTGTGGTTAAAATCCTCATCTTCCTTGACCTTGCGAAAACTATCTCATTTCTGGATAGACACTATATTGATATTTCAGGGTTTAAAAAGGGGCATTCCATTTTTTAATATAATGGAATGCCCCTTTTATTTTTTACGCGGTCCTCATCCTTAATTCGACCGGCGCAGTCTTGGTGGAAGAACGGAAACCCGTCGTAACCCCTCTTTCAGGGATATGGCTTCCTCGGGACAGAAACGAGCGCAAATGCCGCAACCGAAGCAGGAGTTTTTATCCCGTTCAGCCGTACCATTGTCGTTCAGTTCGATCGCGTCCGTAGGACACCGTTCTACGCAGACCCCGCAACCCGAACAGACATCCTGGTCGATTACGGAAAGGTAGTAGGTGGAATTGACCAAGGGGAATGCACCATCCCGCCATAGATGCAATGTGTCGCAGCAGTCTTTACAGCAATTGCAGATGCTTGTTTCAGGACGTGATACCTTTGCGCCAGGATGAAAGGCCTTGTGGACAAGACCTGCCTCCTCTGCTTCCCTCATTATATTGCGGGCCTCATCTTTTGTGACCATCCTGGCAAAACCCTGGGCGACTGTATGGCGCGCAGATTTTCCGAAGGTAAAACAGTTGACCACCGGGGCGTCAATGTCGCAGGGTTCGCCGAGAACATTTCGCCTCTGGCGACAGAAACAGTGGCCTACCGCGATTTCATCGAACTTATCGATGATATCCTCCACTGACTGGCTTGGCAGGATGAACTCTTCGGGGACGTCAATGGTCTTGTCAAGGGGGATGATCCTGATAGCCTTCCCATCTTCTGTGCTCCGTGTGGGGACAGTTCTGTCTACGGGAGGGGCGGATTTGAGCATCGGCACGAGATTGTCGTAATTTTCCTGGACCTGATCTCTGACATCGTCCAAAAGCTTTTGGAACAACTGGGCGAGCTGTCGTTCTTCCTCATCCCATCTTAGCTCGCCCATGAACTTATACTCCATCAATCCGACATTCATGAGTGGCAACAAACGGTAGACCATAACTCCGGCGGAATTGGGCTGGTTAAAGATCAGCCCCTTCTTAGCAAGGCTTGTCGCGAGCCGGTCGATCTCTCCTTCAGAAAACTCGTTTGATGATTTTAGCTCCTCTGAGGTCTGTGAAGGCTTGTGGTTGAAGGCGCAGATGAAATCCAACTCATCTGCCTCATCTTCGACGACGTGTTTCATAATCGAGATCGTTGTGTCATTAACCGGGAAGGGGAACATCCCCTGCTTACAGACAACTCCCGTGGCTAATTGGTATTTTTCTTCCAATGAAATATCTGTCATAATCCAATGACCTCCTTTTCGAAAATTCTAACCAAAGAAATTTCAAGTTTCAAGCCGTTAACGGCTACCAATACCTCAACTCGCGATTAACAGATCATTGAGATGCCGAATAGTACTCTCCATCTCTCACCACCTGGCCTTCTTTCATAAGCTTTTCCAGGTGCTTTTTCATGTGACCTCGTTCTCCAAGCTCAAAAAACATCTTAGGTTCCCTTGGGCTGCCATAGATTATACACCCTGCCACAATTTGTTCTAAGGTCCGGGCGGTCTTTAACAGGTCCTTGAGCTTTTCCTCCCTCTCAGTGATAACAGCCAAATATTGATCCCATCTAATTCCGGGCTCCTCCTCAAATATGCCGGCCTCGTGGGATGCAAGCCATACCTTGGCAGGGACATTTCTCAAACGCTTTACCGAGTCTATGGTTTCGTGGATGCTCGAATTGAGATCACCATACCATGGCCCGAACCTTGAAAGATCGTAGTCGCCCAAGAGCAATACTCCGGGACCTGGGAAAAAGAAGGAAAGGTGACCCGGTGTATGACCCGGCGTACTTATAACTTCAACCTTCCCGGTTTTCAGATGAATAATATCCCCACCCTGCAGGAAATATTTCGGCCTGCGCGGCTTGAAATGGAACTCTTTTTTTAGTATGGGACGCCAGTACTCGCGTTCATGCTCATCATCCATTCCATAGGAGTCCATAAAGATTTCGAGATCCGAAAGGGGTGGTGCGTCCTGCTCTGAAACAAATATGGGGATGTCATCAAATAGATCTAAATGCATGAAATGATCTTCGTGCCAGTGGGTAAGCCAGACCGCTTCGACCCCGGGATTTTCCTTGAGTTGAATGAGTCGCTCCCTATCCGAAGCAGGATCAATCAATATCTTGTTGCCTTCTATATAAACGGAATGGCAATTGGGATATCTCCCACGGTTTTCACCCGGAATGAACAGCACCGGGCCATAATGTTTCTCTTTCATCATTTCTTTCATCTTTTTGTTTTTGTTATCTATCTACGCCCACCTGATCAGATCTGTGTCCCATTTGGGATAAATTCCAAATTCCCCTATTCCTGTTTTGATATCATTTCCGAGGCCAATCTGTGCCCTAACATGGCGGCTTTTTTGAAATCCATGCCGGCCTTTGATTTGAGTCCCTTTGAAAGATAGACTACCCCCCTGTTATAATAGAGATCGGCATCATCGGGATTAATTTTTAGGCCCTCGTTGTAGTCATTTATGGCGAGATCAGTTTTGCCCAACTGATAATTGGCGTTTCCCCTGTTGGAATAGGCATCAACAGCACGTGAGTCCAGTTCTATCGCCTTATCAAAATCCTTAACGGCCAGGCCGTATTTCTTCATCTTTACAAAAACCAATCCCCTATTATAGTAGGCATCCTTATAACGATAGTTGATATTAATTGCCTTTGTAAAGTCCTTCTCTGCCTTCTTAAAGGCCCCCTTTCGTTCATATAGACAGCCACGGCCATAATAGAAGTCTGCGTTTTGTCTGTACTGCCTAATAAATTCGTCAAATTCTCTTATCTCCCTATCATAGTCCTTAGACTCTAAAACCGGCTTCTCAGCCGGCGCAGGTAGTGATGGTACACGGGGTTTCTTGCTTGAAGGTTTTTCGGGCAAGGGCTTCTTGGCGAGTTTGGGGGCAAGGGCTTTCTTAGGCGGTGCTTTTTTGGGAAGAGCTTTTGTGCCGGGCTTTGGGGTAATTAGATGGGAAGGTGTTTTTATTGGCACCCTTATGTCCTTTGGCATTCTCAGGTCTTTTGCCTTCATTTCAAGAAATTGGGTCAGAGTGCTCATCTCCGGCAGATGCATTTTATACCGGTCCCTGATAAATAGACCGGCTGCAACAAGAAAAAGGAGTTCTATAAGGATGATAACGGCTACCAATAGAAAGCGCGTCTTGAGAGGCGGGAAGTGTTGAACACCCTCCTCATTGCCCACTGCGAGACCTCTGATCTGCCATCTGAAAAACATACAAATAAACCAAGGAGCCAAGAGAATAAGCGTAATTAGCGCAAGCAAATCAATTGAAGGCAGGGCCAAAAACTGGGCAGCAATTGGCATCAGGAGCCAGACCATCGAGGAGGCGAGGAATATTTTCAGCAGGCCCCAAAAACCAGAGCCAAAGGAGGTTTTCTCTCCCCCATATTTCATATGCTCTTCTTTCCACGCATAATACCTGTAGATGCCGTAGAAATAGTAGATCCCAAGGGTCAGCATCGGCAGTATCATGAAATGTATTAGATAAAAAACAAAGAGTCTCCCCCCTGTGCCCACAAAGTCGCTCTGTTTGCCGCCCACCAATGTATTCTCGGCCTTCCATTTCGAGATCCTGCAGATAGCCCAGGGAGAGTAGATCCCGAGTGTAATGATCGTCAAAAGGGCATTCAGCAGGCAAATGCCGAAGAGTTTAAGGCCTGACCCAATAAAGGTGACCTCTTTTCCGTTGATGACGGTATGCGATGCCCTTAGCTTGAAAAGCCTGACCCAGGCCCATGGGGAGTAGAGGCCCAAGGTGAGCATGCTGAGCAAAAAGAGGTGGATGACAAAAAGACCCAGATAGTCTCTGCCTGATCCATTGAATTCACAGTTTCCCTTTGGCATTATCTTCTCCTTTAACCGTTCACTGAACGGTGAAATTAGAAAATAGAAATTGGAAATTTGGCCTTCATACTTTTGTGCTGTTGATGAAAGCATTTAATTTGGGCCGATCTTCCCAGTTTCTAATTTCCAATTCCTAATTTCAAGCCGTAAACAGCCATAACTCTTCTGCCAGTTTGTAGACATCCAATTCGTAAACTCGTTTCATCTTTCCCTAATTTCTATTTTCCAATTTCAAGTTTCAAGCCGTGAACGGCTACAAATTTTTATCTGACGAAGAGATTGGCTAAAAAGACAGTTTTCATTCGGGCACTATTTATATACCGCAGATTTTAAACTCTGTGTCAAATTTTTTCAATATTCAAAAAGGTTAACATGCAATCTCCTGTCTTAAATAGATTGGCTTCCTGCTTCCGGTTTGGAAAGCACTTCACTGAAAAGAGGTTCATTCCTCGTTATTTCGTAGATGTTTTTTCGTGTGTTTCTTTCTCTGAAATGATATCTTTAGTGTAACTACCCAGGTATATATTAGACAGGATAACAGGATCGACTTGATTTCTTAATTCCTGTAGATCGTACAACTATCCTGATAGCCCGTTCCTTGCTATAGGGGTAAGTGATTAGTTTAAACCCTTCTATTATAATTAGGTTTAACCTGCTCTCCCGATTGATCGGGAGTTAATTTGAATATTCGTTTCACATTTAAGAGAGACCCAAAGAGATTATATTAATCCCTTATTCGGGGTCTATCTATAAGGCATTTTACCAGGATATTTCTTTTGATTTACTGGATTATTACAATAATGTCTTGTTTGTGTCTTAACATAGGTTCCTGTTTATCCTGTTATCCTGTCTAAAAAAGAGACACCTGAATAGTTACGATTTTAGTAACTATGTGCGGGAGGCAGAAGAAGAAAAATTGCTTAGATTACACAGTTTCATAGGGTTTCTTGTCCTAATTTTTTTGGCATGGCTTTTTTCTGAAAAACGAAGAAAGGTAAATGTAAGGACCCTGCTAACAGGTATGGGATTGCAGGTGTTGCTGGCCCTGCTGTTGCTGAAATTTCCCGGAAGCCAGGAGGTCTTCCTCTGGTTGAACAAGGGGGTTAGTGCAATAGAGGAGTCCACAAGGGCAGGGACGGGATTCGTCTTCGGCTACTTGGGCGGGGCGGCCCTTCCCTTTGACGAAAAAATACCCGGTTCAAGTTATATCTTGGCCTTTCGCGGGCTCCCTTTGCTTCTTGTTATCGGCGCTCTATCTGCCCTTTTTTTTTATTGGAGGATAATTCCCTGGGTGGTCAACGCTTTCTCATGGGTCTTGAGGCGAGTGATGGGTATCGGCGGGGTTGAAGGAGTGGGTGCTGCAGCCAATGTCTTTATAGGTATGGTGGAATCGCCCCTTATTGTCAGGCCGTATCTCACGGAGATATCAAGGAGTGAACTCTTTACCATTATGGCATGTGGTATGGCGACCATTGCAGGCACTGTTATGGTGGTTTACGCATCAATACTACATAATGTCGTCCCCGGGATTATGGGACATCTCCTGGTCGCATCCATTATCAGCGCGCCGGCAGCCATAACAGTATCCAAACTGATGATTCCCGAAACATCGGACCTATCCCGTGAGGATGTGGAGATACCGAGAGAGGCAAGCAGTTCCATGGATGCTATCACTCGAGGGACCTTAGTCGGCATTAAACTCCTTATCAATATAATTGCCATGCTCGTTGTCTTTGTTGCGCTGGTTTACCTGCTCAACATGGTACTGGCCTTTCTGCCGGAACTTTTCGGCAAACCGGTTACCTTCCAGAGATTAGTGGGCTACCTGATGGCTCCGGTTACCTGGTTAATAGGTATCCCCTGGTCAGAGGCTGTGACCGCTGGTTCACTTATGGGGACCAAGACCGTCTTGAACGAATTCCTGGCCTATCTCAATCTGGCTTCATTGCCGGAAGGCGCTCTGAGCGAAAGGAGTCGTTTGATTATGATCTATGCCATGTGCGGCTTTGCCAATTTTGGTTCCCTTGGGATTATGATCGGTGGTATGGGGGCCATGGCAGGGGAAAGAAGGGGCGAAATTGTGGGCTTAGGTTTAAAATCTATTGTGGCCGGAACCATTGCCACATGCATGACAGGGGCATTGGTGGGATTGATCTATTAATTGAATGTTGACGATGGAATTTTGGCTTTGATTTTTTACGGGCGATACGGTACGATAAAAGGTTCGTAAGTATTCACAGGGTCCCCCGCCTGTGTAGCGGGGAATGAATTCCACTGTTTATGGATTCATCAATATCGCGGAAGGAGTTTTAAAGACATGCAAGAGTTCAGAAGAATGAGTCGTTTGCCGCCCTATGTTTTTGCAACAGTCAATAAGATAAAGATGGATGCGAGACACAGGGGAGAAGATATTATTGATTTGGGTATGGGAAACCCTGACATACCCACTCCGAAGCATATCGTTGAAAAGCTGGTGGAGGCCGCAGAGAAGGGACATAACCACAGGTATTCGGCCTCCATGGGTATTACCAAGTTACGACACGCCATTTGTGACTGGTACAAGAGGCGGTACGATGTGGAACTGGACCCGGACGAAGAGGCGATCGTCACCATCGGTGCAAAAGAGGGGCTTTCGCATCTGGTGCTTGCCACAATAAGCCCTGGAGACGTTGTCTTTGCCCCTAACCCCACCTATCCGATACACCCTTATTCGGTTATCATTGCAGGAGGGGACCTCAGGAGCATACCGATAGGCCCGGAAAGGGATTTTTTTGAGGATCTGCTGATTGCTGTGAAGCAGACATGGCCCAACCCCAAAATGCTTATTATCTCCTATCCCCACAATCCCACGACGGCTGTGGTAGATAGGAAGTTCTTTGAAAAACTTGTCGATTTCTGCAAGGAACACGAGATGATCGTCATCCACGACTTCGCCTATGCGGATCTTGTCTTTGATGGCTATGAGCCTCCCAGTTTCTTGGAGATCCCCGGAGCAAAAGATATAGGGGTGGAATTCTTCAGCCTCTCAAAGAGCTACTCCATGCCCGGATGGAGGATCGGATTTTGTGTGGGAAACCCTCTGTTGGTGGGCGCGCTCAGGAGAATAAAAAGCTATCTCGATTATGGCGTATTCCAGCCGATTCAGATAGCAGCCATCATTGCCCTTAACGGCTCCTATGATTGCGTTAAAGAGATCGTCGATACCTACAAAGAGCGCCGGGATGTGCTGATAGATGGCCTGGATCGTGTTGGCTGGCACATAGAAAAACCAAAGGGGACCATGTTCGTGTGGGGAAAAATCCCGGACAAATACATTGATATGGGCTCTGTGGAATTCTCCAAGATGCTTATCAATGAGGCCAAGGTGGCTGTCTCTCCCGGTATCGGATTCGGGCAGTACGGGGATGATTATGTCCGCTTTGCCTTAGTGGAGAACCCGCAGCGTACCAGGCAGGCGATAAGGGGAATCAAGCAGGTTTTATAGATCTTGAAAGGAAGCAATGTCACAAATAAATGTTGGGATTATCGGATTCGGGACCGTGGGGGCTGGAACCTTTGAGGTCCTTACAACAAACAGGGAGATCATTGCAGACCGGGTCGGGGCCGAAGTGGTTGTTAAAAAGATCGCCGATATTGATATTGCGTCCGATCGGGGGGTTCCCGTGAGGCCTGCCACGGAAACTTTAACCGTTGATGCCATGGATCTGATTAATGATCCGGAGATCGATCTAATAGTGGAGCTTGTGGGAGGGCTGGATAAGGCTAAGGAATTCATTCTTAAGGCAATGGAAAACGGGAAGCATGTTGTTACGGCAAATAAGGCCCTCTTGGCAGAATACGGTGCCGAAATATACAGGGCTGCCGAACAGCATGGGGTCGGTCTGGCCTTTGAAGCGAGTGTGGGGGGTGGTATACCGATCATCGGGGCGTTGAAGAACGGGCTATCCGGTAACCGCATTCAGGCCTGCATGGGGATTTTAAACGGGACTTCCAACTACATCTTGACAAAAATGACACAGGAAGGCCTCCCTTTTAACAGGGTGGTGGAGGAGGCTGTAAGCTTAGGTTTTGCCGAGGATCCTCCAACTC
>Ga0307424_1001389_pt1 | contig 12777 bp, 13 predicted proteins | sample SalMarWE160320MG_FD_202157 | JGI IMG/M metagenome (GOLD analysis project Ga0307424, IMG submission 202157) | Salt marsh sediment microbial communities from the Plum Island Ecosystem LTER, Massachusetts, United States - WE1603-20 | ecosystem: Environmental > Aquatic > Marine > Intertidal zone >... | reverse complement strand
GGACGCAGGGCGGGCCGACCCCTCGAGGGCACCGCTTCGGGTTCCTCCCACGGCTGGGAAAACCGACCGGAGACCGGTTCTTCTCCATGGACCTCGACGGGCTGAGCGAGTGGTCGTTCGTCCTCGGCCTGGCCTTGCGCTGAGGGGTTGCCGTCCCCCGCTGCGCCGCGTGCGGTCCGGCACCCGGGGCGAGCCCCTACTGCCCCACCACCATCCGCACGATCCGCACCCGCCCTCCGGCTTCCAGCCGGCAGAAGTAGACTCCGGAGGCCGCCCTCTCCCCGATCGCGTCCCGGCCGTCCCAGGTTACGGTGTGCGTTCCCGCCGGATACGCGGTGTCGGCCAGGTCGCGGACCATCCGGCCGCGGAGATCGAACACCCGCAACCGGACCGCTGACGCCTCCGGCAGATCGAAGCGGATCCGGGTGGCGCCGTGGAACGGGTTCGGGGAAGCGGCATGGAGCCGCATCTCCTGCGGCAACCGGGCCGCCGTCGCTCCGGCCCCGGCGACCTCGGAGCGCCCGGTGCCGGTGACCGCCTCCTCGGAGACCCGGATCACGTCGGTCCCGGTGAACCGGGCCGTTTCCGGGATCTCCCCGGTCACCGTGACCGGTACGCTGTCCCCCTCGGGGAGGACGCCGGCCACGCTCCCCCGTTCGAACTTGAACGTCCAGTCGGGGACCTTGTTGTGGTTCCAGTCCTCCAGCCGGCAGCGAGCGACCACCGCAGGCACGGCGTCGTTCAGCCTCACCGTCTCCAGCGCCACCCCGGACGGGTCGATCCCCTCCGGAAGCTCCAGGTAGACGGTGACCCAACCTCCCTTGGCCCCCGGGTTCAGCTTGTCCGGCTCCACGTCCGTGGCCGCCGCCGTGACCAGCGGCAGCGCGGTGAGGGCAGCGTACGCGTTCACCCGCCCTCCGGTCAGGCACTTCCCGGCCAGGGCCGGCAGGACGTCCACCGTCTCCAGCACCCGGTCCTTGACCTCCAGAGGCCCCAGAGCCGAGAACCTGCCCCAGACCAGCCCCACCACCCCGGTCACGTGGGCGGTGGCCATGGAGGTGCCGCTGTAGAAGCTATAGGAGGCGCCCGGATAGGTGGAGAGGATGTCCGCTCCGGGCGCGGCCAGATCCACCGAGGTCGCGCCGTAGGCGGAGAATCCGGCCAGATTGTCGTCGGCATCCGTACCGCAGACGGCCACGATACTGGCGGACGCATAGGACGCCGGGTACTCGGGGTCGAGATCGTTGTCCGCCCCGCCGCCGCCGGCCGAGGCCACGAACAGGTCCCCGGCCGCGCCGGCGGCGTCGATGGCGTCCAGCAGGGCCTGGGAGAAGGGTGCCCCGCCCCAGCTGTTGTTGGTGATCCGCGCCCCCATCTTGACCGCGTAGTTCAGGGCCTCAATCGCACCCGCCGTGGTGCCGCTCCCGCTCGCGTCCAGGAACTTGAGCGCCATGATCCGCACCGTCCAGTTCACGCCCACCACGCCCTGCACGTTGTTCCCCACCGCCCCGATGGTGCCCGCGATGTGCGTTCCGTGGCCGTTGTCGTCCATCGGGTCGCCGTCATGGTTCCGGAAGTCGTAGCCGTGGACGTCGTCCACGTAGCCGTTCCCGTCGTCGTCCTTGCCGTTCCCCGGGATCTCCCCCGGATTGGTCCACATGTTGGCGGCCAGGTCCGGATGCAGGTAGTCCACCCCGGAGTCGATCACTCCGATCAGGACGCCGGACGATCCGGTGAAGACGTCCCAGGCCGGGACGGCGTGGATGTCCGCCCCCGGCGTTCCCCCCAGCTGCCCCGTGTTCTGCAACGCGTGAAGCTGCGGAAAGTAGTAGTCGTTCGGGACCCCGGACGCGGTGACGATGTAGTTGGGCTCGATGTACTCCACATGCGGGTCTCCGCGGTATTTCGCCACCGCGTCCTTCACCCGGAGTCCCTTCAACCGGTAGAGTTCCGTGCGGGGGCCAAGGCTCCTGATGCGGCGTCCCCCGATCCCGGCGCGGAGCGCCGCCATGTCGCGGGCGCCGGCCGGCCGGGTGAATTTGACGATGACTTCGCCGGGCACGAAGGGATGCCCGCCCCCGGCGGCCAGGGCCGGACCCCGGGGGACGGCGGGCAGGAGTCCGAGAAGGAGAAGCGGGAGGATCGCGGATCGGGTCATGGCCCACCTCCGGGAAGAGGAGTGCGGAGAGGGTCCCCGGTCGCTCGCCCTGGGAACCGGCGCGTCGAGGATCGGCGCCGGCACATGACGGCCCGGGGAGTGGGTATGCGGTGCGCCTCCCCGCATTGATGCCTTGTAACTGCTAGCACCGCCGCCCCGGGGCGGCAAGCCGGATTCGGCGGGGACCTGCTGCGACCTCGTGCAAAGAGCTAAGGGGCCGGGACCCGCGGCCGATAATTTCGGTACGGAAAATACCTGAATAACACCCCCAGATCGACACCGCGACTCGGGTTCCGGCACATGGAGAGAGACGCGTTCCCTCTCCCGATTGGAGGCGGTGTGATGATTCGATGCGCAGCATTGGCGGCCCTGCTCGTCCTCGGGCTTCCGGTCTCCGGGCCCCTGCCCGACTTCGTGGTCGACGGATCCGGCACTCTCTTCGCCTTCAACGGCACGGCCGATCCCTATTGATGCGCCCGCTCGCGACCCTCTCCTCGATGAATCCGACCACGCGTCGCGGTCGCTCGCAGTGGTGGTTCCTGGCCGCGCTGCTCCTCCTGGTGGCGGCGGGGCTTCTCCTGGAAGGCGTCACCGCCGGTTTCCGGGAGGCGCCCCGGCCGTGGCCCGGAGGCGAGGGCATCCTCGCCGCCGCGGTGTTCGTCCTCGTCCTGCTGGCGCTGGTCCATTCCTACGCCCGGGAACGGACCCTGGCCCGGGTCCGGGAGCGGCAGTTGCTTTCCGACACGGCGCGCACCCGCGAACTCCGGGAACACTACAACCGGCTGGTCAGCCTCTACGACGTGGGCACGAGCTTCATCCTCGATCGCTCCCGGGAAATCCACTACGAGAAGATCGTCCGCACCTGCTTCGACCTCTTCGACAGCGACCGGGTCTCGATCCTGCTCCAGGATCCGGGCACCGGCGACCTGCAGGTCTGCGCCGCCATCGGCCCCCCCGATCTTTCCCTGATCGTGGGCAGGCGGCAGCGGGCCGACGAAGGGGTGGCCGGCCGGGTGCTCCAGGAAGGAAGACCGCTCTTGATCGGACCGGATTCACCGTTACTGACCGGCGCCGAGCCCCGGAAGACCCCCGAGCGTCCACGGTTCGCCATGGTCACCCCGATCGCCGCCCCGGGCCGCCCCAAGGGGGTCCTGTGTCTCAGCACGCTCTCGGAAGCCGTGGTCTACACCGACCAGGATCTTCGGGAACTCCAGCTCTTCGCCTCGAACATCGGCGTCTACCTCACGTTGCTGGAGGCCGGCGGGTAGCCTACGAACGGAGGAAGGTCGAGGTCGAGGTCGAGGTCGGGGTCGGGCCCGGAGCCGGAGGCCCTTCCCTAGCGCTCCTTGCTCGCCCCCCCGGTCAGCCAGTGCACCAGGTTCAGCAGGAACTGCTTGTTGTAGGGCGCCTCGGGGTCGTTCATCCCGAAGGGGATGCGGTTGGGGCCGGCGAGCTGGGCGGTGAACATGGCCGCCTCCCCGAACACGGCCACCCGTCCCTTGCCGAACCGGAGCACCGCCCCTTGGGAGAGCCCCTCGGCCGAGGTGTTGGGGGTGAGCTTGGAGAACTGCCAGGCCACGGTGGGAAAGAGAACGGCCGAGGGCGCGCCGAACGTAAGCAGGCTGGTGGCCTCCGGGGGAATGCGAAAGGCCTCGCCGGTGAAAGTGCGCACGAAGGGGACGGCCTCCCGGGGGGAGGATCCCCGGGTGACGGCGTGATCGGCCAGGGTCCCGGCCACGTACGCCCCTTCCGGCATCCCGGCGTCCGGTTTCGCGAAGTCGAAGGTCCCCTGGGAGAGATCGGGCCCGGCGAAGGCGAACCCGTTCATGAGGTGCACGCCGAAGGCCTCGGCCAGGTCGCCCACCGCGCCCGGGAAGGGGAGGTGGTCTGCGATCAGGAACAGCGCACCGCCCTCCCGTACCCAGGCCGCCACCGCGGCCACCTCGGCCGAGTCGATCGCCGCCTGCGTGGGCAGCACCCAGTCCCCTTCCGCATCCTCCTTGGACATCGCGTTGGAGATGACGAGCAGGCCGGCGTCCTTCAGAACGTCCGCGCTCAGCTTGTCCTCCGAGCCCCGCACCCGGTAGCCGTCGGTGCGCAGCAACTCCGCGAAAGCCCAGTACCGGCCGTCGGCGGTGTGGAAGTTGTGATGGGCCCCGTCGATCAGGACCTGGGGCCCCCGGCCGGTGGCATAGGCCGGGTGTGCCAGGGTGCTCACGAAGCTGCTGTCGGCGATCTGTTGGGCGGATGCCGCCGGGGCGAGCATCCCCAGGAGACCGGAAACGGCGAGCGCGGCGGCCGGGCGCGACCAGGGCATGATAGACCTCCGTAGAGTCGCGGGGGCGTCGGGCTGCGCGAACCCCCAAACCGGGAACACCGCAGGCCACTATAGCGGGTGACGGGCGGAGCCACAATCCCGCCGGCCACCGAGCGACCGGCGCTACTCGATCTTCTACTCCTCTCCGTCCCCCAGGACGGTGAACGACTTGAGCATCCCCTTCTCCATGGGCTTCGGCACCTCGGCGATCCACGCGTACTGCCCGGGTTCCAGATCCACCGTGAAGTATCCGGTGTTGCCCACGGGCATCTCGTTCACCCCGCCCAGGAAGGTGGCCGGAGCCGGGACCTCGAGCCCGGTGGGCTGGGTCCAGTCCATCCAGGTGGCCAGCTCGTCGAGATCCGTGTTCCCCTCCAGGCGCACCAGGTGGACGTCGTGGCCCACGAAGTTCCCGTAGGGCTTCTGGTCCTTGAAGTGGACGGTGACGGTGTGCCGGCCCGCCCCGACGTCTCCCGCCGTCTCGATTCCCCGGTCGCTGGAGATGTTGACGTTCACGTCCGCCTCGGGCTCCGGCGCCGCCGAGGATCCGGTCACTTCGAACTGGTGGACCATCCCGTATTGGCCGGGAGCCGGATTGTAGGAATGGAAGACACCGACCGTCTTGACGTAGCACTCGAGCATGTAGGTTCCCGGCTCCAGGCGCACCGTGGTCTCCTCCGTCCGCCCCGGTCCCAGGAAACCGGGGCCGCCCAGGAACTGGACCTGGGCGAACCACGCCGGCAATTCCGCGAACTTCTTCATCGCCTCGTCCGGCTTGCCCGCGTTCAGCAGCTCCAATCCGGCCTGGAAGACCGGCGCCACCTGGGCCTGCTGCTCGGCCACCCCCACCCCTTTCGGCAGCCGCTCCACCAGGGCAAAGTGGGTCATCTCGGACCGGTTCCGGAACCGGAAGGTGACCCAGCCGGCCTGGATGCTGTCCGGAGCCTGGAAGGTCTGGTCTACCGCGGTCACCTCCATGACGTTGGGGGGGGCGGGAGTCCCCGATGGCGCGGAGTCGTTCCCGCGGCTTTCGCCCTTGCCTCCCCCACATCCGGAAAGGAGAAGGACGGCCAGAAGCAACAACTCGATCGCAGCGGCGCGTTTCATGGAACCTCCTCACCCGGCTCCCGATCCGGCTTTCCTACTTCCCCAGCAGTCGTCGCAGCCGCTGCACCGGATGGTTGCGGATCCAGCGCCGGAACCAACCGGGGAAGAGCCGGTGCGTGAGCACGGTGAGGGTTTCCAGGCCCCCGATCACCACCTCCTCCCGCTGCCGGTGAACCGCATCGAGGATCCCGGCCGCGCAGCGCTCCGGGCTCATTCCCCGCTCGTGCAGAGGATCCATCCGGCCGTGCGGCTCTCCGCGGCCGTCGAGGGCGTGGAGGGTGATGGGGGTGCGGATGATGCCGGGGATGACCGTGGTGACCCGGATGCCGTGCCGGGCCACCTCGGCGCGCAACGAGTCGAAGAACCCGATGAGGGCGTGCTTGGAGGCGGCATAGGCGGAAAGCCGCGGGATTCCGTACTTGGCGGAGAGACTCCCGATCACCACGAAGTGCCCGGCCCCGCGCTCCAGCATCCCGGGAAGGACCAACTTGGTGAGGGCGACGGCGCCGAAATAGTTGACCTCCATGATGCGGCGGTCCACGTCGAGATGCGTGGCGAAGACCAGGTCCCGGTGGGCGACCCCTCCGTTCTGGACCATGATGTCGATCCGTCCGTACACCGATTCCGCCTCGGCCGCCTTCGCAGTCAGGGCCCCGGCGTCGGCCAAGTCCAGGGGGAGCACGCGGACCGGGCTCACGCACCGATCCGAAACATCGGCAAGGGCCCCTTCGCGGCGTGCAGACAGGATGAGCCGGGCGCCTTCCCGGCCGAACGCCAGGGCCAGCGCCTCGCCGATACCCGAGGACGCCCCGGTGATCCAGACGACCCGATCCTTGAACCGCTCCATGGGGGCCCGATCCTTGAAGTTCCTTTGTCGCGAACGACGACATCCTGCCGCGGCCCGGCTCGTACAGTCTCAGAAACTGTAATTCAGTCCCCCCGCCACCGCGAGCAGGTCATCGAACTCGCCGATGGCCATGATCTGGTACCTGCCCTCGACCAAGAGCCCCAACCGCCCCAGACCGAAGCACACTCCCGGGCTGATCTGGACGATGAAGTTGTGGTCGGTCTGTTCCATCGGGCCACCGTACGCGGTTTGGACCTCGTAGGTCCTGGAGTATACGCCGGCCCCGACGAGTACCCGGGGTCGCAGGTTGTTTGCGGTGAAGCTCGGCCCGCAGACGAAGGAGAAGCCGGTTCGCCGTTCTTCATCGGCGTAGGAGATCCCTGCTATGTCGATGCCGAATTGAAAGCCCGGGCTGCCGGCGAGCAGGAATCTCCCGCCGACGATCGATTGCGCCCTGCCGAGTGCGTCGTACCCCCCGAATACCTCCACCTCGGCCTTGCCCGCCCGTCGCCGCTGGGCGTTCTCCTCCACCGGCGGCGAGGGGCCGCCGGGCCTCATCGGGACCGGCCGGCCCGCCGCGCCCCCGCCGGTGGCATCGTATTCCAAACGCCAGCGAGGCACGGCCAACCCGACCATCGACCCGGCGAAGCCTCCCAGGATCCCCCCGATCGCACCGATGAACAGCACACCCCCGGCCCCTCCGTCGGATTCCGAGTCCTCGCCCGAATAGAGCGCGGCCAAGGTCACGAACCCCGCGACACCCCCGATCAGGAGTCCCTGCTTCATCGAGTTCTTCCGCAACCAAAGCCGGTCGATGCCGGCCAGAGGCACGGACCGCGTCTCCCCATGCAGGTTCATGAACAGGGAATCGGGGTTGTTCCTCAGGAAGCGCCCCGAGACGTCCCCGTATTGCGGAACGGCGAGTCGAATGGACCGGCCGGGGACGATCCGGGTCACGGCATCGGAGAGCCTGGTGGCGTCCGCCTGCCGAGGCTCCTCCGCCCGGCCCGCCACCGCTCCGGCAGGGAGAAGGGCGAGGGCGAGGATCCATCCTCCCTTGCGGATCCCACGGCCGCGGGTCACCAGCTTGTTCCCACGCCCCCGGACGCGGCCACCAGGGCGACTAGACCGAGGAAGGCCCCGGCAAGGACGCCAACCGTGAGAGCCAGCGTCTTGGTGGCGTCTCCCTTCTTCACGAGTATGGTCGTGACCTCGCTGCGGGACTTCTGGAACTCGTCGCCGTTCGAGGGGCCACCCCCCCAGGCCGGAGCCGGGGGAATGAAACGAAGGGAGTCGGGAGAAAACGCGACCAGGCTTCCGTGGAACTCGTGGTAGGTGCCGTCTTGTCCCGTGTAGCCCTCGATGTCTTGTGGATCGGGGGGCCGGGTGTCCCGCGTGGGAGCGGGGAGACACTCGTCCAGCGGCATCCTGGCCACGCTGCTGCATCCGCCGACCAGCCATGGCACGAGGAGGGCAGCGGCAAGAAACCTCCTGGGAATACCGCCTTGGGCGAACCCCGGTCTCCTGGGCGGAATGCGTTCGATGGCCACGTCACCCTCCGCGTTGCCGGGGCTTCGGGTTCGCCCCGGGTCCAGCAGTCAGGAGGAATCAACGTTGTAATCTATAGCACTGCATGAAATAAAAAAGAACATACTCGATGGATTCGCCCGCTTCCAAAAGACAGTCTTTGTAGTTATTTTCCCCTTTCCCGGGCACGGGCCCGATTGGAATGGAATCGCCTGGACGTTCCGGTTGGTACCCGCCTTCCCCGGCGGAGGACCGTTGATTCATCCCCGGCTCGGGCCCAGGTGGACCCGATCCCAGGAAAAGGACTACCAGTCCACCAGGAAAACACCGGTCCCCACCCGGGAAACCACCGAACCGCGGCTCTCCTGACACCGCAATTCGGCGCTCTCCGCCATCCGTACGCTCGTCGAGCCCTCTGCCCTCCGGCTCCACGCGGCGGTAGACTGAAGAGGTCTTCCCTCTCCCGCCCGCGTCTCGTTTTGTTCAAGGAGAATCACCCATGAAAACCATTGTCGTCCGTTTGAGTTTGCTGATCCTTTGCGCGGGCCTCGCCTCCTGCGCCGCCGAGTCCGAACTCGAAACGAGCTGGGAGGTCCCCACCTACGCCGGCACCCCGTTCACCGATCTGGCCGTCATCGGGGTGCTGCAGAACCGGAACAGTTCGCAGGCGTTCGAAAGCAAGGCGGTGGAGGTCTTCCAGCACGCGGGGATCCCGAGCATTCCCGGGTTCAGCTTCCTGAAGGGTGAGACCAAGCTGTCCCGGGACGACATGGCCGCCCGGGTGAAGGGTTCCGGGGCCGACGGCGTCCTCATCTTCAAGCTGGTGGCCGTGGACAGCACGGAGACCTACGTGCCGCCCACCACCTACACGGTTCCGGAAGCCATCCACCCGGAGTGGTGGGACGATCCCTACTGGGGCTACTACTACCCCTATCCCTACCACTACTGGGGCTACTGGTACCCCGCGGTCCAGGTGGTGACCGATCCCGGGTACTGGGAACCGCACCAGACCTATCGCATTCACGCCGCGCTCTATTCGGTGGCCAGCGACCGGCTGGTGTGGACGGCCAACACCGCCACCTTTGATCCCAGCAGCCCGGCCAACGAGGGAGGTTCGGTCGCGAAGCTGATCGCGGAGGAGTTGCAACGCCGGGGCTTGGTTCCGGTCGGCAAGAAGGGATAGTCCGGCCGTCCGGGGGCGCCGGCCGGGACTCCGGGAAGGCGCCCCCTCAGTACTCTGCCATCGCCTCGTCCGGGTAGCAGTAGAGCCACCGCTCCCCCGGCTCGGCCGAGGCGATCACCGGGTGCCCGCTGGCCGCCGCGTGCTTGGAGGCATGCCGGTTGGGGGAGCTGTCGCAGCAGCGGGTGGCGCCGCACTCCTGGCAGGTCCGCAGATGGACCCACCGGGAACCGGTCTTCACGCATTCCTCGCACTCGCGGCGCTCGGGAGGGAGGACCCCGGTCAGGGCCCGGATGTGGGGACAGGGTTCGTTCGGCATGCCGAAGAGTCTACTCCCGGCACCGCCTGGTGCTGGCGCGCTGAACGGACGCGGTCAGACCACCGACCGGAAACCCGCCTCCCGCCCGAGGTTCCCTCGAACGCCGGGCCACGCGACCGATTTGCTATGCTGTCGCTCTCCGGTCCCCGTGCCCCTCGAGGAGATCCGATGACGATGCAAGCCCCCTCGAACAAGGAAACTTGGCCGGCTCTGCCTCTCCAGGAGTGGGCCGGCACCTACGCCGCCCTCCACCTGTGGACCCAGATCGTGGGCAAGGTCCGCCTGACCCGGACGCCTTGGCTCAATCACTCCTGGCACGTGGCCCTCTACGTCACCGCGAGGGGGCTCACCACCTCGCCCATCCCGGACGGTTCCCGGACCTTCCAGATCGACTTCGACTTCCTGGACCACCGGCTGGCCGTGCTCTGCAGCGACGCCCGGTCCGCCGGGTTCGCCCTGGAACCCATGTCCGTGGCCGACTTCCACGCCCGTCTCATGGGCGAACTGGACCGGCTCGGCCATCCGGTGCGGATCCATCAGAGGCCCAACGAGATCCCCGACGCCGTCCGGTTCGACGACGACACCGCCCCCCGCGAGTACGATCCGCAGTACGCCAACCGGTTCTGGCGGGTCCTGGTCCAGGCGGACCGGGTCCTGAAGCGGTTCCGGGCGCGCTTCCTGGGCAAGTGCAGCCCCGTGCACTTCTTCTGGGGCGCCCCCGACCTGGCGGTGACCCGCTTCTCCGGCCGGCGGGCCCCCCTCCACCCCGGCGGCGTTCCCAACCTGGCCGACCGGGTGACCCGGGAGGCGTACTCCCACGAGGTGAGCAGCTGCGGATTCTGGCCGGGCGGGGGGCCCGTCCCCTACCCCGTTTTCTATTCCTACGCCTATCCGGCCCCGCCGCGATTCGCCGAGGCGGCGGTCCGGCCCGAGGCGGCCTTCTTCAACCCCGACCTGGGGGAGTTCCTCCTCCCCTACGACGCGGTCCGGGAGTCGGCGTCCCCGGACGCCACCCTGCTCGAGTTCCTGCAGACCACCTACGAGGCCGCCGCCGATCTCGCGGAATGGGATCGGAAGGCCCTGGAAGTACCAAAAGTGATGACCTGACTCCGCCTTCTCCCTGATCGAATGTCGCATCGATCATTCGTTCCGGTGGTACCATGAGGTGCGGAAGCCCTCCCCGGGATGGACGGGAGGAGGTGAGAGCGATGTCCCGACGCATGGTGGTTCTCGTCGTCATTCTGGGCCTGGCCGTTCTCGCGATCGCCTGCGAGAGTGACGGGCCTTCCAGGCCCACCGGGGAGTTCCCGTACCTGATTGCGCACATCGATCGCGGCTGCGTACCCGGAACCGAGGCCGCCACCCCGAGTCTGGCCGGCGCCTACCTCACCGCCTTCTCCGTGGACGGCGACACCCTGAGCCTGGACGTGCACTTCCAGGCCAACTGCTGTCCGGGGTTCGTAGAGGACGTCGCGTTCGAGCCCAGCCTGATCTCCATCGACGTCGGCGACACCCTTTACGGCTGCCGGTGCATCTGCGACTACGACAATACGTTCCGTCTACGCTGGCCGGATCCCGGCCCGGTCGGGATCCACTTCGCTTCGCGGCGGTACGGAAGTCCGTCGGCCATCTGCTCCTTCGACACGCTGATCGTGTTGCCGGGCGGAGAGCCGGAACTGTAGACGCAGTCGTGCTCGGCTAGAGGGCCAGATTGATCCCCGCCAGGAACCGCCCCTTCCGGATGGTCCGGCCCGTCCAGGTTTTTTCCTCACGGAAGTTCACGCCCGCCACCGCGCCAACCGACGACACCACGTGTCCGATACCGACCCCCACAAACAGATCCTCGAACAGATTCCCCAGATCCAGTCTGGTGCCGCCGACGAGGCTCAGTGACCAAGGGCCGAAGAACTCCAGCTTGTCCGGCTTCGGCAACCTCGGCCGAATCACATAGAAATGAGCCAGGATCATCGGGCGGATCTCCGCTCCGTTGTTGATGCTATCCGCTTCAGCGCCGAAGGTGGCCCCGACGGCAAGGCTGGCGCCCCAGCTGGATCCGCTGAAGTTGCTGAAGGTCGCGTACAGGCTGTTATTGACGTCCTTGTTCACCTGTCTCCGGACCCGCACACGGTTGGTTGTCTGCTCCAGCAGAGAGAGCTTCACCGAACCGTAATACAGGCCGGTGCGGTCGGCGGAGACCCCCGCGCGGTCGAGATGCACGAAGTACGTCTTGTCGGCGGCAGCGGCTCCCTTCTCCTCCGGAGGCTTCGCGCCCAGCCCCGAAGTCACCGCCCGGATCATGCCGGCAAGCGCCGTCTCCCCGACTCCCGGACGATACTCTAGCGGCTCGTGGCGGATGGCCACGCTGTGTCCGTCGGCGCCCTTGATGATGGTCTTCCGTTCGACGGCGAGATTTCCACCCTTGCTGGTAACGGTGGTGGTCGTCGACTCCGGAGACGATTCGGTAACGTAGAGGGAATCGGTCGAGAGCAGGATCACCCACAAGTAGCGTTTCCCGTACAGGTCCTCCGCCCGCTTGCCGTTCCGGATCAAGGCCACCGAATCCGGCCCATCACCGTGCAGGATGACAATCAGATCCGGCAAAGCAGGATCATAGCTCTTCCCGAAGAGGACCTCCGGGATTTTCTCCGGAGCATACGGACATTCGTTGCCCTTCTGACCCATGTGTTTCAGGATGGTCTCCACCGTGGCCGTATTGAGATTCCGGTTGGAGACCAGTCTCTGTCCGTACGCCTGGTTCACGTTGAAACACGTCGCATACAAGACGGCCGCCAGGATGAGGCATTTCATTTCTGAAACTCCTTCCCACAGAACCTTTGGGTAAGAGCCGGTGGCGTGTGCCTTGAAAACGACCTCGCGGCCAAGAATGGAGCAATACAAGGAGTCATTCAATGATGTGTGCCGCGTCCAGGGAACTCTGACCGGCCCGCAAGCACCATAGCAACTGCGAATCCTCCTCTGCAATTTGGATTGGAGGCCATGCCGCGGCCACTCATGAAGCATCGTGCTGCACGATAGCGCCTTATGGGATTGTCCCCCGCCTCCACTCATCGGGCTCCGGAAGCGGGACCGCAGGCCCGTGCCGGGCCGGAACACCTGTTCCCTTTTCATATCATTCTGGTATCGTACCTTCGGCCGCCGAAAGGCATCCCTATCGAAGCCTCACCGGCCTGCCGGTCTCCACAGCGGGAGGACACTCATGAGCACTTGGTCCAAGAACCACCTGGAATGCGTGAACACCTGGTTTGCGCTCCGCATGCTGGAGCAGACCCGCCGGCCCTTCAAGACGGCCGGCGCCCAGAAG
>Ga0307424_1001386_pt1 | contig 12789 bp, 10 predicted proteins | sample SalMarWE160320MG_FD_202157 | JGI IMG/M metagenome (GOLD analysis project Ga0307424, IMG submission 202157) | Salt marsh sediment microbial communities from the Plum Island Ecosystem LTER, Massachusetts, United States - WE1603-20 | ecosystem: Environmental > Aquatic > Marine > Intertidal zone >... | reverse complement strand
TAACCGATTCTGTTAAATCCCGGCTAATCAAAGCACTTGTCAACAACCTGCCCATCATAAATTCCATAGACAAATAGTAAATCCGCTTCGCATCTTTATTGTAGTAGGTTTGCTGTGTTTCTATCCAGCGTTCGAAAAGATGATCCCGGACGGTATAAATTATACTTTTCAGGTAATCAAGCTGTGTGGCGGAATATCTATCTTTGGCTAAGGAGAATTCCAAATGGTCTACGAAATGTTGTTCGATTGCAGAGACATCTCTGCCTAAAAGTTCATTGGTTGACGGCGATAATTTTGCCAGCAGTGCATTCGGATTTTTTTTGGTCATAGTTTGAGTCACCTCAGGGTAGTTTTCTAATCGCCCGGAACTTTGAGATCAGGGTGAGGCCGGTTGATACTCAGGCGTCAATATAATAGTCCAGGCCCAGCTTTATATGATTGACAATACTTTCAGATATCAATCTGACCAGATCATCAGGGACCCCATCATAATGTTTTGATTGAAGACGCATATCGCAAATTTCATTTACATAATCTATCGCGTAAAAACGGTCCCCTACGTCACATGCCAGCTCCGTTGAAAAAAACTGCAGTTCACAATTTGCAGCAATTTTTTTTATCATGGTCTCCAGTGGCTGCAGATGATACAAACGGGATTGGCGATCGGTAACTATTTCATAACGGTGTGTCTGGGGATCCCACCAGCAGCAGAATACCGATCCACATACATAAAACACGCGAAACCAGAATTTTCGATTTTCGGTTTTTTTTTCTCTAATTTTCTGCTGAAGCAAATATTTGTCATCACCGCCCATCCGGCAAGTATAATGGACGTCTTCTACTGTACAGGCATCAAGATTTACACCTGCAGAAGCGCCGGTGTTAATGGCTGGTTTTACTACAAAAGGCCTATTAAATTTTTTTAAATCCTGTTCAGAAATCTGACAGGTCACCTCATCACTCTTTTTTTCAAGGATTAAAGTGCGGGGGACGGGGATATGTGCTCTTTCAAAAAGCCGGTGCATAAGTGCTTTATCCGAGGCAAGTGCTTGTTTTTCAAGAGATTGCAGAATAAGCGTTTTTTTTTCCTTTAGTAACGTATAGAGTTTATAAAAATTTGGCGAGGTATCGGAGGCCCTGTCATAATAAGAAAGGAACAAAAGAGATCCATCACAAATCAGGGAATAGGTTTTATCCAGATTCGCAGGATTTACGCGATAGGTTCCGAGACCAAGTGCTGCACTCGAACTTTCAAGAATATCGATAAAATCTGCATCATAATCGGTATCATACGCAAGACCAATGTGATACGTGTCCATTATTTCTCGCCTACGCGTGTTTTTTCCATCGGGAAAAACCTAACCAACCAATGTTTTATCGACCTGTACTGCAGTATACGCTATCATACACGAACCTGATTGGAAGGTAAAACGAGAGCACGAATCCATTATGACAAAATAATGTAGCATTCTTCCAGCAGGTAGGTTATCAGCGATTATCCATTGACTGAAGATCCTTCAGTAGGTACGGATTTACATTTTACGCAGGTATGAGCGGTAGGCACAGCTTCGAGTCTCTCTTCCAGTATCTCATTACCACAACATGTACAGATACCATAAGTTCCTTGTTTTATCCTTTTCAGGGCTTCTTCAATATGGCTGAGATACTGTAATTCCCTGGAGATAAAAAGGAAAGATTTTTCACGATCCATCGAGTCACTGCCTTGATCAGCAATATCGGTATCAAAACGCTGGGCAATAAGGGCATCTTCTTCTTTGTTCTGAGTCAATTCTCTCAATTGTTCGACGGATGCCTGTATTGTTTTCCTTTTTTTAAGAAGAATATCTTCGAAATATGCTAATTTATTCTTTTTCATAACAATCGCTACCTGCAAAATGAAATGACCGTGGCTGAACCGTTTTTTAAAATGCCGTTCTGATCTGCGCATCGGTTCATGAGCGCTTGACGAAAACGGCATAGATATAAAATATTTATTTTCCGTATCCTTACTTTTTTTAAGTTCCGTTCGCTATGATGATTTGAGAAGCGGCAAATCAGGTAAGAAAGGACTGCGTCACCTTTGCCACATCTTTTTTCTTGCCAATGACGGTCAGAACGTCACCGGCCAGAAGTTTTGTATTTCCGTCAGGGATAATGATTTCCTCTTTCCTTTTTATTGCCGAAATTAACGCATTTTTGGGTAATTCTACCTCTTTCAGTCTTTTATTTACAACACTACTGCTTTCTTTTACGGCAATCTGGTCAATCATCGCTTCACCCTGTTCGAGCTCATCACTGAGCTGATTCAGCAGATATTTGTCAGAGAATTTTTTGCGCATATTCTTGTATTCAAGGGTTCTTTGATCGATCAATTGTTTATGTTTATCGATCCCGGCGATCACTTTATCAAATTGGTTTTGATAGTGCTCGCGTTTTTTAGCCGTATAGATCCTAGTGGTCAGATCACCAAGTTGAGCATATTTTTCCTTGAGCTCGTTTTCAAGGCTGTTAATTTCAATCTTCATACGGGCAGTATCTCCGATCTCACTGGTGCGCTCACTAATTTCAGCAAACAGTTCCTTTGAAATCTCCAGACTCTCCTCTCCAACATCTTTTAATCTGCCGGCAAAAACTTCCGAAGTTTTATAGATCTGTTCTTTTCCGTCGGTTAGAATATCTTTTAACTGTTTCATTAAACTCATGCTATACTCCAGGATAAAGCAATCGGCTCAGTTTCCTGGCCGGTTGGTTATTTTTTTTCCAGTTTTTTACCAATTTTTACAATTTTTTTATTGATCGTCTGGATCTGATCGATCAGATTTAAAATTTTTTCATCTTTATACAGCTTATCAGGTGAAATCTTTTTATTCTGAAATTTCGAATAAACCAGATCGCCAAGTTTTGTGGCCAATTGAACCCGTTTCGCACTTTCTTTTTTCATTTCTACAGAGTTCTTATAGCGGTCAACGTATTCAAGAGCGAGTTGTTGTGCATCTTCGACTGCCTTGCTTCCTTTATCATAAGCATCACTGATTCCTTTTTTTGTTCTTTTCAGCACATCTTCCGCCACCTTGGAGGTACGGTCGGCCATGTCTTTTGCTACCTCTGAGGCGTATTTAGAAACCGTTTTTGCCCCTGTCTCGATGTTCTTCACGGCTTCTGTAATTATACTTGTATCATCCTGACGTTTCTTAACAGTTGATTTTTGCGCTGCACTCTTCTGTGAAACAGGTGCTGTTTTTTTTATTGCTGCTTTTGCCTTTTTCGCTGCCACCTTTTTTACCGCTGGTTTACTCGTTCGCGCCGCAGTTTTTTTAGAGGGCGATGCAGTTTTTTTTGTTGCTGCTTTTGCCGTTTTGGCTGTTACCTTTTTTACCGCTGGTTTGCTTTTTCGCGCCGCAGTTTTTTTAGCTACCGGCTTGACAGTTTTATCTGCTGTATTTTTTGCTGGCGCTGTTGATCTTTTTTTAGTCGTTTTCTTTTTTTCAGCCATGCCACCTCCACCTATTTTAAATTATAATGTCTTCAGTCTCCCCAATTTTTTATTATGTGCAGTGCCGGATCCATTTCCCCGGCTACCTGAAAACAAACTTATAAAACATATGATTCATAGAGATATATTTCCATAAAGTTACTAAATTAGCAGGAATCTCTGTTCCACATGCCCTTGTCATTCTTTATGCAGGTCCAGAATGATCAGAGAAGTTTTTCAAACCTTTCTAAAGCTTTTAAAGTTACAAAGATTTCGGCTAAAAGAGTAGTTAAAAGCAAAATTAGGCAATATTTAAATGAACGGCAGATGTACAATTATGAAATAAAGAACGCTGATTTCCTGTTCATACAAAATGATAATCTTCGGCATGTTTAATAAAGCATGTCGACAATGGCGCTAATACTCTGAATTTTTTAAACATAAGCCAGATCTATTCACCAACAACAGCATACACTGAGCCAAATTTATGATAGACATTCAGGCAGTTTCAGAAAAAATCTTTGTCGAATTAGAAAAATATCTTACCGGCCAGAACCGGGATTTCCGGGAAATGAATGAAACCTTTCTGGGTAATCTGATTGAAGATATACACAAGATTGTTGAGGATATCCACGCCGGCCATATTAGTCTGCAGATGATCACCGGGATATGGACGAGAATTGAGGATCATTTTCGATTTATGCTCAGTCAAATCCAATATCTGAGCGAGGTATTCGACAACTGTCTAAAGAATGATTCATTTAATCGATGGCAACAAACTTCACCTGATTCACTAACCGGATTACCAGAAAAAATATCGCTGCCATTCGATTTGCAAATATTTGAGCCGGAAAGTGACGATCATCTTCTTCAACGATTCAACAAATACTTTGCCCGAAAATCATGCTTATTAAGAGGAAAGACTGATCGCCTCCTAAAAAAGCAAACATCCTATTTACAGACTGGGCGTTCTTTCCCGGTCCATGATTTCCTAACCTCAGAGATACTGATACCCGCCGGAGAGATCCTTTTGCATTCCTGGCAAAAACAAATGCAACAGACAGGTAAAATAATTAAACATGTACAACAAAATGCTGAAAATTTCAGAGATGCTGTCCTGGTTGTTGATGCCCTGGAAGAGAAGGCGATTTACGGCCAGAAATTGTTGAATGCAGACATCACGAATGCCCTCAATAAATATACGGCCGCTTTGCAAGCTATGCTGGAAACGGCCAATATAGAAGATGACCGCCTGTCAAAAAACTTTAGCGATCTTCATTCAACTATGATAGGCGAAATCTTATACCACTGGAATCTGGCAGGCAGCCGCATATTGCCGGTAAAAAATTTTGGCAGAAGGAAAAACGATTCCCGCTGGCGGGCAATGAATAAAAGATCTGCTTTTCAGCAGAGATTATGGAACGTCCATATCAGCGGATATTATCATGATCTGATAAAAGACATCGAGCTGGCAGCATTTCAGATTGCTGTTGCGCGTATCTGGTTTGATATGAGACAGATTATAAAAAACAAGTTTTATACGGAGATCGTACCACGATTTAATGAAATACAGAAGAAGATAAAATCCACTCTGGGTTCATTGACTGCAGACTTTAAAGATATCGACGATCCTTCTGAGATGAGGAATAAACTGCTGTTGACCAACCGTAAACTGATCAGGGGGCTCAGAGAGGATGATCTCCCGGCAATTTTAAACCTGCTGGATGCCAGTTTATTTGCACAGTCATTCTCTGGCTTTGTTAAAAGGATCAACTCGGAGATAGAAAATCTTTCCGAAACGCATACGATTCTTACGGACATCGATGAAGTAAATATACCCCCCAGGTCAAAGTCGGATGAGATTGCTGTCAAAGCGCTTATCAGTGAAGAAATTTTGCTCGGCGCCCATAACAAGATTGAAGCAATGAATGATACCCTCAGGCAAGCCCTGGATGCCTCCTCACGCACCGTAGCACGAATGGATGAGATCCTCGAATATAATCTCGAAGGTGGATTAAACCTCCTCCGCGAAAATACGCAAAAAAATCTCAAACAGCAGGTCGTTGAAGTTACCACGGGCGGCCTGGAGAGGGTTTCCCAAAATGTAACTGAAATTACAGAAAACCTGCATGAGCAAATTGACCTCAACATCAGGGAGTTTGACCAGATTATCGCCGAAATGCAGGAAGACGTGCGTGAACTTGCAGACAATGAAAAGGTACTTGCTCTGAAAATCAGGTTAACCCGGGCAAAAACAAAAACCAGAATTAAGGAAAAACGGCAGGAAATTTGGTCCAAGATTCTTTCTTTTATTCCGACGGTATTGGGGATGCTGCGCAAGGTAATACGCAGGGTAAGAGAAAAATACGCGCGGGTGCAGGAAATAACCGGCCTTAGTCAGGTAGATTCTGCTTCGGAAACATCGCTCACACAGTACTTGACCTCGGTTGAGAAGAAAATAGGGGCTATGCCTTACATCTACCAACGTTTGTTCCGGATTGAACCGTTAAACGACCGAAAATTTTTTGTCGGCCGTGAGAAAGTGCTCAGGTCATTTCAGGATGATCTCGATGATTTCAAAAAGGGATACCAGCCTGTGACGGCATTGATCGGTGAAAAAGGAAGCGGAAAAACAACGGTCCTAAATCTTGCCAAACAGGATATTTTCATCGGCTTTTCCTGTATAGAACTCGATTTTACCGAAACTGCAGCCAGTGAAAAAGCATTGGTGGATGCTTTAGTACCTGCCTTTGCGTTGCCATCTATTAACACAATTGCGGAAATCACCAATTTAATTAATGGGGACACACGGCAGCGTATCTGTATCATAGAAAATATCCACAATCTTTTTCTGAGAACAATGGACGGTTTTGAGGCTATCCATCTGCTGATTCTCTTGATGTCGAAAACCAGAAATAAAATATACTGGATCGTGAGTTGCGGCCTGTATGCCTGGGATTATCTGGACAGAGCACTTCAGCTAAGCTCTTTCTTCAAACAGATCATTTTCCTAAAGGAATTGAAAAGGGAACAAATTCAACAAATGATTTTGGACAGGCATCAGATAAGTGGTTACAGTATCAATTTTATTCCCTCGGCCAGGATTCTCCGATCACGGCAATATAAAAAACTGATCTCCGAGACGGAGAAATACGAATATTTGCAGGGATTATTTTTTGAGCGTTTAAGTGATGCAGCGGAAGGAAATGTGCGGGTGGGGATTTATCTCTGGCTTAGCGCCATCGAATCCTTCACAGAAACAGCTATTGACATTCCCGCAGAAACTAATTTTAATCTACATTTACTCAGCCTGTTGCCACCCGGTTATTTTTTCTCCCTGGCAGGTCTTATTCAGCATGAATATCTTACCGAAGCGGAGCATGCCGAAATCTTTAATCAATCAGTGGATGACAGCGGCATGATGCTTGAACAACTGGTAAAAAGAGGATTGATTATAAAGACAGAAGAAAAATATTCTGTACATCCTTTTTTCTACCGGGCTGTAGTAAAAAGTTTAAAATATCGAAACACGCTATAATCGGGATCAGAAATTATGAGACACACAATAAAAACCGCTATGATATTGACAGGCTTGTTCCTGCTTCTTATACATCCGGGATGTACTCAGAACAAAGAAGAATCGGGATTAACAAATACGCTGAAGAAGACAATTTCAGCCGCGGATACCAGCCTTACAGGCGCAAGTACCGGGAACATAGTGCAGGCAAAAAAAGCGTGGCGTGTATCATTTGCCAAAATCTTTTTCAGCCTTTTGGTATTCCTGATCGCCTTTCTGGCAATCAAATATTTGACAAAGTTTTTCGAAGTACTCGCCGAACGCTGGGTAATGTTCCGATTGCTCGTCAAGCGCCTCGTTCCGATCATCAGAATATCCGGCTGGACAGTGGTGATCTACTTTATTATAGCCTTTATTCTCTCACCGCCTATTGAAACTCTGATTGCCGTAACCGCTTCGGCTGGTATTGCAATCGGCTTCGCCTCACAGGATATTCTAAAAAATATTTTTGGCGGAATTATGATTCTGTTTGACCGTCCCTTCCAGGTGGGTGACAAGATCAGGATCGGCGATCATTATGGCGAAGTTATTCAGATAGGATTAAGAACAGTGCGGCTGGTTACGGCGGAAGATTCTGTTGTATCGGTTCCCAATAGTGAAATCGTCAATCAATCTGTATCCAATTCCAACACCGGTGAATTCAACTGCCAGGTAGTGTCAGAATTTTACCTGCCGGCCGATATTGATATCAAGCGTCTTAAGAAGATATGTTTCCTGGCGGCTGCAGTTTCCCGTTATGTCTATCTTAAAAAACCAATCGCGGTTGTAATGGGTAATGAAATGTTACAAGGGCGATCGATCCTCAAAGTAAAACTTAAGGCATATGTTTTTGATCTTCGTTATGAATTTGCCTTTGCCAGCGAAATGACCGAACTGGTTATGAGTCAGGTCTTGCGGGAAGATCTGGTTAGTGCCGCTACCCTCTCCTATTTCAATTCTGATAAAAGTAATCAAGGGTGAGTGAAGATATCAGATAGACTTTATAACCCCCTGTCTCCCCTTTACCAAGGGGGAAACAGGCTTTTGCCTCTCGCAGGCACCACCTGATTTCAGATACTAAACCATCCCCTGATACAGGGATATATAGTAAACTTAGAATAAAATTTAGCTTGAAGCATTCCTTTTGGTTCGTTTAATTATAGCCGGGCGCCGATAACTTCAACACCTATTCAAAATAAGAACCCTTATGTCAGATCTACCTCACAAAGTGATCGAAAAATTGACCTTCCTGAATCTTAGGGAGGGGACTAAATCCAAATTCGGTACTTTCGGTGGTGTGTTTACACCTGATGTCCTGACCATTCTCGGCGTGATCATGTATCTGCGTCTTGGCTGGGTGGTCGGTAATGCAGGATTTTTAGGTGCTCTGGCGATTATCCTGCTGGCAAAAATAATTACGATCTGTACCGCCCTTTCTATGTCTTCCATTACCACAAACATTAAGATCGGTGCCGGCGGTGCCTATTCCATCATCTCAAAATCACTAGGACTTGAGGCCGGGGGAAGTATAGGTATTCCATTCTATATCTCACAGACCCTCTCTGCTGCGCTGTATATCGTAGGCTTTACAGAGGGGTGGCTGCGAATTTTTCCCGAGCACCCCGCCCTGCTTATTTCAGGCCTCACCTGGCTTATCCTGATGTTTATTTCATATATGAGTGCTCATTTTGCAATAAAAATACAGTATGTCGTCATGGTCATTATCGGTTTGTCTATGCTTTCTTTTTTTCTTGCCGGCAGCGAGCCTAATCCCTCGGTTACAATGATCGGTAATTTTGAGGATGCAGGTTTCTGGACAATATTTGCTATCTTTTTCCCTGCTGTAACGGGAATTATGGCAGGCGCTAATCTTTCCGGAGACTTGCAAAATCCACGCCGTGCGATTCCCCTCGGCACATTGAGTGCCATCGGTGTTACACTGGTTGTCTATGTCTTTATCAGCTTTTTTTGTGCTTATCTGATTCCCTCCGTACAGCTGCGTACGAACCAGATGGTGATGGTAGATTATGCATACTGGGGCCCGTTAGTGATTCTGGGTATTCTGGCCGCAACTTTTTCATCAGCACTGGGAAGCATGGTCGGTGCACCCCGTATCCTGCAAGCGCTGGCGGAGCAGAAAACCATACCATCACATCAATTTTTAGTTGTCAAGACGGAAGGCAATGAACCTCGTAATGCAATTGTTTTTACCGGTGCAATAATTGCCGTAGCATTGATCTTCGGTAACCTGGATGCGCTGGCATCGTTGATAACGATGTTTTTTCTGATCACCTATGGTATGCTTAATCTGGTGGTTTTTTTGCAGCAGAGTATGCGAATCATCAGTTTTCGTCCCTCTTTCCGTATTCCACGTTATGTTTCTCTGACTGGTGCGCTTGGATGTGGTTTTATCATGTTTTTAATCAATCCGGTTTTCAGCCTTATCGCCATTCTTACGATTATCGCTATTTATTTGTGGCTGGGCCGGCGCGGCTTACGTACGCAGTCCGGCGACATACGCGGTGGCATGTTTCTGGTACTGGCGGAACGGGCTTCACGGATCGCCGCCAGGTTTCCGCGCCACCAGGTGACATGGAAACCGGATCTGCTTCTTCCTATCGATGATCCGAAAGTTTGGTCCGGATCACTGCATTTTATCCGGAATATCACCTATCCGCTGGGCAGTATTTTCGCTTTTACAATTCAGAATGAGGAAACGGAGGCCTTGGAAAAAAGTCTCCGCGATTTACTGGCCCCCCTGGATAAGCAGGGCATACTGGTCAATTCCACGGTTCTTGAAGACAATGATTTTCTGCATGGTGCCAAACTGGTAATCCAGACACTGCGCGGTGGTGCCCTGAGACCAAACACACTTTTTCTTACGATTGGCAACGATAAATCTGCAGATAGAACGATTGCCGAACTTATCGCTCAGGCATCACGACATAATCTGGGTTCTGTTGTTCTTCGCCAGCACCCGCGTATGGCTTTTGGTATGCAAAAGGATATTAATTTCTGGCTGCGCGACAAGAGTCCAAACTGGCATCTTGGAATGCTGATTTCTCTGCACCTGCAGTCAAACTGGGAAGGACAGCTGAATCTGATCACTTCAACATCGGATAAAGAGGAACGGCGTCGTCTTTCGGCCTTCATGGAACGTCTCAGTGACCGGGCGCGGCTGCCTTCACTGACTGAGTTTCATGTACTGGTCGGGACATTCAGACAAAACCTGCAGAAAGCGCCGGCAGCTGATATCAACATTTTCGGGTTAAGTGAAAAAATTGATTTTAAATTCGTCCGTGAGGCCACGGATCTCACCAATTCCTCCTGTATGTTTGTCCGGGATTCCGGCGAAGAGAGTGCATTGGCCTGATCATCCCGGTGTCAGGCCGCTCCCAGTATCCGGGCAAATATGGTGGCTAATCCTAAAAAACTAAAAAAACCAACGATGTCTGTTACCGTTGTCAGTATAATAGAAGATGACTGGGCCGGATCCTGCCCAACTGCTTTAAGGAGAAGCGGTATAACCGCGCCCGCCATACCGGCGATGACCATTGAAAATATCATGGCAATACCAATAATCAAACTCAGTCCTGCTGATTTCATCCAGATGTAGGCAATCAGCGATGTCGTGAGGGCAATTACAACGCCATTGATAAAACCAACAGTGATTTCTTTACGAAATATTTTTTTCCACTCTCTGATACGCACTTCACGAAGTACCAGACCGCGCATAGTAACAACCAATGCCTGAGCACCCGTATTACCAGATTGACCCGCTACAACAGGCAGAAATATCGCCAAAGCTGTAAATCTTGCAATCGTATCTTCAAAAAGACCAACCACCATCGCCGCCAGAAATGCGGTACCCAGGTTTATTTCAAGCCAGCCCAGCCGCTTACGCACAGCAAACGAAATTTTCGATAATGCTCTTTCATCACGTCCGGCGCCAAACATCGCCTGCAGATCTTCGCTGACTTCCTGTTTTGCTGCTGAAACCAATGTGCTGTAGCGAATAATACCAAGCAGCCGCCCTTCGATATCAATTACAGCCAAACTTGTGAGTTTTAATTCGTCGAGCAAATTGACTACATCTTCTTTCGGCGCCAGAGCAGGAATACAAACCGGTTCACCACTGTGGAGTTCTGCAAGTTGCTGATTTGGTTCGGCAAAAGCGATTTCATGAAGAGGAATAACGGCGACAAGATGGTCGTCAGAACCTGTAACACAAATATCGAGGATACGCCTGTCTTTTATTTTACGTACATGTTCAAGAACGTTACCTGCCGTCTGATCCGGTTTAAAGACTGCCACCCGAGGATCCATCAGATTACCGGCTGTATCGGGGGGATAGGCAATCAGTTCCCTGTATTCTTTTGCCAGGGCATTGGGAAGATAATCAAGATATTGCTCCCTTATTTCATTATCGATTCGCGAGAGCAAGCGTAATCCCTTATCCGGATTTAAAACGATAAAGACTGATTTAAACAGATCACTTCCCATTGCCATAACGATATCGTCCGCAAGATCAGGATTCAAACTGGGAAGTATTGCAGTGATCACTTCGGTAGATTGAGCAAGGACTATCGATTTCGATTCTTCAATTGAAAAAGTGTCCAAAATCCGGGAAGCATCTTCGGGATATTGTTGGAGAAAACTACTAACCATTTTATACCCGGCGCTTACTTTTGCATCCATTATAGATTCTCCATCATTTAAAAATAATTTTTATGATTTATCTATGATGTCACTTGCCATCATTTACTCTTATCCGGCCCTAAGGAAAATCCACGCAAAAGACCCGATACGCCAAACCAGTATAATTCACCCAGAGCAGTGCTCACATCCTTGAAACTGTGTTCATTTTTCTGCGCCTTGTCCTTTAGTTCAATTTCTCGCAGTGTCCGGTAACCAATTGCACCTAAGAACAGGAACTGCTCATCAACTACGGGTAAAGCATGAACCTCCCGCCAACCGGGACTATTAAGGATCTGACCGATTCTCTGGAAAGGTCGCAGTACCCAGGGACAATCCATCCTGATTGATGAAATCATTTCATTTTTTCCGGCTAGGAACAGATCTCTAATATTTAGAAAACCTTTTAATCTTTGCGCTCTATCCAAAACATATATGTAGTAGATTATATGGCCGGCTTTTTTGGCAAGACGAATCTTCGCTTCCTGTACGGAAATATCATCAGGAAATGTCAGTACCCGCGGATCCATTAAGGCTCCTGCGCAATCTGCAGGATAAATCATCAGATGCTTCACATCCTCCCCCTTAGGTTGAGGAAGCCTCTCAATAATTTTTGCCTGATTCAATTGTTCTGTTTTACGTAATATCAAGGTTGCCGTGTTAATAGGAAAACCATCGAGAATTTGAGCGGCTTTTTCTGCCGGTAAAGCTGATATTAAATCGACGGTAAAGACCGGATCACAGATCACCATCAACTGAGCAGAAACAGCAGGTGGCAACATATTTAATAAAGCCTCCTGTTCTGCTTTAACCAGACCTTCAAAAATTTTGGTAGCACTCGAAGTGTGGCTGGTAATATAAGCCCGGGTTAAAATTAAATTCAGGTCCATATCAATTGGCCTTTCCGGTAAGTATTGAGATCTGTTCGTTAAATTTTTTTGAAGGAATATAAACCTGTCCCTCATCGGTATCCACCAGAACCGCCAGTGGTGTAAATTGCATGATCTTTCCCGAAATTTCACCAATTTTAATCTGATCACCGATACGATAAATGCGCTGCACATAA
>Ga0307424_1001385_pt1 | contig 12789 bp, 8 predicted proteins | sample SalMarWE160320MG_FD_202157 | JGI IMG/M metagenome (GOLD analysis project Ga0307424, IMG submission 202157) | Salt marsh sediment microbial communities from the Plum Island Ecosystem LTER, Massachusetts, United States - WE1603-20 | ecosystem: Environmental > Aquatic > Marine > Intertidal zone >... | reverse complement strand
CAGCGCCGACGCGACCGAAGTCCTCACGCGCATGGCGGAGGAGCGCGCGGGCACCACCGAGCGCCGCCGGGAGGAGGACCTGACCTGGCGCGAGCGCCCGGTGCGCGAGCGGCTGGTTCACGCGCTCCTCCAGGGCGTGGACGCCTTCGTCGTCCAGGACGTGGAGGAGGCCCGCCAGGCGCTGCCACGGGCGCTCGACGTGATCGAGGGACCGCTCATGGACGGGATGAACGTCGTCGGTGACCTCTTCGGCAGCGGGCGCATGTTCCTGCCGCAGGTGGTCAAGAGCGCGCGGGTGATGAAGAAGGCCGTGGCGCACCTCGTCCCGTTCCTCGAGGCCGAGCAGACCGATCAGGCGGGCAAGGGCAGGATCCTCCTCGCCACGGTGAAGGGAGACGTGCACGACATCGGCAAGAACATCGTCGGCGTCGTGCTGCAGTGTAACGGCTACGAGGTCGTGGACCTCGGGGTGATGGTTCCCGCCGAGCGCATCCTGGAGACCGCGCGGACAGAGAAGGTCAACGTGATCGGGCTGTCGGGGCTGATCACGCCGTCCCTCGACCAGATGGTCCACGTCGCCAAGGAGATGGAACGCCTCGGCTTCGAGCTCCCCCTGCTCATCGGGGGCGCCACCACCTCGAAGGCGCACACCGCGCTGAGGATCGAGGGATGCTACCACGGCCCGGCCGTCCACGTGCTCGACGCGTCCCGGGCGGTCGGTGTCGTGAGCCGCCTCCTCGACCCGGTGCAGCGCGACGCCTTCGTGGCCGAGGTGCGCACTGACTACGAGGTGACCCGACGCCGACGCGCGGCCGGGAAGGAGCGCTCCGAGCTGCTGACGCTCGCCGAGGCGCGCGCGCGCGCCTTCCGCACCGACTGGGCCGCGCACAGCTCGACCGCGCCGGCGGCGCCCGGGGTGCGCGCCTTCGCGGTGCCCGTAGGAGAGCTTCGCCGCTACATCGACTGGACTCCGTTCTTCCAGACGTGGGAGCTCAAGGGCGCCCACCCGGAGATCCTGGACGATCCCCACGTCGGCCCCCAGGCACGCTCGCTCCTCGACGACGCTCATGCGGTCCTGGACCGCATCGAGGCCGAGGACGTGCTGCGCCCCAGGGCGGTGGTGGGGCTCTTCCCCGCCAACGCGGTGGGCGACGACGTCGAGCTCTACGCGGACGAGGCGCGTGCCCGGCCGGCCGCGGTGATCCGGTGCCTGCGCCAGCAGTTCGCCAAGGACGGGCGTGAGAACATGTGCCTCGCCGACTTCGTCGCACCACGCGACACGGGCGTGCCGGACTGGGCGGGCGCGTTCGCGGTGACGGCCGGCTCGGTCGACGCGCTCGTGGAGGTCTTCCAGGCCGAGCAGGACGACTACTCGGCGATCCTCGCCAAGGCGGTGGCCGATCGGCTGGCGGAAGCCCTCGCGGAATACACGCACCTGCGGGTGCGCCGCGAGCTCTGGGGGTACGCGCCCCGCGAGGAGCTGTCGAACGACGACCTGATCGCCGAGACGTATCGCGGCATACGACCGGCCCCCGGCTACCCCGCGTGCCCGGACCACACGGAGAAGCACACCCTCTTCTCCCTGCTCGACGTGGAGGAGGCCCTCGGCATCCACCTCACGGAGAGCTGCGCGATGGATCCACCCTCCTCCGTGAGCGGGTGGTACTTCGCGCATCCCGCGGCACGCTACTTCGGGGTCGGCCGCCTCGGACGCGACCAGGTGGAGGACTACGCACGCCGCAAGGGGATGTCGATCGGGGAAGCGGAGCGCTGGTTGTCCCCCAACCTCGGCTACGATCCCGGAGGCGACGTGTGAGGGCGCTCCTGGAGGACGGTCGCGTACACGTCTTCGACGGCGCGATGGGCACGCTGCTCTACGGTCGCGGCATCTTCGTGAACGTCTGCTACGACGAGCTGAGCGTGACCCGTCCGGAGCTCGTGCGACAGATCCACGAAGAGTATGCGGCCGCCGGCGCCGAGATTGTCGAGACGAACACGTTCGGTGCGAACCCGGTCAAGCTGTCCGCCCACGGCCTCGACGCCCGCACCGGGGAGCTCAACCGCGCAGCGGCCCGGCTCGCCCGCGAGGCGGTGCGCGGCCGTGCCCACGTCGCGGGCGCCATCGGACCCCTGGGGGTGCGCATCGAGCCATGGGGACCCACCTCCGTCGGCGAGGCCGAGGAGCTGTTCGGTCGCCAGGTCGAGGGGCTGCTGGAAGGAGGTGTGGACGGCTTCGTCCTCGAGACCTTCTCCGACCTGCAGGAGCTCGCCTGCGCTCTGCGCGCGGTGCGCGCCCGCACGGATCTCCCCCTCTTCGCCCAGATGACGGTGGCGCAGGACGGTAGGACCTCGTACGGCACCGACCCCCGCCAGATCGGCATCGCGCTCACGGAGTTCGGGCCCGACGTGGTCGGCCTCAACTGCTCGGTGGGGCCGGCCGTCATGCTCGACGCCATCGAGGAGATGGCGGAGGCCACACCCCTGCCCCTGTCGGCCCAGCCGAACGCGGGGCTCCCCAGGAGCGTCGGTGACCGCAAGATCTACATGGCGAGCCCGGAGTACCTCGCCCAGTACGCTCGCCGCATGATCGACGTCGGTGTCCGCTTCGTCGGAGGGTGCTGCGGGACGACGCCCGACCACGTGAAGCGCATGCGCGACGCGGTTACGGCGGTGCAGCCCCGCCACGCCAGCGTGTCCGTGCCCACGGCGCACGCGGACCAGACGCCGCTCGCGGACCCGGTGCCGGTGGAGGCGCGCTCGGCGTGGGGGCGGAAGCTCGCACGCGGCGAGACCGTCGCGTCGGTTGAGATCCTCCCGCCCCACGGCTGGGACCGCTCTCGGATCGTCGTCCCGGCCCGCCAGCTCAAAGTCGCCGGCGTCGACGCGATCAACATCGTGGACAGCCCGCGCGCCCAGAGCCGCATGGGCGCGGTGCCCGCCGCGCTGATCGTCGAGCGCGAGGTCGGGATCGAGACCGTGGTCCACTACACGTGCCGCGACAAGAACATGCTGGGGATGATCTCCGACCTCCTCGGCGCCGCCGCCGCCGGTCTGCGCAACGTGCTCCTGGTGAGCGGGGATCCGCCGGCCATGGGCCCCTACCCGGACACCACGGCGGTCTTCGACATCGACTCGATCGGCCTGACCAACGTGGTGCACGGCCTCAACCGGGGCGTGGACCCGGGCGGCGGATCCATCGGACCGCCCACGGAGTTCGTCATCGGCGTGGCCGCGAACCACGGGGCCCTCGACCAGGAGCGCGAGGTGAGCCGCTTCGCCTACAAGGTGGAGGCGGGCGCCGACTTCGCCGTCACGCAGCCGGTGTTCGACGCGGCGTCGCTCGAGCGCTTCATGGAGCGGGTCGAGAAGTGGCGCGTCCCGCTGGTGGCCGGCATCTGGCCGCTGCTCAACCTGCGCAACGCCGAGTACCTGGCCAACGAGGTCCCGGGCGTGAGCGTTCCCGACGCCATCGTCGAGCGCATGCGCCGTGCCCAGGAGTCCGGCGCCGACGCCGCACTGGCCGAAGGCGTCGCCATCGCCTGCGAGATGGTCGAAGCCGTCCGCCCCTTCGTCCAGGGCTACCACATCAGCGCCCCCAGCGGCCGCGTCGACGTGGCCCTGAGGGTGCTCCGGGAAGGCGGCGTGCGTGCGACCGCCTGAGGCCGCCCCGAAGGGAGGGCGGCGGCGAAGCCGAGCCCGTCTCCAAAGGTCCCCCCAAGCGGCACGGCCGCCGCTCCGGTACTTCGCGCGGGTGTCGAGGATGCCCGGAGGGCGTCGTGGCGCGTCGGCGAGCAGCGAGGATTGCGGAGCCTCCGAGTCGCGAGTCGACGCGCCACGACGCCCGCACCATCCAGAAGCCCCTACACCCGAGCGAGTATCCGGCGCAGCCGCCGTCCGGCGTCCCGGTTCCCCAGGTTGCTCACGTACACCTTCTCGGCCCCCACGACGCGCAGCTCGCGGATGGTGCGTGCGCAGATCTCCTCGGCGTCCACGCCGGCCTCGAACTCGCGGGTGATCTCCTCCGCCGGGACCGGGAAGAAGCGCCCGAGCGTCTCGAGCGTCGTGGGGTTCGCGCTCCGGTAGAAGAAGACGCCGAAGACGACCGGGGTCCCCCGCCCCATCCGTGCGTGCTCCTCCAGGAAGCGCTCGACCCGGGGAAGCGCGTGGTGCGACACGATCTGGCCCAGCGCGAAGTCCGCCTCCGCATCGTCCGCCGCGAGGTAGCGCATCTGCGCGACCGGGTCCTTCAGGGGGTTCACCCATCCGCCGAGCGCGAGCTGGGGGACGCGTGCGCGCACCATCTCACGCAGGTCGCGGGCGTGGGGCACGCAGCGTGGCGGCCCGACCGAGCGGTCCCCGCCGAGGATCGTGAGCGAATCGTATCCCTGCGACACCGCGCGGGAGGCGAACATCAGGCAGTAGTCCAACGCGTGCTTCGCGGTCAGGATGGGCACGATCCGGCGCCGGTCGACATCGTCGCCCACGTTGCCGCCCACGTGCGCCAGGTTCTCCTCCTCCGCGGCGCCCACCGCGTTGTCCGTCAGGAAGACGAAGACGTCGTCCCTGGTCAGCCGGCGCAGCGTGTGGTGGAGGTCGATCCACGCGGACATCCCGCCGCGACCGTCGAGATCGCTGCGCGGAGGGCGGAGCTCGACCGTCACGAGCGGACCGGGCTCGCGAAGGCTGCGGACGAGGAGGCCGCCTTCCCCTGCGCCCGGTGGAGTCCGGCTCACCCGCTGCCTCCGACCAGCGCTTCGATCTCCTCCGCGGCCGTCGGCAGCGCCCGCGTGAGGTTCTCGTGCCCTCCGTCCGTCACGAGCACGTCGTCCTCGAGGCGGACGCCGATCCCGGCGTACGGCTCCGCCGCCCCACCGGCGTCCGGCCGGAAGTAGAGCCCCGGCTCCACCGTGAACACCATCCCCGCTTCCAGGGCGCGAGGGGCCCCGCCCCTGGCGTAGTCGCCGGGATCGTGGACGTCGAGGCCGAGCCAGTGCGAGGTCTGGTGCGGGTAATAGGCCTTGTAGGCGCCTTCCTCGATCAAGGCGTCGGGGTCACCCGCCAGGACCCCGAGCGAGACGAGGCCTTCCGTGAGGGCGCGCACGGCGGCCGCGTGCACCTGTGCGGTCGTCACACCCGGCCCGACCACATCGACCGCGCTCGCGCGCGCCCGCTCGACGACGTCGTAGACGGCCCGCTGCGCCGCGGTGAAGCGGCCGTCGACGGGCCAGGTACGGGTGATGTCTCCGGCGTAGAGCGCCAGCTCCGCCCCGGCGTCCACCAGGACCACGTCACCGTGCTCCATGATGCGCGTGTTTGCGACGTAGTGGAGCACGCACGCGTTCGGGCCCGACCCGACGATGGTCCCGTACGCCGGGCCGGCGGCGCCCCCGCTCCGGAAGCAGCCGTCCACGGCGGCCTCCACCACCCACTCGCCCCGGCCGGGGCCCAGGGCGGCGGCGGCCGCGCGCTGGCCCTCGACGCTCAGCTCCGCGGCGGCGCACACTCGGGCGATCTCGTGGACGTCCTTCACCAGACGCATCTCGTCGAGGATCTCGCCCGGGTCCACCACGCCCCGCGGGCCGGTGCCCTTGCGGGGTCCCCGCTCGCGGGCGCGAGCGAGCGCTTCGAGCATGATGCGCTCCGCCTCGTCCCCTCTTCCGAGGCGGTAGTGGATCCGGTCGGCGTCCTGCAGCAACCGCGGGAGGCGATCGCGCAGCTCCGAGGTCGGGAAGGTCTCGTCCGCGCCGAACCGCTCGCCCGCGCCGTCGGGCCCCAGCACGGGACCGGTCCAGAGCTCCACGTCCGGGTCGGGAGACGGCACGAAGAGGACGAAGCGGGGATCGGAGCCGCCCACCAGGACCGCGACGCTGCGGGCTTCCGTCACGCCCGACACGTAGTACAGCTCGCTGTCGGGGCGATACGCGTGGTCCGTGTCCCGGGAGCGCTTGAGCACGGGTGCCGCCGGGAGCACCATGACGCCGTCGCCCAGACGGTCGTAGGCCGCCCGCCGTCGCCCCGAGAAGGCCGAGGCCGGGATGCCCGAGAAGGGGTCTGGATAGGTCATGGACCGCAAGGTAGTCGGCAACCCCCGTGCAGAAGAAGGGGACCCCACGTCGCTCCCCGGGACGTCGACCGGCACGCCGCGTCCCCCGGGGGCGCGCGCGGGCGGCGGAGCCACTAACGTATCGGCATGCACAGGACGCTGATGCTCGCAGCGGTGGGGTGGTGGGCGGTCGTGGCTGGGCCCGTGCGCGCCCAGATCGTACGGGGGGTGGTGGTGGAGCAGGACACCCGTACGCCGGTGGAGGGCGCCATGGTCGTCCTCATGGACCTGGACGGGCGCGTGGTCCACCGCGTCCTGAGCGACGCCGACGGAGGGTTCATCGCCGACGCGGATCGTCCCGGGCCGCACCGCATGCGCGTGGACCGCATCGGCTACGAAAGCCTGACGACGGAGCCTTTCGACGTCCCCGTACAAGGCGTCTACCGGGAGCTCGTGGTCCCGATCCGCCCGGTGGAGCTCACGGGGCTCGACGTGGAGGGCTCACGACGGTGCGCCCTCCCCCGGGAGCAGGGACGCGCCACCGCCCGCCTGTGGGAGGAGGCGCGCAAGGCGCTGCAGGCCGCGGCATGGACGTTGAGCTCCGGCACGTACCGATACACGCTGCTCCAGTTCCTGAGGAAGCTGGATGCGGACGGACGCCGGGTGCTGAACGAGCGTCGACGGTTCGTGAGCAAGACCGCGCAGGCGCCGTACGTGAGCGCTCCCGCCGAAGATCTCGTCGAGAAGGGGTTCATCCGGGAGAACGAGGACGGTACGATGACGTACTTCGCCCCGGACGCGGAGGCCTTCTTGTCGGACGCCTTCCTCGACACGCACTGCATGCGGGTTGGGGAGGTGCGCGACGGCATGGTGGGGCTCGCCTTCGAGCCGGTGCACGGGCGTCGCGAGACCGAGATCCGCGGGACGCTCTGGATCGAGGCCGCGACGGCGACCCTGCGCCGCCTGGAGTTCCAGTACGTCAACCGTCCAAGAGACCGCGACATGGGCGCCGCGGACGGTCAGGTCGTCTTCGGGCGACTGCCTCACGGGACGTGGGTCGTGCGCGAGTGGAGCCTGCGCCTGCCGGTCTTCGGGATGCCCGCCAACCGCTCGCGTGCCTTCGTCATCGGCTACGAGGTGCAGGGCGGCGCGTTGTGGCGCGCGGTCGACCGGACGGGCACCACCGTGGTGGAGGCCACCTCGGCGACCGTCACCGGGACGCTGGTGGACTCGCTGGGCAACGGCGCCATCGCCGGCGCGGTGCTGCGGAGCGCCGACGAGGCGGAGGAGAGCTTGAGTGTCCGCACCGGGGACGACGGCTCGTTCACGATCATGGGGTTGGCACCCGGGGGGCTGGTGCTCGAGGCGCGCCACCCCTCCCTGGACACCCTGGGCCTCGGACCGGCGTCCTTCCCGCTCGAGGCACAGGCGGGGGAGATTACCACCGTCCGGCTGCGCCTTCCGGGCGTCCGCGAGATTCTCGGCTCCGCCTGCGCGGATGCGGCCGGAGCCGAAGGGTCCACCGCCATCGTCCTGGGCAGGGTGCTGCGTGGCGCGGAGGTCGCCGGGGGAGCGCGGGTGCGCGTGCGTTGGCTCGGACCCACGGGCGGAGATTTCGCCGCCCCCACGCAGGCTGCTCCGCCGCAGCGCGAGGTCGAGCCTCCACGGTGGAGTCTCGACCCGGAGGATGCCCTCTCGGTGCTCACGACGCTGGACGAGCGGGGTATCTTCCTCCTCTGCGGGGTGCCGCGAGGCTCCCAGCTCGTGGTCGAGGCGAGTCTCGGGTCGGTGGCATCCGGCGAGCGCCGGGTCGTCGTCTCCCCGGCCGACGACGTCGTCACGGTGAGCATTCCCATCGAGAGGGGGCGGTAGCTCTTGAAGCCGAACGTCGCAGGAGGCCCCACCCTCCCTGGGCTGTGTGGACTCGTGTGCGTCGCGCTGGGGCTGGGCGCTTCGGGAGGGAGCGCGCAGGTGCGCCCGGACTCGGCGGCGGCTTCGCGGAGCCAGCCCGACTCGGCGGTGGCGCTCGAGCCCATCGTCGTGCGTGTCCTGCGCAGCTCGGTCGGGGCCGGGAGCCCCTACGCGGTGTCGGTCGCGGCCGGGGAGGAGCTCACCCGGGCCAACCCCGGAGCATTCCTGGAGGAGACGCTGCGCTCCCTGCCGGGGCTCCAGGTCCAGAACCGGTTCAACCTGGCCTCCGGGGAGCGCGTCGCGATCCGCGGCTTCGGGTCGCGGGCCCAGTTCGGCATCCGGGGCATCAGGGTCCTGGTGGACGGCATCCCCGCCACGCTCGCCGACGGGCAGACGTCCATCGATCACCTCGACGTGGCCTCCGTGGGTCGCGTGGAGCTGCTGCGCGGGCCGGGCTCGTCGCTGTACGGCAACGCGGCGGGCGGCGTGCTGCACTTCGAGTCCCGTGCCCCCGCCCCGGACGGCCCTGAGGTGGAGGCGCGCTCCGCGGCCGGCTCCGACGGACTGCGAACCTTGCTCGGGGCGCTGTCGGGCACGGTCGACGGGGTCGGCTACCGGGCGAGCGTGTCCCGCTTCACCTACGATGGCTTCCGGCGAGACCCCGTCGCCGACGACGGCAGCACCTACGGCCGCCAGGCCCGGACGATCGTGAACGGGATCTTCGACGTCCCCGTCTCGTCGGGGCGGATCCGCGTCGTGGCCAACGGACTCGACATGGCGGCCGCCAACGCCGGCTCGCTCTCCTCCGCCCTGCTGGCCGAGGGAGATCGGCAGGCCTACCGCTTCAACGTCGTCCAGGACACCCGCGAGGACGCGCGCCAGGGCCAGGTCGGAGTGACCTGGACCGGGGGCCTGGGCGCGCTGGACGGCGAGGTGTCGGCGTGGGGCATCCACCGCGACTTCGAAGGGCGCATCCCCTCGGACGTGGTCGGCTTCGACCGCAACGCCGGGGGCGCCCGGGCGCTCTTCCGCGGCGAGAGCGAGACCGGAGTGGGGACGCTGGCCCTCGGTGGCGGAGTGGAGCTCGAGCTGCAGAGCGACGACCGTCGGAACTGGGCGAACGAGAGCGGCGACAAGGGCGCGCTCTCCCTCGACCAGCAGGAACGCGTGCGCGGGACGGGTTTCTTCCTGGACGGGCGCCTGGAGACGATGCCCGGCCTGTCGGTTCTCGCGGGCCTGCGCTACGACCGCTTCCGCTTCGAGGCGGACGACCGCTTCCTCCAGGACGGCGCCGACGACTCGGGCGTGCGTGTCATGGACGCGCTCAGCCCTTCGGTGGGGGTGGTCGCCGAGCCGGCGGGCGGGGTGGAGCTGTTCGCCAACCTGTCGACGTCGTTCGAGACCCCCACGACCACCGAGCTCGGCAACCGTCCCGACGGCGCCGGCGGCTTCAACCCCCAGCTCGATCCGACGCGGGCGCTGACCGTGGAGGGAGGGGTACGGGGCCGGGTGGGAGACACGTGGAGCCTCGAGGCGACCCTCTTCCACACCGCGCTCGAGGACGAGCTCGTCCCGTTCCAGGTGCCTTCCTCGCCCGGCCGCACGTTCTACCGGAATGCCGGCAGGTCGCACCACCAGGGGTGGGAGATGGCGGCGGAGGGCCGGCCCTCCGCCGACGTGTGGACCCGCGTCGCCTACACCCGGGTGGACGGACGCTTCGACGCCTACGCCACGGACGCGGGGAGCTTCTCCGGGAACCGGATCCCCGGCCTCGCACCCTACCGCCTGGACGGGACCGTGACCCTCGAGCGCGGCGCCGGCTTTCTGGAGGTGCGTGGCCTCTACCAGGACGCCATGCCGGTTGACGACGCGAACGAGCACGCCTCGCCCCCCTACTTCCTGGCGGACGTGCGCGTGGGCCTCGAGAACGTCCGGGCGGGGAGCCTGATGGCTTCCCCCTACGTGGTGGTGGCCAACGCGCTGAACCGGGGCTACGTCACGGCCGTCGTGGTCAACGCCTTCGGGCAGCGGTACTACGAGCCCGGGCCGGGATGCACATGGGAGGTGGGCCTGAACGTGCTCCTCGGAGGCACCGGCCGGTAGGAGCGCGGCGACGCTACGTGCGGCACAGCGACAGGTCGCGCACCAGCGCGAGCGCGTTGGCGACTGGCCGCTCGCCCTCGTCGTCCGACGGGTGGTTCTGCACCGCGCCGAGCACCACCATGACCGACGAGCCTCCCCCGTCGAGGTTGAGCGCCTCGCGGGCGCCGAAGGCCTCCAGGAGCGTCGCCAGCTCGGGGAGAGTCATGCCCACCGAATGCGGCGCCTGTCGTCCGTCCACGACGACGAGCCACAGCCGATCGGAGGCGGAATCGTACGCGACCGCGGTCCTCGGGTGACGGGTGGCCGCAAGCGCCGGCTGCTCGGCCACGGCGAGGTCGCCGACGCGCCCGCCGTCATCGAGGAGCTCGGGGAAACCGCCGACCGCCTCCGTGCGCCCGTCTCCGGCGCCGAAGGGAACGGCCCAGCCCAGCCGGAGGGTGTCCCCCTCCACCGAGACCGGGCCCACCCAGGGCGCCTCCCCCGGCCTCCAGGCCAGCGCCGGCCGACGCCGCGCCGCGGTCACCTGTCCGCCTGCCACCTCGGTCCCCACGGTGGTGCCCTCGGGGGTGAAGAAGTCCGCGTTCACGGCGGCGAGCACGCCGTCGGCCGACCGCGTGACCATCGAGGTCACCGGCTCGTGGCCCCGCCCGCCGGACTCCCGGTCCTCGGCGCGCAGCGTCTTCAGCGCGAGGTCGCAGCGCGACAGGTCGGCCTCCACCGCGTGGATCGCCCACGGTCCTTCGGCCGACCAGAGGTACCGATACCAGACCCCCGCACCGACCCGCGCGCTGCGCACCGTGTCCGGATGCAGCAGCTCGAGGACGGCGGGGGGAATGCGATCGGCGAGCGCAGGAGGGGTATCGGGCGGCGCGCACGAAGCGAGCAGCAACGCCACCGAGAGCGCCGCGCCCGCGACCCGAGACCCGTGGACCGTCCTCCGCGCTCTGTCTATACTCCGGCTCCCATGACTCGTCACGCGCGCATCATCCACTTCGCTGTCACCGGCGCTCTCTGGCTGGCTCTGCTCGTGGGCCACGTCGGACCCGCCGCTGCGCAGGGCACAGGCACGGGCAGCAGCGTGCGCGTCGGCATCACGTTCGGCGGGATCAGCACGGTGGGCCTGAGCGTCGAGTACGTAAGAGAGCATCGGAGCGTGGACCTCACCTTCGGCACCTGGTCCTTCCGCGACCTGAGCAGCGCGGTCGTCGTTCGCCAGTACTTCGGCGCGGGCGACCTCCTCCCCTTCGTCGGGATCGGGCTCTGGCTGGTGGGCGCGCACCCGTCCGACGAGAGAACCGGCTTCGCCGCCGTCCTGCACGCGCCGATCGGCCTCGACTGGCAGGCCCTCGAGGACCACTACCTGGGCGCCCTGATGAACGTCAACCGGGCGCTGTGGGTACGGCGCACGGATCCCGAGGACGACATGCCGCTCAACCGCCGACTGGTCCCCCTCCCCGGCGTCTACTATCGCTGGGGCCGGTAGGCGAAAGCGCCTCCAGGCCCCTCTCACCACTCGTCGGGCTCGTCCCAGCTCTCGGACCAGAAGCGCCGCTCCTCCTCGTCGATCTCGTCGTAGTCGAGCGGCTCGTCCTCGTCGGTCGTCAGCACGCCGTGCTCGACGATAGCGCGCACCGCCGCGTCGTCGACGAGCGGCCGGGCACGGCGAAGCCGGCGCCGCATGCGCACCCGTAGCTGGATCCCCGAGGCCACGACGAGCCCCACGAGGAACGCGGACAGGAGGGCGAGCGCGAAGGAGAGCATCAGGTCAATCCACGGGTTCCATTCCCACGTACTTCAGACCACTACCGGTGACGAACAGGACGACCTCGTCGTCCTCGGAGACGAGGCCCATCTCCATGAGCATGGGGACGGCAGCCGCCGTGGCGCCACCCTCCGGGGCCGCGAAGACGCCCGTGTCCGCACCCAGCTTGTATACCCACTCCTTCATGAGATGATCGGGAACGGCGACCGCGCCGCCCCCCGACTCCCGGAGCGCACGAAGGATCAGGAAGTCGCCGACCGCCCCGGGCACGCGCAGACCCGCCGCGTAGGTGGTCGCGCCCTGCCACGGCTCGGCGTGCTCCTCGCCCCTCTCCCAGGCGCGCACCATCGGCGCGCACCCCGCTGCCTGGACCGTGAACATCTTCGGCCGCTCCGTGCCGATCCAGCCGAGGCGCTCCATCTCGTCGAAGGCCTTCCACATGCCGATGAGGCCCGTGCCACCGCCCGTGGGATAGACGATCGCGTCCGGCAGCCGCCCGCCGAGCTGCTCGAAGAGCTCGTACCCCATCGTCTTCTTCCCCTCCACGCGGTAGGGCTCCTTCAGCGTGGACAGATCGAACCACCCGTGTTCCTCGACCCCCTGGCGGACGACGCGGCCGCAGTCCGTGATGAGGCCGTCCAGAAGCTGCAGGTCGGCCCCGAGGGCGGCGATCTCCTCCAGGATCGGAGCCGGCGTGTCCCGCGGCACCACGACGTGCACGGGCAGTCCGGCTGCCGCCCCGTAGGCCGCCGCCGCGCTGCCCGCGTTCCCGGCGGAGGGCAGCGCGAGCTCTTTGGCCCCCAGCTCCAGTGCGCGCGACACGGCCAGGCCGAGCCCGCGGGCTTTGAACGAGCCGGTCGGGTTCTGGCCTTCGTCCTTCACCCAGACGCGGGTCACGCCCAGGCGGTCGGCGGTGCGCGGTGCGTCCAGGAGCGGCGTCCACCCCTCGCCCAACGCGACCTGGCAGTTG
>Ga0307424_1001383_pt1 | contig 12810 bp, 10 predicted proteins | sample SalMarWE160320MG_FD_202157 | JGI IMG/M metagenome (GOLD analysis project Ga0307424, IMG submission 202157) | Salt marsh sediment microbial communities from the Plum Island Ecosystem LTER, Massachusetts, United States - WE1603-20 | ecosystem: Environmental > Aquatic > Marine > Intertidal zone >... | reverse complement strand
TCGGCCAGCTCGCGCGTAGCCGTCAGCACACCGGCGTCGTAGGCAGACAGGCCGTACTGTTGCTCGAAGCGCGCCTTCTTCGCATCCGGCAACTCCGGCAATGCCGCCCGTACCGTTTCGATAAATGCCGCGTCGATCTCCACCGGCAACAGGTCCGGGTCCGGGAAGTAGCGATAGTCGTTGGCCTCTTCCTTGGACCGCATCGGCCGGGTCTCGCCCTTGTCCGGATCGTACAGGCGGGTTTCCTGCACCACGCTGCCACCCGACTCGATCAGCAGGACCTGGCGTTCCACCTCGTAGTTGATCGCCTGCTCGACGAAGCGGAACGAGTTGATGTTCTTGAGTTCGGTGCGCGTTCCGAACTGCTCCTGTCCCTGCGGACGTACCGAGACATTGGCATCACAGCGGAACGACCCTTCCTGCATGTTGCCGTCACTGATGCCGAGATAACGCACCAGCGCGTGCATCTTCTTCATGTAGGCAATGGCCTCGGCGGCCGAACGCAGGTCCGGCTCGGACACGATCTCCAGCAGCGGCGTCCCGGCACGGTTCAGGTCGATGCCGGTCATGCCGTGGTAGTCCTCGTGCAACGACTTGCCGGCGTCCTCTTCCAGGTGCGCGCGCGTGATACCGATACGCTTGCTGCTGCCGTCTTCCAGTTCGATGTCGAGATAGCCGTCGTGCACGATCGGCAGCTCGAACTGGCTGATCTGGTAGCCCTTGGGCAGGTCCGGATAAAAGTAGTTCTTGCGTGCGAACACCGAGCGCGGCGCCACCGTGGCGTGCGTGGCCAGCCCGAACATCGTCGCCATGCGCACCACCTCGGCATTCAGCACCGGCAGTACGCCGGGCAGGCCGAGATCGACCGCGCAGGCCTGCGTGTTCGGCGCGGCCCCGTAGGTGGTCGAGGCACCGGAGAAGATCTTGCTTTTTGTCGCGAGCTGGGTGTGGATCTCCAGCCCGATTACGGTTTCCCATTGCATGGTTCGTTACCGGTAATACTCCCTCTCCCTGAGGGGGAGGGTTGGGGTGAGGGGATCAAAACAGGTAAATCGCCTTTTCATATCCCCTCATCCTGGCCTTCTCCCGGCGGGAGAAGGAACGCTCTGTTTTACAAGTGAAAGGAAATCACCTTACTCATAACCCGATGTGCGCACGGCGCACCCTACTCGTAGCCTTTCGGACAGCGTGTGTGCCAGTCGGTCACCTGCTGGTAGCGGTGCGCCACGTTGAGCAGGCGGCCCTCGGCAAAGTAATTGCCGATCACGTGCAGGCCCACCGGCAGCCCGTCGACGAAGCCCGCCGGGAGCGACATGGCCGGCAGGCCGGCCAGGTTGGCGGCGATGGTGTAGATGTCGGACAGGTACATGCTGACCGGGTCATCGGCCTTCTCGCCCAGCCGGAACGCGGTGGTCGGCGCGGTCGGCCCCATGATCACGTCCACCTGCTCGAACGCACGCAGGAAGTCCTCGCGGATCAGGCGCCGAACCTGCTGCGCCTTGAGGTAATAGGCATCGTAGTAGCCGGCCGATAGCGCATAGGTACCGATCAGGATGCGGCGCTTCACCTCCGGCCCGAAACCCTCGCCGCGCGATCGCTGGTAGAGATCGGTCAGGTCGCGCGGCTTGCCGGCACGGTAACCGAAGCGCACACCGTCGAAGCGTGACAGGTTGGACGAGCACTCGGCCGGCGCCACCACGTAGTAGGCCGGTACCGCCAGGCGCGTGTTCGGCAGGCTGATCTCGACCGGCTCCGCCCCCAGCCTCCGGTACTGGTCCAGCGCCGCCTCGACCGCAGCGCCCACCCCGGCGTCCAGCCCCTCACCGAAGTACTCCGTCGGCAGGCCGATCTTCAGACCGCCGAGCGGCGCATCGAGCGTGGCGCGATAGTCTTCCACCTCGCGCTGCACACTGGTGGAGTCGCGTTCATCGAATCCGGCCATGGCGGAGAGCAGGATCGCGGCATCTTCCGCCGAACGGGCAAACGGCCCGCCCTGGTCGAGGCTGGAGGCAAACGCGATCATCCCGTAGCGCGACACGCGGCCGTAGGTCGGCTTGAGGCCGGTGATCCCGCACAGCGCGGCCGGCTGGCGTATGGAACCGCCGGTATCCGTGCCGGTGCTCACCGGCACCAGCCGTGCCGCCACGGCGGCGGCCGAACCACCGGAGGAACCGCCCGGCACGCGCGTCTCATCCCAGGGATTCTTCACCGGGCCGTAGAAACTGGTTTCGTTGGACGAACCCATCGCGAACTCGTCCATGTTGGTCTTGCCGATCATCACCGCGCCGGCCTCGGCCAGCTTGCGGGTCACGGTGGCATCGTACGGGGCCGGGAAATTGTCCAGCATGCGGGAACCGCAACTGGTCTTCACGCCGCGGGTGCAGAAGATGTCCTTGTGCGCGAACGGGATGCCGGTCAGCGGCCCGGCCGCGCCGGCCTGGATGCGCGCATCGGCGGCCCGGGCCGAGGCCAGTGCCTGTTCGGCGGTCACGGTGATAAAGCAGTTGAGCCGTTCATCCAGACGACCGATCCGCTCCAGGCAGGCAGCGGTCAGTTCCTCGCTGGAACAGACGCCGGCCTGCAGGTCGGCGGCCAGCTGGGTCAGGCTCTTCCGGTGCATGGCGGCAGACTACTCGATCACCTGGGGCACCAGGTACAGGCCGTCTTCGGTTTGCGGGGCAACCGACTGGAAATTCTCGCGATCATCGACCTCACTGACGACGTCGGGACGCAATCGCTGGGTGGCGTCGAGCGGATGTGCCAGCGGCGTGACACCGGTGGTATCCACCGCGTTGAGCTGTTCGACAAAGGCCAGGATCGCAGACAGGCTGTCTGCGTACTCCGGCACGTCCGCCGGGTCGATCCCGAGGCGGGCCAGGTGGGCGATCTTCGCTACGGCTGCGGCATCCAGCGCCATGACGGCTCCATCGGTCAGTCAGGTCAAAATCAGGGGCGCAAAGGTAGCATAATCAACCGGGCAGAACACCATGCCGGTCGGCGCAACCGGGCCCGTCCATCCGCATGTGCGTGCATCGCGCAATGCGCCGCCATCCGCGCAGCGTGCAGGTGGAGGAAGGATTTTTCCTGTGTTTTCCTTGCCCCGGACGTTCCCCGTTGCTAGATTACCCGCTTCCTTTTCGCCGCCGGTTACGGATTCGTTATTCATGCTACTCAAAAGCCTGTTCGGGATGTTCTCCAACGACCTGTCCATTGACCTGGGCACAGCTAACACGCTGATTTATGTGCGCGGGCAAGGCATCGTCCTGAACGAGCCGTCGGTGGTGGCCATTCGCCAGGATCGCGGCCCCGGCGGTCCCAAGAGCATCGCCGCCGTCGGCCTCGAAGCAAAGGCCATGCTGGGCCGGACCCCGGCCAATATCACCGCCATCCGCCCGCTCAAGGATGGCGTGATCGCCGACTTCACCATCACCGAGAAGATGCTGCAGCACTTCATCCACAAGGTGCACGAGGCCCGTTTCTTCAAGCCCAGCCCGCGCGTGCTGATCTGCGTGCCCTGCGGCTCCACCCAGGTCGAGCGCCGCGCCATCCGCGAGTCGGCCGCCGGCGCCGGTGCACGCGAGGTCTACCTGATCGAGGAACCCATGGCGGCCGCCATCGGTGCCGGCATGCCGGTGGACGAGGCGCGTGGCTCGATGGTGCTGGACATCGGTGGCGGCACCTCGGAAGTTGCTGTTATCTCATTGAATGGTATAGTTTATTCGTCTTCCGTGCGGATCGGTGGCGACCGCTTCGACGACGCCATCATTAATTATGTGCGGCGTAACTACGGCACCCTGATCGGCGAGGCCACGGCCGAGCGCATCAAGCACGAGATCGGCTCCGCCTATCCCGGCAAGGAAGTCATCGAGCTGGAGGTGAAGGGCCGTAATCTGTCGCAGGGCATCCCGCGCAGCTTCACCCTCAACAGCAACGAGATCCTCGAGGCACTGCAGGAGCCACTGGCCGGCATCGTCGGCGCGGTCAAGACCGCGCTGGAGCAGACCCCGCCGGAACTGGGTGCCGACGTCGCCGAGCGCGGTATCGTGCTGACCGGCGGTGGCGCACTGCTGCGCGACCTCGACAAGCTGCTGATGGAGGAGACCGGCCTGCCGGTGGTGGTCGCGGACGACCCGCTCACCTGCGTGGCACGCGGCGGGGGCCGCGCGCTGGAATTGTTCGACGAACGCGGCGGTGACGTGTTTACCGTGGAATAAGCAGGGACAATTTCCGATCTGCATGTATTTGTCCGGTTCGTACGTATAATCACACCTCAAACCAGTCGCATTGTGATGATCCCCTTTTCCCGATCCTCTCCCGGGGGGGAAGCGGGAGAATGAGGATGTACCGCAACTGGTATTACTGAATGCGGGCTGCTGCATTGTTTTGCCCCCTCACCCCGGCCCTCTCCCGGAGGGAGAGGGGGAACGTGGATACGCAGTCCCTGCGCATCACTGATTGAGAGGTGTCCGATCAAGCTTATCTTCACCCAAGGTCCGTCCATCACGACACGGCTGACCCTGTGTGTGGCACTGTCCGTGGTGCTGATGGTCATGGACCACAAGTACCAGAAACTGGAAACCCTGCGCGCCGCCCTGTCGGTCGCCGTCTACCCGGTGCAGCTGGCCACCGACCTGCCCGGCACCATCTCCGAATGGTTCAGCGAATCGCTGGCCTCGCGCCGCCAGTTGCAGGAGGAAAACGACAGCCTGCGTACCCAGCAACTGATGCAGAAGGTGCAGCTTCAGAAACTGGCGTCACTGGAGGCGGAGAACATCCGCCTGCGTGAACTGCTCGATTCCTCCTTCAAGGTCGGCGAGAAGGTGCTGATTGCCGAGCTGCTGTCGGTCAACCTCGATCCGTACAAGCACCAGATCGTCATCAACAAGGGCGAGCTGAACGATGTCTATCCCGGCCAGCCCCTGCTGGATGCCAAGGGCGTGATGGGCCAGATCGTGCACGTGGGACCGTACACCTCCACCGCCATGCTGATCACCGACACCTCGCACGCCATCCCGGTGCAGGTCAACCGCAGCGGACTGCGCACCATCGCGCTGGGCAGCGGCACCATCAACCGCCTGGACCTGCCCTATATCCCGAACAACGCCGACATCCGGCCCGGCGACCTGCTGATCACCTCCGGTCTTGGCGGTCATTTCCCCCCCGGCTACCCGGTGGCCGAGGTGGCCGAGGTGCAGCATGACCCGGGACACACCTTCTCCTCGGTCATCGCCACCCCGCTCGCCGAGCTGAACCGCAGCCGCGAGGTGCTGCTGGTCTGGCCGGGCAAGATCACCCTGCTCAAACCGGCGGACAAGGACACCGCACAGGACGTCGCAGCGCCTGCCGCAGCGACAGGCGCTGCGACCACCCCGGCGGCCAAAGCGGCCCCGCCGGCTGCACCGGTCGACGGAGACAGCGAATGACGCTCGCCCGGCATCACGGCGGCAGCATCATCATCTTCACCTTTCTCGTGGCACTGGTGCTGACGATCATGCCGGTGCCGGAATGGTTGCGGGTGGCACGCCCGGACTGGGTGGGACTGGTGCTCATCTACTGGTGCATGGCGCTGCCGGAACGGGTCGGTGTCGTCAGCGGCTGGCTGTCCGGCCTGCTGGTCGACCTGCTGACCGGCGCGGTGCTGGGCCAGCATGCGCTGGCGCTGACCGTGGTGGCGTGGCTGACCATCCGCTTTCATCAGCGGGTACGGCTGTTCCCGATGCTGCAGCAGGCGGCCACCGTGCTGGTCCTGCTGGTGCTGCACCAGTTGCTGACGCTCTGGGTCAGCCGCTTCATCGGGCGGCCGGGTGCCCCCTGGTATTTCTGGGCGCCGTCGGTGACGGGCATGCTGCTCTGGCCGCTGGTCTACAGCCTGCTGCGCAGCCTGCGGCGCGGCTTCCGGGTCATCTAGGAGGCATTTCCGGCAGTGCCCGCACGGCTCACGCTCAAGGATCACTTTCTCGAATCCCGGCTGATCATGCGGCGGGCCATCGTGCTGCTGATCGCCGGCGGACTGCTGTGCCTGGTGCTGTTCGCGCGCCTGCTGTACCTGCAGGTGATCGACCACGAACACTACCGCACGCTGTCGGAAGACAACCGCGTCAAGCTGCAGCCGATCCCGCCCAATCGCGGCCTCATCTACGACCGCAACGGCATCCTGCTGGCCGAAAACCTGCCGTCCTACCGGCTGGAAATCACGCCGGAGCAGGTCGACGACATGCACGCGACACTGGACGCGCTGTCGAAGATCGTCGAGATCCGCGATATCGACCGCAGCCGCTTCGAGCAGTTGCGCGCCCGCAAACCCGGTTTCGAGTCCATCCCGTTGCTGTTCAACCTGAGTGACGAGGAGGTGGCCCGCTTCTCCGTCAACCGCCACCTGTTCCCGGGCGTCGACATCACCGCCGGCCTGGCGCGCCATTATCCGCAGGGTCCCCTGGCGGCACACGCCATCGGCTACGTCGGTCGTATCGACGAACAGGCGCTCAAGGAACTCGACACCTCCAACTACCGTGGCACGACGCACATCGGCAAGATCGGTATCGAAAAGTCCTACGAGGGACTGCTGCACGGAACGGTGGGGCTGCAGCAGGTGGAAACCACCGCACAGGGACGAGTACTGCGCGTACTCAACCGCATCGCGCCGGCCTCCGGCCGCAACCTCTACCTGACACTGGACTCGCGCGTGCAGCGTGCAGCCGAGGCCGCCTTCGGCGACTACAGCGGTTCGGCCGTCGCGATCGACCCGGAAAACGGCGACGTGCTGGCCTTCGTCAGCCTGCCCAGCTACGACCCGAACCTGTTCGTCAACGGCATCGACCTCGCCACCTACACCGCGCTCAGGAACAACGACCACCAGCCCCTGTTCAACCGCGCGCTGCGCGGCCAGTATCCGCCCGGCTCCACCGTGAAGCCGTTCATGGGCCTGGCCGGCCTCGAACTGGGCGTCACCACCGCCCACTCCAGCACCTATTGCCCGGGCTTCTACACGCTGGCCGGTAACGAACGCAAGTACCGTGACTGGAAACACACCGGCCACGGCACGGTCGACCTGCACAAGGCGATCACGCAGTCCTGCGACGTGTATTTCTACGACCTTGCGCTGTCGATGGGCATCGACAACATCCACGACTACCTCAGCCATTTCGGTTTTGGCCGCGCCACCGGGATCGACATCATCGGCGAGCTGTCCGGCCTGCTGCCGTCACGCGAATGGAAACGCCACCGCTACAACCAGCCGTGGTTCCCCGGCGAGACCATCATCACCGGCATCGGCCAGGGCTTCTTCCTGGTGACCCCGGTGCAGCTGGCCGTGGCGACGGCGGCACTCGCCAACAACGGTCGCGTCCTGCAGCCGAACATCGTGTACGCCGAGCAGGCCGCCAACAGCACGGCGCTGACACCGCACCTGCCCCGCCTGCTGGAAACCATTACCATCGGCCAGCAGGAACACTGGAACGACGTGATCCAGGCCATGACCGACGTGGTGAACAGCGCGCACGGCACCGCCCGGGCCATCGGCAAGGACAGCCCGTACAAGATCGCCGGCAAGACCGGTACGGCACAGGTGTTCGGGCTGAAGCAGGAGGAAAAATACAATGCCAAGACCATCGACGAGAAACTGCGCGATCACGCCCTGTTCATCGCGTTTGCGCCGGTCGAGCACCCGAAGATCGCCGTTGCAGTCATCGTCGAGAACGGCGGCGGCGGCGGCTCGGTGGCCGCACCGATCGCGCGCAAGATCCTCGACGCGTACCTGCTCAAGGAAACCCCGTTGACACAGGCCGCCTCGAAGGAAACGCCATGATCTTCACCGCCGGTCACCGCCACGAGGATGCCAGCCGGCGCGGCTGGCAGTATCGCCTGCACCTGGACGCACCGCTGCTGCTGGCCCTGCTGGGCGTGTGCACCTACGGGCTGATCATCCTGTACAGCGCCGGCGGCGGTATCCGCATCGTCGAGTCGCAGCTGATCCGGCTGGCCCTGGCCTACACCGGCCTGTTCCTGATGGCACAGGTCCCGCCCCGCCTGCTGCAGCGGCTGACGCCCTGGGCGTTCGTCATCGGGGTACTGCTGCTGATGGCCGTGCTGCTGTTCGGCGAGATCAGCGGCGGCGCACAGCGCTGGCTGAACCTGTACGTGGTGCGTTTCCAGCCCTCGGAACTGATGAAGCTCGCGGTACCCATGATGGTCGCCTGGTACCTGGCCGATTCGCGCCTCCCGCCGAACCGCTGGCAACTGCTGGCCGCCGCGCTGCTGATCGCGGTGCCGATGCTGATGATCGCCAAACAGCCCGATCTCGGCACTGCCCTGCTGATCGCCAGTTCCGGCTTTTTCGTGGTGTTCCTGGCCGGGTTGTCCTGGCGCCTGCTGCTGTTTTTCCTGTTGCTGGTGGCGGCGGCCATGCCGGTACTGTGGCATTTCATGCACGACTACCAGCGCATGCGCGTGATCACCCTGCTCAACCCGGAGAGCGACCCGCTGGGCGCCGGCTATCACATCATCCAGTCCAAGATCGCCATCGGTTCCGGCGGCCTGTTCGGCAAGGGCTGGCTGAACGGCACCCAGTCGCAGCTGGATTTCCTGCCGGAACGCTCCACCGACTTCATCTTCGCGGTACTTGGCGAGGAATTCGGCTTTTTCGGCATCCTGCTGCTGTTCACCTTTTATGCCATCATCGTGGTGCGCAGCATGATGATCGCCATCCAGGCCCAGGACACCTATACGCGGCTGCTGGCCGGCAGCCTGTCGATGACCTTCTGCGTGTATTTCGTGGTCAATACCGGCATGGTGTCCGGACTGCTGCCGGTGGTGGGCCTGCCGTTGCCGATGGTCAGCTACGGCGGCACCTCGATCGTCACCCTGATGGCCGGATTCGGTATCCTCATGTCGATCCAGACGCATCGCAAACTGCTCGCCACCTGACGCAGACATTCCGTGCAATCCGTGTAATATAACGCTCACTCCAACCGGTACCGCCCGATGTCACTACAAACGTTCAAGGCCGTCTCCTGCGCCATCCTGCTTTCCCTGCTGGCCGCCTGTGCCAGCGTGCAGGCCACCGATGCGCTGAGCTTCAGCGATAACCCGCGGACCCAGGCCTTCATCGACCGCATGGTCACCGTGCACGACTTCGACCGGACGCAACTGGTACAGTTGTTCGCAAAGGCCGTACCCAGGGAAGACATCCTGGAACTGATGCGCAAACCGGCGGAAAAGCGGCTGCGCTGGTTCGAATACCGCCGGATCTTCCTGACGCCGAGCCGGATCGACGGCGGGGTGACGTTCTGGCGCGAGCACGCCGGTGCACTGGAGGATGCCGCCCGCGAATTCGGCGTCGACCCGCAGATCATCATCGCCATCATCGGCGTGGAAACCCGCTATGGCAGCAATACCGGGCACCACCGGGTGATCGACGCCCTGTCCACGCTGGCCTTCGATTACCCGCCGCGTGCCGCGTTCTTCGCCGGCGAGCTGGAACAGTACCTGCTGCTGGCGCGCGAGGAGCAGATCGACCTGCTCACCACCACCGGTTCCTACGCCGGCGCCATGGGCTACGGGCAGTTCATCCCCAGCAGCTACCGCGAGTACGCCGTGGACTTCGACGGCGACGGCCGGCGTGACATGTGGAACAGCCCGCGCGACATCATCGGCAGCGTGGCCAACTATTTCCACGTGCATGGCTGGCAGCCCGGGCAACCGGTCGCCGTCCCGGCCCGGGTCACGGGCACCGATATCCAGCCCATCCTCGACGCCGGTTATGAGCCGCATACACCGCTCGCTGCCCTGCAGCAGGCCGGCATCACACCGGCCCGGCCCATGCCGGTTGATCTTCCCGCCGCGCTGATCCAGTATGACCAGGAGGACGGGCCGGAATACTGGCTGGGTTTCAACAATTTCTACGTGATTACACGCTACAATCACAGTCCGCTGTATGCCATGGCCGTCTACCAGCTGAGCGAGGAAATCCGCAACGCCTATGAGCAGCAGAAGTAACCCGTTGCCCGTACCGCGCAGGAGATACGATCCGGGGACACCCGCACGGCTGGCCGGCGCGCTGGTCCTCGGCCTGTGGATAACCGGTTGCGCCACACACCGGATCCTCGAACCCTCCGACCGGGCACCGGTCCATCCGCCGGCGAACCTTGCCCGCGTGCCCGATGCCGTGCCAAAGCCGGAGCCGCGCAGCCACTACGGCAACCCGCAGTCCTACGTGGTGTTCGGCGAGCGCTATTACACCCTGCCGACCAGCAAGGGCTACCACGAGCGCGGACTCGCGTCCTGGTACGGTACCAAGTTTCACGGCAAGCGCACCTCGAGCGGCGAACCGTATGACCTGTACGGTATGACGGCCGCCCACAAGACCCTGCCGCTGCCCACCTACGTGGAGGTCACCAACCTCGACAACGGCCGCTCGGTCATCGTCAAGGTCAACGACCGCGGCCCGTTCCACAGTCACCGGATCATCGACCTGTCCTATGCCGCCGCGTACAAGCTCGGCATCCTGGCCAGGGGCACCGCGCGCGTGGACGTGCGCGCCATCGACCCGCTGGCGCCGGAACACGTACCGGCCGACCGGCCAGTGCTGGTGCAGGAAGACACCGCATCACGCAAGGCGGCCGACGCGCAACTGTTCCTGCAGGTCGGCGCCTTCTCGAAAGAGGACAACGCCCGGCGCCTGCGCGAACGGATCCAGGACGGGAAACTTGGTGCGGTCCGTATTGTCAAAGCGGCCACGGATCGGGGCATTTTCTACAAGGTGCAGGTTGGCCCGCTGGCGGGCACCGCCGAGGCCAGCCATATTGCACAGGCACTCAAGCCACTGGGAGTCAACGAGGCACGTTCAATCACGGAATAATCCCCTGCCGTTGCAAAACCGCAGCGACATGCGGACAATGCAGACACCCGGCAGTCCTCCAACGCACACAGGGTAATCATGCGCAATAAACTGTTTAATCTGGCTTTTTCTTTCATTTTCCTGCTTTCCACCAGTCTCGCCCTCGCCGAAACACCGACGGCACACACACCGGTACCCGCCGCACCGAGCGCCGCCTCGATGCCGGTCCCGAAGGCGCCCTCCAGCGGGGCCAAGGCCTTCGTCATCATGGACTATGACAGCGGCCGCATCATTGCCGAGGAAAACGCCGACCAGCAGTACGAACCGGCCAGTATCACCAAGCTGATGTCGGCCTATGCCGTCTTCAACGAACTGGACAACGGCAAGATCTCGCTGAGCGACATGGTCACCATCAGCGAGAAGGCGTGGCGCACGCCCGGCTCGCGCATGTTCGTCGAGGTCGGCAAGACGGTGTCGGTGGAAGACCTGATCCAGGGCATGATCGTGCAGTCGGGCAACGACGCCACCGTGGCACTGGCGGAATTTGTCGCCGGCAGCGAGGATACCTTCGCCGCCCTGATGAACCGGCACGCCGAAGCCCTCGGGCTCACCGGCAGCCACTTCGTCAATTCGACCGGCCTGCCCGACCCGCAGCACAAGATGACGGCACGCGATATCGCCGTGCTCGCCGCCGACCTCATTCGCCGCTTCCCGCAGTACTACAAGTGGTACTCGCAGAAGGAATTCACCTTCAACAACATCACCCAGCACAACCGCAACAAGCTGCTGTGGCGGGACGACTCGGTGGACGGCATGAAGACCGGCTTTACCGACTCCGCCGGCTACTGCCTGGTTGCCTCCGCCAAAAAGGACGGCATGCGGCTGATCACCGTGGTGCTCGGCACCGACAGCGCAAATGCCCGGATCGACACCAGTCAGGCGCTGCTCAATTACGGCTTCCGCTTCTATGAAACGCACAAGCTGTACGACGCCGGTACCGCACTGGCCTCCTCGCGCATCTGGAAGGGCAGCATCCAGGACCTCTCGCTGGGCCTGAGCAAGCCGCTCTATGTCACGATCCCGCGCGGACGCTACGACAAGCTGCAGGCATCCATGAAGATCGACAACCGCATCATGGCACCGGTGGACAAGGGTGCCAGGCTGGGCACCGTGCAGGTCAAGCTGGGTGACGACCTGGTCGCCGAGCAGCCGCTGGTCAGCCTCGAGGCGGTGTCCGAAGGGTCCATGCTGCGCCGCATCACCGACACGGCCCTGTTGTATTTCGAATAACGGACCTCCCCTATGCCCATCGCCTATCTGAACGGCGTCTTCCTGCCACTGGAAGACGCCCGTATCTCCGTGCTCGACCGTGGCTTTCTGTTCGGTGACGGCATCTACGAAGTGATCCCGGTCTACGGCGGCCGGCTGTTCCGCCTGCCCCATCACCTCAGGCGCCTGTCAGATAGCCTGGCCGGCGTGCGTATCGACAACCCGCTCAGCGACGACGAGTGGACCGCCATGCTGACCGAACTGGTTGCCCGTAACGAAGGCAGCGACCAGGCGGTGTACATGAAGGTGACGCGTGGTGCCGACCGGAAACGCGACCATGCCTTCCCGGCCGGTACCCAGCCAACGGTGTTTGCCATGAGCTCAGCGCAGCCCGGCGTACGCGACCGCAGCCAGGAAGCCGGTGTCAGCGCGATCACACTGGCGGACATCCGCTGGAAGCTGTGCAACATCAAGGCCATTACCCTGCTGCCCAATGTCCTGCTGCGCCAGCAGGCGATCGACGCCGGCAGCGTCGAGGCAATCCTGATCAACGACGGTTATGCCATCGAGGGTGCGGCCAGCAACCTGTTCATCGTGAAGGACGGCGTGGTGATCACGCCACCGCTGAGCAACGCACTGCTGCCCGGTATCACCCGCGACCTGATCCTGGAACTCGCGGAGAAGCACGCCATCCCGTTCCGCGAGGC
>Ga0307424_1001381_pt1 | contig 12823 bp, 11 predicted proteins | sample SalMarWE160320MG_FD_202157 | JGI IMG/M metagenome (GOLD analysis project Ga0307424, IMG submission 202157) | Salt marsh sediment microbial communities from the Plum Island Ecosystem LTER, Massachusetts, United States - WE1603-20 | ecosystem: Environmental > Aquatic > Marine > Intertidal zone >... | reverse complement strand
ACCCGTATGTATAGTCTATCTCAATGGTGGCGTTTCTCACAATGCAATCCAGTACGTGTCCGCCCGAATTTTCGTCATCGGTGATGAAGTGTAGATGATATCCTTGTACATTGATTTCATCCATGTAGCTTGGAAGGCGGAAACCTGCCATAGTTCCAGTAACGTTGTTCAATGTGAAGACAGTCTGGTCTGCTATAACCTCTGTTAATGTCGGGTAGGGCGCTGTCTGCTTGGGTACGCTGCGGGTTTTTGCGTAATCGTAAACGCCGTGAATCCTGATGGCGTACATGGCGTTTTCAGGGGAAATGTTTTGGTCAATGTATGCTGTTAGCTCTGAATAGTTCATGGCGTCAGAGACGTGAAGGGTTTGGTCTGCCTCAAAGAACGTGACCATAGCAAAAGGCGTCTCTTCTGCAGGCGTTATTTGTCTGGGTGTTCCGTCAATTGGAATCTGATAGAACACGCCATCTACTGCAACCATTTCTCCGTCTAAACCGTCAAGGGTGCCTATCCCAAAGTCGCCATGCTTTGCCAATTCAGCGTAGGTTGTAATCCCCGCATATTCTCCTTGAGCAAACGGTTTGAAGGAGGCAACCTGAAACAAGGTTTCCCTGTCCTCGGCTGTATTAACGTTCGATAACGCTTGAGCCAATATGTACAGCCCAGCACAAGAAACAACAGCAATCAGCATTAACCCCAAAACCGGAATCCACCTAGCTTTCAACATGCTTCGTTACATCTCCAACAACAGTTGTATGTTTCATTGCATCCTCAGGTAAATTCTTTTTCCTCATCACAAGAATAGTCAAGAAAACAATCTAGTGGTTCAAGCGAATGTGAATGGTGGGCCTGGAGAGATTTGAACTCTCGACCTTTCGGTTATCAGCCGAACGCTCCAGCCAAACTGAGCTACAAGCCCATAAACACACCATTAAAATCTTCCATTTATTAAAGGATTTTCTTCGATGATTGTGTGAAGGGTTATGAAATAGAAAGAAAGGCGAGGTAGAGCTGTTTAAAAGAGTTAGCTCTAGAAGCCCAGGTCGTATGCTTCTTCGCCATGTTGGGTTAGGTCTAGACCTTTTGCCTCTTCCTCTGAACTTACTCGTAGCGGCGAAAAGATGTTGATTATCTTCAGCAACAGGTAGGATCCAAAGAAGGAATAAGCCGCCACTATAAGGACTGACAGTATCTGTGCAACCAACAATTCAGCATTGCCATAGAACAGCCCGTTTACATCGTTTACCATTGTGGTCGCAAATAGGCCAGTTGCTATTGAGCCCCATACTCCGCTTACTCCATGGCAAGCAAAGACGTCCAATGAGTCATCGATTCTTGTTTTTGCTGCACGCCAATTAGCCACCAAGTTCGATGCCACACCTGCAACCATGCCTATGACAATCGCTGAGTTTACAGTGACAAACCCAGACGCGGGAGTTACTGCAACTAATCCACAAACTGCGCCAACAGCTATGCCCACTGCTGAGGGTTTCCCTTTTTTCACCCAATCAACAACCATCCAGCTTACTGCGGCTCCGGCAGCAGCCAAGTTTGTGGCTACAAGCGCCGAAACAGATACCGCGTTTGCTTCTAATGCGCTCCCTGCATTAAATCCGAACCAGCCAAACCACAGTAACGATGCGCCCAGTATTACATAAGGTATGTTGCATGCCTTATGTTCAACTCCATTACAGCAGTTGTTCTCATGCTCTACATCTTCTTTTCTTCTGCCAATGACCAACGCGGCGGCTAGGGCAGAAAATCCTGCAGTAACATGGATTACAATTCCGCCGGCAAAGTCAACTGCTCCTAACAAGTCTAGCCACCCATTGACGTTCCATACCCAGTGCGCTATTGGCGAGTAAATGAAGGTGGACCACAGTATGGTGAAGATTAGCAGTGAACGGAACTTGATTCTTTCTGCGAAAGCTCCGATGATCAGCGCTGGTGTGATTGCCGCGAACTTTAGCTGAAATGCAAAGAACAGTAACTCAGGGATTTGGGTTGCATAGGGGCTAACTGTGTATATTCCAATGTTGTTTAATCCTGCCAGCGACAGGTCTCCTATGACGCCGCCAACGCTTGTTCCAAATGTGAGGCTGTAACCCCAAAACGTCCAAACTAGGCTCGATACTGCAAAAATGATTAAGCACTGTATGATTGTTGAAACAAGGTTTTTCTTTCGTACGAGTCCTGCGTAAAAGAATCCTAGCGCTGGAGTCATCAGCATTACCAGTGCGGTTGCGGTTGAAATCCACGCTATGTCTCCTACTGCCATTGGTTGCACCTCTTGGTTTTTGGTCGTGTCGTCGTTTTTTCAATGTTGATTTTCATGGTTGATGTTTCTCCAACTATTTTATGCCTCGCTGAATATGCATTCAGTTATATTTAAGTTTTTTGAACCTATTGAATATTTGTTGATTATTTTTAATATGATTGAACACTCGTTCAGTTCAATGCTGAATGTTTGTTCAATTGGCTTCTGGAAATATCCGCTGCGTATTCACTTTTAAAAACCGTGTTCAGGACTCGTTGAATATTCTTCCAGTGAACCACTGAGTTCGTTTCTTGATTGTGTGCTGTGCGTGAAATTTTCAGAAAAAATACTGTTTTCAACAATGTACCTCTATTAGGCTCCTACTATGATTGACGTGTCTATATGTGGAGAGCCCCTCCTATAATTTAACAAATTGTTATCATGTTTGTGTGATTTATTGACTTTATGTTCGCAATATTTATAAGTATGTGTGTGCTTTGTCTATCGGCAATAGGTTGCCGTATGCCTAAAAACTAGGGTGTAAACACGATGAAACGGGTCTCAATCAAAGAAGAAGCGTGCATAGGATGCGGACTCTGCCAAGTCTACTGCACAGTAGAGCACTCCAAATCCAAAGACCCAATAAAGGCATACCTAAAAGAAAACCCTAAGCCAGTCAGCCGAGTAAGAGTGGAAACAAGCAAACCAAACTCCATCTCAATCAGATGCCAACAATGCAAAGACACGCCCTGCGTAAACGCCTGCCTAACCGGAGCCATGACCCTAGACAAAGAAACCGGACAGGTAACACATGACCCAGAAAAATGCATAGGCTGCTGGACATGCATAATGGTCTGCCCATACGGCGCCATAAAACCTGATTCTACAGGAAAAATCATCACAAAATGTGACCTCTGCCCTGACCGTGAAGTCCCAGCGTGCGTGGCTAACTGCCCCAACGAGGCGCTAGTCTGCGAAGAGGTGACGCAGTGATGTCGAAGTATGTGATTATCGGAGGCTCGGCAGGCGGCATCGGAGCAGTTGAAGCCATCAGAGAAGTTGACCCAGCGGGAACGTTGACAGTTGTTTCGGAGGAAAAGGTTCCCCAGTATTCCCGTCCCATGATATCCGAGTACGTCAGCAGAGAAGCCACACTGGACACCATGAAGTATCGCGGCGACCAGTTCTGGAAAGACAACAAAGTCCAGACGCTTACTGGAAGAACCGCAACAAAAATAGACTTCACAAAAAAGCAGGTGGAGCTTGATGGCGGAACAAAAGTAGATTACGAGAAGCTTCTGATTGCCACAGGAGGCAAACCCTTTGTTCCAAGAATGGAGGGCGGCGACAAAAGCGGAGTCTTCACGTTTACAGAGCTTTCCAGCGCAGAAAAAATAGAAGCCACGCTGGAGCAATCCAAGAGCGCCGTGGTCATCGGCGGCGGATTAATCGGAGTCAGCGCATCTGAGGCGCTGGTGAAACGCGGAATAACGGTAACTTTAGTGGAACTCAAAGACAGCATACTCAGCCTCATACTGGACAAGACAGCTTCAGACATGGCAGAAAAGGTGCTTACAGAAGCTGGAGTCACAGTAATCACAGGTCAAACCGTTCAGCGGATTCTGGGCAGAAAAGACGACGAAGCCGCTGTTGGGGGCGTAGTGATGACCGACGGCACAGAAATCCCCTGCGACCTAGTGGTTGTGGCTATCGGAGTCATCCCGCGAACAGACCTAGTCAAAGACACAGAACTGAAAATTAACAGAGGAATAGTTGTGGATAGGTCAATGCGCACCAGCATACCTGACGTGTACGCCTGCGGAGACGTAGCAGAAGCCCACGACTTCCTAATAGACGGCAACCGCCTCCTTCCCCTCTGGCCCCTAGCTCATCTTGGCGGACGAGTTGCAGGATACAACATGGCGGGAAAGAAGGCGGAATACGAGGGCGGAACGGTTATGAGTTCCCTGAAATACTTCGAACTGCCCGTCATCGCCGTAGGAGACGTGAACCCAGAAGACGCCAGCGACTATGAGGTGCTGGTTGAGCTTAATCCCGAAAAAACTGTTTACAGGAAGATTCTGCTCAAAGACAACAGGATTGTGGGCTTCATCTTCTTGGGCGAAATCGAGAAAGCTGGAATACTCTTCCGGCTGCTGAAGAACCACGTTGACGTAAGCACAATCAAGGACACGCTTCTCTCTGAGGAATTTGGTATCGTAACGTTGCCTGAGCGGCTGAGACAAGAAATGTTTGTGGTGAACTAAGATGAAGGACCTAACCCGAACTAACAACCCTTACGGCGACGAGAAGGTCTTTGATGCCTGCTCCATATTCGGCATGATGAACCTTAAGGGAGAACGTTTCTCAGCTAAAGACCCAGTCCGCGCTATCGCAAACATGCATGACAGAGGAAACGGTTTGGGCGGCGGCTTTGCAGTTTACGGCATCTACCCAGAATACAAGGACGATTACGCCTTCCAGATAATGTACCTGGACAGAGAAACAAAAAAGCAGACAGACCATCTGCTGGGTGAAAGCTTCAACATCCTCAACGAAGAGGAGATGCCGACACAGCCAGCCAACGTCAGAGACCCGCCTATCATGTGGCGGTACTTCCTTCAGCCCAAAAAATCCAGAACCAGAACACAAGCAGATGACGATTACATCATAGAGAAGGTTATGCGTATCAACACGGAAACAGGCAAAGCCTTCGTGTTTTCAAGCGGAAAAAACATGGGAGTCTTCAAGGGAGTCGGCTTCCCAGAGGACGTGGCAGAGTACTTCTGCCTAGAGGATTACAAGGGGTACATGTGGACTTGCCATGGCAGGTTCCCAACAAACACTCCAGGCTGGTGGGGAGGCGCTCACCCCTTCAACATCCTAGACTGGACTGTGGTTCACAACGGAGAAATCTCATCCTATGGCATCAACAAGCGGTACTTGGAGATGTTCGGATACAAGTGCACCATGCAGACCGACACAGAAGTTATGGCCTACGCCTTCGACCTGCTCATGAGACGGCAGGACTTGCCCATCGAGATAGTCGCCCAGATTCTTGCTCCGTCCCTCTGGACTGAAATCAAAACAATGAAGCCAGAAAACGAGATTGCCATGAGCGCTCTGCGGCAGACATACGGCAGCCTCCTCATGAACGGACCCTTCACGATTATAGTGGCTCATGAAGGCGAAATGATTGGACTCACAGACAGGATAAAGCTTCGTCCCCTCACAGCAGCGGAGAAGGGTGACTACCTGTTTCTGTCCTCAGAGGAAGCTGCGATACGGCTGGTTTCGCCAATGCTGGACAGGGTTTGGAGCCCAAGAGGCGGAGAGCCTGTGATAGGAAGACTCGAATCCCGAAACGGTGTGGATGTTCTGGCTCAGGAGGTGTATGGCAGATGAAGAGCTACGTTGCCCCAGAGTACATCGTAGAACGTGACCAAGACCGATGTATCCGATGCAAAGTCTGCGTGAACCAATGCAGCTACGACACGCACTGCTACGACGAAGAAGACGACTGCATGATCAGCAAAAGCGAGAACTGCGTAAACTGCCAGCGGTGCGCTACGTTCTGTCCAACTCAAGCCATAACAATACGTGAGAACCCGAACCATTACAGGTCCAACGCGAACTGGACACAAGAAGTCCTTACTGGAATAAAGAAGCAGGCTGAAACTGGAGGCGTTGTCCTCACTGGAATGGGCTGCGACAAGCCCAACCTGACGTACTGGGACCGGATTCTGCTGAACGCAAGCCAAGTCACCAACCCGTCCATTGATCCGCTGAGGGAACCGATGGAGCTGAGAACCTACATCGGCTCAAAACCTGACAAACTTGACCTAGAAATGGACCAAGACAACGGAGTCATCTTGAAGACTAAACTGGCTCCTCAGCTCCAGCTTGAGACGCCCATAATGTTTTCTGCCATGTCCTACGGTTCAATAAGCCTCAACGTTCACAAGTCCTTGGCTCGGGCAGCCAGCGAAGCCGGAACCTTCTACAACACAGGCGAGGGCGGACTTGAAAGGAGCCTCTACAAGTACGGAGACCACGTCATAGTCCAAGTCGCCTCCGGACGCTTCGGAGTACACCCCGACTACCTGAACGCGGGAGCAGCAATCGAAATCAAGATTGGACAAGGAGCAAAGCCCGGAATCGGCGGTCATCTTCCAGGAGAAAAAGTAAGCGAAGAAATCTCTAGGACACGGATGATTCCGCTTGGAACAGACGCCCTATCGCCTGCCCCACAGCATGACATCTACTCCATCGAAGACCTCCGACAGCTGATTTACGCACTGAAAGAAGCCACAGACTACACAAAACCAGTCTTCGTGAAGATCGCGGCGGTGCATAACTCGGCAGCCATAGCCAGCGGCATAGTCAGAGCAGGCGCAGACGCTGTGGTGCTGGATGGTGTAAGAGGCGGAACAGGAGCCGCGCCCAGAATAATACGGGACAACGTTGGAATCCCCATAGAGATGGCTCTTGCAGCCGTGGATCAGCGGCTACGGGACGAGGGAATACGAAACCAAGCCTCTGTCATCGCCGCGGGCGGAATCAAGAGCAGCGCTGACGTGTTGAAGGCTATAGCTTTGGGCGCCGACGCATGCTACATCGCCACTGCAGCCCTAGTTTCGTTGGGTTGCACTGTGTGCCAGAAGTGCTACACTGGCAAGTGTCCTTGGGGCATAGCAACCACTGATCTTTGGTTGACCAAGAGGATTAACCCTGACATTGGCGCGAAACGTCTTGCGGGTCTTCTTCGCGGATGGAGCCTTGAGATCATGGAGATGATGGGCGGAATGGGAATAAACGCCATCGAGAGCGTGCGGGGTAACCGTTTGCTTCTCAGGGGCGTAGGCTTGACTGACAAGGAACTGGAAATCCTAGGAATAAGGATGGTAGGTGAGTAAAAGATGGTAGTGAAAAATATACTAGATAGAGTACCCAAAAATTTGATCCTGAAAAAGAATGTGGCGCTGATCGATGCCACTGGAGTGTACTATAGGGACCTCAATAGTCTCCTCAGGAGCTTGGACGGCAACGGAATCGAAAAAATCGAAATCTGCAACGTTTACGGTCAACGATACATAGGCACAGACCTTGACGGGCACCTAGACATCGACATTTACGGAACTCCAGGCAACGACTTGGGAGCCTTCATGAAAGGCGCAAACATAACTGTCCACGGAAACGTGCAGGACGGCTGCGGAAACACCATGGATCACGGTCAGATAGTTGTTCATGGACGCGCCGGTGATCTGGTTGGGCATTCGATGCGGGGCGGAAAAATCTTCATCCGAGACGACGCTGGATACCGTGTTGGAATCCACATGAAAGAATACATCGGCAAACGACCCTCCATAGTTATTGGTGGAACCGCGCAGGATTTTCTGGGAGAATACATGGCTGGAGGAGTGCTGGTGGTGCTGGGGCTAAACATGAAGGAAAAAGTTCACAATGCTCGGTTCGTGGGAACTGGGATGCATGGCGGAGCAATGTACATCCGAGGCGAAGTGCGTCACTTGGGAGAAGAAGTCGCAGTCACAGAGCTTAACGAAGAAGATCATAAGCTGCTCAAGAGTCTAGTTGAGGAATTCTGCGGATACTACGGATTAAATGCCGAAAAAATCTTGGAGAGCAAATTCAACAAGCTGATTCCTGTTTCGTCTCGACCTTACGGAAACCTATACGCCTACTAAAGCCATCTGGGCTTTCCTTCAAGATATTCTGTCACGAACTTGGCAAACTCTGGGCTAACAGAATACAGCTCCAAGACTTCATCGTTCACCATTATCTTCAATGAGTCGGAGAATGCTTTGGAGACAATTTCAGCGCTCCCGTCCTCCAGTTTTTCTTTCAGCAGCTCCACCACATCCGTATACTTTCTCTTTACGTCAACTATCCAGCGTCCTTCTTCGACGCGCGGTCCAGAAACCGTGGACTCTGCCCTCAGATGTTTCCGCAGAAAGTTCTCACACTCCCCCTTCTTTCTTAGGGGCGGACCAAGATGCCGTTTCATGTTTGGAAGGAAACGGTTTTCCACCTCAAAGACGAAAACGCTCAAGCCTTTTTCGTTGCTCCAGACCGTGTCGCGTAAAACCTTGAAGTCATGTTGCTCGATTAGTTTCCTTAGTGTCCGTTGATGCCTGTATAGTTGCCCCCAGAGAACGTCGGGCACCGCGGCGTCTCCCTCGAATTTGATGAATAGGATTGCGGAGCCTCGGGCGTCTATTTTGTTGACCAGTTCCTTGGGCTTCAGGGCTTCTGTTTCTGGTGGGTAAAAGAATTTCATGTGTGGGGCTTTCAGGAATGCTCTGGAGGCGGCGATGAACTCGTCTAGTCTTTCTTTTCTGACTGCAGCCGCAACGTTTCTGTCTTTGTCCACGGGGTCCACCATGACGAGGGGTTCCTCAAAAACTTGTTCGATGTCAGCTTTTTGTTCGTAGTGTTTCTGGTAGTCTATGGCGGTTCTGTCTTTCCAGTCTGTGGCAGACCGTAAAACTTCAGGGAAGGAGCCGTAGTTGAGGACAAGAAGCTCGCAGAGGTATCCGCTGAAGCCTCCAACTTTGATTTCCGCCCCATAAACGCCCACGCCCTTCATGAACCTCTTCAGCAGCCTCACCTGTTCGCTCATTTGTTCATTTAAGAGGGGTTTGATGTAGTCGGTGTGGAAGGGTGTCCTGTCTGTGGCGCTTATCCACTTGCCAGGTTTGACCTTGTAGCAGGGCACGATGTTCACGTAAACATTATCGTCTGTTACTGCCTCAAGGTAGGGGTGCTCCGCAAACCTTTCAATATGCCTGTAGCCCTCAGCAGCTTTCTTTGCAACGTCTAGACAGACTGTTCCGAACGCCTCCTTGGGAGTTGCTACTGGAACCCGCATGAAGACGTCGATTTCGGGGCAGTCTCTGAGCCACGTGTTTTTAGCCACCGACCCCTCCACCCGCACCTCAGCCTCCAAATGCTTCTCCTTTGCAGCTTTCTCCACTTTCTGCGTCAACTTTTTGGCTAATTCCCTAATCTTTCTTTGTTCGCTTTCGCTGGGGTTGACTCTCTTCAGAACTTGGGCGCATATTTCTTCAAGGGAAGTCACAACAACCACCCCTTCAGCTGCCGCAAACCTCTCTTAAAGTGCTGTAAATTGGACCTCTGGGAGTCAGGTCGCTTTTTTTCAGTCTCAGGCATTCAGCCTTGATGGCGCCGAACTCGTAGTCCTCCAGTTCCTGTAAGAGCTTGGCGAGTTGGGCTTTGTTTCTTCCCGTTCTCACCCGCGCTATTGTCAGGTGGGGACTGAAGCCTTTGCTGTCGGGTTTGAAGCCCAGTCCCCTGAGGCGTGGCTCCAGCTGCCCAAAAACGTCCTTTATTTCGTCTGCGCCTTTTCTGATTCCTGCCCAGACAACGCGGGGGTAATTAGGCTTAGGGAAAGCGCCTAAGCCTCTAAGCTCTACAGTGAAGTGCGAGAAGGAGAGTTGTTTCATTTCTTCGTGGATGGGGTCAACCATGTTTGGGGATATGTCTCCCAGGAATCTGATTGTCAGGTGGATGTTCTGAGGCTCAACGCTCTTCAGGTCTGCGCCACTGTTAAGGAGCATGCCCTGAACTTCTTTCAGTCGCCTGATTATGGCTTGGTCTTCAATATCGAAGGAGAAGAAAGTTCTGATGGTTCCTGACATGGCAAATCTAACCTTAAACCTGTTCAACCAGTCAACTATACTCTTTCATGTGCACCATTTTAATAACTTAATCCATGTCCTGCCCTGTTTATTGTTTGTGCCTAGACTACAAAAAGGGGGAACTTGGTAAGCTTCGGGGCGGATGCTTACCAAGAAGGAGGAACTGCCCGTTTGGGCGCCTTTGCGCCAGAACCGAGTTTACGCCAAACTTTCAAGTTTTGCGCGTATGCGCACAGCGACTCAAGGTTCTGTGAGCTTCTTCCCCTTTTGGTTGATTAAAGAAAAATCTACACTAATATATGGGGCGTTTTTAATAAATAAATGTTGTTGAACGCGTTTGTTTCTCAGTCTGATTCTGAACTAAAATATTACTTATAATACATACAGCCCCTTCATACGAGTTAAATCAAACAACCGCCCAAAAGTTTAACCGCTCAACTGTGGGAGGCTACGCACACGAATTCGATAAAACGTGTAACCATACACGAAGTAACCGAACTGGTAGAAACCATCGCGCAAGTAAACTCCAAACAACCAAACCCCTGAAAAACGCCTGTTCGCTACCTAAACACTATTTTCATGCGTCTACCTTACGGTTATGGCTAAAATTCGCGGTTGCCAGCAACTGTTTTATAACTTTTAACCAAACTTTAATTCGATAAAGCGTTGCTTAAGAGAGCGGGGTTCATGATGAAGGATAAAGTCGTTGTGGCGGTAGCTGGGATGCCCGGGTCCGGCAAGGCAGTCTTCCGGAAAACCCTTCAGAAGATGGGCTATCCAGTTGTGATAATGGGCGACGAGGTGAGAGAAGAAGCAAAAAGAAGAAAACTTGAGCCAACGCCCGAAAATCTGGGCACATTAATGCTCAGCCTCAGAGAAGCAGAGGGACCAGCAGCCGTAGCCAAACGATGCATCCCAAAACTGAAAAAGGCAACAGAGCAGATAGTCGGCGTCGACGGCATCCGAAGCCTCCCCGAAGTCGAAGAATTCAAGAAGCACTTTCCCAACTTCATTCTGATTGCCATTCACGCCTCCCCAAAAAAGAGGTATCAGCGCCTGTTTCGGAGGAGACGAAGCGACGACCCCCAAAACTGGGAAGCCTTCATGGAAAGGGACATGAGAGAACTCGGAGTCGGCATGGGAAACGTAATCGCCACCGCAGACTATATGCTTGTAAACGAGGGAGCCTTCACTCAACTGAAAACTGTAATCAGGCAGGTCTTGAAGGAGATTCTAGAAGATGAATGAAATATCTGTTCACGTGGAAGTTGAAGTTAACCCCACCGAAGACTTGGAGAAAGTCAAGCAGGCAGTGGAAAACATCTTTGGAGCAGTAACCTTCAAGGTTGAATCCAGAACCTGGGGACATCTGCTCATAGCCAAAACCGCCGGAACTGGAGGACTCACCAAAATGCATAACATTCTTGCCAGGGAACGGATTCGAGCGGCTGCCCGAAAAGTCTTCCTAGCCGGAATGGACGATAAGTCAGTAACTTTTTACCTGAACAAGCAGGTCGCATACGCAGGGCACATTTCCTTCTGCCAGAAAACAGCAGAATCGCCGCTGGGACCCATAAGCGTACAAATCAGCTGCAGCAACCCACGGGAACTAATCAAATGGCTCACGCCAAAACCAACAAAAAGAACTCCTCCGCCCCAACGACCAAAATAAGCGTGACTACCATGGCTAAACCAGAAATCGGCTTATCAATGCTCTATTGCCTAGATGAGCCCTTCAAGTCTCTTCTGAAGCGCCTACCCGAACTCACCGTGAAACATGTAGAAGTGCCCGACGAAGGACTGCACACCCTAAACCAAAGAAGAGCAAAACGCCTGAAAAAAGCAGCAGAAGCACATAACCTAGACTTTGTAGTCCACGCACCATGGGCAGGAATAAACATAGCCACGCCCAGCCCAGCCCTGCGCCACGCAGTCCTAAAGCGCCTAACAAAATCGCTTGTTCTTGCTGGACAGCTAGACTGCCGCCTCTGGCTGTTTCATCCAGGCTCCAAAACTGGACTCAGCCCCATCTACCCCGGAAAGGATTGGCAACTGAATCTGCAGTCTGTCCGCACATTACTGAAGGTCGCCAGACGAGAAGGCGTCGAGATTGCCATCGAGAACACTCCTGAGCCTTTTCCTTCCCTCATGAAAAGCGCTGACGACTTTCGCAGATTCTACGAAGAGCTTGGCGATGACATAGGAATGGTGCTGGACGTAGCGCACGCAAACCTGAACAACCAAATTCAGGCTTTCCTGGAGCAGTTCTCCAAAAAACTTGTCCACATGCACGTGAGCGACAATGATGGAGCCAACGACCTGCACCTAGGAATAGGAATCGGCAGCATAGACTGGCAAAACGTTGCTAAACTGGTTAAAGAGGCGGAGTACGGCAACCTGATTGTTATAGAATCAACAGACCACATTGAAGAGAGCATTCAGGTTCTGCGCAGACTATTCACTTAATCTTCCTGTAGCGGAAGCTCTAACCGCATAAAATCCTGCGCAACATCTGTGTTAACGAAAACCTTTCTTGCCTGCTCCAGCAGCAAGTTTGCATCCTTGTATCTGGCGCTTATATGAGTCAAAACCAGCTTCTTCACCCCCGCCTTTTTCGCGGTTTCCGCCGCCACACCGGGAGTTGAATGACCATCCTCCGCTGCTCTTTCTTTTAGTTCATCGTCGAAGGTGGCTTCGTGAATCAGCAGGTCAGCGTTTTCTGCTAGTTTCACAAGATTTTCTGACTGTCCTGTGTCTCCGCTGTAAACGATTTTTCTTCCGGGACGGGGAGGACCCAATACCCTTTCAGGTTCTACCTTTGTTCCGTTTGGGAGCGTAACTGATGAGCCGCCTTGAAGCTTTGACCATAAGGGTCCCGCAGGAACCC
>Ga0307424_1001380_pt1 | contig 12825 bp, 14 predicted proteins | sample SalMarWE160320MG_FD_202157 | JGI IMG/M metagenome (GOLD analysis project Ga0307424, IMG submission 202157) | Salt marsh sediment microbial communities from the Plum Island Ecosystem LTER, Massachusetts, United States - WE1603-20 | ecosystem: Environmental > Aquatic > Marine > Intertidal zone >... | reverse complement strand
GGGGCGGGCCAAGCGGCCCGCCCCTCTGCTTCACGTTGCACTGCCCGCTGGTTACTTAACCTTGGTAAAGGCGGGGACTACCCGAGCCGGGTTGTTGTGAATGATGTTCATGCGGTCCTCGTCGGTGAGGTAGGCCGCTTCCTGCAGCGTGGGGACGACGTTGTCGCCGCTGCGGCCGGTCCGCGGGTCGACGTGACGGCCGGAGCCGGGCGCCTCGGTGCCGAACAGCATCTGGGATACGCCCTTCTGCTTGACGGCCGCCTCGAGGAAGGTGGGCTCGTAAGCGCAGGTGTCGTAGAACAGGTTGTTGCTCGTGTCACGCTGGAAGTTGTGGTTGTCCGTGGGGGCGAAGCGACTCAGCGCGCCGCCACAGTGGCAGATGATGACCTTGAGCTCCGGGTAGCGGTCGAAGACGTCGCTGAAGCCGAGGAGCTGGGTCGCGATGAACTGCTCGACCAGGAAGCCGACCTGGTAGTTCTGGTTGATGATGCTGAGGCGCGGGTCCTGGTGGTTGGTGCCGTGAACGATGATCGGCAGACCGTCGCGCTGGCACTTCTCGTAGAGGTCGAACCAGTAGGGCTTGTCCATGCCGGGCGTGCGGCGCAGGCCTTCGGGGTCAGGCCCGACGTAGACGGACATGACGCCCCATTCCTTCTGGCAGCGCTCGATCTCGTCCAGGCAGTGCTTGGTGTCCGGCGCGTTGGGGTTCTGCGGCAGCTGCATGGAGGCGAGGAAGCGGTCCGGGAAGTACTCGCACTGCTTGCCGATGGCGTCGTTGGTCAGGCGCGTCCAGGACGGCAGGATGTCCTGCGACATCCAGCCCATCATGAGGAACGGGCGCGGCCCGATGATCTGGACGTCGATGTTGCGAGCGTCCATGTACTCGACGTGGCCTTTGAGCACGGTCTGCTTGAAGTTTTCGTCCTGGAGTGGAGCAGGACGCCGATCGTTCGGCTGCATCAGGACACTCTGCGCCTGCGGAGTGTTGGACGCCATGAGGAGGGAAGCGCCAGCTCGGTATGTATCCGGCGCCGTCACGTGACCGTGGACGTCATAGACTTTCTGGCCGTTGAACACGCTTGTTTCCTTTCTTCTCTGGCCTAAGAAGCCCTTCTACGGAGCCCTGTGCTCCGTACACCAAAGAATCATCTGCGGGGTGGGGATCAACCTGCCGGGCGGCAAGGAAGGCCTGCCACGCAGCAGGCGCGCGTAGTCTAACACCGCAATCGAGCCGGGGGCCACACTTATAGGTAACTTGATTAAGTTGACGCCGTGGCTATCTGAAACGATCCGCTATCGGCTGGGTGGGAACACCGCCACGCACTTGCATGAGTTCATCAGCCAGCTCTCGATGAACTCGATGTAGCTTGCCTTCTGACCGAGCTCGTGCATGGCGCCGGCGAGCGGGATCCAGTTGAGCAGCTCCTGCTCTCCGCTGGTCTCCAGCTGCTCCAGGCTGAGCTCGCGCCAGGCCGAATAGTCGCCGGACTTGAGCTCCTCGAAGCGGGCGCGGTCGGATTCGATGTCCGGGAAGATCCAGTTGTTCTTGTCGGTGAGGAAGGCGTGCGACCAGCTGGACGAGCCGATCACCGCCGCCCGCCACGGGCTTTCGCGCAGGGTGCGCGCCACGGCGACGCCAAGGTCGAAGAAGCGCCTGGGGGAAGGTGACGGCGGGTCGTACTCGATGTCCTCTTCGGTAAACAGACGCCCGCTGAGGCCTTTGCCGCTGACGACGTTGCGGCCGTAGGCGTTGATCTGGAACGGCACGATGGGGTAATCCCAGCCGGTGCGGTCGTAGTCGAGGTACATCTGGGTGTTGATGAAGGCGTGTCCCAGCCCTTCAAGGTGGAGGTCCTTGTAGGAGTACGGCACGTCGAAGCCCTGGTCCATGAGCTGCGTGACGAGGTACTTGGCGACCTCGCGATGGCCCGGGGTGACGAATGTCTTGTCGTACGGCTCCTCCCAGACGTTGGGACGCTGCGGGCGCGGGAAGCTGCGCAGATGCGGCTGTGTCTGGTATTGGCCCTGGATTGAGATGCAGTAGGGCGGGATGATGTCTTCCTTGAAGTTCTCGTACTGGTCGTCGCCGAAGATCACGACGACGTCGGGCGCGAACTCGTCCAGCGCCTGGCGCAGCCGCCGCACGCCGTCGACGAACTGCTTACGGTGCTTCGCCGCGAAGGCCGTGCCCTCGTCGTCGCCCCATTCGGCGCGCATCGGCGAGGGCCAGTTCTGCGGGTCCTTGAGGTGCTCCGGCACCTTTGGGCTGGTGATCGTCGACTTCACACGCATCGCCATTTCGCTGTCGGCGTAGATAAAGCCGGGGTAGTGGCTGAGTCCGAGGCCGAGAACCTCGCCCATGGTGTCCTCCTCCGCGGCGTCTGGCCGCGCTTGCGCAGCGATCTTACGGCTTCGATGGTCCCTTCTGCTAGCGCCGCAGAGACTGGTCGATGACGTGAACCTCGCCCAGTTCTGGCAGCGTGCCGCCCGTCTTGAACAGTACGTCCGCCTCTTCAGCCAGGACCGCGCCTTGCCAGAGCTCCGTGAAGGGCAGCGTGCGGCCCTGGAAGCCTCCCCGGGCCCAGAACACCAGCAGCTCCCGCCGTGTCTCAGCGCCACGCGTCAAGATCGCGCTCAGGATGATGCCCTCCCTGGCGCAGGAGACGTTTTGCACCGGGAACGCGGCCTGGGTGCAGCTGAAGGCGTAGAGCTTGAGCTCGCCGCTGCCAATGTCGTCCGTCGCGCCGGGCTGAACGGCATCCACGAAGGCTTGCAGCGTGGCTCGCAGGGCGTCAGCGTCAACTACCGAGGCTTCGCCGTTAAGCTGCGCCACGGGGTAGCCGCGACGCCCCTCGTCAGGCCCCGTGCCGTCGCACAGCGGGGAAGGGGCGTCCGGGTCCACGGGGCCGGGGCAGATGTAGAAGCGCGGCGCGCCGAATTCCATGACGGCGTCCACGTTGCCGCCCTGCAGCGCGCGCTCGATGCCCTGGCCCAGGATGCAACTGGCGTCGCCGTAAGGGCAGTCCGCGATCGCCTCGACGGTCCCGGTTGGCAACCCGGCCACGTCGCCATCGCCATCGCGGTGTTGGTCCTGCAGGAAGGACACGATGGCGCCGCTTATCACCAACGCGACGACCAACACCATCACGATGACCTTGCGGCGTGTCATAGGAGCTCCCCGGCGGCCATTCTACGAGAAACTCCGTAGGGAGCGACCGTTGCAACAATCCCTGAATGGCGAAGCTGATTACTGACAGGACGCTGTCAGCAGGCGCGCCTTATCATGGCGGCGATGCCAGAGACCACTGACCGAAAGCTGCAGCGCCTGGAAGACATCCCCAACGTTGGCAAGGCCATCGCGGCCGACCTGCGACTACTGGGAATCGACCGGCCGCGCGACCTCGAGGGGCAAGACCCCTACGACCTGTACAACCGCATCAACGTCGCGACGGGACAGCGGCAGGACCCCTGCCTGCTCGACACCTTTATCGCGGCCGTGCGTTACATCGAGGGCGGGCCAAAGCTGCCGTGGTGGGCCTTCACGGCGGAACGCAAACGCGCCCTGGCCGCGAGGGGAGGCGCCCCGAAATGAAGATGGGCCCCTGCGCGGGCCCATCTGTTCTACGATTCCGCTTCTGACTTGCTAGGCGCCGACGATGTTGAGCAGCGCCTGGCGCTTCTCCACCTTGACGGCGTGCAGGGCACGTTCGAAGGCCGCCGGCAGCTCCGCCGGATCCTCGACGCGCTCGCCGTAACCTCCTGCCGCCTGGCAGACCATCTCGAAGTCGAGGGCGGGCGAGAGGTCGCTGAAGGGGAAGGTCTTTGTCTTGTCCTGCCAGCCGTCCGGGTAGACGCTACGGGTCGAGGTCTGCACCGCGTTCCAGCGCGAGTTGTTCCAGACGACGTAGAGCACCGGCAGGTTCATCTTGCGAGAGACCCAGTGCCCGGCCTCCGGGACGCCGAACATGTAGGAGCCGTCGCCGATGGTGGCGACGACGGTGCGCTCCGGCGCCGCCAGCTTGCAGCCCAGCGCCGCACCGACGCCCCAGCCGAGCACTCCGGCCGTGGAGACGCCGTAGTACTGCGCCGATTTGGTGAACTCGAACTGGCTCATGTCCAGGCCCAGCTCGCTGATGATCGTCGTGTCGTCGTCGCGGAGCTGCTCGAAGCAGTAGGAGGCCCAGGCCTTGCTAATCGGCCGTTCGTCCTTGCCCGCCAGGGCTCGCTCACGCGCCGCCGCGCGCACCTTCTCGTGGCTCGCCGCCAGTTTTTCGCCGCGTGCCGCGATCGCCGCCTTGTCCAGCTTCTCATGCTTCAGCGCCCCTACCAGCGCCTCGATGGTGTAGCGAGACAGGCCGGTGAGGTTGACGTGCACCGGGAAGCTACGCAACGGGAAGTTGGTGAAGAGCGGGTCGACGCCGATGCCGACGACGGTGGCGTTCTCGTTGGGGCCGGTGGTCATGGAGGGCATCCACGGCACGTCCTGCTCGAACACGAGCACGACGTCCGCCTCGCCCAGCGCCGGGCCAGCCATGCCGCCCTGGTGCAGTGGGTGCGTCACCGGGAAGTTCATATAGGTGCCGCCGCTGTAGACCGGCATGTTCAAAGTCTCGGCCAGGCTGATCAGCTGGGTCACAGCCTGCGGGTCGCGGCCCAGCGCGGAGGTGACGGCAATCGGGTTCTTCGCCTTCGCCAGGAGCCTGGCGACTTCCTTGATCGATTCCGGCGATGCCATGCCGGCGTTGGGCTGCATGCGGGGGCGCTCCGAGTACTCGAACGATTCGATTTCGTGCGCCAGGACCTCGCGGGGCAGGCTGAGGTAGACGGGGCCCTGCGGCTCCGACTGCGTGATCGCCAGGGCGCGGTCGACGACGCCTTCGAGGTCAACGCCGGGGCGCAGCTCGTAGTCCCACTTGACCCACTCGCGCACCATGCTGCCCTGGTCTCGCGACTCCTGGGCCCAGTGGATGCCGCCGTTGCGCGAGCCCTTGAGGCCGCTCTCGGTGACCGGCGTACGGCCGGAGGAGAACAGCATCGGCACGTTGTTGCTGCGGGCGTTGATCAGGCCGCCGGTCGCGTTGGCGGTGCCGGGGATGGTGTGGACCATGACCACCTGCGGCTTGCGCGTCACCATGGCGTAGCCCGCGGCCATCGCCATGGCGGTGATCTCGTGCGGCACCGTGACCGGCTTCGGCACGGGCAGCTCCTGCTCCAGCCGCTTGGCGTAGGCATCGACGATGGGACCGAAGTCCGTGCCGGCGTTGCCGAAGAAGTAATCGACGCCGCGCGCCGCCAGCAGCTCTATGTACGCCTCGGCCGTGGATTCGACCGCAACCTGCTTCATGATTGCTACCCCTTGCTACCCCGTGACGGGATGGCTCAACCCTTACGTATTCGCGAGCGCTATTCTACGACGCGCCGAAGCGCAGCGGGTAGCGAGGCCTGAGCTCAGCCGTCCGCGTGCCTAGCCCGAGCTATCGTCCGAATCGTTCCCCGGGCTGTCGTCCAACGTACGCGCGTCCGATTTCATATCGGTCTGCGCCTCCACGCCGGAAAAAGTGCGAGGCACGATGCCGTCGCCCATCAGCGCCTTCGCGGTATCGAGGTGCAGGGTGCGCTGCGGGTACGGGATGACGATGCCCTCCTCGTCGAAGACGCGCTTGAGGCGCAGTCGCAGCTCGCCCATGAGGGCCCATTGCTCGAGCGGGATCGTGTCGCCCGTAATCTTTATGTCAATTGAAGAGTCGCCGAAGTTGTCGACTCTCAGCACGTGCGGCGCCGTCCTGAACTTGTGAGCAAACGCGGGGTCCTCCGCCAGCTCCTTGCCGACCCGGTTGATCACCCCGATGACGTGGTCGAGGTCGGACTCGTAGGCCACGCCAACGTCGAGGTTGACGCGGGAGTATTCCATGGTCCAGTTGCTGGCGACTTCGACGTTGCTGTGCGGAATGAAGTGGACCGTCCCGTCCAGGTCGCGCAGGACGGTGCGGCGCAGGTTGATGTCCTCCACGATGCCGACCATGCCGGCCAGGGTAACGACGTCGCCTTTGCTGTACTGGTTGTCGACCAGGATGAAGATGCCGTTGATCACGTCTTTAACCAGGCTCTGGGCGCCGAAGCCCACGGCGAGACCGACGAGCCCGAGGCCGGCGATCAGCGGCGCCACGTTCACGCCGACTTCAGTCAGCACCATGATGCCGACCAGCGCGACGACGACCATGAGCGCCGTGCGGTAGAGGACGTGCGACAGCGTGTCGATGCGCTGCTGCACCTCTTCTTCGGGCTCGGTCTTCATGCGTTCGCGGATCGCGACGCGAATCACGGGGTTGATCAGGTGCTGCAGTAGCCAGACCCCGATGAAGGCCACGACGACGATCAGCGCAATGCGCGCCGCGGCGCCAATCGCGTCGTCCCGGAATTGGTTGTCGAAAGTTAAGAGGAAGGAAAGAATAGGCCGGCCTCCGGGGTTTAATCGATAGGACTTCAGCCCAATTATAGATTCGGGCCGCAAACCTGGGCGTCGGTAGATACCCTACGCCCCTTGCGGCCCTGTCTCCAGCGCGAAGGCTTGTGTAAGATCGGCGGCGAGGGGGTTGCAAGCCATGAATGACACCGAGTATCGATCTCTAGTCGACCGCGACGTCGCGCATCTAATCCACCCGCAGTACCTACAGGGCGACCAGCGCAACGCCATCGTCTTCGCCAAGGGCGAGGGATCGATTCTCACCGACGTCCGCGGCCGCGAGTACATCGACGGCCTCTCCTCCCTCTGGAACGTCGCCGTGGGGCACGGGCGCAAGGAGCTGGCGGACGCCGCGGCGAAGCAGATGAGCACACTCGCCTTCGCTAACGGCTACACGGGGTTCTCCAACGTCCCGGCCATTGAGCTGGCGGAGCGACTTTGCCAGCTGAGCTACTCCAACATGGACGGCGTGTTCTTCGCCAACTCCGGCTCGGAGGCCAACGAGGTCGCGTTCAAGCTGGCGCGCTTCCACTGGTACCTCAAGGGCCACATGGACAAGGTGAAGATCTTCGCGCGCCGCCAGGCCTACCACGGCGGCACGCTGGCGACGACGGCCGCGACAGGTCTGCCGCCGTTCTGGCGCGGCTTCGGCCCGCTGGACCCGACCTTCCTGCGCACACCCTGCAACCACCCGTTCACATCGTGCACGGCGGAGTGCGCTGCCGCCTTCGAGGAGGCGATCCTGAGCGAGGGCGCTGACACGGTGGCGGCGATCATTGCGGAGCCGGTGCAGGGCGCCGGTGGCGTAATTCCGCCCGGCCCGGACTACTTCCCCAAGCTGCGCGAGGTCTGCGACAAGCACAACGTCCTGCTGATCGCCGACGAGGTGATCACGGGCTTCGGCCGCACCGGCCGCTGGTTCGCGCTGCGCCACTTCAACGTGGAGCCGGACATCGTCACCTTCGCCAAGGCGGTGACCAGCGCCTACGTGCCGCTCTCCGGCGCCATCGTCTCGAAGGAGATCCACGAGGCGATCCTGGCCTCGGAGACGGACCGCTTCATGCACGGCTTCACCAACTCGGCGCACCCCACGGCCTGCGCCGTGGCGCTGCGCAACCTGCAGATCTTCGACGACGAGAACCTGGTCGAGAACGCGGCGGCGCTGGGCGAGCACCTGCACGCGGGCCTGCGCACCTTGATGGACGAGGACGGCGTCGGCAACGTGCGAGGTCTGGGCTTCATCGGCGGCGTCCAGATCGTCGAGGACAAGGAGAAGATGAAGCCGTTCCACGTCGACCTCAACGTCGGCGGACGGCTCGTCGGCGCGGCCAAGGAGCGCGGGCTGATCAGCCGCAACCTGGCGGACAACTACCTCATCGCGCCGCCGCTGGTGACGACGCCTGAGCAGATCGACCAGATCATCGAGATCTTGCGGGAGTCGATTCGCGAGACGGTGGCGTGGGCGAGGCGTAACAAGCCGAGCTTGTAGGCCGAGCGACCTTGCGCATTAAACCTCACGTGGTCCCTTCTGCCCTCGGGAGAGGGTTAGGGTGAGGGTGTACGGCGCGAAAACCGCTTTCGGTTGACAACCCTGCGGATCCTTGCGCTCTACCCTGGGTTGAGGCGGCGGAATACCGCCCTGATAGTGTCTTCCACCGTTTCCGGGGCTGACTCCTGGTCTGCCTGGGCGACGAGGCGCTCAGCCTCGGTGCGGCTGTAGCCGAGGGCTACGAGGGCGTCCGTGGCGTCGCGGGAGACTTCGCTGGGGCCGGCTTCGTGCTTCGGCTCCGGCTGGTCGAAGCCCTCGTCGGCCAGCAGCGCTTCTTCCGTGACCTTGCCGCGCAGCTGCGCCACGATCGTCTCGGCGCTGCGTTTGCCGATGGACGGCAGCTTGCCGAGCTGCGCCGTATCGCCCGCCTCGATCCAGCGGGCGATGGTGGAGACGCTGAAGACGAGCGCCTTGGTCGCCGTCGTCGGGCCCACGTTGGGGACGGTGACCAGCTTCTCGAAGAAGCCGCGCTCGACCTCGCGCAGGAAGCCGATGAGCCGCGGGATCGGCGCGTTCTGAGTGACGAAGTAGAAGGTCTCGAGCTCGACCTCGTCCCCGATCTCGCGCTCCTCGAGGGCACGCCAGACGAAGGCCGGCAGCTCCACCGCGTACCAGACCCCGCCGACGTCGATTTCGACCCTCGACGACTGCTCGTTCTTGCGGGCCAGGCGGCCTCGCAGGTGGGAGATCACGCCGGGTTCTCCGCCAGCGCCAGAATTTCCTCGACCATTGCTGCCTTGGCGTCCTGGTAGGCGTGGCGTCGGTCTCCCAGCTTCGCGGCCAGCTCCAGCTTGTGCGCGCTGAGTTTCTCCACCCATTCCGGATGCGCGATGAGGAAGTCGCGAAAAGCGCGGTGACGGTGCAGCTCCGCCGAGTCTGCGGCGCACACGTAGAGGTGATGCTCAGCCAGCGCGCCTTTGAGGCCCGGGTCCTTCATGCGGAACGACTCGCGGCCCGGGATGCCCTGGTCGCCTTCGTACTCGTAGCCGGCGGCGGTGAGGCGGTTCTTGATCTGCTCGAACTTGCCCTCGCGCATGACGATGTCGACGTCGATGATCGGCTTCGCCGCCATGCCGGGCACCGCCGTGCTGCCGACGTGCTCGATGGCGTAGTAGGTGCTGACCAGGTTGCGGTAGAGGAAGGTCTGCAGCTGGTGGAATGCGTGCGGCCACTCGGGGTTGTAGGGCTCGACGATCATCGGCGCGCCGCCTTCTCCAGCGCCCGTCCGCGACGCGAGCTGAGGTGGCAGATCGCGACGGCGAGGGCGTCGGCGGCGTCCAGCGGCTCCGGCGGCTCCTCCAGCGAAAGCAGCATGCGCACCATGGCCTGCACCTGGCGCTTGTCGCCCTGCCCGTAGCCAGACACGGCCGCCTTGACGGCCGCCGGCGCGTAGAGCTCGACGTCGAGCCCGGCCGCGGCGGCCGCGATCATCGCCGCCGCGCGCGCCTGGCCGATGGCCAGGGCCGAGGCCGGCTGCAGCGCCCCGACGAAGGGGTCCTCGATGGCGACCTCCGTGGGGGAGTAGACCTCGATCAGGCGCACGATCTCCTCGTGGATGACGAGCAGCCGTTGTGCAAAAGGGTCCTTGGGGCGCGGCTTGATGGCGCCGCAGGCTTCGAAGCCGAGGCGGCCTTCGCCGCGCACGACGCCCCAGCCGCAGACCCGCATACCGGGGTCGATACCCAGGACTACGGGCTCGGTGTTGGCGGGGGCGTTGGCCATTACCTCACTCCGAGTAGGAAGCGAGCACTTCGTCCGGGAAGTCAGCGTTGGAGTAGACGCGCTGCACGTCGTCGAGGTCTTCCAGCTTGTCGAGCAGGCGCAGGGCCTGCAGCGCCTCTTTCTCCTGCAGGCTGACGGTCACAGAGGGGACGCGCGCGATCTCCGCCGACGAGGGCTCGTGGCCGCTGTCGATCAGCGACTGGCGCACCGCCATGAGGTCCTCAGGCTTGGTGTAGATCGAGACGCTGTCTTCGTCGACGCTGAAGTCCTCGGCCCCCGCATCGATCGCGATCAGGGCGAGCTCTTCGCCGTCGGCGTTGTCGTCGAGGTCGAGCGAGATCAAGCCGCGAGTGGCAAACTGCCAGGCCACCGAGCCGCTCTCACCGAGGTTGCCGCCGCCGCGCGAGAACACGTTGCGGACCTCCGCCACGGTGCGGTTGCGGTTGTCGGTCACCGTTTCGACCATTACGGCGGTGCCGCCGGGGCCGTAGCCCTCGTAGACGATCTCGTTCAGCTGGCTGGCGTCGGTATCGCCGACCGCCTTGGCGATGGCGCGGTCGACGATGTCGGCGGGCATGTTGCTTTCCTTCGCCTTGAGCAGGGCGAGGCGCAGGCTGGCGTTGCCGTTGGGGTCGGCGCCACCGGCCTTCGCGGCCATGGTGATATCTCGTCCCAGCTTGGTGAAGAGCGCGCCTCGCTTGGCGTCAACGACAGCCTTCTGGCGCTTGATTTGCTTCCATTTAGAGTGTCCGGCCATAGGCGGGTAGTTCTTCTCCTGTGAGTGTGGTCGAAAGGCATTCTAGCATCGCCCGGAGGCCAGGGCCGCGCGGCGAGACGGCGTCAGCCGCCGAGGGTGATGTTGTCGATGAGGCGCGTGCGGCCGATGCGGACCGCCAGCGAAACCAGCGCCGGGCCCTGGATGCGGCGCAGCTCCTCCAGCGTCGTGGGGTCGGCGACGGAAATGTAGTCGATGCGCGCCAGCTCCTCGGCCTGGATCAGGTCCCGCATCCGCATCCGGAAGGTCTCGGCGTCACGGGCGCCCCGGGTCCACATCTCCTGGGCCAGCGTCAGCGCGTTCCACAGCACCAGCGCGGCCTGCCGCTCCGCGGCGTTGAGATAGGCGTTGCGACTGCTCTTGGCCAGACCGTCCGGCTCCCGGACCGTGGCGACGGGCAGGATTTCGATGTCGAGGTTGAGGTCGCGGACCATCCTCTGGATGATAACGAGCTGCTGGGCGTCCTTTCTGCCGAAGTAGGCGCGCGTGGGCTGGACGATGTTGAACAGCTTGAGCACCACCGTGGCGACGCCGAAGAAGTGGCCCGTCCGCGAGGCGCCTTCGAGCCGCTCCGTCATCAGCCCCATGTCGACTGCGGCGTCGAAGCCCGGCGGATACATTTCCTCTGCCGATGGCATGAAGACGTAGTCGACGTCCTCGGCGGCGAGCAGTTCCAGGTCGCGTTCCGTGTTGCGCGGGTAGGCGGCGAAGTCCTCGTCCGGGGCGAACTGCGTCGGGTTGACGAAGATACTCACGGAAACGCAGTCGTTAGCGGCGCGCGCCTGTCGCACCAGCGCCAGGTGGCCGTCGTGCAGCGCGCCCATCGTCGGTACCAGGCCGACGCTGCCACTCAGATGCCTGCGAGCGGCGCGTACCTCGGCGACCGTGGTCAGGACTTGCATTTTGCCTCGTCGTCTAGGGCTGGGCTTCCGAGAGCTCCGCCAGGGCTTCAGGGTTCATCTGGAAGCTCTGCTCCGGAGTCGGGAAGCTGCCGTTTCGCACCTCGGCGGCGTACTGCTCGATCGCCTTCTGCATGTCCTCGCCGACGTGGGCGTACTCCTTGACGTGCCGCGGGATGTGGCGCGTGAGGAACGACGTCTGGTAGGCCAGCAGGTCATGCCAGACGAGGACCTGGCCGTCGCAGGCAGCGCCGGCGCCGATACCGATTACCGGGATGGTGAGACGCTGGCTGATCAGCTCCGCCAGCGGCGCCGGCACGGTCTCCAGCACGATGCAGAATGCGCCCGCCTGCTGCAGCGCCACGGCGTCTTCCAGCAGTCGCTCTGCCTCTTGCGGCGTGCGGCCCTGCACCTTGTAGCCGCCCAGCTGGTTGATCGACTGCGGCGTGAGGCCGATGTGGCCCACGACGGGGATGCCAACCTGCACCAGGCGCCGCACCGTCTCCGCCATGTGGACGCCGCCTTCCAGCTTGACGGCCTGGCAGCCGCCCTCCTGCAGCAGGCGTCCGGCGTTGCGCATCGCGTCCTCTACGGACGTTTGGTAGGTCATGAAGGGCAGGTCCGTCACGACCATGGCGCGCTCGGTACCGCGCACCACCGCCTTTGTGTGATGCAGCATGTCGTCGAGCGTGACCTTAATCGTGTCGTCGTAGCCCAGCACGACCATGCCCAGCGAGTCGCCGACCAGGATCATGTCGACGCCCGCGGCCTCGGCGATGCGGGCGGAGGGATAGTCGTACGCCGTGAGCATGACGATCTTGTCACCGCGAGGCTTCATGGCCTGTACGTCTTTGATGCCGATTCGCGTCATGGTTACAGCGCTCCTACCGGGATGTCTTCGGCGATTCGGGTGATCCGGTTCGCCTCGTCCACGTACACAAGGGTGGGCTGGTGATGGCGCGCCTCTGCTTCCGTCATCTGGTCGTAGGCCAGGACGATGACGAGGTCGCCCTCTTCGATGAGGCGGGCCGCCGCGCCGTTGAGGCAAACGATGCCGCTGCCGCGCTCGCCTTCGATGGCGTAGGTCTGCAGTCGCGTTCCGTTGTCGATATCGAGCACGTGGACCTGCTCAAAAGGCAGGATGCCGGCGGCGTGCATCAGATCCGCGTCCAGCGTGATGCTGCCTTCGTAGTCGACGTTAGCCTCGGTGACCGTGGCCCGATGGATCTTGGCCCTGAGCATCGTCCTCATGCCGGTTCCCTCCTCAACAAGAAACCCTTCCGGCAACCGAAAGGGCATAGACATGTCGAGTGTCCGACGTTGCTATGGGCTGTCTCGGTCGCGGGCGATCCGAGCAGTCATGTTCCTTTTGGTTCCGTCCGCTGGCTGTCCTCACGTGGGGGATCAACCGCAGCTT
>Ga0307424_1001378_pt1 | contig 12829 bp, 5 predicted proteins | sample SalMarWE160320MG_FD_202157 | JGI IMG/M metagenome (GOLD analysis project Ga0307424, IMG submission 202157) | Salt marsh sediment microbial communities from the Plum Island Ecosystem LTER, Massachusetts, United States - WE1603-20 | ecosystem: Environmental > Aquatic > Marine > Intertidal zone >... | reverse complement strand
AACGCGCTTCGATGCTGCTCTTCCGGACGATGACCGAGATGGCTTCGACGAGGACGGACATGGGGGGAAGTATAGATGATCGGCGGACCCGACGGTCCAGACGGTCCCGGCGGTCCCGGCGGTCCCGCCGATTGATCTGCCGTGGCGCTCATGGATGGACGGGATGGGTCGTGCAGTGGGGCGAAGGCAGCGGCGCGGAGTTGCACTCCAGGCCCACGCCGAGTCCTGAGGCTCCGGGCCGGCCTTCGCCCCCCGCAGGATCTTGATTCCGCAAGAAGCCTGCCAAACGCGACGGACCCGATGGACCCGGCGGTCCCGCCTCACCGGTTGCGCGGGTCCGTCGGGTCCGTCGGGACCGTCGGGACCGTCGGGTCCATCGGGTCCGTCGGGAACCTACCGCCCGCCGGCCCGCCCGCCCGCCGACCCGCCGGTCTGCTCCCGCTCCACGTTCAGCTGCTCGATATCCACACCCGGATACCGCATGTCGCCCATCAGCCACCGGATGAAGTACTCGGAGCGGACCCAGTACCAGTAGTCGGCCACGGGGCCGTAGCCGTGCCGCTGGCCGGGAAGGATGAAGAAGTCGAACCGCTTGTTCGCTTTGATCAGGGCGTCGGCCATCCGGAACGTGTTGGCGGGATGCACGTTGTTGTCAATGTCGCCGGTCGAGAGCATCAGGTGGCCCTTCAGGTTCTTGGCCAGGTCCGAGTTCCGCTCGATGTTGTACTCGAACCACGTGCTGTCCTCGTTGTGCATTTCTTTGATGCCGTTGTGCTTCTCCGACCAGTTCCAGTTGTACACGTCGTTGTTGTGGTTCCCGGATTCCGACACGGCCACCTTGAAGAAGTCGGGATAGACGAGCATGGCCGCGGTGGACATGAACCCACCGCCGGAGTGGCCCATGATCCCCACGCGATCGATGTCGATCCAGGCGTAGCGGTCGCGCAACTGCTCCACGGCCGTCTTCTTGTCCGCCAGCCCGTAGTCGCGGAGGTTGCCGTAGCCGTAGTTGTGGTACCACTTCGACCGCGACGGATGGCCGCCCCGGTTCCCCACCGTGATGATGATGAACCCGAATTGCGCGAACGTCGTCGTCTCCGCGACGCGGGTGGACCAGGACTGCGCGACGGCTTCCGTCTGCGGTCCCGGATAGACGTACACGATTGCCGGGTAGACCTTCGTTGAATCGAAGTCGAACGGCTTGTACAGCACGCCGGAGAGGTCCGTGACCCCGTCGGCCGCCTTCACGGTGTACGGCTCCGGGAACTTGTACCCGGCCTCGGACAGCTTGGAGAAATCGGCCGTCTCGAGGTCCATCACCTTCCGCCCCGTCGCGCCGTCGTACAGCGCCGACGCGGGCACCGTGTTGACCCGGGAGTAGTTGTCCACGAAGTAGCGCGTGGCCGGACTCAAGCCCTCCTGGCCTCGGAAGCCGCCGTACGAGTCCCTCCTGAGATTGTCCGCCTGATGGTCAAAGTTGCCGGGGTCCAGCAGCGTGAGGCCACTGCCGTCGAGCCCCACCCGATACTGGTGCAGGTAATAGGGATCCTCGCCCGGCTCGCGCGCGTTCCCGGAGATGTACACGACGCCGCGCGACTCATCGACGCCGATGATGCCCTCGGTGCGCCATGGCCCCGAGGTGAGCTGGTTCTTGAGCGTACCGTCGGGCCCGTAGCGGTAGATGTGCCCCCACCCGTCGCGCTCGGAGAACCACAGCATGTCGCCCGACTTCAGCAGCTCGAGCGGCTGGTGCTCGACGTACGTGTTGAGCCGCTCCTCGATGAGGGTCTTGACGTCCCCCGTCGCGGCGTCGGCGACGCACACGTCGACACTGTGCTGATCCCGACTCCGGCGCCAGAAGTAGACCTGGTTCGAATTGTCGGCGAGCCAGAGGGACGGTTGCGGCGCGTCCCGGTCGGGGTAGCGGAACTGCCGGGCGTTGAAGATCCCCAGCCGCTGGTCCTTGAACCGCTCCGCCTTGACCTTGACCGTGGTCTTGGTGGCGAGGTCGATCACCAGCAACTCCGGCTGCGCGATGTTCTTCTCGCCCGGCATGTCGTACTTGTAGGTCTCGAGCTGCGGGCGCTTGTTTCCCACCGAGTGGATCACCCAGAGGTCGCCCGACTTCCGCTCGTCATCCCGCACCAGCGCGATGCGCTTGGAGTCCTTCGACCAAGTGACGGACGCGCGCTTGCGGTGATCCTTGTTCTTCAGCTTCTCGTCGTCGGTGTCACCGCGGTCGTCACTGGCGTAGGTGTAGTACTGCTCGCCGTCGGTGGTGAGCTGCGTCCCCTCCACCTCGACCTTCCAGCTCGCGCTGTCGGCCTGGGGGCCCTCCTTGCCGCGTCGCGCGTCGAGGATCGTCTGATACTGGTCACGCGTCATCATGTAGAGGTTGTCGTGCCAGGCGTAGACGATGGTCTGGCCATCCGGCGAGATGGACGCCCACGACGGGTGGTTATCGGGAGCTTGCCAATCGGCAATCTGGCTCAGCGTCTGCGTGCGCACGTCGTAGGTGAAGTGGAACACCTTCTTCTTGGGTTTCGGCCGCCGCGCCCGCTGTCCCTCCTGCCCCTGCACCTGCCGCTGCTGCTCGCCCCGCTCCGCCTCGGCGTCCTGTGTGGTGTCGTCCTGCGACGACTGGACCTCGAACTGCAGCGTGTTGGCGTCCACGAACTTGATCGAGCGGATGCCCAGGTGCTGCGCGTCCCACGGATCCTTGGTGATCCGCGTCAGCTCGGCCGCGATGCGGGCGTTGTCGAACATCTGGCGCTTGCTGCCGGCCGCCGGATCCACGAGGTAGTAGAACGTCCCGTCCGCGTTCTCCCACTGGTACCAGAACTTCTCGGTCCCCTCGATCCAGCGCGGGTTCACCGTGGTCGAGTAGATCAGCTTGGAGAACTTGTAGGGCGCGAAGCGGGCGCCGAGGCGCCAGTTGGCGGACACGACGGTCCCGGCGGTCCCGGTGGACCCGGCGGTCCCGGCGGTCCCGTTGGATTGCGCGAGCACGGCTGGTGCTTGGGTGACTATCAGGGCAACGAGGAGCAAGCGGACGAAGGGACGGGGAATCATGGAAACTCCGAGGGATTGGCGATTGGCGATTGGCGCTTGGCGATTGGCTGGTGGTTGGTGGTTGGTGGTTGGTGGTTGGTGGTTGGCAGTATCTCGGGACTGAGAATACGCTCCCGTCGCTCCCGTCGCTACCGTCGTTCCCATCACCAGCGACGTCGCTCGCACGGCGCCTCCGCTAACCGCCTGGCCGCCTGACCGCCTGACCGCCTATTCTTCCCCATGCCCGTTAGGCCCCACACCACCCGCGGCTTCGCGACCGTCGTCGCCGTTTCGCTCGTCGTCTACTGGCTCACGGCGTATCCCACGATCACGTGGTGGGACTCGAGTCAGTACTCCCTGGCGGCCGCGACCTTGGGCGTCACGGCGCCACCGGGCTCGCTGCTGCTCCCACTGCTGGGCTGGGTCGTGACGCGGCTGCCTTTGGGACTCCCGGTCGCCCGCGTGCTCAACCTCTTTGCCGGTCTGCTCGCGGCACTCGCCACGGGTCTTGTGTACCTCGTCGCACTCCGTCTCATCCGGCTCGCGGGCCGGCGCGACGGGCGGGGAAACCATCCCGACCTGCTGGCGCACGCCGGCGCGGCGGTCGGCGCGTTGACGCTCGCCTTCGGCGTCACCCTCTGGCAGCACGCCGTGAAGTTCACGCCGTACGTGCTGACGGTGGTGTTCACGGGGATGATCTTCTGGGTGATGCTCCGCTGGTGGGAAGATGCCGAGCACGACGACGCCTGGCGATGGCTGCCGATCCTGGGACTGCTGTTCGGATTGGATTTCAGCGTGCATCGCACGAACGCGCTGCTGCTGCCGGGGCTGTGCGTGTGGATCGTGGTGCGACACCCACGCACGCTGGCTTCGCTGCGCGCCTGGCTCTGCGGCGTGGGCGGTGTCGTGGCGGGCCTCGCCCTCCAGCTGCTGATCATCCCGCTCGCGGCCCGCCATCCGTTCCTCAACATGTCGGATCCCAGCAACTGGCGGCGGTTCTGGAATTACGTGTCGCTGCAACAGCAGGGCGGGCATTTCCTGGTGCAGTTCTTCCCCAGAAACGCGCCGTTCTGGACGGTCCAGGTCTGGGACGTGGTGCGCGCCTTCGGCGCGAACTTCTTCGGGGTGACGGGACCGCTGGGCGCGCTCGGGGCGTTGCCTGGACTGTTTGGGATCCTCGGGATGGTGCTCCTGTGGCGGCGACATCGGCGTCTAGGCACCGCGCTCGCGGCGCTGATTTTCGTCCATGCCGCCGTGACGATCCTTTACTTCAACATCCCGGCCAACTTCTTCCGACCGTTCACGCGGCATTACCTCCCGATCTTCGTGCCGTTCTCGGCCGCTATCGGTTACGGCCTCTACGCGACGCTGCGCTGGGTCGCGGACCTGAACTGGAACCGCGACTGGTCGGCCGTCGTCTTGTCGGCGTTGTTGCTGGCGCCCGCGCCGGTGGCGCAGCTCACGCACAACTGGGCGGCGGTAGACGGGTCCGACCACCACTTCGCCGAAGACTACGCCACCAACACACTCCGGGGACTGCCGCGCGACGCGATCCTGTTCACCAACGGTGACAACGACACGTTCCCGCTGTGGTACGTCCAGGTGGTGGAGGGCGTGCGGCCCGACGTCTCGGTCGTCAACCTCCCCCTGTCCAACGCCGCCTGGTACGTCGATCAGCTCGCCGAATGGGAACCCGCGCTCCCGCTCCCCCAATCCGCGGAGGAGCGCCGCACGCTGACCGCTCGGTCGTGGAGCGACACGACGATCACCATCCCGGTGACGGGAACGCCCGAACAGCTTGGGTTGCCGAGCGACGCCACCGTGCCGGAGGCGATCACACTGCACGCCACGCCGCGACAGGGAGGCAACATCGTGTACGGCCAGGATCTCGTCCTGCTCCGGATCGTCGAGGACAATCACTGGCGCCGGCCATTGATCTTCGGCATGGGTGTCACACAGCAGAACTACGCGTGGCTGGAACCGTACCGCCGGGTGGACGGTGCGTTCGCGCGGGTCGTGCCGATCGCGAATCCGCCGGCGGACATCCCCACCTTGCGCCGGAATCTCCTCGAGCGGTACACGTACCGGGGGTACGCCGATGAGCGCGTGCGCTTGGAAGACGTCTCGCGCAGTATGGGGCAGGTGTACTTCGCCGGGTTCAGGAGCCTGGCGGAGGCCGAGTCGGCGCGGGGTGAAGCGGACCGGTGCCGCCAGACCAGGGACGCGTTCTTCAGGTTGCTTCCGCCCGCCCGACTGACCCCGGACGCGGCAGCGCCGTCGCCAGGGACGACGTTCTGCAGTGAGTAGCCCTCCCCCCTGACCGCCTAGACCGCCCAGACCGCTAGACCGCCTAGACCGCCCAGACCGCCTAGACCGCCCAGACCGCCCGCTCCCCCTACCCTCCCCGAATCATCCTCGTCAACGCCGGCTCGATCCCACAGAGCCGTGCGTAGAGCGTCAGCTGCCCGCGGTGATACATCTCCTGCGCGATGCCGTGCTGGAACCAGGTGAACTTGGTCCCCAGGCTGCCGTCGAACTGCTCGATCAACTGATACAACGACAGCTCCCCCGCCGCGCGGAACGCGCGCACGCCGTCGTCGAGCTGGGTCTTGAGCAGTCGCAGCAACTGCGCGCGGGTTTCGGCGTCATACGCGGGCTTGGCGTAGAGCTTCAGCAGTTGCGGCCAGGGTCTGCGCCGGAAGTTGGTGTCGGGGCGCGTGAGCTCGCCGGTCATCATCATGGCGACCTCGAGGATGTGCACGGCGAGCTCGCGCACGCTCCGCACCTCCGGCGTGGGCCGGAAGTCGAAGTGCTTGGCTGGGATGTTCTTGATCTCGGCGATGACCCCGAGGCGCGCGTCGCGCCACGCCACGAGGGTCTCGTCGAGCAGGGTGTGGGCTGGCATGGTGGTTACCTCGTGATGGCGGTCAGCACCGACTCGCTCGAGCCGCCCCCCATCATGAGCGGCAGCTTGGCGGCGCTCTTCACCACGAGGTGGGGCGCGTCTTGCGTGACGTTGTACGTGGCCGTGCCGCCCACGTCACCGTCCTGCGGGGTGAGCTGGACCACGAACGTCTCGAACGTGCCGGCGGCGGTGGTGAGCGTCTCGGTACCGGTCACCTCGATCTTCATCGGCCGTACCTTCTGCGACAGCAGCGCGAAGACCTGGACGGTGGCCTGATAGCCGGCCGCGAGCGGCAGGGCCGCCATCGCCAGCTCGGCGCCGGCCCCTTCGGAAAACACGGGGCTGGTGAGCTTGGCGTTGATCGGGAGGGTCTGCGGGCCGGCATGGATCTCTCCCGTGACACCAACGTCCGTGTACCGCAGCGTGACCGTCGCGGCCCCCCCGACGTCGCGCCGCACCGGAAGGAGCGTCGAGCGGTCCAGATCCAGCGTGTCCGCCACCGTCGTCCCCTGCACGCTCGCCGCGTCCACGACGCGCCAGACGGGCCGGCCCTCGAAGTCCGCGGTCGCGACGGTGCGCGTAGAGGTGAGCTGCTGCGTCTGGCCCATCTGCGTCACCGTGCTCGCGTATTCCATCGTGACCGGGACGATGACGTTGCCGTCCGCGGTGGTCACCATGGCGCCGAGCGCGGCCGCGCCACCCGGCTGGGCCTTGGAGACCTTGACGGTCGCCGGATCCACCGTGAGCTGCGCGAGCTTCGCGGCGACGTCGGGCGGCATGGTCTCCTGATACCGGCCGCCGAGGTGCTTGGCGAAGAACTTCTCCATGGCGGCCGCCAGCGCCAGGCGATTCAGGCGACCCGCGAAGCCGTGTCCTTCGTCCGGCGCGAGCAGATACTCCACCGGCCGGCCGCGATCGCGGAGCGACACGACGATTTGCTCGGATTCCGCCTTGTTGACCCGCGGATCATTGGCGCCCTGCACCACGAGGAGCGGCGCCCGGATCTTGTTTGCCGAGTTGAGCGGCGACATCCGCTTCAGCAGTTCCAGGTCCGCCGGATCGTCGGGATCCCCCAGCCGCACGTTGAAGATCTTCCGCACCGGAGCCCAATAGGGTGGGATGGACGCGAGCAACGTCAACAGGTTCGACGGTCCGACGTACGAGACGCCGGCGGCGTACAGATCCGGCGTGAACGCAAGGCCGGCGAGCGTCGCGTACCCGCCGTACGACCCGCCGAAGATCCCGACGCGCCGCACGTCGGCGATGCCCTGCTTGACGAGGTACTTCACCCCGTCACTGATGTCGTCCTGCATGGCGCCGATGCCCCACTGCTTGTTGCCGGCGTTCAGGAACTTCTTCCCGTAGCCGGTGGAGCCGCGGAAGTTGGGTTGGAGCACCGCGTAGCCGCGGTTCGCGAGGAACTGGGCGTACGGGTCATAGCCCCACACGTCGCGCGCCCACGGACCACCGTGCGGCAGGATCACGGTCGGCAGGTTCTTGGCCGGCACGCCGCGTGGCAGCGTGAGATACGCCGGAATCGAGAGTCCGTCGCGCGCCGTGTAGCGCACCGGCTTCGCAAACGCGAGATCCTCGCTCGGCAGCTCCGGGCGCGAGTGGTAGAGCAGCGTCGCCTTGCCCGTCGCGCGATTGTAGAGATACGAGGAACCGGGATCCACGTCCCGCGACACCCCGATGATCCACAACTGCTCGTCCGCGGTCTGCGCGCCGATCCCGAACTCGCCGTCCGGCAGCAGCTTCCGGATGTTGTCCAGGTCGCGCTTGAACTGCTCGGTCTTCGGGTAGATCCGCGTGCGGTCGCCGACGTAGACGGTGGCGAGCAGGTCGCCGGTGACGTCGGAGAACGCCGCGCCGCTGAAGTCGACTTGCTTCTCGGGATCGGACTCGACGACCTCCAGCTGCTTGGTCTGCAAGTCCAGCAGGGCCAAGCGGGTGAGGTCCACGTCAGCGCCCTTGTTGGTGATCAAGTAAACGCGCCGCCCGTCCTTGTGCATCCGGAGCGGGCCGCACGATTCCTCGTTGCTACAGCTGTAGATGGGCGTGAGCGTTTCGCCGTCCACCCGCAGGATCTCGGTGCCGCCGTCGTCGGCGATCCGCACACCGAGCTTCGGGTTCCCGTCGGCATCAGTGAAGAAACCGGCCAGCTTGTCCTTGTTCTCGAGCACCAGCGTCCGCTCGCCGGTGGGGATATCCAACCGGTAGAGGTCATGCCACTGCGGATCGCGGTCGTTCAGGCTCACGACGATCATGTTCGGCGTCTTCCGCGGCACGGCGTCGATGCGCGCCTGGATCGCGCCGTACGGCGTGAGATCGCGCGCCGGTGGCACGCCCGTGGCGGCCTCCGGCGCCGCGGCGGGGTCGACCGCGTAGATGTGGAAGTTCTCGTTGCCGCCCTTGTCCTGGACGTAGAGGACGTAGCGACTGTCCTGCGACCAGAAGTAGCCGCTGACCGGCCGCGTGGTGTCGGCGGTGATCGGCTTCGCGGACTCGAACGGCTCCGGCGTCCGCTTCACCCAGATGTTCATCACGCCCTTGAAGGCGCGCCGGAACGAGATGAACTGGCCATCCGGGGAGATCTGGGCGCCCGAGATCTGCGGATCGCCGAAGAACAGATCCCGGTCAATCAGCGGGGGCTGTTGCGCGGTGGCAGCCGCCGGCAACGCGCCGACCATCAGGAAGACCGCTAGGGATAACAGACGTCGCATGGTGGAACCCTCCGACACGTCACGACTTGGGAACGAGGACACGGATGAAATCACGGTGGAGGGGCGGGGTCGGCGCAAGGTTTTGCCCCCTCACCCTGGCCCTTTCCCGCTGATGCGGGAGAGGGGACGCGGGGGGCCCGGCACTTGAGGCCAGCATGGCCGTGGCTCGCCGGACGGGGGACGGGAGGTGGGAGGGGCGCGGCAGCATGGCTCCCACCCTGGGTACCTACTAGTGCTAGTAGGTTGCGGCGCCCGGACGGGTGGGCCATTCTCAATCAGGGCGCTTGACGGTCGGGCCTGCGCGATACTCGCAGGGCTGCCCGCCGGCGGTAGCATGCTGAACAGGCTGCCTGGACCGCAGGTAACGGTCTCCGCAGCGCTAGTCTCCGACGGCCACGAAGGGAGGGCCATGGAGACGGACACGCGGCAACGTGGTCCTGCGGGCAACGCATCCGAGGGTCCGCCCGGCACCGATGGGTTGCAGCGCGCGGCGCGCCGCCGGGTGCTGGTGGTGATGCTTGCGTTGGCCGTGACCGCCACCATCGCCACCATTGTGTCGCTTGCCGGCAGCTACCGCACGGCCACCCAGCAACAGGCTCTTCGGCTCTCGGAGATCGCCCAGACTTCCGCGGAGCTGATCGAGGCGGAAGCCGAGAACGATTCCCTGTTGTCGGCGAACTTGCCGACCGTGGCCCTTCGGACAGGTCTCCATCGGGATGTCGAGCAGTTCCACGGGTTTGCCACCATCGGCAAGACCGGGGAGCTGATGGTGGGTCGAACGGAGGGAGACTCGATCGTCTTCCTCCTGCGATACCATTCCTCGGTCGAAGCCCCTCCCGGGGCTGCTCAACCCGACGCACACGAGGCCGTTCCGATGTGGCGTGGCTTGACGGGCGCCACGGGCACGATGATCGGGCCTGACTACGCAGGGACACTGGTACTCGCCGCTTACCGGCCGCTGCCCGCGCTGCACGCCGCGATCGTGGCCAAGATCGACGTCGCGGAGATCAGGGCCCCTTTCATCAGAACGGGGCTGCTCGCCGCTTCCGTTACCCTGTTGTTTGTCCTCTTGGGCACCTGGTTCGTCGCCCGCGTGGGGGAGGGTTCCGCCCGGGACCTGGCGCTGAGCGAAGCGCGGTTCCGGGCCATGTTCGAGCAGGCCGTGGTGGGGATGGCCCACGCGTCGCCCGACGGCGCGATGCTCAGAGTGAACCGGCACCTGCGCGAGATGTTCGGCCTCGATACCGTCGAGCTGATGTCGCGACGCCTGTGGGACATCCTCCTCCCAGGAGATATCCCGCCGCCACTCGAGGCCTTCGAGCGCGTCCGCGACGGCCGGCCGGTGGGACTGACCATGGAAAAGCGGTACAACCGGAGTGATGGGACCACATTCTGGGGGGCCGTGACGATTGGCCTGGTGGCGGATCCCGGGGACCTGCATCCATATCTCGCGGCCTCCGTCCAAGACATCACCGAGCACAAGACCGCGGAGGAGGCCGCGCGAAGCACCCTCGAAACGGCGAGCGACATCGTGCGCGCGATTCCGGCCGGGTTGTTCATCTACCAATACGAGCCACCCGATCGGCTCGTTCTCCTCGATGCCAACCCTGCGGCGGCGAGACTGACGGGGCTCGACCCGAGCGTTTCGATCGGCCGTGAATTCAACGATCTGTGGCCCGAAGCGAAAACCCTCGGCATTACCGAGCACTATCTCGAGGTCATGCGCACGGGGGACACGTACCGGGTCGAAAGCCAAGACTACCGCGACGCCCGATTGGAGGTCTCGCTCAAAATCGAGGCATTCCGCCTTGCCAGGAACCGTCTCGCGGTGGCGTTCGAGAACGTCACCGAGCGCAAACGGGCTGAGGAGGCGCGTCGGGAATCGGAAGACAAGTACGCGCAACTGATCGAGAACGCTCCCTATGGGATCTATACGTCCACGATCGATGGTCGCATCCTGTCCGCCAATCCCGCGTTCATGAAGTTGCTGGGTTGCAACTCCCTCGAGGAGGTGCTGCACCTGAACCTCACCAACGACGTGTACGTCGATGGTGCGCAACGGGAGCGTTTCGTCCAGCAATGGGGACACGTGGACGAATACCGGGGACTGGAAACGGAATGGAAGCGCAAGGATGGGAAGCACATCACGGTGCGGCTCGCCGGCCGGACCGTGCGATCGGACGGCCGGTTGACAGGCTTCGAGTCCATAGTAGAAGACACCACGCACGCACACGGGTTGGAGGAGCAGCTCCGTCAGGCCCAGAAGATGGAGGCCGTCGGCAGGCTGACGGGAGGCATCGCACACGACTTCAACAATGAGCTGTCGGTGATCCTGTTGAACGCCCAAGTCATGGCGGCCGCGCTCGAGCAGGGAGAACCGGTGCAGGCATCCGACCTCGAGGATATCACCACCTCCGCGCAGCGCGCCGCCACCATCACGCGGAAGCTGCTCGGGTTCAGCCGCAAGGCGGATCTCGTGCTGGTGCCGACGGACCTCGCCTCGGTGGTCAAGGACATCTCGGCCGTGCTGCGGCGCCTGCTGCCGGAGAGCATCGACATCCGCATCGAGGCCGACCGCGCCGTGCGCGTCGTGCGCGCCGACACCACCGCCATCGAGCAAGTGCTCTTGAACCTCGCGAGCAACTCGCGCGACGCGATGCCCGACGGCGGCGAGTTTGGCCTCAGCGTGGATGACGTCGTGGTGGATGCGGAGTACGCAGAGGGTCACGTGGGGGTCACGCCGGGGACCTACGTGTGCCTCCGCGTGAGCGATACCGGAACCGGGATGGACGCGGAGACGAAGGCCAGGATCTTCGAGCCGTTCTTCACCACCAAGGGACCGGGGACTGGCACGGGCCTCGGGATGGCCATGGTGTATGGCCTCACGAACCAGCATGGTGGGTTCATCAACGCCTACAGCGAGCCCGGTCTCGGGACCACGATGCGCCTCTATTTCCCCGCCGTCGATCAGGAGGCGGTGGCCAAAGCGCGGCCCGACAGCATCGCGGCCGTCTCCATCGGCTCCGAGACCATCTTGCTCGTCGAAGACGAGCCATCACTCCGGAACGTCGCGAAGCGCGTGCTCGAGAGACTCGGCTACATCGTACTCACGGCCACCGATGGGGAAGACGCGCTCCGGCTGTTCGCCGAACAGCCGGACGCGATCGACCTGGTGATCTCGGACCTGGTCATGCCCCAGATGAGTGGCCGCCAGCTGTATGAGGCACTCAAGCGCGACTATCCCGACGTGCGGTTCATGTTGACGAGCGGATACACGGGTCGGGAGGCGAGCGAGCGTGACGGGCTCGACCCCGCCGTGCCGTTCATCCACAAGCCGTGGAGCTTCGGCGAGATGAGCGACGCCGTGCGCCGCGCGCTCACGAAAGGCGTGTAGGGGGACGCGTTTGGGGGACGGGAGTCCGCGGCTTCCTTGTCTGCTCTCACCCCTCTCCCCTCACCCTTTTCCCCTCACCCTGACGCTCTCCCGCTGATGCGGGAGAGGAGACGTGGGGAGCCACCCACTTGACGTCCGGCTATCTGTGCCGCCCTTTCGGGCGGTCCTTGTCCGCGAGCTTCCGATCCCGCCCTCACCGCCTGGCCTCCGCACCGACGCCGTCGCGAAACGCTTCGGCCCCACGACCGCCCTTGCGGGCGTGACGCTCGAGGTCCCGGGCGGTGCGTGGCTCGCCCTGGTGGGCGAGAGCGGCTCGGGCAAGTCCACGCTGCTGCGGACCGTCAACGCCATGGTGGCGCCGGACGGCGGCCGCGTGTTCGTGGGGGACGCGGACGTGGCGGGCGTGGACCCGATCGCGCTGCGGCGCCACACCGGCTACGTGCAGCAGGAAGGCGGACTGCTGCCGCACTGGACGATTCTCCGCAACGCGACGCTCGTCCCGCGGCTCCTCGGCCTCGCCGACGCGGAGGACCGGGCCCGCGCGGCGCTGGACTTGGTGGGACTGCCGGCGGCGCAGTTCGGCGGACGCTGGCCCGCCGAGCTGTCGGGTGGGCAGCGGCAGCGCGCGGCCATTGCCCGCGCGATTGCCGCCCGACCCCCGGTGTTGTTGATGGACGAGCCGTTCGGCGCACTCGACGCGATCACCCGCGCCGAGCTGCGGCACGCGTTCTCAGGACTGCGCGACCGGCTCGACAT
>Ga0307424_1001376_pt1 | contig 12831 bp, 11 predicted proteins | sample SalMarWE160320MG_FD_202157 | JGI IMG/M metagenome (GOLD analysis project Ga0307424, IMG submission 202157) | Salt marsh sediment microbial communities from the Plum Island Ecosystem LTER, Massachusetts, United States - WE1603-20 | ecosystem: Environmental > Aquatic > Marine > Intertidal zone >... | reverse complement strand
GTCATTTGCTCAGCCACCACCCAGGGATGGTTGCGGCCGGTTTCGCCAAACAAAAGCGGAACATCATCAGATACACTTAATTTCAGAGCACGTCCCAGTACACTGGCATTTTTTCCAACGAAATCATGGTGGATCAGATAGTGTTTACCTGAAAGTGTCAGTGCCTTTTCCGCTAATTGGTCCATTTGTTGCGAACTAAGCCGCACATTCCCTTCTTTACTGAACGCTTGCATGAAATCCTCAAATACTGATTCCACAACGAATATCTCTTTTTCGGCTATGCAGAGGATATTATTGTCAAAGGCAGCGCTGCCGGTAATTTCTCTGGCAGCCAGTTGGAGGTCGGCGGTTTCATCTATAAGTACCGGCGGATTACCCGGTCCGGCGGCAATTATTTTTTTTGGATATTTCATTGCCATTTCCACCATCACCGGACCACCGGTAACTGACAACATTTCCACATCAGGATGTGAGAAAAGAATTTCTGCTGTTTCCAGGGTCGGTTCCTTTACACAGGTAACCAGGTTTGCCGGGGCACCCCCATCGGTCATGTATTTATTAGCCAGTTCAACCGCCAGAGCATTAACTTTTTTTGCACTGGGATGGGGATTAAAAACGATTGTATTCCCGGCGGCCAGCTGGATGATCATATTATTGATCATCGTCGGCACCGGATGGGTGCTTGGTGTGATATTTCCGATAACCCCGTAAGGGGAATACTCATCAAGGGCCAGTCCGTTTAAACCCGACCAGGCCTGTGGTCTTAAATATTCAACACCGGGACTGTTCTCAGCCACATTGATATGCTTTTCTATCTTGTGCCGGACACGCCCCATGCCCGTTTCTTCAACTGTCATTTTTGAAAATACTTCTTTATGATCAAGCGTCATTTGCCGGAGCGCATCGGTAAATTTTTTCCGGCATTGAATATCGCAGCGCCGGCGGTATTCAAGATAGGCCTGCTTTGCCGCTGCAATAGCCTCTTTCATACAATCAAAAACACCCCATTGCTGCGCCGCTGCGGCGTCATGGCGGTCATCTGTTTTCTGTTCGGAAAGGATATCCCGGATCACACGGTCTACAATATCCTGAATCTGGGTATTCGATACATTTAAGCTCATCTGTTACCCGCTTTTATTTGCTGGTTTTTTTTATATCAATGGGAAATTTGGGTGATAATTTTGTTGACGGTCTGGGCAGGATGGTATGCCCCTGCACTTCACCTATCTCGCTTGCCGATGCCACACCAGCTTCGACGGCCGCTTTTACTGCTGCAACATCGCCGCGCAGAATAATATTTACTTTGCCACCACCCACTTTTAACCATTCACCCAATTGTACATTGGCTGCTTTGACAGAGGCATCTGCTGCTTCCATTGCCGTGGCAAAACCCAATGTTTCTATGATACCTAAGGCTTCTTGCATGTGTCATTCCTCCGATTACTTTTTGATACCGATTAAACTGAATACATCCTCATGGGCGGAGGGAATAACATTAGCACAGATCAGTTCTCCCACCTTCGCCGCTGCCTCGGCACCGGCTTCCACCGATGACTTTACGGCTCCCACTTCGCCGCGGACGATAGAAGTGACATACCCACCGCCAATTTCAACTTTTTTGACCACTTCCACACCGGCTGTCTTTACCATGGCGTCGATGGCAATGATGCTGCCTGTATTTCCCCTTGTTTCGACAAAGCCCAATGCATGTTTTGCCATTTTTTTTTCTCCTTAAGGTTGTTGAAAATATTTACAATAATACTCTGAGTCCTCTGTGGTTTCATTTGCTAATCTGTTTTACCGGTAATTTTTTTCTTCAGTCTTCATCTAATGTGTTATTACGTTATGAGAATGTAATGATAATTTGTCTTTTTCTGACTAATTCACGTGCCTTGGGTGTGATGACCGTACCGCTGGGAATAATAATCTCACCGGTTAATTCATGTAAACGGCGGATATGATCTTCCGTAAGCACCGGCGTGCGGTATTTTTGCATATCGATCTTTTCTGATTTTGTCTTTAACGCTTGAACATGATCACCTGCCGTCCCCTTGTGGATAACCTGTACGCCATGGTTCTGCAGTTCACTTATAACCTGTGCGGTTACTTTCTGAATCAGTTTATTAATCTCAATTTCCACGTGTTTTTCCTGTCGGAATTCCTGTATGTCAATTGTACGCTTGACGCAGAAATACTCATGCTGAATTTACTTTTCCCTTTGATACCAGTTTTTTTTGTTTCCTGAAATACTGTCAACGATGCCGACAATCGCCTGATCGATGCATGCTTTTTTTGTTTTTTCAGTCATTCGCGCCGAGGAGGAGCCACATACCAGCACGATATCACCAGTACGGGATTTTACCGTATCGGCACAAACGGCGATCAGCTGTGTATCTTCAAGTCTTGCATTCAGGTAGCGGACCAGTAAAAGATTTATCCCCTGCGCATTTTCTTTCCTTGTTGCAACTGCCTGTCCGATAACTCTGGCCAGTTTCATTGGCTCACCTGCATTTTACTCAGAAATTCTGCTGTGACTTCGCCACGTACATTGGCGGCATTGGCATCATCGGTATCGAGATGCATCTGCAGTTTCCAGTTGTCATTAATACGTACCAGAACATTTTCAAAAACGGTACTCTTTATACCGCCGATCCTCACCCGGCAGAAGTCACCATTGCGTACGCCGAATATCCTGGCCTGACTGTTAGTCATATGGATATGACGACTGGCAATAATGGCGCATTCGGGTAAATAAAGGGAACCATGCGGACCAACCAGGGTTAAGGGAGAAGCGCCTTTCAGATTTCCGGAATTATGAACAGGCGCATCGATACCCAGATGGATTGCATCGGTTAGTGTTAATTCCACCTGATCGTATTCTCTGATCGGACCAAGTATCCGCACATTCTGAATCGAGCGCATCTTCGACCCGATTATGGTCAGTACATGTCGTGAAGCAAATTCTCCAGGCTGATAGAGCGGTCTTTCTTCCTCAAAGCGGGTATCCGCACCGAACAGATGATGAAACGTTTTTGTAGTGATATGGATATGACGGTTCGAAACACCAAGCGGAATGGGTGGATAGGTCAGTTTTTTTTCTGCTGGACGGTCCGTTTTGTTCAGTGTTTTTCTTACCTCATCAACAATAATGCTGACAAGTTTTTCCCTGTCAAAATTCTGATCGGTTAGATATTTTTTCAAGTCAGACACTGACAACCTCTTATCTCTTAGGTTTGTTCAATCCGCTATCAATATTTCCACACCAGCGTTGCGGAAACTGTCAAGTAAATCTTCCGGCACCGATTCATCGGTTATGATTTTGTCAATCTGTCCCGGCATGGCATAGGAAGCCAGTGCCTGGCGGCCGAATTTACCGCCATCGGCGACAACAATAACCTCCTGTGCATATTCCACGATACAACGCTTGAGCTCAACCTCAAGTAAATGGGAATCGCAGGCCCCTTTTTCCATCGTAAGCCCGCCTGCCCCCAGAAAGGCTTTCTGAAAATTGAATGATTTGAGGAATTCATTGGCGGGCAGACCGGTGATTGAACCGGTCGTTGGCCGCACATAGCCACCGGAAAGCAGCACATTGATACCGGGTGTGGCCATCAGCTCAATCGCAGTCCATAAGCCGGTTGGCACAACGGTAATATCCTTGATCTCACTTTTTTCCCGTAAAGCGGTGGCCACTGCCACGGCCGTGGTGCTGGAATCGAGAAGAATTGCATCAAACGGATCAATCAGATTAGCAGCCATTTTGCCGATCTTACTTTTTAATCCCGCATTCAACTGTTGACGGGTGGCAAAACTAAACTCCTGCCGCACACGTTCACCGGCAATACGTGCCCCGCCTCGTGTACGCACAAGACGTCCACGCTTTTCCAGAAAAGCCAGATCACTACGGATCGTAACCTCTGATACATCAAAAATCCGGCTGAGGTTATTTACGGAAACCGTAGTCTTTTCGACTAATTCTTCAATTATTTTACTCTGACGCTCATTCATATACGCACACCAGCGTAACTTTCAATGACTTTCGTTTAATATAATATTATTTTCGTTAACTTTCAATATACTTTTAATTATTTATTATTATTTTACATTTATTTTTTTTAATGCTGCAGGAATTGTTAACGGATGCCGTTTGTTGGGGATTTTACGGACAGGAGGATATTTGGGCGTAATGATAAGGTGGCGGGAGTTAAAATAATAGAGCTGGCGTACATATCAGCGCCAGGGGTCTGATATACTGCCTGGCTGCCTGAATTTTAACTTATTCGCTTTTTGAAGGAATGACATCGGCGGTGATTGTGATTCTCCTTACATTTTCCTTCGGGTCATTTGAGTATACATAAACCGTCTTTTTTACCTGTCCTTTTTTCTTTTTGCTGTTAAAAGTGATGCTTATTTCTCCGCTCTGACCGGGGGCGATGACTTCTGAACTCAGAAGTGAGGCGGTGCAGCCTCAGGTGCCCCGCACCCGCTCGATATGCAGAGTATCGGATCCACAGTTCTGGAAATCAAAGACATGAGCCACCACCGCTCCTTCTTCAATTTTGCCGAAATCGAAGGATTCCTCTTCAAGCGCTAGAAACGGACCTTCTCCCTGCTGAGCGCAGGTAGTCGCACAACTCAGCATCATAGCCAACAGCAAAATGGCCAGACCTGATGCGCCGGCTAATTTTATCTTTACCATGCTTTTTCTCCTCATACTAGTCTGTCAGCTCACGAATCCCGGCAATAATTTGTTGTACTTCCCGGTGCAGGATCGGGCCGGTTTCCGGGCCGAGTGAATTGATTTCTCCGTATGGTCTTTTTTTGTAGTTATATGTAAAAGGTTCATCCACATCCCATTGTGTACGTGGCATGATATACCCGACTTCATCATTGGCCAGTCCGATGACAAAGTTGTATTTACCCTGCATCATTTCCCTGAATACCGGAATCTCAACCGGCGGTCCCGGAAAATCCGCACCAGCCGGAACCTCGATGCCGCCATTGACCAATTCAGGATTCACTTCACCGGGCAGGGTGAGAATCCACGCCGGGCCGATAACCATCAGGTCGACTTCACTGCGCAGTTTATTAAATTCCACAAATCCACGGTCAAGGACACCAAAGGCTCCCCCAATTTTAAAAATAAAATTATCCAGATCAAACATAAAAGATTTTGCCGCCAGCGTGATCGATGCCGTTTCGATAGTTTCCCATTGCCCTGTCTTCAACTGATCAAGAACCAGTTTTGCCAGACGATTTCCCTGTGCCCTGTCTTTATCAAAATTACTTTTTTTGAAAGACTTATCAAGCCACGGATCGTAGACATCGCAGCCAAGCGAAGTCATCAAGCCACCGATGGCGCCGTTGGCAAACACGGCAATCCCGCCAATTCCGGGTTCCTTGACTTTACCATTATAAATGATCCCGTTTTCTATCCCCTCCAGCCAGTAATGGGCAAAATCAGCGGTAATCTGCAGATTATCACTGCCCGCTGTCTCCGGATGATCGCCCCAGTTCATCAACAGCCCGAAGGGCTGGCCTGAGTGGGCATCCACAAATTGCATCAGATAAATGGCGTTGTCAAGCACATAGGGCGGCCGTGAATCCCTTACCAGATCTGCAGCCGTTGAATCGATTTTTGACAATTTTAAAAAGGACGGCCGCATGGTACTGATTGCCTTACCGACACATTTTACCGCCTGCTCCTTAACGAATTTCATATACCGGGCATTTACACCGCTTTTAAGGAAGCCACCACCCCAAAGCCCCATCAGATCAGGTACCTCATGGTTATGGGTGGAAGCGACGATGACATGGTCGATCTCCCAATTTTTTGCTGCAACCATTTCCCTCACATCTATCACATCATCATGAAAAAAACCAATCGCATCCAGTACAACCATAGCAATGCGGGTTGTTCCATCATCCCATATGATGCTCCTCGCCCATATATCGTCATGCACACCGCTTGCCGGCCGTTGATTTTGAAATCCGGCAAGCCAGTAGGCATCGAATTCTCCATTGCCATTATTATCCGTATAGGTATCACCTTTGTCGGGTTCATACCGGGCGTTTCCATCCACATCCGTCCATGTATCAATCACTTCCGGTGTAATTGGAAGTTTGGCAATCCCGATTTGGAGTATGGTATCTTCAACCAGCATTTCCCTGTCCGGCAGAAACAGATTGAGACTGTAATCAGGGTGGCGATCCCGCATATTGGAAAGCATAAAACCTACAGCGATGAGAACAATCAGAATCACCACTGCAAGACTTATGAGCAAAACTTTCTTCATTTTAACACCTCAGTTATGCAAACGATATTGCAAAAAGATATTAATTAAGCGCGCAACGAACGAAACTGTCCCGGCTTTCAGGTTTGTAGCAGATTTACTGCTTCTAAACTCAAATCCTGGTAAAGCACTTACAAAGATTCTATTGACAAATTAGTTTTCCATGATGTTTCGACCGCCGAGCAGGAGAACGGGTATTCGAGGACATGATTATCACCATTCCCCTATCATTCCCTCGCCCCCTCCCCCGTCAGGAGAGGCTGTTGCAGTTTAGTGTATTTTTAGTTGAACATACCTATAAATTTCCGAATAGGCAAAATTTATTCCCCCTTATTAAAGGGGGTTAGGGGGTTGTTATTAAACAATTTACACAACTCAATAACCCCCTTAGTCCTCCCCGCCTGAGGCGGGCAGGCTCTTTTTCAAGGGGGAGACAGGCTCTTGCCTCCCAAAATACTGAGGCAATTATCCTAATCTGCAACACCCTGTAAGGAGAGGGGAAGGACCGTGCCCATCTTGCCAGTAGCAATGTACCTTCTTAATTATTTTATTTTTCCTTCAAACTGATTTTTCCCTATGGTTAATTAACCAGGGCACTTGCTGCTTTCATCATCGACTGACTGATCAGCGGCCCCAGCTCCGGACCGTAAAAACTGACACTGGTTTCATACCCCCCTTTGGCATACTGGGCAGGGCTTAAGATATAACTCAACCACTCATTCGCCAGCCCACCTATCACCGGATAAGCCACCCCCTTGCTTTCCAGTTGTTTTTTGATATATCCGCCCAGACTGTAGGTCATCTCTCCCGGGGCGCCGACGATCAGTAGATCACCCAGCCTTAAAGCAGTGATTTCAGTGCTCGCCGGACACATTGCTTGAAAAATATATGGTGCATTCTGCTCGTCAATGCCATATTCTTCGCCACCTGTATCGGCAAAACCGGGGTGAAGCCGCGGTTCCGGCAGTTTACAGGTCACGGAATTAAAAGCGAATATTGAAATAGGAGCCGGTTTGACCGTTTTATAGGTTGAAAATGCTTTTGCGGCCATCGCCTTTCCGTATGCTTCCGCCTGCTGATAATGATCACCTTCTTTCGACTTGAGAATATAGGTCTGATCTCCTTCTGCGCCGTTGAAGTACATACATATCACATTCTTGTCTATCAGATTTTCCAATTCCTTCTGTAAAAATCCGGGCCATTCCCCGGAAACCAGCATGTCTTCGCTGCCGGTGATGGTCGGGTGCGCGGTCCAGTTGACCAGAACCACGAGGGGTTTATTATCGCTCAAATCAATCCTTGTCACTGTCAGATCTTCATCAACGCCATTCTCCCCGCGGCGGTTGCGATTCATTCCGGACACCTCTTCCCTGCCTGTTCCTATCTTCACCAATTTGTAATCCTTGTCTGCCTGCTTTACCGCTTTAACAATGGCGTTAACCACAAATTCAAGTAAACGCGGATCATAAAATCCGATATATGCATTATTCAGATTATTTTTATCATTGAGGGCTGACATATCCAGACTGGCATGACTGTGACTGGGCAGAAGCATCAAATTATCGCTTTTCCAACCGTCTGCAGATAACAGGTTAAGCACTTCTGGCTTTATATTGGGCGGCAAGGCCAGGATATCCATGGTGATGAGTGCATATTTTTTCCGCGCATCCTTGATTACAAGGGCTTTGACCCATATACTGTCATGTATCCCTGCGGCCGGTTTACTCATCCGTTCGCCGTAGCCGCCAAGACTGTACTGCCATTCAAGCGGCGGCGTTAAATTTACCCGGCTGACATTGGCGCTGAGCTGTTCAGGCCGGCTCGATTGAGCGAAAGAAGCACACGTAAAAAATAGTACTGCAAGAATTGAAACCAATTGAATTTTCATTTTACACCCCTTTAATAAAATTATCGTTTAGCAATCAACCCTAAAAATCTCTCTCGAATTTCACTGACAGGTCGGCTAATCTTCCCCTGAACCAATATATTTTACCGCGAATGGCACGCATGGAATGCGGGGGTACATTGCCAATATTTACAATACTATGCAGACAATCTGCCGGGTGATGATCTGTAACGTGACTGGTATTTTTCCAGAAGATTCCGCAAACCCAGGTTTTTTCCTCATTGATCCGGGTAATCAGTCCATTGTCCACCGGTTCGGTCATCAACGCCTGATAGGGCCCGACCCATTCCGGCAGAGGCTCACCGAATTGCAAGGTATCAAATAATAGGCCGATCGGAGTACGGGCACCAACTGTAATAGAATCAGCAGGCAATGCCTGCCATGTATTGTTTCGTAAGACATAAGTCAGACTGGTCTTCTGGTCCTCATTTGCCCATAAGTCATATTCACTGAATGCCGGTGTACAAGCAATCACCTGCCGCCACTCGGCATTGGTTTTGCCGCTCATCCGAAAACATTGCTGTATCCCGTAGTAAGCCGGTAAACCTTCTTCAAAGGTCTGCACAGTAAACAGCATGTCGACGCCATCATCCGTTGGCGACAGATAAAACGTCCATGACTGCGCGATCCAGTTGTCATCTTTCTCAATCACTTTCTGATGAATCAACACCCCCTTTCTGGACGAGAAATCATCGAGCCAGCTGGTGACTGAGTCAGCCTCAAGACCTGAATCGGGTTCACCGGCGACGGCTTCTACCTTTTCGTAAACCAGCGGTGTATGTTCAAAGAAACGGTAACCGATCCGGTTATCCGGCTGATCTGCATGAGTAAGCGTGGCGAACCCTTTTTTCTCAGATGCCACCACTTTTATCGGAGACAATTTCTCTTTTTTTATCTGGTTACTTTCCTGATTTGCACAGGCGAACAGTATAAAAGCAAGGCTCAGGTTGATACAACGAAATATTAAATACATTTACTCTCCTATCCGATTTTCCCCTGGATTGAAGAAACTTTGTGAAAATAAAAAATCAACCACGGATATACACGGAATAACACGGAATAACACGGAATAACACGGATTTTATAAAAATTTATTCTAAAAATAATCAATTTTGTTAAAAATATATTCGCAATATCTTATTTTTTCGGTGATTTTCCGTGTATATCCGTGGCAAATAAATAGTTTTTATACAGTCTCTAAAACAAATGGTATAAAACACCTACCAAGTCTCTGGAATCCGGGCAATACAGACATCCGGATTGCCAAACTTATTTGAGGTGAACTCGACACTTTTTCCGGTCAAATCCCACCCTACGTGCGGATGGGCACCGCCGCCATAGGTCCGGTGTCCTTCAGTTAAAATATGCATTTCCGTCGTCTGTGCGTCAAACAGGGCAATGATCCCATGCCAGTTGTCGGCCGCTACCCAGTGCCCATCGGGACTGCCGGCTGAATGCCACCAGTTCACCCGTGAAAGCTCTTTATCTGTACCGCCTTCCCACCACGCGCCGGCTCCGATAATACGAATTTCCCCGCTTTTCAGATCAAGAACTTTGACATCACCTTCTTCCGGACGATACCCACCGATGAAAGTCATCTGATCATTGACCCACCAGCATTCATGGGTGGCCAGCTCACCGGGTTTCTGATAGAATGCAGGCAGCGGGACGCCAATGGCTGTATTGACAAACCAGATACGTGCGTGTGGAGGTTCACCAGGGTCCAGAGGGGCTGTATCACTACCGTAGCTCCCGGAGAAAGAGAGCAGTTCCGGCCGGTTCCAGCTGAACTGGATATGCCCGATCGCCATATCCGGCCTGGCAACCACCCGGGCTTCAGCTGTTTTTATATCAGCCACGGCAATTATATATTTTCCAGCGATGCTATATCCGAAACTGACCATGGTCGCATTGCTGTTCTCATTCAGCCCGGAAAATTGATCCGCCCCGTCAGGAAATTGACCGATTTCTTTTTCGGTTACCGATACCCGCCATTCAGGATCACGGGTCACAGAAATCTGCCACATATAAACGGTATGACCGCGCACCACATAAATCCTGTCACCTGTTCTGGAAGCGACAGCTGAATGTGCCGGATCACCGTCAGGTTTGTCCAGTCGCACCAGATTTCCGCTTACCGGCAGGTATCCGTATAGTTCATTCCGGCCGCTTCGGTCTGAATAAAAAAGCATCATTTCACCATTCAATAACCAGCAGCGGTCATGAAAATAGAGATTTGTATCATTTGCTTTCGCGGAAGTAACAAAAATTAATTCTGCGCCGCTTTTTTCATCCGTTTCTACTTTCTGTTCTGAAGGCAGGATCTGGCACTCCCAGGTAACGCCATAAACCGGCAGCCATGACAGGATGAGAAACAGGAACAGGACAAGCATCCGCCTGATCTCAGTTATTTTTTTCAGTTGCATCTGGATTCTTTACCTTTACCGTTTATTTTTAATTATTCTTTCTCATTACATTCTACCCTTATGTCATCCTGAAAGGGAAGCTATTGCAGATTTGCGTATTTCTAGTTGAACATACCTATAAATTGACGGATAGGCAAAATTTATTCCCCCTTATTAAAGGGGGTTAGGGGGTTGTTATTAAACAATTTACACCACTTAACAACCCTCTTATTCCCCTTTTTCCTAATGGAAAAGTTAAATTTTCCAGACAATTACAAATATAGGATATCAAAACTTATTTTTCCAATGGGAATGCACTCATTTCGAAACGCAGCGTGCCGCCCCCGGCAATTTCTTCATGGCTGAACCAATAACGGTTTAGCAGGCTGTCATTCAGCCAGATCCGGCGGACATAGAGTTTATCCGGCGCGTAATTATCACATATAATATCAAGACTGGTATCACCCAGCGCTATTTCCGCTTTCTCGACAAGTGGTGACCCGATCTGATATCTGTCCGTACCGGCTATCGGATAAATACCAAGCGCACTGAATACATACCAGGCGGACAGCGTGCCGGCATCATCATTCCCGTCAAGTCCGTCGTAGGTATCGTCATACTTGTTGTCCAGTATCCAACGCACCCATTTTTGGGTAAGATCAGGCCGTCCGGCATCGTTAAATAAATAAGCGGTATGAAGATCCGGTTCATTGCCATGCCAGTAATAAGGGCCCGGATTCCATTCACCTCGGTCTGGATCGGAAAGAGCAAAAAAGTTGTTCAGTTCATCAATAAAGTAGTCTTTACTTTTAAAAAGTGAAATCAGACCCTGCGGGTCAAAAGGGACCGCCCAGCGCCATTGCAGGGCGCTCCCTTCCACATAATCGTTGGTATATTCCTCGCTGCCATATACATAGGTCAGCATCAAGGGATCAAATTTTTCGACGAAATGTCCGAGCGTGTCCCGCGGCTGGAAATATTGTGTTTGAGGATTCCAGAGGTTTTTATAATAAGCGGCATGTGATCTGAACAGTTCCGCGTCATCAGTATATCCGAGCTTCTCCGCGAGCAGGGCTGTTGAATAATCGGCATAAGCAAATTCCAGGGTGCGGGAAACCGCTTCTTTCATTACTTCCGCCGGACAATACCGGTAGCGCAGGTAATACGCGATGCCTTCCCTTCCGGAATAGGGATCACCCTTTTTTGTTGGTTCGAGCGCTGTCCTGCGTATCGATCGATAAGCATCCTGCACATCAAATCCGCGAATACCCTTCAAATACGATCCGCTAATGACCATATCGGCCGGTGTGCCCAGCATGGAGTTGGTATAACCATAACCCGACGGCCAGCGCGGCAGCCAGCCGCCTCCCTGCTTACTCATTTCTACCAGAGAGACAAGCATGTCGCGCTGAACCTGAGGATCAATCAGGTCAAAAAGAGGATGAACGGTACGAAAGGTGTCCCAGAGGGAAAGATCGGTGTAATAACAGAAATCTTCTGCTCTGTGAATCTGTCGGTCAAATCCCTTATACCTGCCATCCTCATCTGTAAATATGGTGGGCATCTGGAAACTATGATAGAGAGCCGTGTAGAAAATCGTCTTTAATTTTTTGTCATCCGTCTTAATCAGCACTTTTGAGAGTTTTCTTTCCCAGTCTGACTCAGCCTGGGCCAGAATCTGATCAAAATTCAGGTTGCCGGCCTCCGCCATCAGATTTGCCCTTGCGTTTTCTATACTCACATAGGAAATGGCTAATTTAAGGATAACAGGTTCGCCGTCTGCCAGGCCGCTGAATGACAGATAGGCAGCCAGATCGTCTCCCATTTCCGAAGTTGGTTCGCTGGTCTCAGACACCTGCATAAGGCTGATCCGGCCATTTCTGATCACGCCAAAGGAGGTATATGGCTGATCAAAACAGGCCGCAAAATAGACTTTTGCACCACCATAACGGCCGGCGAAGGAACCGAAAGTGCGGACACTGCCCTCAACCCCCTGCCGGGAGGGATAAAAACGGACTTCACCCTCCCTGCTTTTTTTATCCCCCAGCGCATGAGTTACCTTTATAAGAAGTCCCGGGTAATCGTTGGAATTAAAGTGATAGCGGTGTATACCCACGCGAACACCGGCTGTCAATTCGGTCAAAACATCAGGTTCCGGCAGATAGACGGCGTAATATCCCGGAAACGCCCGTTCATCGGCATGGGAAAAAGAATAGGTCTTCTCATC
>Ga0307424_1001374_pt1 | contig 12835 bp, 14 predicted proteins | sample SalMarWE160320MG_FD_202157 | JGI IMG/M metagenome (GOLD analysis project Ga0307424, IMG submission 202157) | Salt marsh sediment microbial communities from the Plum Island Ecosystem LTER, Massachusetts, United States - WE1603-20 | ecosystem: Environmental > Aquatic > Marine > Intertidal zone >... | reverse complement strand
GGCGTCTATATCTGGTACAACACCACGGATCAGGCGGCGATCGACTTGATCAAGTCGGTCGTGCAGGAAAACGACGACCGCCGCAAATTCGTTGGCAGCACGATTTACACCGAGATGGAGCCTGAGACGATAGCGATCACGTCATGGACGCGACTGGACAAGTTCCCCGTCGCCGAGCTGACCAAGGAGCGTCTCCAGACCTTCATCGACGCCAACCACAAGCGCTTCAACCCAGAGGGCTTCTAGCTACTGCGTGTTGGCAATGACACTGCCGCGCTAAGACGTGTGGTCCGCTACGGGGTCTGGATTCCTAGACGGCGTCTAACCAGCTCATAGCCGCGGCGCTGCATGAATACGGCGAACACGAGGCCCAGGCTCGCCGCGGTGAGCCCGCCTGCCCAGTCGAGGAAGTAGTGGTTGCCGGTGAACACCGTCGAGGTCGACTGAGCCACGACATGCGCTACGGCCAACACCAGCACCAGCCGGTTGCCCGGCAGCGCCCGCGTCACGCCCAGCGCCATCAGCACCGCCCAGCCGACGTGCAGGCTCGGCATGGCCGCGTAAGGGTTGACGAAGAACTGGGTCGATTGCGCCTGGTAACTGGCGTTGTTGTAGATCTGCAGCGTATCCAGCAGCCCGGCCTCCGGCAGCAGGCGCGGCGGAGCCACCGGGAACAGGTTATAGGCGATCAGCGCCATCGCACCCGAAAAGAGGATGGCATCTCGCATGAAGGTGTATTGCGGCCGGCGCCGGAAGTACAGCCACAGTCCCACAACCGCGATGAGCGGGAAATCGAGCCAGAAGTAGACGAAGTTGAAGAAGCGCACGAAAAGCCGCGTGTCGATGATCGCGCTCTGCCAGGCCGCCTCGGCGTGGATGCCCAACGCCTGCTCCAGGTCGACCACCTGGCGCGCGTTCTCCAACGCCACCGCCGGCCGGTCGATCACGTTGGCGCGCACGATGAAGTAGAGCAAGAACGCGATGGCTACCAGCGCCAGCTCAGCCGCGTCACGATAGACTCGGCGCTCTGTAACCGAGACCAGACGGCTCGCGATCAGGCGCTCACTACGTGCCATGACTTCAGGCTATCACTGCGCGTGACTGTGCAAAATCGCGACAGCCCCCGGTCCCGGATCGTCTACTTCGGCGACGAAGCGCCCTCGGCGGATTGCAGAGCCAGGTTGACGAGCGTGCGCACGGGTATACCGCTGGCGCCCTTGACGATGACACCTTTGTCGCGGTCGTAGTTGTCGACGCCGGCGATATCGAGATGCACCCAGGGTGTGTCATCGACAAACTCGCGCAGCAGCATCGCCGCGGTGATTGAGCCGGCGCCGCGGCCGCCCGTGTTCTTCATGTCGGCCACGTCGCTCTTGATCTGGTCCTTGTACTCGTCGTACATCGGCAGCTCCCAGACCTTCTCGCCCGCCGCCGCCGCCGCCGCCTTAACGCGCTCCAGCAACGGCGCATTGTTGGTCATCGCGCCCATCGCCACGTTGCCCAGGGCCACGCTGATAGCACCCGTCAGCGTCGCGATGTCCACGATGGCGGTCACGCCCTGCTCGCGGGCATAGGCCAGTCCGTCCGAGAGGATGAGGCGTCCCTCGGCGTCGGTGTTGATCACCTCGATCGTCTTGCCGGACATCGTATTGAGCACGTCGCCGGGCTTGATGGCGCTGCCGCCGGGCATATTCTCCGTCGCCGGCACAATGCCGATGACGTTGGCCCGGGGCCGCAGCCGCGCGATCGCGCCCATCGCCGCGATCACCGAGGCGCCGCCGGACATGTCGCCCTTCATCTCCTCCATGTTCGCGGCCGGCTTGATCGAGATGCCGCCGGTGTCGAAAGTGATGCCTTTGCCCACCAGCGCCAGCGGCTTGGCATCGCCGGCGCCGTTGTAGCGCAGGACGATGAAGCGCGGCTCCTGGACGCTGCCCGCCGCAACGCCGAGCACGCCGCCCATGCCTTTCTCGCGCATCCAGTCCGGACCGTAGACCTCGAACTGCAAGCCGGTCTCCGCCGCGAGGGCCTTGGCGCGGTCTGCCATTTCGACTGGCGTCAGGAAGTTAGACGGCTCGTTAGCGAGGTCACGGCAGAAGTTCGCCGCCTCCGCCATGATCTTGCCCCGCTCGGCGCCGCGCTCCAGCATCGCTAGCTTGGCGCCGTCGTGCTCTACCAGTGTCAGCGATGCGACCTCGAACTCGTCCTCCGGCCTTTTCTTGTGACGCAGGAAGCGGTAGAGCCCCATGATCGTGCCCTCGGCGATCGCCGCAGCGCATTCTTCAGCGCCGAGCCCGCCGACGCCGGCGCCGTGCGTGATCACGGCAGCGTCCTTGACGCGGTGACGGCGCAGGAAGCGCGACAGGTCGCCCGACAGCGTGCGCACCTTGTCGACGTTGAACTCGGGCGACTTGCCAAGCCCGACAACGACGACGCGCGGCGCGGGTATGCGGCCCATGGAGTGAATCAGCGTCATCTCGCCCAGCTTGCCACGTATGTCTCCCGCCGCGATCAGGTCCGTGATTGCGCCGGCCATCGCATCGTCGACGGCGCCGGTACCGCCGCCGGGCACGCTCACGCCCTCGAAGAGGTTGACTATGATGGCGTCCGCCTTGAAGGCGCTGATGTCGCCGGAAGCTACCTTGATCTGCATCTATCTATCCCTCACCGCCAACGCACTGGTTGTTATTCAGGGTCCATTCTACTAGTGAGGATCGTCATCACGACGAGAGGACTGAAATCGAAACCAGCCAGCGCTACCATGGTTAAACCTATGGATCAGCGCGACCTGCTGCGACTTGCCTGCGAGACCAACTTTGCCTTTCTGGCGCTGGGCAACCAGCGCTTTGAAGCCCATGGCGCTTCGTTCATCGTTAACCACGATATACCGAGGCGCCACGACGCCAACTGCGTCGGTTTGATCCGCAGCGAGTCCCCGGATGAGCTGGAGGCGCTGCTACGCCGCGCCGAGGCCGAATTCGCGGACAGCCGGCACCGCAGCTGGGGAGTCGACGCGCTGGCGCCGCCACAGGTCGCGGCGCGTCTGGCGCTGGAGGACGGCTACCGCACGCACGACTACCTGGTGCATGTGCTCGACGGAGAGCTGCAGGCGACGCCAAAGGACATCGAGATACGCGAGGTGCTGACGGATGCTGACTGGGACGCCTACCGCGAGTTGGACGCGCTGTGGTGGGAGGAGACCAGCACGACCACGTTCGGCGCCTACAACGCCGTGATTCACGACGAGTTCATGACCTACCGGCGTCTCAAAGCTCCCTCGGCGCGAGGCTGGTTCGCCTGCGTGGACGGCGTGCCGCGCGCCTTCTTTTCGTCCTGGGCCGGCGACAACGGCGTCGGCATCATCGAGGACCTCTACTGCCACTCGGAGTACCGCCATCGCAGCCTCGCCACAGCGCTGATCGCGCGCTGCGTCGCGGACGCCCGCGAGCGTGGCGCCGGCCCCGTGATTATCAACTCGAAGCCCGATGACAGCCCGAAGCGCATGTACGCCGCGATGGGCTTCCGGCCTCTCTTCGTCCACCGCGGCTACACCAAGCGCTTGGACCAACAAAAAGACGCCCCAGCGTAGTGCCGAGGTGCCTCGATTGTCGTGCGGCAGCCAACTGCCCCACGCAGTGGCCTAGTAGCTGTCGAAGAGCTTGCCCCATTCGGTCTGCTTCGCCGCCTTGACGCGGCCGCGGCCGAACATCGGGTACCAGAACAGGTTGTAGTAGACGTTCGATGCCGCGTAGCTCCACGGCACGATGGGCGAGCGCAGCAGCGGCTTCTCCATGAAGTGCAGCGGGCCCCAGTAGATCTGTTTCTGGCCCCAGCTGGCAAAGGTGTCCTCGTCCTTGACGAAGCCGAAGTCGATGTCGGACACGTCGAGGCCGACGACCTCGATTTCTCGCGGGTCGCCGACACCCAGGCCTCGCTCGTGGGCGAGGCGGATGAACTCCAGCGACATCGGGTCGAAGCCCATCATCTTCGCCGCGACAGCGTCAATCGCGACCATGTCGCTGGAGGCGAGGATGAGATTCTTGACGTGAGGACGCATGGCGCGCGGGCCGGGGCCGTCGCCGGCAATCGTGCCGTCCATGACGGCGAAGATGCCGGGGTGGATCTCCTTCTGGATCGCCAGCAGGTCGACCAGCGTCTTGTGGATCTGCGAGTGCGTCCAGTGGCGGCGGTAGTGCAGCAGCCCGCCGAACGCGTTTTTCATGGCGCCGGTCATCGTCGTGAAGACATGCGTCTTCATCGTCGGCAGGTGCACCACGTTCTTGCCCATGAGCGTCTGTGGGATCTCGATGCCGTCCGGGAAAATGTCGTTGAGCACCATCATCTCGGCCTTCGGCGCGTAGCGCACCCAGGGCACGCCCTTGTCGGTGAGGTGGGTGCTGGGGATGCCGAACTTATCCTGCACCGCCTTGTGCTTGTTCTTGACCTCGCCCTCGTGCGACTTGACCACCACGGTGCCGTTATGCGCCGCCATGAGGTCCTGGTATCCCTCCTCGCGCAGCGCCTTTACGACACCCTCGATCTGCCACGGCGTGGAGGAGCAACCGGGGTACCAGTGCTGCCAGCTGATGTTGACCTTGAGCGCGGTTGGCGCGTTCTTGTCCAGCGCCGACGTGAAGTCCGCCATGCGCATGGCGCGGCCGATGTCGTCGACGACCCTGGGAGCGCTGGTGTAGAGGACCGCGACCTTCGCGGTTTTCGGTGCGCGCGTATCGCTGGGCTGTTCGCCTTCTACGCGTTCGAGTTCGGTGGTCATTGGCTACCTCGGGGAGAAATTGGCGGGCGCAATCTGAGAAACGCCCAGATTCAGCTTCATCAACGTCCATCATACCGCCGGGCTGAGAAGGCTGCACTCAGGAACGACCCGTAAGGATCTCCCGCGATCGCGCCACGTCCGCGTGCATCTGCTCGATCAGCGCCTCGACGCTCTCGAACTTCAGCTCAGGCCGCAGGCGCTCCACCACCTCGATACGCAGCGTCTGGTCGTAGAGGTCCTCGTCGAAGTCGAAGATGTAGGTCTCGACGCTGGGGTGCTCGCCATCGAACTGCGGCCTCACGCCGATGCTGGTGGCCGACTGGTGACGCGTCTCGCCGACGAAGGCCCACGTGGCGTAGACGCCAAACGCCGGCAGCGCGCGGTCCGCCGTGACGCCGATGTTCGCCGTCGGGAAGCCGAGGGTGCGACCGCGCTGCTCGCCGCTGACCACGGGGCCGCGCAGCGAGTACGGCCTGCCCAGCTGCGCCTCGACGGCCTTGAGGTCGCCCACGGCGAGCGCGTTGCGTATCGACGTCGAGCTCACGGTCACCCTGTCTGTCGCCAGCGGTGCCGGCATCACAGCCACCCCGAAGCCCAGCTCCTGGCCCAGCTGCGCCATCGACTCCGGCGACCCTTCTCGATTACGTCCGAAAGCGTTATCGGGGCCCATGATCAGCAGCCGCAGGTCCAGCTCCTCGCGCAGCACCGTGACGAAAGCTCGCGGCGCCGTCTCGGCCAGCTCAGACGTAAACGTCAGCGGCACCACGAGATCGAGGCCGAGGTCGTGCAGCAGCTCGAGGCGCTCTTCCAGGCTGGTCAGGTACTGCATCGGCTCCTGCGGCCGCAGGACGCGCACCGGGTCCGGATACAAAGTCACGGCCCCCGGCTTCAGTCCCTCGGCAGCCGCGCGCTCGATGAGGAAGCGCACCAGGTGCTGGTGTCCCAGATGGACGCCATCGAAGTTGCCGATCGTCAGCGCGGTGCCGTCCGACGGGCTGAAGCGCCGCATCTCCTCGCGCGCCAGTTCGCTCATCGGCGCGCCACCGCGAAGCCGTCAGCTTTCCTGTAGAGTGAGATAAGAGGGGATTCCTTCAAGACTAAGACCGAATCGATGGTAGCACCGGCCCCAGGACCGGTAAACCGGCGCATTTGCCGATACTCATAACGTGAACCAGACCGACTTGAGCTTCCCCAGACTCGAAGAAACGCCACCCCCTGCCGAGCGGCCGTCGCCGCTACCAGGCGTGAGCTGGGTTTGGCGTGACATTGTCCTTGGCATCTTCGCAGCGCTCGTCGTCTTCTTCATCCTCGGGGCCGCTGTCGTAGGTAGCACAACCGCCGCGTACGGTAAGGACGCGCTCGAGACGCAGCTGGCGGAGGCCGGGGCCGTCGCGCTACTCGACGCCGTACTGGTCGTCACGGTATTGCTGGTGATCGCACGCAAGGGTGCGGGCCTGCGGGAGCTGGGCTTCCGGGCGCCGACGCGGGGCTGGCCGAGGCTGCTAGGCGTCATTATCCTGGCTTACTTCGCCGCCATCGGTGTCGTGAACATCTACGGCATCCTCATCGACGTCTTCGGGCTCGACTGGCTGAAGCCGGGCACGCAGCTGGGCAGCGACTTCTACGAGCATGACAGCGTCGTTATTCTCACCGGCATCGCGATCGTCTTCATGGCGCCGGTGGCGGAAGAGATCTTTTTCCGCGGCTTCGTCTTCGGCGGGCTGCGGCGCTATATGAACATGCCCATCGCCGGCCTGCTCAGCGGCATGCTGTTCGCCATGGCCCACGGCGACCCCGGACTCATCCTTCCTTTTGCCGGCGTCGGCCTCGTGCTCGCCTATGTCTATGAGAAGTCAGGGTCGTTGTTCGCGTCGATCGGCGTGCACTTCGTCTTCAACAGTGTCTCTTTCATGCTGCTGCTGCTGATACCGGAATGGCGCTGATACCGCGTCTTCTGGTTGCCCTCGGTTGCCTCTTCACCTGCCTCACAGTCGCCTGCGGCGATGACAAGCCTCCAGAACCCACACCGACAGCAACGTCAACACCAGCCGAGGCCTTCGTCCCATCAAATCTCTACACGCCTCCGCCGTATCTATCGCCAACGCCCGGGCCACCCTTCCCGCACACTCCCGTTTCTGTTCCCGACGATTGGGATACCAGCGCGATCTGGACTGCTTACTTCGACAGCTCCGAGCTCTACGACCAGTGTGTTCCAGCACTTGAGATGGACTGCGTCATCCGCGTCGCCATAGACGAGGGCGTTTCGCCGCAAGGCATCGCCTTCATCGAGCAGTACGAGACCGTGCTCGTCGGGTTCAACGAGCTGGGGGCAGTGGACTTCGGTCAGGTTGCGTGGCCGGGTATTAACATGGGCCGCCCCGAGCCTGTCATCTTCAACGGTGACTTTGGCCTGACTTACTACGGCCGCCTGATCCCGGAGGACTGGCACGAGGCCGATCCTTCCTATGCCGCGCTACCCACCGGTGAACAATTCGACCCGTATCCCTGGGCTGAGTATTCACAACTGGCGGATGCGTACTCGGAGGGCGGAGCACAGCACATCGTCGTAGACACGGTTGTGCAGTTCTGCCGGGCTTGTGCTCCATTGGCATTCATGCCCCTGGATCTCACATTCAGAGCAGACGGCACCCCCACGGGTGTCAAGGTTCTTCCCATGAAGTGCGAGTCCGAGGCCTTCCCTCGTATGGAGAAGATGGCTGAGGGGCCCTGCAACCCGCCCTAGGAGATCGCAGCCATCTCGACCAGGCGCTGCTTTATCTTCTCGAAGGCGATGAAGCGGTGGCTGACGCGGTTCTTCTCCTGCTCCGAGAGCTGCGCCATCGTCACGCCGCGCTGCGGTAGCAGAAAGACGGGGTCGTAACCCCAACCACTGTCGCCTACCGGCGCGAACGCAATTGTCCCCTCCACCACGCCCTGTTCCTCGATGACGCTGCCGTCCGGCATGGCGACAACGATGACGCTGAAGAAGCGGCCCGAGCGCTTGTCCTCCGGCACGTCCTTGAGCGCGTCGAGCAGTATCTGCACCCGCTCGACGTCGTTATTGCCGTCCCAGCCCTTGAGGTGGTGCAGCGGTCCGGGCTCGCCGCCCAGCGCGTCGACCTCCAGCCCGGAGTCGTCCGCGATCGCTGGCAGGCCGGAGGCCTTGCAAAACGCCTGCGCTTTGAGCCGGGCGTTGTCGGCATAGGTCGCGCCAGTCTCGTCCACGTCGATCGCGACGCCGACGTCAGCGGGCGACACGACCTCCCAGCCGCAGCCATCCAGCAGATCACGGAACTCGATCACCTTGCCGGCGTTGTTGGTAGCGATTACGAGACGTGGTTGAGGCATGGCTCCCGCATTCTAGTCATGAAGTGTTTACGTGTGTACGGTGGCCCGTGTTGGTGCCAGGGATTAGGATGTAGTTGCCGTCTTGGGCAGAATCCTTGGTTTACCGACCGAACGAGGGGGCAACAAATGAGCGACATGCAGGACATGATCAAGACCGCTCGCGAGATGGTTGCGCCGGAGAAGGGAATTCTCGCGGCAGACGAAAGCTCAGGCACCATCAAGCGCCGCTTCGACGCCATCGGCGTCGAGAGCACGGAGGACAACCGCCGCAACTACCGCGAGCTGCTCTTCCGCACCGACGGCGCCAACAAGTTCATCAGCGGCGTCATCCTCTACGACGAGACGATTCGCCAGAAGGGTTCCGACGGCACGCCGCTAGTCAAAGTTCTCACCGACCAGGGCATGATCCCCGGCATCAAGGTCGATGCCGGCACGAAGCCATTGCCGGGTGCGGAGGGCGAGCTTGTCACCGAAGGCCTGGATGGCCTGCGTGAGCGCCTGGCCGAGTACAAGCAGCTCGGAGCGCGCTTCGCCAAGTGGCGCGCCGTGATCACGATCGGTGACGCCATCCCATCCGACTACTGCATCGAGGTCAATGCCCAGGCGCTGGGGCGCTACGCGGCGCTGTGCCAGGAAGCCGGCATCGTCCCGATCGTCGAGCCGGAGGTGCTGATGGACGGCAACCACACTATCGACACCTGCTTCGACGCGACCCGGCGCACACTACACTTCGTCTACAACCAGCTGATGCTGCAGCGCGTACACCTGCCGGGCACCATTCTCAAGCCGAACATGGTGCTTTCGGGCAAAGACGCCTCCAACCGCGCCCCGGCCGCAGAGGTCGCCCGCCTGACGGTCGAATGCTTCAAGGAGACCGTGCCGGCGGCGGTACCGGGCATCGCCTTCCTCTCCGGCGGCCAGTCCGACGAGGAGGCCACGGTCAACCTGGACGCGATCAACCGCTACGCGGCCACGGCGAATGTGCCCTGGCAGCTGAGCTTCTCCTTTGGACGCGGCCTGCAGGCGGCGCCCCAGAAAGCGTGGTCCGGCAAGGCGGAGAACAAGGACGCGGCCCAGAAAGCCTTCTACCACCGCGCGATGGTCAGCTCTGCCGCGCGCCAGGGCAGGTACACGGCCGCGATGGAGAAGTAGCCGCCCGGAACGTCAGACACAAAGAGGGCGTCCCTGTGGACGCCCTCTTGCTTTTACCCAGTCCGGTTACTCGAAACGGATCTTGTCCAGCCTCGAGAAGTCGTGTAGAGCGTCGATCCAGCGGATCGTGCCGGAGCGAGAGCGCATCACGAGAGACTGCGTTGTCGCGCCCTTGGCGGTGAGGCTAACGCCCCGCAGAAGGTCGCCCGTGCTGGCGCCGGTCGCGGAGAAGAAGACGTCTTCGCCTCCCACTAGCTCCTCCGTGTCGTAGACGTGCTTGAGGTCGACGCCGGCGGCGATGCACTTCTGGCGCTCCTCATCGTCCCGAGGCCAGGGCTGGCAGAGGATCTCGCCTCCGGTGCAGCGCAGCGCGGCGGCCGTGATCACACCTTCCGGCGTGCCGCCGATGCCGAGCAGCACGTCAACGTCGCTCTCGGGTAGCGCGGCCTGGATACCGGCCGCCACGTCTCCGTCTGAGATCATCTTGACGCGGGCGCCCGTGGCGCGGACTTCCTTGAGCAGGTCCGCATGACGCGGCCTGTCCAGCATGACGACGGTGACCTCTTCGACCTTCTTATCGAGGGCCTTGGCGATTTTGGCCAGGTTGTCGGCGACCGGCGCGTCGATGTCGGCGACACCGCGCGCCGCGGGCCCAATCGCGATCTTGTTCATGTAGAACACTTCTTTAGCGACGTGCATGGTGCCGCGCGCCGACATGGCGATGACCGCGATGGCGCCCGGCAGGCCCTTCGAAAGCAACGTGGTGCCGTCGATGGGGTCAACCGCGATGTCCATCTTGGGGTCTGAGCCGTCGCCGATGCGCTCACCGTTATAGAGCATTGGCGCTTCGTCCTTCTCACCCTCGCCAATGACGACCATCCCGTCCATACTGATGCCTTGCAGCGTGTGCCGCATTGCGTCGACGGCTGCCTGGTCAACGAGTTCCTTGTCGCCTTTTCCCATGAACCGTACCGCGGAGAGGGCGGCTGCCTCCGTCACTCTCACCAGCTCCATCGCCAGGTTGCGCTCGATCGGTTTGCGGTCCGTTCTCTGGGCCGTTTGCTGCGTCATTCCATCCTCCTACTCACGGGCCCCGAGCCCGCCTCAGTCGGCTTACGCCTGCCAGCATCGGGCGTGCGGTACAGCTTGCCGCCAAACGGCACCCTAGTAAAGAGTATTCAGGCCGTAATCCGGGGACCCTCGTTAGGCCTCGAAGCCTTCCCGCTTACGAAACTCATCGCGTTCGTAGTCTTCTTCGGCGCGCTGCTCTTCGGCATCGTGCGTCAGTTCCAGCTGCTCGGCCACGGCCTCGTCCAGACGCTTGCCGTACTCCTCCGCCGACTGCGGAATGCGCGCCTCCATGACGTGATCGAGCATGGCGTAGTAGTTGCCACCGAGATAGTGCAGCGGCTTGGAATCGTTGTCTTTCAGCGTCCAGTGGTCGTCGAAGGCCTCGTCGTCCGCCTGCACCGCCACGACGCGCGCGGTGACGAGAAGGTGATCGCCCATCTCGATCATGTCTTCGACGGCGCACTCGATCCAGCCAACGCAGCCTTCCAGCAGCACCGTGCCGACGCGACGGGCCTGAAAGGTCGGCAGATTGGTCAGCTCCAGCTTGTCGAAGTCGCCGCCACTCAGCGTGCCGAGATACTGGACGTGATGCAGCAGGTCCCGCGAGGGAATGTTGATCGCGAACTCGTTTGTCTTGCGAATGATGTCCGCGGTATAGCGCTCCGGATGCACCGCCATGCCGATCATCGGCGGGACAATGCTGAGGTTCATGGCGTAGGCCACCGGCATGACGTTGGGACGGCCGCGGTAGCTCGTGGTGACGAGCAACACCGGCCCGCCACCGAGCAGCCGCCGCGCATCGAGCTCGTCAAGATTGCGTCTCATTGCTCGATTATACGGGTCGCTACTCCTGCCACCGACGCGGCTTGGTTTCCGCCTCCATCAGCCGGACGAAGTCGGCCCACGTCTTGCCCGCCTCGTCCTGGAATCGCTGCTCGGTCACCTGCAGCGATTCCATGCGGTCGAGACGGAAGTTGCGGAAGTCGTGGCGCAGCTCGCACCAGGCGGTGAGCATCCAGGTGGAGCCGAAGAAGGACAGCGCCAGCGGCCGCACGATGCGATCGCTGCAGGCGTCGTTGACGTCCCGGTAGAGGACCGAGGCCTTGCGCCTTTCCTCCGCCGCCTCTCGCAGCAGCCCGAGCCGCTTCACAACCTCCGGCGGCACGTGGAACCCCGGCGCGAACAGCCGCGACTCCAGGACGCGATCGCGCAGATCGTCCGGCAGAGCTGCCGCGATGCGGCCCAGGGCGGACTCCGCGGCGTGTCCCAGCTCGCTGTCAGCCCAGCTGCTGACGACACGCGTGCCGAGCACGAGGGCTTCGACCTCGTCGCGCGTGAACATCAGCGGCGGCAGGTCAAAGCCCTTGCGCAGCACGTATCCCACGCCTGCTTCGCCTTCGATCGGGACGCCGGAGAGGACGAGGTCACGAATGTCGCGATAGACGGTGCGTTCCGAGACCTCCAGGGCGCGGGCCAACTCCGCCGCGGTCGTCACACGATGGCCCCGCACGTACTGGATGATCTGAAACAGACGGTCCGCGCGCCTCAAAGGCTCCTCCCGGGCATATCCACGCTCCCGGCCTAACCGGGACCCGGACCTAGCTGGATCATCAAGGCGGTAGTGTCGTTCTTGACGCGGCTTTCCACCAGCCGGCCGTCGATGATACGCACCATGGTCAATCCGGGCGCCGATACCGACTTGCCGGTCGGCGGGATGCCGAAGATGGCGCCTTTGTGCGTTCCACGCAGGATAGAGCTGGAGGCTACGAGATCCCCTTCCGCGATCACGTCGTCGAGAGTGATCTCCAGATCCGGGAATGCGTCACGGAACATGGTCACGATTTGCCTGACACCGTCCGCGCCCGTCGGCGTGCCGGACGGTGCGTCCCTGATGACGTAGTCCGGCGCCAGGAATCGGTCCAGGCTGTCGAGTCGGCCCTCGTTGAACACCTGCTGTATGAAATCGCGATAGAGCGTCTTGTTACTTTCCATACTCAGCTTAAGCTCCCACCGAACCTCAGGCTCCCACCGAGGCGACCGTCAGGCCGGCTTGAACTCCATCAGCTGCGCATAGTTGCCGTCTGGATCCAGGAAGGTGGAAATCACGCCGCCCCAGTACTCTTTACCAGCCTTGCGGATGAACTGCACACCCTGCGCCTCCAAACGTGCCTGCTCCGCTGCCAGGTCGTCGACCATGAAGTTGATTAATGCCCGGTGCGGCTCCTTGGCCGGGCCCTTCGTCTCGCTGTGGCCATCGATGGTGAACATGGCGCCACCACCGACCACGAATGCGTGCTCGCCGACCTGCGGGTTCGGCTCCAGCTGTACCACGTCGCGATAGAAATCGCCGAGGCGCTTGGGGTCTTCGCTGGTAATGTTGAGGATGAACTGAGTTACCTTCATTTGCTCGCTCCCTGGTTCAGAATGGCAGTAGCGTACAGAAGCCTTACTGACAGCGTGATGTCAGTAGCGAAGATAATTTGCAATCTC
>Ga0307424_1001373_pt1 | contig 12836 bp, 6 predicted proteins | sample SalMarWE160320MG_FD_202157 | JGI IMG/M metagenome (GOLD analysis project Ga0307424, IMG submission 202157) | Salt marsh sediment microbial communities from the Plum Island Ecosystem LTER, Massachusetts, United States - WE1603-20 | ecosystem: Environmental > Aquatic > Marine > Intertidal zone >... | reverse complement strand
GTCGGAAAAAACCCTCAGGTCAATCATAAACGATGGCGTGAAATAGAAGCCATGTGCCACGGTTACCCCAATGCCGAAGGAAACCGGTGCAAACAACACGCCTCGATTGGTGACAGCGAAATCCCAGTAGCCCCCGACAAAGACATAGCCCCGAGGTGTCCACACGTAATGGGCGGGCACCCAGACCCAGTCCGGCCGCATGACCGCCCAATAACCGGGACGCCAGGCATACCGTCCATAGGACCATACCCAACAACCGGGGATCCAAGTATAGTCCGGTGAGGGCGAAGTGACATTGGGACCCACTTCAACCGATTCGGGGGGTTCGGGCAGGTATGCCGTATCTCTTTGGTTTTCGGCGGCCCAATAGCCTGAAATCCATTGAAAGCCTCCTTCGGACTTGACCCAATATCCCGGGATCCATTGCCGAGCCGGTGGAATAACCCGCCAGATTCCGCTGACCCAAATGAAATCGCTTCGGTCATCATCCCAGGCCCAGTAGCCTGGAATCCACTCCACATCGCCCTCGGGTTTCTGTTCCGGGGGAATCTCATCAATTGCATCGGGCGGCGCTTTTGGAACAACGATGCCTGCTTCAGGATCGAACGCGACGGTTTCGGCAAATGCCTCGTGTATGGGTCCGTACGTGAGCACATCGACTCCTGTTTCAACACCCGGTGCGGCTTCCTGGGCGGCCAAATCGCGGACGGAACTAAGCCCCATTCCCAGCAACGCCAGGACAGCGAACATGTATATACGTCTGATCAATCGCTGATTCATTGTCATACCTCCTCTGTCTTCAGTTACCTGTGGAAGATGACCCTCATTCCATATGAAGCCTGCGGCTGTCTGGCACTATGATACATTCTCTGATTCACAGCACCTTGTTTTCCGCTACTTTCCGGTGTGATAGCCATCCGTGACAACATCTTGTACTCTACATCTTATATCGAGTACTATGGAACTAAAGTTTCATTTGTATTTATGATAAAGCCGTCTTCCCAGGTATTAACGCAAGGAATGTGCCAAAATCACTTTAACAACAAAACCAATTATTTATATAACAATGAATCAACACAGGATTCGACAATCAGTGCAGCAGACCGACAATATTGTCGAGGAATGTCTGCCTATCCCCGAGACAAACCGAAGGCGATCACAGGTTTGGGGTTCAGAGCTCAAAGTCATTTCTCAAAGGTGCGTTCGGTATGATCATACAATTTCTGAAGCTGTAGTCCTCCGAACCCGTATTGGTATCTTCACGGGCAAAGAGATATTCTACTGAAAATGGCAGATATAGCAGCTTTTCGGTGGTGCTGAATGTTTGAGATATCCTGATGGTACTTATGGGGCACACAAAGTTTGGCCATCCTTACTATGACCCTCCCCACCACTCGTCATAGCCATAAAAAGACAATCAATCTGGATTCAATCAAAAAGAATGCAAAATTTTTTGGAAAGTTCTTCAGTTGTGACCGGATCTGTCAAATCCATCTGTTATAATGGTCTCGAAAACATGAAATCCGCAATCCGCAACCCAAAATCCGAAATTGGAGGGCCGTATCTGACAAAACCGTCTATTATGACACCTGCATGTCACGGCGCAGGCACTAATTAACGGGCACAGTTTCCATTGACTTTTAGAGGAGTTGGGCATAAACAACAGTCAGCAGTATTTCCGAACCAAGTTTCTTCTTTCAACACCAAAAGAGGGAAAGAGGATTTGAAATGGTCCACGGTCGCCCAAAAACCCCGTTACTCTGATTAGATGGAGAGCGGGGTTTATTATTTTTGCGGCTCCGAGAAACTGCATTATGTGAAACATATTGGATAAGGATACGGGGATGAATCAAGACAGACAACGGTTAACGAAGTAACAAAAAATCGCCTAACATCAGGTAGTTGTATGCGTTATTTACTTACAAATGGACGTCCCGCGTACCCGCCCGGTTACTTCACCGTTGAACAGGAGATAAAGATGATACGACGGTGTAAAGAATCTGATTTCAATACTATATTTGAGATCATCAATAATTCTGCTCAAGCGTATAAAGGAGTTATACCAGAAGATCGTTGGAATGAACCATACATGCCCTTTGAAGAACTAATGAGTGAAATTGAGGATGGTGTTGTTTTCTGGGGCTTGGAGCGCGATGGACAGCTTCTTGGGGTCATGGGGATTCAGGACAAAGACGACGTTACGCTCATTCGCCATTCCTACGTTCGGACGCAAGATCAAAAAATGGGGATCGGGACAAAGCTGCTCCTGCATTTGGAGAGCATGGCAGAGAAACCCATCCTTATTGGTACTTGGGCAGCCTCTTTATGGGCGATCTCATTTTACGAAAAAAGCGGATATACCTTGGTGTCAGAGGAAGAGAAGAATCGCCTTCTCAGTAATTACTGGTCAATTCCAGAGCGACAAATGGAAACATCTGTGGTTTTAGCGAACCAGAGATAGTGTAAAGCCCAACACTCCAGCCGACGGCTAATCGCCGCGGCTGAGCTTTTCGTTATTTGCCTGAGACCAAACCTTCACCAAGCCATTGAAGAATACCGCTATCATCCATCTGTTTGATGTTACAGGTAAAAGGTGAAACTTACATCAGTCTTGTATAGTTTTAGCCGATGTGCGATGCTGACTTAATGCACGTAACCCTCTCCCACGACTGAATGAGCTAAAAACTAACCAACTACCATAATGAGGTTCAGTATCCCGGGTCACATTTTCCAATAAGTCATATCTCAGGTTTTTGACATGTAAGAGGATTTCAGATACTCTCAATGACTCGCAACTTGAATCGAATAATAAAAATAGTCCAGCAAATTTTCGTAAATTTTGTAAACTTAGGGAGAACTATCAATGGCTCATTTTGCTGCTAGGGCTATAATATCCCTAATATTTGGCTTTTTGATTTACGAAGCACTCAATGAATTTAACAAGCTTTTTGGCCTATCCCTGAATCCCTACCTTGCGCTTACGATTGTTCCAGCAGGTTTAGTCTATGTTTTTCAAGAATTCGTTATCAAAAAATTGAGAGCCAATGAGAAGGTAGTCCCAATTAATAAACCTATGAACACAAGAATTGATAAGGTTTGGTCCATCTTCACTTGGGTCCTTTTATCTATCTTTCTTATTTTTATCTTAGTCATATGGGCGGGAGCGATATACAAACAGAGTATACGTGAGTACTCAGACTATACCACAACTATCCAATGAACACAGCGTAATAAGGCGAGACCTTTGCAAAACGCCCCCTTTTGGTCAATCTCGGCGTCAGGCTTAAATTTCAATCCTCGAAATATTCAAGATATACCTGTGGTTGAAATCCTCGCCTTCCTTGATCTTGACCAAAATTGAACATTTTTCAAAGGTCTCAAGGTTATCGAATTATTCTAAAGATATCCCGAATTACAGGGGATTAGTGAAATTGAGGAGATTATGCACGAAAATCCTAAGCTTGATGAAAAGATCAGTGGACATGAGACCATCCTAAACTCGCTTGCTGATGGGCTGATTATTATAAGCCCGGATATGCAGACCCTATGGGCAAATAAGACAATTGCAAACGCCTATGGAAATACAGAGGAGATGTACAAAAGGAAATGCTACGATTTCTTTTACGGACTTGATGAACCCTGTTCAGGCTGTCCATCAATACGCGTATTTGCCGACAGGAAGCCGCATAGGAACATTCAATCTGTTATCGACCATGGCGGCAGACCGAGATGGAGAGACATTCGCGCCAGCCCTTATTATGATGAAAACGGTAAGCTGTTAGGTTCTATTGAGATCGTAAGCGATGACACAAGAATAAAGAGATCTGAAGAGGCCCTGCGTGAAAGCGAAAAGAAATACAAGACTCTAATAGAAGCGGTACCGGATATGGTCTGGGAATTCGATGAGAATGAGATCTTTACCTTTTGTTCGAAAAGCTACAAAGAGATTCTCGGATATGAACCTGAGGAATTAATAGGAAAATCGGCCTACTCAATAATGCCGGAGGCAGAGGCTGATAAAGTAAGGGAGGAGTTTGAAGAAATAAAGCGGGAAAGAAGGCCGTTCAGGGACCTAGTGAATCACAATTTAAGTAAGAAGGGGGAGTTGAGATTCTTGTTATCCAGCGCAGTGCCCATAATAGGTGACGATGGGAAATATAAAGGATACCGGGGTATCGATAAAGACATTACCGAATACAAGAAGACAGAAGAAGCATTGAAAGAGAGCTCTGAAAAATACCGTTCTATTCTTGAAAACATCGAGGATGGATACTATGAGGTCAACCTTGCGGGAAATCTTACCTTTTTTAATGACTCGTTATCTAAAATCTACGGAATACCGAGAAATGAATTGATGGGCATGAATAACCGCGACTACATGAGCCTTGAGACGAGCAAAAGGATCTATCAGATATTCAGTGAAGTATACAACAAAGGGAAATCCGCTAGAATACTTGATTGGGAGTTTATAAAGAAAGATGGTCGCAAAATCTATATAGAGATTTCTGTATCTCTAATTAAGGATTCAAAAGGGGATCCGGTCGGTTTTCGGGGAATTGTCCGCGACAGAACGGAACAAATCCTCGCGGAGGAAGAGCTGCGGAGGGGTGAAGAAAAATATAGGGAAATTATTGAAAGTATTCAAGAGGGATACTACGAGGTTGACCTCAGAGGATGTTATACATTTGTAAATAGTGCAATGTGTAATATCCGTGGATATACGAAAGAGGAATTGATTGGTATGAATAACCGAGAGTACATGGATGAAGAGACCGCAAAAATAGTTTATAAAATATTCAACGAGGTATACAAGACGGAAAAACCTTCTAAAGGCTCTTGGGAGATTTATGATAGGGCCGGAGGTAAAAGATACGGAGAATCATCGGTATCGCTAATGAAGGATTCAGAAGGTAAGCCAATTGGATTTCGAGGCCTAATGCGGGATATCACCGACCGGATCCAGGCGGAAGCGGAACTCAAACAGGCCAAGAAAGAGGCCGAGGCCGCTACCCAGGCCAAGAGTCAATTTTTGGCCAACATGAGTCACGAAATCAGGACTCCAATGAACGCTATTATCGGTCTGACTGACCTGGCGTTAAGGACCGAATTAACCGCCAGACAGCGTGATTATCTAAAAAAGATATCCTCATCTGGTCAATCTCTTCTGGGTGTTATTAATGACATCCTTGACTTTTCCAAGATTGAAGCAGGCAAAATGACCATGGAGTCAATCAATTTCAATTTGGAGGATGTGTTAATCAATTTTTCCAATCTGCTTGGCCTGAAGGTTGAGGAAAAGGGTATTGAATTGTTGTTCAAGACTGATACGAAAGTCCCTCTATATCTGGTAGGTGATCCGTTAAGATTAGGGCAAATTCTCCTTAATCTGAGCAACAATGCAGTTAAATTTACCGATAGAGGGGAGATCGTAATCAGCACGGAACTGGCGCCAGATGGTAGGAGCGAAGAATCCAACCAGGTGATGCTCCAATTTTCTGTCAGGGATACGGGCATCGGAATGACCCATGAGCAGATCGAGAAACTGTTCCAATCTTTTAGCCAGGCAGACATTTCCACTACCCGGAAATATGGGGGGACAGGATTAGGTTTGGCCATATCCAAAAGATTGACTGAAATGATGGGTGGAAAGATTTGGGTGGAAAGCGAGCCCGGCAAAGGGAGTACATTTTACTTTACGGCAATGTTCGGGCTTCAGGCTGAAGTTCATGAGAAACAGTATATCCTTCCGGATAAAATGTCGGGGCTTCGTGTTTTAATTGTGGATGACAACGCTACTTCACGGCAGATCCTTAATGATATGTGTTCGTCATTTTCTTTTAAAACGAAAGAGGTAGCATCTGGCCAGGAAGCGCTTGCAGCATTGGAAGAAAGTGAAAGTAACGGGGGGTATGACCTGGTTCTCATGGATTGGAGAATGCCGGGGATGGACGGAATAGAAACGACGAGACGAATAAAAGGAAACCCGAAGCTATCCAAGTTACCGGGGGTACTCATGGTGACTGCCTATGGACGTGAAGAAATCAAGCAGCAGGCGGAGAACGCACAGGTCGATGGGTTTCTCATCAAGCCGGTGAACCCATCTTTGCTTAATGATACAATCATGGGAATATTTGGAGAAGAGAAAGGTCAAAGACTCTATGTACCTGAACAGGTCTTGGAAACAACCGAAGCACTAAAGCCTCTTAAAGGGGCCAGGATTCTTTTGGTCGAAGACAACGCAATCAATCAACAGGTTGCAACTGAATTGTTAGAACAGGCCGGGTTTGTCGTAACCATTGCCAGTAATGGTAAAGAAGGGGTTCAGGCGGTCGGGACATCAGACTTCGACCTGGTCCTGATGGATATCCAGATGCCGGATATGGACGGACATGAGGCAACGCGGATTATCCGAAAAGAACAGAACTCTGACGCGTTGCCGATTGTTGCTTTAACTGCTCATGCCATGGCCGGAGAACACGAAAAGTGCCTGAATTCGGGAATGAATGACTACCTGTCAAAACCGATAAAGTCTGAAGAGCTATATGCCGTTTTAACAAAATGGATAAAGCCTGGCGAGCGAAGTGCTCCCGTGAGCAAAGAGCCGCCACCCTCTGAAGACGACCGCGATGAACTTCCTATGGAGCTTCCCGGCATTAACATGAGCGAAGGCCTGAAAAATGTCGGCGGGGAAAAGGGATTCTTCAAAAAACTGCTTTTTGAATTCTATGAAGATTACCGGACTGCGGCAGGAGAGATGATGCAGGCCCTCATGAATGGGCAAACAGAATATGTTCAGCGAAGGGCACATACGATCAAAGGTGTTGCCGGTACCATTGGGGCTAAAGATTTGATGACGAACTCTTCAGCCCTTGAAGGTGCATTTATGTCCGATGCCAGGGAGGAAAGAAGAGCCCTTCTGAGTGAATTGACAAAATCACTGAATGAGGTGTTGGAATCGATTGGAGCGATGTTGGCGCCAGCCTATGAGCATCATGAGGAAAAGTCAGAGCCCGGGGATGGTCGGAGTGTTTACCTGGAAAAGGTCAGGCCTCTTATGGCGGAATTGATGAGCCTTTTGCAGGAAGGCGATGCAGGTTCCGAAGAATGTTTTGAGGCGTTTCGGGACAATATTGACGAGTCAGGGTACAGTGAGTATGTGGATAAGCTGCAGGAGCAAATAGGCAGTTATGATTTCGAAGATGCCCAGAATACACTTATGCAACTTGCCAAATTTCTGAACATTCCATTGGAGGACGCACATGCAGGAAAAGGATAAGCAAAAGATCCTAATTGCCGATGATGAGCGGTTCAACCTTAATGTACTCATTGACATCCTGAAACCCGATTACAGGGTGATTGTCGCTAAAGACGGGAAACAGGCCCTCGAACGGGCTAAATCAAATCCACCGGATCTGATATTACTGGATATCATGATGCCGGAGATGGACGGATACGAAGCATGCAAAAGCCTGAAAGAAAACGAGCAGGCCAAAGATATCCCCGTGATTTTCATCACGGCGATGAAAGAAACGGTTCATGAAGCAAAGGGATTTGACATCGGCGCCGTGGATTATATTACCAAACCATTCAATGCGGCAATAGTGATGGCCCGGGTAAAGGTCCACCTTAAAATGAAATGGCAGGCGGATATGTTGCGGAAGATGGCAAGCATCGACGGTTTAACCGAGATCCCGAACCGTCAAAAGTTTGAAGAGGTTTTCGATAGGGAATGGAACAGGACTGTAAGGAACAAGGCCCCGATCTCCGTCGCATTGATGGATATAGACTTTTTTAAACAGTTCAACGATTCCTATGGACATGGCCGCGGGGATAAATGCCTTAAAGAAGTGGCCCAGGCTCTGGCGGACTCAATCCGCAGACCGGCTGATTTTGTTGCCCGCTATGGCGGAGAAGAGTTTATAGCAGTTTTTCCTGAGACTGATATATCCGGTGCTATGACAATTGCCGAAACCATGCGCAGAAATGTTGAGTTGCTCAAGATTCCACATGCCCAATCCGTTTCTCTTGATTATGTTACCATAAGCATTGGGGTAAGTTCGGTGTTCCCAAGTGTTGGTTTTTCAGACGCCGCCCTTGTTTCCGTTGTTGCCGCTGCCGATGAAATGCTTTACAAGGCAAAGGCAGCGGGCCGAAATCAGGTCCAATGCCGTTGAATGGCAGATTAGGAGGAATTCGAGCCGAACTCAACAGCACTGCGAGACCGATGCTCGAAAAAAACGTGAGACAAGCATAAGCCAGCTTTTCGTCCAATTTACCACACAGCGCCAATTGACGCAAATTAAAGAAGTTGCATTCAGCAATTGTCACTTATGGGTCTACGGTTGGTCACCCGATCGACATAAGAGCTCAATATCCGTCCATTTAAAGTGATCTCCACATTATGATCAAATGCTTCTACATCTTGTGGTCGCCCCCGAAATGGGCCATGATCCGGAGATGCCGGGTTACCGATATGATCTTAGCATCGACCTTACCCTATAAAAAACGGAAGCTTACATCTCCCACTCTTGCATGGATTTTGGGGATGTGGTAAGAGGAGTTATGCACGTTACCTTCTCCCGCGACCGGATGAGCCGAAAAGTGACAAACCCCATATGTTGTGGCTGGAAAAAATCGATATTCTGTTTTCTGACAAAAAAAGATTTGCCTGTAAAGATTTGCTGCTGTCCTAAGCTCGTCGGATATTTCCGTCCTGAAACCTTCTCTCTGGCATCAATATCCAGACCGCGGCAGGAAGGTCCTTTGATCAACAGGTAAAACATCTATGTGTCTACCGGAGCTTTTACAATACTCCGGCTAATCTAAGCATATCGCCTTTAACAGGTGAATAGTTCTTCCGATGTCCGGACGTCCCGCAAACCATTCTGTGAAAAAACAAAAGATAACCCGCCCAAGACTCAACGGCATGACCCCTACACCCAGAAACGGACCAGTCTCTACATAGCGATATCCTATTGGGTCTTCATTAAGACTCAAGCAAAGACTAGACGACATCCCGACCGTAACCCCATTTATCCACGGCTAAAGCCGTGGCTCTCTGTGGTCGCGGTAAAGAGGACCACCGTGATTCTAGCCACAGCAAGGTATGCGGCTCTTTGAAAAGAGATCCGTCCGCTTTAAGGGGCATTGGAGTATTGCGGCAAATTGCATTTCGACAAATCCGTCGAATACGCTTTCCCTTTTCGACATAAATCACCTCAATTTGTATTTCGATGTTGAATTATTGTCTGCGTTTCTTGCAGTAAAGTTGAAGCTATATCAAGTTATTAAATCGCGTGAAAACACATTTGGCACGGGTGCTGCATTTGATAAAAACAAAAACTCGATAAACATAAAAAGAGGAGGAGGGGACAAAATGAAAAAGTTAATTTTCGGAACAATGCTTTTGGCACTGGTAATTGTAGTTCCTATCCAAACGATGGCACAGGTAAATATAGGCATTAGTTTTCCTCTGCCACCACCCATCGTATTTGCCGCACCACCAGAGTTAATTGTGTTACCTGATACATATGTCTACGTTGCTCCTGACATTGATGTAGACTTCTATTTCTGGAAGGGTTGGTGGTGGCGTTTTTGGGAAGGTCGTTGGTATCGTTCACGTTATTATAACCGGGGCTGGAGTTATTATAACAATGTTCCAAGTTTCTATTTTGACGTAGACCCAGGTTGGAGAGGATACTACAGATATCATAATTGGCATGGGCACCGATGGAACTATGAACGGATTCCTGGTCGACGACTTCAACAGAACTGGAGCACTTGGCAAAAGGATCGACATTGGGAAAGGCGAAGAACTTGGGGTGTCCAGAGCTACAAGCCTCGACCACAACAACAGAGACGGGAACTAAGACAACAAAGGCAACAGCAATATCAACAGAGGCCTGAGTTTCAGCAACATCAGCAACAAAGACAACCCCAGGTTCAGAAACCAAGACAACAACTCCAAGAGAAAGTCCAGCAGCAACAGAGACAACTCAAGAGAAAGTTCAGCAGCAACAGAGACAAGAGCAAAGACCTCAGGCACAGCAAAGATCGTCGTTATCGACGGCTGTGATACAGACGTCCAGGACCAGGAATACAATGGCAAATTGATCTCGCGCTGGATTGGTGATTGTCAGGTTGACGTTAAGAACCATGGCAAGTTTGTGCGCTGTGTTGCCAAACTGACCAAAGAATTAAAGAAGGCTGGAGTTATACCCGGCAAAGAGAAAGGCCCCATTCAAAGCTGCGCGGCGCAGGCTGATATTCCGATATCAACTCCGCATTTTGAGGCCCCCAAATTCGCGACCCTGCCAGATCTAATCTTCATTCGTCCGGGCTGAGTCACTGCGGCCTTCAGCCCGGCTTCCCATTGAATTTTCAATGAGCGCTGTCAATCCCTGTCATGGTTCAAACACTGATATATGGATTTTGTAAACTCGCTTTTTTCTTGACACACAGAAAGCACTTCCTTACTGTCTTTTTCGGCAAGAAAATTAACTGGTTGAGAGATTTTGGAGGGGTTGACAGTCTTTTTCGTTCTCAAGGCCGGATGTCTTTTTTGACCGAGACTTACATGAAAAGGACAGTCTGAAAGAGATATTTTTTGATAATAATTCGCCACGACAATGACCAAAAAAGATAAGAAGTTCATCAGCTTTTCCCAGGCAATCCAAGAAATTTTAGACGATTTTAGGTTCGATCCTAAACAGTATGATTTATTTGCGAATGTATACTCTTTTCTTGCAGGAGGAGAAGCTACCCCTGGCGAAGAAAAGTGCCCCCCATTTGGATTCAAGTATGGCGGGATCTGGTATCGACCTGAAGGTCAAGAAAAAAAACAGTTTTATAGTTTGCAGGAATTCCACGATTTGCTTGTCCAAGTTTTCATTTCAAATAGCCCCAGCATTGAAGACGTCTGTGAAATTTATAGGAAGGTTATGGGCGTTAAAGCGTGCGTTGGTACGGGGCCAGGTATCGATGCTGGCATCTGGGTTGAGACAGAAATGGAGAATTTCAGATGTATACAATGTGGGCATTGCTGCCTGGAGCTATCCGATGCATACAGCACAAACGCGTATGAAGAAGATATTGTCAGATGGGAAAAAGAAATGCGCTGGGATATTCTGGATTATGTTGTAGGGACAGATCTTTGGATAAGCCCCAGAACCGGAGAAGACGTCACCAGATGTCCCTGGTTAAGAAAACTCCCAAACAAGGACAGGTACATTTGTAGAATCCATAATACAAAGCCAAAGCAATGCAGAGATTATCCAAAGTCAAGAAAGCACGCGCTGCAAACTGGGTGTAGAGGCTTTATGTGAGGGTGTAATAGTTCCACGACGAATTCATGACTACAAAACCAATTGTTGACTATTTTCAAATGATTTGAGACAGTTGGTTTATGCACGAAGTAGATAAATTATCCGAAAATCGAGGAGCGTCTTTCATGAGAATCCTTATCGTTGATGATGAGCCTGTTAGCAGGGAGAAGTTGGGAAAGATAATGGATAGCTTTGGGCAATGTATCGTGGTTGAAAATGGGGAAGATGCTCTACGAGTCGCCACATCTCACGATCCTCCCGACCTGATCCTCCTGGACATCATAATGCCTGGGATGGACGGATACGAAGTGTGCAAGAGGTTAAAAGCTGACGGGAGAACGTCAAATATACCGGTTATCTTCATATCGGCAAGAAGCGCAGAAGACGACGAGGCCGAAGGACTTGGACTTGGTGCGGTTGATTACATCACAAAGCCTTTTAGCCCATCTATCGTAGAAGCCAGGGTTCGAACCCATCTCGAACTTAAGAAACACCGTAATCGTCTTGAAGAACTGGTGAATGAACGCACAGTTGAACTTAAAAAAGCTACCAAAGAGATGCAGGTAGAGATAGAAGAACGAAAGCGAACCGAGGAGGCGTTGCGGGAAAGTGAAGAGATGTTCAAGAAATTGTTTTCATTCGCACCTGATGCCTATTATTTGAACGACTTAGAAGGCTATTTCATAGACGGCAACAAAGCAGCGGAAGAGTTAATCGGTTACAGAAGGGAAGAGTTAATCGGAAAGAATTTTTTAGAATTGAATCTATTACCCCCTGAACAGTTACCGAAAGCGGCTGAACTTTTACAAAAGAATATAAAAGGAGTGACCACGGGACCTGATGAGTTGATACTTAAAAGGAAAAATGGCACTCAGGTTGTGGTGGAAATCAGTACTCTAATGATACAGATAAAAGGACAGAGCGTCGTTTTAGGTATTGCGCGGGACATGACCGAGCACAAGCAAATCGAGGAGGATCTTAGGGCGAGTGAGGAGAAATATCGGTCGCATTTTGAGAATGTATCCGATGTTATTTACTCTATTGATCCTGAATTTAAGGTCCTCGCCGTATCACCTTCTGTGGAAAAGGTATTGGGATACAGGCCCGATGAAGTGATAGGGCAGCCGTTTCAGGAGCTAAACATCCTGGCACCCGAGTATCTGACAACCGCATTGTTTGATGTAAAGAGAGTGTTAGCCGGGGAACGGATAACTTCCTCAGTGTATGAGTTCATTGCCAAGGACGGTAGCAGAAAGATAGGTGAGGTTAGCGGAAATCTCTTGATCAAGCAGGGCAAGATTATGGGGGTAATTTGCGTTGCAAGAGATATTACGGAAAAGCGAAAACTTGAAGACCAACTCCAGCAAGGCAGTAAGATGGAGGCTATTGCCACATTGGCCGGCGGTGTTGCCCATGAATTCAACAATGCCCTGATGGGGATTATGGGGAACATTGAACTGTCTAAAATGGATTTGCCTGAAGATGAGAGGAATGACAAATATTTTGAGGCAA
>Ga0307424_1001369_pt1 | contig 12870 bp, 10 predicted proteins | sample SalMarWE160320MG_FD_202157 | JGI IMG/M metagenome (GOLD analysis project Ga0307424, IMG submission 202157) | Salt marsh sediment microbial communities from the Plum Island Ecosystem LTER, Massachusetts, United States - WE1603-20 | ecosystem: Environmental > Aquatic > Marine > Intertidal zone >... | reverse complement strand
GGGAGCGCCGTCCAGATCGGTAGGGTGAAGGCTGATGTTCATTGCCGCTATCGATCAAGGAACGACCAGCACCCGGTGCCTCATCGTCGATCACGATGGGACCGTGGTCGCCTCCGCACAGCTCGAACACGAGCAGTACTTCCCCCGGCCGGGCTGGGTCGAGCACGATGCCGGCGAGATCTGGGAGCGGACCGTCGACGTGGTCGGTGGGGCGCTTCGCGACGCCCACCTGACAGCCGGCGACATCGCCGCGGTTGGCATCACCAACCAGCGTGAAACGACCGTCCTCTGGAACAGGGCAACCGGAGAGCCGGTGCACCCCGCGATCGTGTGGCAGGACACTCGTACCGCGGAGCTGATCGAGGGTTTTGGTGGCACCGAAGGACCGGATCGGTTCAGGACCCGCTGCGGACTCCCATTGTCCACCTATTTCTCCGGGCCCAAGATCTCCTGGCTCCTGCAGACGTCGCCAAACCTGAGGGAGCAGGCCGAAGCTGGAGAGATCATGTTCGGCACGATCGACTCGTGGCTGCTCTGGAACCTCACAGGCGTCCACGCGACAGATGTGACCAACGCAAGCCGCACCATGCTCATGAACCTGGAGACGCTCGACTGGGACCCCGACATCCTCGCCGCCATGGGCATTCCCGCGGCGATGCTGCCGGAGATACGGCCGTCTGTGGGTGTGTTCGGCACTGCCACCGGACCCCTCGAAGGGGTCCCCGTCGCCGGCATCCTCGGCGATCAGCAGGCCGCGCTCTTCGGCCAGGGGTGCTTCTCGCCCGGAGACGCCAAGAACACCTATGGCACCGGATGCTTCATGCTTCAGAACACCGGAACGCTGCCCGTCCTGTCCGACAACGGCCTGCTGACCACTGTCGCGTACCAGATCGGGGATCGGCCCGCCGTCTACGCGCTGGAAGGCTCGATTGCCGTCGCAGGTGCTCTCGTTCAGTGGCTTCGCGACAACCTCGGGATCATCGAGCGGTCCCAGGACGTCGAAGCGCTTGCTGCGAGCGTCCCCGACAACGGCGATGTGTACCTCGTGCCGGCTTTCAGCGGACTCTTCGCTCCCCGTTGGCGGACGGACGCCCGTGGGACGATCGTCGGCCTCACCCGCTTCACCACCGCGGGTCACATCGCCCGGGCCGCGCTGGAGGCGACCGCCTACCAGACCAGGGAGGTGCTCGAGGCCATGCAAGCCGACTCGGGTGTCGAGTTGACCCGGCTCAAGGTCGATGGAGGCATGGTCGTCAATGATCTGCTCATGCAGTTCCAGGCCGACATCCTCGGCGTTCCGGTCGTCCGGCCGTCGGTGGTCGAGACAACCGCGATGGGCGCAGCATTCGCTGCCGGGCTCGCCGTCGGGTACTGGCAGGAGCTGTCCGACCTGCAGCTCGACGAGGGCGGTCGATGGGAACCTTTGCAGGCGTCCGGCCGGCGCGATGCCCTGTACGCGCGCTGGAAGCAGGCAGTCGAACGGAGCTTCGGGTGGGCGGCCCCTGGTAGCCTCGAATCGTCGAAAGAGGAGTAGAAGCGGCATGAAGATCGTGGTCGGCTTCATCAAGACCCCTGAAGGCGAAGCGGCGTTGAAAGCTGCCATCGATGAGGCGAAACTCCGTGACGGCGAGCTGGTGGTTGTTCACTCGATGATGGGCGGGGATCACGAGGGAGCAAGCGAGGTGATTGCCTACCGGGAGGAGCTGGACGAAGTCGAAGCACGACTCGACAAGGAAGGCATTGCCCACAGCGTCCACGAGTATGTCAGAGGGCTTTCGCCGTCTCAGGATCTCATCAAGGCGACCGACGACGAGGATGCCGACCTCATCGTGATAGGGCTGCGGAAGCGTTCCGCCGTCGGCAAGCTGCTCCTCGGCAGCAACGCCCAGGAGATTCTCCTCGGGGCCCACTGCCCCGTGCTTGCCGTCAAGGCCAGCTACTAGACCGACCTCGCACCGCTTCTCGAGAGGATCTTGCCATGCCGTATCGCACCATCATCGAACCGTTTCGTATTCACAGTGTCCAGGCGATCAATTTCCCGACGAGGGATGAGCGCGAGGCGGCCTTGCGACGGGCCGGCTACAACCTGTTCGGTCTGCACGGTGACGAAGTGACCATCGACCTGCTCACCGATTCGGGAACCGGAGCGATGTCCTCGAAACAGTGGGCGGGCATGATGGATGGCGACGAATCGTATGCCGGCAGCCGTTCCTTCTACCGGTTCCGCGACACCATCGCCGACATCACCGGCTTCCCGGAGATCATCCCCACACACCAAGGGCGCGCATCCGAGCGCATCCTCTTCGAGACCCTCGTGGGGGAGGGTGACGTCGTTCCGAACAACACCCACTTCGACACTACGAGGGCCAACGTCGAACACCAAGGGGCCGAGGCCAGAGACCTTCTGAACGAGGAAGGGCACGACCCCGCGGTTGTCGCCCCATTCAAAGGCAACATGGATGTGGACGCTCTCGAGGCCACCATCGCGGAGGTCGGAGTCGACAGAATCCCCCTTGTGATGGTGACGGTCACCAACAACTCCGGCGGAGGGCAGCCGGTGTCCATGGCGAACCTGAGAGCGGTCCGCGAGGTGTGCGATCGCCACGGCATCCTGTTCTTCCTGGACGCCTGCCGGTTCGCCGAGAACGCATGGTTCATCAAGCAGCGCGAAGGGGGCTACGCAGACAGGACACCCCTCGAGATCGCCCAGGAGATGTTCTCGCTCACCGACGGATGCACCATGTCGGCGAAAAAGGACGGACTCGCCAACATCGGAGGCTTCATCGGACTGCGCGACTCGGCTATCGCTCAGGAAGCGAGGAACCTGCTGATTCTCACCGAAGGGTTCCCGACCTACGGAGGTCTCGCAGGCTACGACCTGGAGGCAATTGCCATCGGTCTACGGGAAGTCCTCGACGAGGACTACCTACGATACCGGATTCGCTCGACCGCCTACCTCGCCGAGAAGGTCAGAGCCGCAGGGGTTCCGATTGTCCGGCCGCCGGGGGGACACGCCGTGTACCTGGACGCCAAGGGGTTCCTGCCGCAGGTCCCGCCCAGCCAGTACCCGGCCCAGGCGCTGGCCATCGAGCTATACCGGGAAGGTGGCGTGCGCGGCGTCGAGATCGGCTCGGTCATGTTCGGCAAGCCCCAGGACAACGGGACCGAGACGCCCGCGGACATGGAGCTGGTGCGACTGGCCGTTCCACGACGAACCTACACGCAGAGCCACGTCGACTACGTCGGCGAGGTCGTGATCTCGGTCGCCGAGCACGCCGAGAGGATCCGCGGCTACCGCATCGTCGAGCAAGCGCCGTGGCTACGGCACTTCACGGCGCGATTCGAGCCCCTGTGAGCTGCTGACCTTTGGATCACCGCACGTACTTCGCATCTCGTGCCTCGCACCTCGCATGTCGCAGGGCCGCCACTCGGCGATCGGGTCGGGATGCTGAGTTACGGCTCGGTTCTTGTCCCACATGACATCGGCGGGGTCCCACCGCGTCCGTGAAGGCGAATTCGTCGCGCTGATCGCGTTCATCACGGCCCTCAACGCCATCGCCATCGACGTGATGCTGCCCGCGATGGGGGCGGTACGGGAGTCGTTCGGTCTCGCTCCCGACGCAACAGAGGTCTCGCTGATCGTCACCGTCTTCCTGGCAGGCCTTGGCTTCGGCCAGTACATCTTCGGACCGATCACCGATGCGTTCGGGCGCAAACCAGTCCTCTACGGGGGCGTGGTGCTCTACCTCGCCGGAGCTGCAGGAACCATCATGGCGCCGACGCTGCCGGCAATGATCGTCTTCCGGTTCTTGTGGGGTCTCGGTGCAGGTGGCCCGCGTGTCGTCTCTCGGGCGATCGTTCGCGATCGCTATCACGGTGACGAGATGGCGCGAGTGCTGGCAGTCGTGAGCGGCGTCTTCATGATCGCTCCGGCCGTCGCGCCAACCATTGGACAAGCAATGTTGTCATTCGGTTCATGGCGCTATCCGTTCCTCTTCTCGGCCATGTTCGCCGCTGCGGTCGGGCTGTGGTCGATCAGGCTCAAGGAAACGCTGCCGGGGGACAGGCGGATCTCGTTCAGCGTCAGGAATACGATCTCCTCGACTCGCGAGGTTCTACGGCATCGAAAGACGACGGGGATGACGCTCGCCATGATGTTCGGCTTCTCGGCCTTCATTCCCTACCTCGGCTCGAGCCAGCTGATCTACGAGGAGATCTACGGGCGCGCCGACCAGTTCGCGTACTGGTTCGGGCTTGCAGCGGTGTTCATGGCTGCCGCGTCGATCGGTTCGTCGCGGCTGATCCGACGGATCGGCTCCGATCGGGTCCTCAACGGCACTCTCTGGGTCTACGCGATCGTTGCGGTCGTGTTCGCCGCAACGACGGTCGCGTCGGGCGGACACCCATCATTCGCGTCGTTCTACACGCTCACGACTTTGCTCGTTATCACGATCATCATCTCTCGCGCGATTCTGACGTCGGCGGCGATGGAAGATGTCGGCCACGTCGCCGGCACCGCGTCGGCCATGATCGGGACGGTGACGCTGGTCGGGGGTTCCGTGCTCGGCTCCGCCGTCGCCGCAATCGTCTCCACCTCGGTCACTCCTTTCGCCCTCGGCTTCCTGGCCTTCGGGCTCCTCATGATCGGGTCCGTGGTGTGGGCTCGACAGGCGGCCTGAGGCTCCTTCTCATCTCTGCCGGCCCGAACATGTGCAGGTAGCAGTGACGAGAGTGGATCAGGGCTTGACCCCGCTCGTCGCGAACACTCGGTGTGGTATCGACAGTTCGCCTGGGAACTCTGCTGTGAGCAACTCGGTGAGATCCCGATCGAACCTCTCGACCTGATCTGGTTCCAGCGCGGAGCCGACCCCGTTGCAGGTCCGGACGCGGCCGCGCCAGGACTCATGAGTGAACGCGACGTCCAGCGTGTAGCTGAAGCTCTCCACGTCCCGAAACCCGGCGACGTCGAGTGCCTGCACCTGTTCGGGGTGGACACCTCTCCATCCCGCCATCGCCCAGCCCGGATTGTGTTCCAGGATCAGCTCCTCGGTTCGAACACACACGTTGCCCGGCAACGGCAGGTAGCTGAGGTCACAGATCAGGAGCCTCCCACCCGGCGCGAGGAGCCGGACAACCTCATGTGCCGCACGATCACTGTCGAACCACCACCAGCATTGACCTGCGCTGACGAGATCGAAGCTCCCACCGGACAGGCCCGTGTTTTCTGCGCTGCCCTCGACGAACTCGGCGCTGAGGCCGCGCGCAGCAGCGGTTCGCCGCGCGACGTCGAGCAGAGCGGGCGCGATGTCCAGCCCCGTGGCCACGAGGCCCCGGGCTGCGAATCCCAGTGCGAGCGAACCGGTTCCGGTTCCGAGATCGAGCGCTCGCAGTCCCGGCGCGATCCAACCCTTCCGAGTGAGAAGGTCGAAGAAGCTCTCCGGGAAGCCCGGGCGATATCGGTCGTAGTCTCCTGCCGCACGACCGAAGTCGATCACCCTGCCTTTGTGATCTCGTGGTCCGGTTGCCATGCGGCGAGTCTACGGTCCTCTGAAGGGCGGACCTCCTGATGCACGTGCGACAATGACTCTGCTCCCGGGTGGGGCGTGTCCGGAGGGTCCGAGGGGATTGGGTTGGTTTCGGTTGCGGGTACCGTGGTGATCGATGCGGTTCCTCACAGTATTCGGACTTCTTGCCGTTGCCGAGATGGCAACGTTCTTCTGGGTCGAGTCCAGAGTTGGACTCGCCGCGGCGCTGGCGTTGGCGCTGGCTACAGCGTTGATCGGCTCTGTGATGGTGCGTCGGGTAGGCCTGTCGGCGCTCGAACGGTTCACGCGCCGGCTACAGCAGGGAGGGCTGCCCGGTCGGGAGCTGGGTGACGGCGCAATGATCCTCGTCGCCGGAGCTTTCCTCATCTCGCCCGGTTTCGTCACCGACACACTCGGATTCCTGCTGCTGCTCCCTCCCGTCAGGGAGTTGCTCTATCGGGCTGTCTCGAAGCGGCTGTCTGCGCGGATGGCAGTCGTGTCCTCCGGCTTCCAGACCTTCGAAACCGGTTCGCTTGGCGAGGGTGAGGTGATCGATGTCGACCCTGACACCTAGCCTTCCTGCTTTCGCTGGGCTCCGAGCGGCCCGTCGGTCCGTGCGACAACCCGCGGGGCGGTAGCATCCCGGCCGGAAGGAGGGCCAAGGGTGTCGGTGCCGAATCTGCTGGGTGTGATCAGGATCCTGATGACTCCGATCGTCATGGTGCTCGTGCTCGCCGAGGGACGCACGCAGCACGCGGCCGTTATCGCCGCGATCCTCTTCGTCATAGCTGCCGCGACCGATTTCCTCGACGGCTACCTGGCACGGCGCTGGCAGATCGGAACGATCCTCGGTACGTTCCTCGACTCGATCGCCGACAAACTCCTCGTCACCGGGGCACTCCTCGCGCTCATCGGCACGGACCGCGTGTCGGTGTGGGCGGCGCTCATCATCATCGCCCGAGAACTGCTCGTCATGACGCTACGCGGACTCGTTGCGATCGAGGGGCACGTCGTCAAGCCATCGGTTCTCGGCAAGACGAAAGCCAACGTCCAGTACCTCGCCATCGTCTTTGCGATTCTCCGGCCCTTCCAGCAGCTCGGAGGTCTGTATCTCGACCAGTGGGTGATGTGGTTCGCGGTCGCACTGACGATCGCTTCAGGATGGGGGTACCTGCGGGCGTTCGGCACGATCGTCCGCAGGGTCGACTCGTGACCGTCTTCGTCACCGGTGGCTCGGGAGTCGTCGGGAGAGAAGTGGTTCGTCATCTCGTGAATGAAGGCAGGCACGTCAAGGCGCTCGCTCGTACGCAGGTGGCAGCGGACATCGTGGGAAGGCTCGGTGCGGAGCCGGTCGATGGGGACATTCTCGACTACCCGAGACTCGTCGACGTGATGGACGGAGCCGAAGTCGTGTACCACGTGGCAGGGATGAACGCCATGTGCGTCACCTCGATCGAACCGTTGTGGCGCGCCAATGTGGAGGGCACCAGGAACGTCATTCGTGCCGCCGCCGCGACGAGCGCTCGCCGGGTCGTGTACACGTCTTCCGCGGTCACACTCGGCGAGGCGAAAGGAACGGTCGGTACCGAGGACACGGTACATCGGGGGTGGTTCCTGTCCTCCTACGAACGAACCAAGTACGAGGCAGAGCAGGTCGCGTTCGAAGCGCACGGCGAGGTCGAGGTCGTCGCTGTCAACCCTTCGTCCGTACAAGGACCAGGACGGATCACCGGAACCGGCAGGCTGCTGCTGGCCATTGCCTCGGGGAGGCTGCCCCTGCTCATCGACACGACCGTCAGCATCGTCGACATCGCCGATGCGGCACGGGGCCACCTCCTTGCCGAGGCCAATGGGACATCCGGCGAGCGGTACGTGCTGTCCGGTTCGAGTATCTCGACACGTGACGCCGTCGGCATGCTGGCCGGCGTCTCACGCAGGCGGCCCCGAATCGTCCGCCTGCCCTCCGGTCTGCTGGCCGCAGGCGGCTGGGTCGTGCAGACGCTCATACCGGGCCGGCCGTTCTGCGTGGAGATGGCGAGGGTGCTCTCCTTTGGCCATATCTACGACGGCTCAAAGGCAACGCGGGCGCTCGGACTCACCTATGCGGATCCTCAGGAGACGCTCGAACGAACCGTCGCGTGGTTCCGTGACGCCGGCCACATGTGATTGAGGCGGCCACCCGACTGGGAGGCTGAACCGTCGCTGGGGGGCATTGCGAAGTATGAATCGGTTCAGTTCTGGGGACTCGGATGGCCGCCGTCGATACCGTACCTCGCGACCAGTCGATCTTGGCGGAATTCGACAGCCGGACACTACGCTTCGTCAAACGATGCCGGCGCCGCTCTCCCCACTTCTCGAAGCCTGGCGCCGGTCGCCGCCACCTTCGGCCACCGTCGCCGTAGCTCCCGCGGGGCGCGCGTTCTTCCTGGCCGGACTCGGTCCGGTCTCCGCCGGGCCGGTTCTCGCGCTCGTTCCCGGTGAACGTGAGGCCGAGGAACTCCTCGACGACGTGTCACTGTTCACCGACTCGGCCCTATTGCTCCCGGCATGGGAGACGCTCCCATTCGAACATGTGTCGCCCAACGAAGAGACGATGGCCAGGCGGGCGCAGGCACGTCACGCGCTGCGATCGTCCCGGGGAATCGTGATCGCATCTGCTCGAGCAGCGGCACAGCGGGTCAGTCCTTCGTCTGTGGAGCCGGTGACGGTCCACGTCGGCTCCGATGTCGACTTCGACCAGTTCGTCGAAGCTCTGGCCGGAGCGGGCTACGAGCGAACGATCCGCGTCGAGTCCCGAGGTGAGTTCGCAGTGAGGGGCGGCATCGTCGACGTGTTCCCCGCCCAAGATGGGGATCCGGTGAGGCTGGACTTTTTCGGCGACCGCGTCGACGCCGCCCGCGCGTTCTCGGTTGCGTCGCAACGATCGGAGCACGAACTGGCCGGACTTGTCGCGTTTCCCCCGAAGGAGGTGCGCCCCGACGACACGATGGCGGAGATCGCTTCTCGCCACATCGAGCTGTGGGCGTCCGAAACGTGGGATCGAATCGCCCAGAGATCCACGTTTGCGGGGATCGAGTCGTGGTTGCCGTGGTTGGCGCCGCCCCTCACCGTGCTGTCCGATCTGCCCCAGGGTGGACGCCTGGTCGTGTTCGACCCGGTTGGTGTCACAGACCGGGTGCGGGATCTCGTTTCGGAGGAGAAGGACCTCGCCGACGCGCTGGCACCGACGTGGGGGGCTCCTACCGATCATCCGCCGCTGTACCTCTCCATCCCGTTCGAGGAGCGGTCGGCGCTCCTCGCGCCGCCGGTTCCCACGGGACCCGACGACGCGGTCCTTCGAACCAGCGGCCTCGATGCGGTTCCCGGAGATCCCGAGTCGGTGGCCGGCGCGCTTGGGAAACTGATCGGCGAGGGTGTTGCCACGGTTGTGGCCATGGACGGCGACGTTGCTGCCGATCGAGTCGCGAGCGTGCTCGCATCCATCGGGTTGGACCTTCCCCGGGTCGATCACCTCGAGACGCTGCAGTCGGCCGTACTCGGTACCGGCATTCACCTCGGGTTCCACCATGAGGCGGCAAGAGTGGCCGTCTTCGGCGAGCAGTCCATCGCGGGCCGGCAGCGGGCGCACCGCCGGGCCGGTCGCCGGGTTCGCGGCGAGGCCGCAAGCTACAGGGATCTTCAAGAGGGCGACTACGTCGTCCACCACCGGCACGGGATCGGGAGGTTCGAAGGTCTCGTTGCCAAGACCGTCGCGGGAGTTGAACGCGATTACCTGATCGTTGCGTACGCAGCCGGCGACAAGCTGTACGTCCCGACCGACCAGCTCTCGGCGATTCGCCGGTACACCGGCGGAGAGACACCGAGAGTCTCGCGCATGGGAGGGGCAGACTGGGCGTCGACGAAGGATCGGGTTCGCAAGGCGGTTGCTGCCGTTGCCGAGGAGGTGGTGAGCCTTCATCGGGCGCGGGCGATGGCGAGTGGGCATGCCTTCGGTCCCGACGGTCCGTGGCAACGCGAAGTCGAAGCGACGTTCCCCTTCGAGGAGACGACCGACCAGCTTCAGGCGATCGAGGAAGTTCGCGACGATATGCAGTCCGACAGGCCGATGGACCGGCTCGTGTTCGGTGACGTCGGGTTCGGCAAGACGGAGGTCGCCATCAGGGCTGCATTCAGGGCCGTTTCGGCCGGTCGACAGGCGGCCGTGCTCTGCCCGACGACACTCCTCGTTCAGCAGCACTTCCAGACGTTCAGCGAACGGTTCGACCCGTTTCCCATCAAGGTCGAGAGCCTCAGCCGTTTCCTCAGTACGAGCGAGCAGCGAGCGGTCGTGCGAGGCCTTGCAACCGGCGAGATCGACATCGTCATCGGAACCCATCGCCTCCTCAGCGACGATGTCACGTTCAGAGATCTCGGCCTGCTCGTCGTCGATGAGGAACAGCGGTTCGGCGTGGGTGCGAAGGACGCCATCAAACGGCTGCGTGTCGGTGTCGACGTCCTCACGCTCACAGCGACACCGATTCCGAGAACCCTCGAGATGGCACTCACCGGAATCAGAGACGTCAGTCACATCAGGACACCGCCCGAGGATCGCCACCCGATCCTCACGTACGTCGGGCCGTTCGACGAGCGCTCCGTCTCGGCCGCAATCCGTAGGGAGCTCCTACGCGAGGGCCAGGTGTTCTACGTCCACAATCGGGTCCAGTCGATCGACAGGGCCGTCGCCCGTCTGCGAGAACTCGTTCCACACGCGCGCTTCGCGGTCGCACATGGTCAGATGAGCGAAGGTCAGCTCGAACAGGTCATGTTGGACTTCTGGAACCGTGACTACGACGTGCTGGTGGCCACCACCATCATCGAATCCGGCCTCGACCTTCCTTCCGTGAACACTCTGATCGTCGAACGGGCGGATCTTCTCGGACTCGCCCAGCTCTACCAGCTGCGCGGGCGAGTCGGCCGGTCCTCGCAACGCGCGTACGCGTACCTCTTCCACCCTCCCGAGCAGTCCCTCACCGAGGAAGCAAGGCGGCGACTCCAAGCGATCGGCGAGCACACCGACCTTGGCTCGGGATTCGATATCGCCATGCGCGACCTGGAGATCAGGGGGGCGGGTTCCATTCTCGGCGAGGTGCAATCCGGCCACATCGCCGCCGTCGGATTCGACCTGTACGCCCGTCTCGTCGCCGACGCCGTCGACGAGTTGGAAGGGAGGACCATCGTCGAGGATCGTCCTGCGGAAGTCCGCATCGAAGTGCCGGTTGACGCGTTCTTGCCCGATGAGTACATCCCCGATCAGGACACGCGGCTCGAGGCCTACCGGCGACTCGCGACGACCCAAACCGTCGAAGATGTGGAAGACGTCGCCGACGAGTGGAAGGACCGGTACGGCGAGTGGCCCGAGCCTGTCGAGGCACTGCTGGAGATCGCCAAGTTGCGGGCCGAGGCCTTGCGCGTGGGGCTCAGCGAGATCGTCTCGCTCGGCAGGGAGGTTCGCCTCGCCCCGGTGGACCTGTCTGCGTCACAAGAAGTCCGCCTCGAGAGGATCGCGCCAAAGGCCGTGCTTCGCGCGGCGGAGAGCGTTGTGTTCCTACCTCTGCCGAGATCGGAGATCGCAACGTCTCTGGCTCGATTCATCCACAGGATGTGGCCCGAGTAGCCTACGCACTCGGCTTGTTTGGCTACCCGCCTACTATCTCACTCGTCCAGAAAGGTGAACTCTCGTGCGCAAGGTCCTTCTTCTCTTCTTTGTACTCGCCCTCGTTGGATCCGCCTGTTCGAGCGGATCCAAGACGGTTGCGACCGTCAACGGCTACGAGATCAGCTTGAGCGATGTACAGGCGCTCGCCCCGTCGGAGGGCACGGTGGACACGACCACCTTCGACTCGAACCTCAGGAACCTCATCATCGAGAAGGCCGTCGAACAAGCGGCCGAACAGGAGTGGGGGCTGAGCGTTGACCAGAGTGCCGTCGACGACAAGTACAATGAACTCCTGACGTCCATCGGGTCCGATGATGCGACCATCGACGCGTACCTCACCTCCAACAGCATCACCCGCGACACCATTCGTCACGTAGCCATCCAGCAGCTGCTTGGCTCTGAGATCAACGACAAGCTCTCTTCACAGGTGACGGAGCCGACCGACGAGGAACTGCAAGCCGCCTACGACGCAAACAAGGACGCCCAGACAACAGTGTGCGTCCATCACATCCTCGTCGACACGGAAGACGAAGCGAACCAGGTGATCGAGCGGCTGAACAACGGCGAGTCGTTCGCGGATGTCGCCGCTGAAGTGTCGACCGATACCACCTCCGGCCAGAACGGCGGCGATCTCGGCTGTGCGGCGCCATCGACGTACGTCGACGCGTTTGCGGCAGCGACGCTGGCAGCGCCCATCGGTGAGGTGTACGGGCCGGTTCAGACGGACTACGGGTTCCACGTGCTGATCGTCGATTCGAGAGAAGTCCCGACGTTCGACGATATGAAGGCGGACCTCGTGACGCAGCTCAAGCAACAGCAGGCCTCCCAGCTGTTCACCGATTGGATCATGGGCAAGCTGGATGCCGCTTCGATCGACGTCGATCCGAAGTACGGCACCTGGGCGGGATCGCCCGACTACACGATCAACCCGCCGGCCTGATGGTCGGTCGGATCGACATCGTCGGCCTCGGACCCGGCGATTTCGATCGGGTGACCGGTCGTGCCGCCGATCTGTTGCTCGATCCATCTCGGACGGTGATCGTTCGCACTCTCGAGCATCCTGCGGCACGTGCGCTGGCGCAACGTCGGGACGTCGCGTCTGCCGATGACCTGTACGAGTCGGCCGAGACGTTCGACGAGGTGTACGAATCGCTCGCAGAACGGGCGATTGAGGCGGCAGACCGAACCGACGTTGTTGTCGGCCTTCCGGGTAGTCCGTTCGTCGCAGAACGATCCACCAGGCTGATTCTCGAAGCCGCCGGCGCTGCGGGACTCAGTGTCACAGTCGTGCCAGGCGAGTCATTCCTCGATGTCCTCAGCGAGGAGGTCGGCATCGATCTCCTCGGGGTGCAGATACTCGACGGTCGCGATCTTCCCGATCCCCTCCTGCTGCACTTGCCGACGGTGATTGCCCAGGTGGATGTGCCGATGGTGCTCGGTGATGTCCGGGACCGGCTCCTTGCCGTTCTGCCCGACGCCACGGAGATCGTCGTGGCCCGAGAACTCGGGACCGTCGAGGCCTCCATCGAACGGGTTCCACTCGCCGGCGTTCACGAGGCGATGGCCGGTCTTCGGACGACCCTGTTCCTCGAACCGCCGCCTGCGGGATGGCCCGGACTCGTGGACACGATGCGCAGATTGCGGCGCGAG